>Ga0206117_101140_pt1 | contig 15907 bp, 11 predicted proteins | sample 3A5Ametagenome_FD_177997 | JGI IMG/M metagenome (GOLD analysis project Ga0206117, IMG submission 177997) | Enriched microbial communities from leaf-cutter ant dump, University of Wisconsin, Madison, United States - 3A5A | ecosystem: Environmental > Terrestrial > Nest > Insects nest > Nest dump... | reverse complement strand
ATTAGCGACACGTATTAAGCGTAACGCAAACGTCATGAAAAACTACCGAGGCAAGCTAACCGGCATAAAAGGAATTGACCTTGTAGCTAAAAAACAAGAAGAGGATGCTGCTTTAGCACAATTCATCAACAATAATAGTGAGGTAAAAGCACAGTACGGAAATTTGATGGACAATATAGACCAGCTATACAAAATCATTAATGGCGATGCCAACAGAGATTTATGGTTAAGCCAAATCTACAACTCTACCAGCCTCCTAAATGTTGCCAAAAACATCAACACCTTCAAAAGCAATCTTAATCAGCAACCTGTAGCTCAAAAGCAGAGCTATTTCGAAAACAACATTGGCAAACTTAAACAGGCCTTAAACAACATCTACGAAGCCTACGACATTGATGTAGACAGACGTATTTTTAAACGAATGATGATGGATGCCGTAGCCTTCACCTCAAACCAAAGGGTAACCGCTATAGACAAAATTATTAACCGCGGAAGCAACAACGAAATAATGGCCAATGAGTACATTAGCGACACTTTTGGCCTAACGAAGCTAAAAGACCAAGATTACGTGTTTAACAGCCTCCTAAAGTCTCCAAAAGCCTTAACCGACTATAACGACGGCCTGCTACTATTAGAGAGCGACATTGCCCGTCAAATAGCCGAATTAAAACCAGAAAAAGATCGCAGAGACGGCTTATTGAACAAATTGATGGGCGACTACGTGAACGTGAAAGAAAAATTCTTGAAGAAAGGCTTTATTCCAGATGCAAACAGCACCTTGCGTTTGACTTACGGATACGTACGTGGATACTCTCCTGCTGACGCCACTTATATGGCACCATATACCACCATCAAAGGAATATTAGAAAAAGGAGCAACGGGCAACCCTGACTTCTACTATCCAAATATTATCAAGGAACTTTGGAACAAAAAAGACTTCGGCCCTTTTACCAAGAAAGAACTCAACGATGTTCCCGTTGCTTTCCTTTACAACATGGATACTACTGGTGGAAACTCCGGTTCTCCGATCATGAATGCTAATGGCGAATTGATTGGCGTAAACTTTGACCGTGCTTACGGTGCGACCATTAACGACTACGCTTGGAACGAAAGCTACAGCCGCTCTATAGGTGTCGATATCAGATACGTACTTTGGGCAGCATCCAAAATAGACAAAGCTGATTTCCTACTTAAAGAAATGGGCGTTAAACTTTAACCTCGTTTAGGTAGCGGCAGTGCTCGATGATTTCAGATTTACAAACAATGGAATAATCGAGCTTGGCCAACACCAAACACATTATTCAAAACCAAAATCGAAAAAGAACAATGAGAATCATAGCAGAACTACCGCACCCCCAATGCAAAATCAGCATCTTCAGCATGAACCAGAAATTCATCGTGAAGTTTGAACAAGGCCCCTACGAACAGAGCTACAAAATCTCGGAACTAGACCTTACCGGAGGAGGAGTAAACGAAGTATTTCAAATCATCGACGAAGAGTTTATCGAAACAGTAGTAGAACGTTTCAAAGTAATGAGAGGCGATTTCGTAGCAGCCTACCAAAGACAACAGTAAACCTCAACAAAACAAACGTAAATAACTGTAAATAAATAACTTAAATACTAAAACAGAATTTTATTCTGTATTTTAGATATTTTGACGTCGAAACATTAAGCTTTATAAAAACAAAAACTTTAATTAAAATAATTTAACAATATTGATTTATAACATTTTATAAAAATTAACAAAATATAATTCTGTATCTGAAAAACACCAAATAAATACGAAGTTTGGCAAAAAACAGCTTTCATTACTCCCATTAGTTGCCCCACATAAAAATTTATTTTTTACAGCACTATAAGTGCTGTTTTAGGTTAACTTTGTTTCCTCAAAAAAAATCTTCATGGCAAACAATAGAAATGCTGGTGTATTCTTTATACTAGTAACCATCCTCTTCGACTGCATAGGTTTTGGTATCATCATCCCCATCATGCCAGCCCTTATCAAAGAACTTACTGGTGCAGCATTAAGTGAGGCTTCCGAGTATGGAGGGTTTTTACTAACTGTGTATTCGCTGATGATGTTTGCCTGTTCTCCTATTCTTGGTGCCTTAAGCGACAAGACAGGACGTCGAACAGTTTTGCTTATCTCTTTATTTGGCATGGCTATAGATTATTTCTTTTTGGCATTTGCTCATACCATCTCATTATTATTCCTTGGTCGTATTATTGCGGGCATATGCGGAGCAAGCATCACTACCGCCTCGGCTTATATTGCAGATGTAAGTACACCAGAAAAAAGGGCACAAAACTTTGGATTAATTGGTGCTGCATTTGGCCTAGGCTTTATCATAGGCCCTGTAATCGGCGGAGTGTTTAGTCAATTTGGAACAAGGGTACCCTTCATGATCGCTGGAGGACTTTCTCTTATCAACTGGCTATACGGCTACTTCATCCTTCCAGAGTCTTTAAAGAAGGAGAACAGACGCAAATTTGAATGGAAAAGAGCTAATCCAGTAGGTGCTTTAATGCAAATTAAACGCTACCCTTCTTTATTGGGACTACTGGCAGCCCTATTGATCTTATTTATTGCAGCACAATCCACCCAAACGGTTTGGACATTTTATACCCAAGAGAAATTTCATTGGAACGAAACTTGGGTTGGCTATTCATTAGGTTTTGTTGGTTTAACCGTAGCCATTGTACAAGGTGGATTGATACGTGTTATTATTCCAAAATTTGGACAGAAAAAATCCATTATGCTTGGCTTATCTTTGTATGTGCTAGGATTTGTACTATTTGCGTTTGCAAGCGAAGGATGGATGATGTTTGCCTTTATGGTCCCTTATGCGCTTGCTGGAATTACAGGCCCAGCTATACAAGGAATTATTTCTACCCAAGTAAAACCAGATGAACAAGGTGAACTGCAAGGAATCATGACTAGTTTTATGAGCTTGGCAAGTATTATTGGCCCATTGTTAATGTCTTACCTATTTGCACATTTTACTAGCAAGCAAAGCAGCATTTACTTTCCTGGCGCACCGTTTATAATGGGTGCAGTACTTACTTGCGTATCTATTTTGATTTGCTATCAGAATTTAAAGAAACATCATTAATGAATTAGCTAATTCATTAATGAGATTATTTGATGATGTTATTCGTAGATTTTCACCTTGCCGCTTCGTTAATTAGCCAATTACCACATTATCTAATTAATCAATCATCCCATTAGTTAACTACAACAACTCTGTCGCTAAATTGGCCAGTTCACTACGCTCACCTTTCTGCAAGGTAATATGGGCGTACAAAGGATGATTTTTAGCATTCTCAATCAGATAAGATAAACCGTTACTTTCAGAATCTAGATAAGGCGTATCTATCTGATATACATCTCCTGTAAACACAATTTTGGTATCTTCTCCAGCACGGCTGATAATGGTTTTTATTTCGTGAGGTGTAAGATTTTGAGCTTCATCTACAATAAAGAAGATCTTATTCAAGGTTCTACCACGAATGAAGGCCAAAGGAGCAATTTCAATTTTTTCTGTACTCACCAGCTCATCTATCTTGTGCTGCGTTTTTTCGTCGTGAGCAAATTGCTCCCTGATAAATTTCAGGTTATCCCAAATGGGTGCCATATATGGATCTACTTTCGACTTCACATCCCCAGGCAAAAAACCAATATCCTTATTGCTCAAAGGTACAATTGGCCTAGTAATATAAATCTGACGGTAGTTCCTACGCTGCTCCAAAGCACTGGCCAAAGCAAGTAATGTTTTTCCCGTTCCCGCATTCCCTTGTATGGTCACCAGCTTAATGGCTGGATTCAAAAGCGCTTCTATAGCAAAACTTTGCTCGGCATTACGTGGCGACACTCCAAAAACAGGCTCCTCTTCTACCAGCTTTAAACTGCGGTCGTTTATATTGTAAAATGCAACCTGTTCCTTACGTTTATTTTTGAGAATATAAAAATGATTTGAGGTAGTGTATGGCAAATCTAATTGCGAGGCATCAATTACCTTATCTTTTTTCAAATCATCCAGCACTTCAGCATTAGCAATTTTCATTGTCGTTTTACCACTATAAAGCTCCTCCACGTTCTTCACCTTTCCTGTTTCATAATCTTCCGCATGCAGCGCAAGTGCTTTGGCTTTTAAACGCAAACAAATATCTTTTGAAACCAATACCACCTTTTGGTTAGGATGCTCCTCTTTAAGTACCAAGGCAGCATTCAATATCCGATTATCAAACTTGCCATGGCTAAACAAGGTTTCTGCATTTTGTTGGCTGGGTTGTTCATCAATCTGAATCTTAAATCTTCCCGTGCTTTGCTTATTCAATACCGACCACTTATTAAGCAAATTGCTTTTAGAAGCACTATCAATAATGCGGATGAAATTACGGGCTTCGAAATTGCGGGTATCGTTACCACTTTTGAAATTATCAAGTTCTTCCAACACCAATGCGGGAACAGCTACATCGTGCTCTTGAAAATTGTTAACTGCATTGTGGTCGTACAAAATCACAGAGGTATCAAGTACGAATATCTTTTTAGAGAGCTGCGGATTTTCCTTTTTTGCCATGATCATCATAAATTTAGCACTTATTGAGCAAAGATGGTGGCAAGAGCTAAAACTTTTATGCGCATAAAAAAACGGAGAACTGCCTCTTTCGATTTGGTTCTCCGTTTAAACTTACCTTCATTCGTAAACAATGGTAAGCTATCAATCGAATTTTTACCTGATTTTTCTTAGCTTCCCTTTCTTTCGATTGTTCTGCCTTGAAATGATGTTCTTAAATTTTCCCTCCATAGAGTTCCAATTTCTCCCATCATTGTCCATTTTTATTGTTCAGCATAAGGTATCGCTACCAATTTGCTTCTCCATCCTTCCTTGCGGATGACCTGAGTTTTGCTGTCTTATTCATTTCGGTATTGAACCTCTATGAACCTACCATGTTATCGAAAACATGTGTAGACTGAAACAATTTTTAATCCCGAAGATTTTAGCTTTTCAGCTTCATCATTCGTTTTGGATTTTTATTAGACGATCAAAGTACTTCGTTTTTGATATCATCTAAATTACTACAGGTAAGCGCTTTTCGCAAGAAAATCAACCCAAATTTATTAACAAGTTATGAACCAAATATTTACCAATAACCAACACTATAAAAACTTTAAAAACCTAATTATTTTGCCAGAATCGACATATTACCCAAAAACCACCATAAGTTACTAACAAACAACTTATTAACACACGTCGCTCCTTTCGCTATTTTTCGATGGCTCTAGGCAGCGTATTTTGATGAAGTGCATTATATTTCTTTAAAATTTCCAACGTTTTTTTGATAGGCAAAGCCTTTACTTCGCGGCCATTCCCTTTAGTATCAGTAGCCATAAACAATGAATTCAGGAGCGCCTCTTCCGTTGCCTCCCAAACCGCCATGAACAAAGGCGACAGTTCATCATTATTCAAATCATCTATGTTTCTTACTTTATGATTGGATTGATAAGGAATTCTGTTCTTCTCATAAGTAGAAAATGCTATAGCATAGTCACCACTCCCATTGGAAGAAAAAGCACCTACATTACCAAAGGCGATATAAGATCTCTTTGCTAGCCGTTCCAGATTTCGGTCAGAAAGTGGTGCATCAGTAGCAATAATGATCATACAAGAGCCATCTGCCTTATAAGGCTTGCTTTTATCCATCAGGTAAAAATTGTTCAACTCTCTACCTACTGGCGCACCATTGATTTGCAATACGCCTCCAAAATTAGATTGCACCAGCACTCCAACGGTATAACCTCCTTTTGATGCTGGCAATACTCTGGACGATGTTCCAATACCTCCTTTATAACCCAGCGCTTCGGTTCCAGTGCCCGCACCAACACAACCTTCGCTCACGATACCTTCTTTTGCTTCATTAATAGCTTTCAACACATCCTCTGCACGTACATGACGCCCTCTAATATCATTCAATCCACCATCATTGGTTTCGCCAACCATCGCGTTTAACGACCTCACCTGCTCGTTGCCAGGCTGTAAAAGCATGTAATCAATTACTGCATTAGCTACTAAAGGAGTATTTAAAGTATTGGTTAACAAAATTGGCGTTTCCAAATTACCAAGCTCCTTAATTTGAGATAAACCCATAGACTTGCCAAAACCATTACCTACATAAATGGCTGCGGGAACTTTATCCTGAAATACATTCCCGCTATGAGGAATAATGGCCGTTACTCCTGTCCTTACCGAGTCTCCTTTAATTAAGGTCGTATGCCCAACCTTTACGCCTGCCACATCAGTAATGGCATTGTATTTTCCTGTATTAAGTATCCCCGTAAAAACTCCAAAATCACGGGCCCTTCCCCTTTTTTCCTGCGCACTTGCGGTTGTCGTCATCAGCACAACCAATCCTATCGTTAAAATTTCATTAACCTTCATATAATTTGGCATTAAATTAAATTCTCTCTAAGCTATGGATATGCTTAAAAGTTTACAAATGACAAAAGCGACTATTTCTCGCCATTTTAAAATCATTTCAGCGCAAATAGTGTTAGATTTGTATATGCTTCAACGCCCGATTAGAGATACCCAAGATTTTTTATTGAGCAATTATTTTGCGGAGGGTCTCCGAATTAGTTTCGGCGTACTTTGCCCTTCGTTAATCATGGCTCATTTTGGAATGCTCCAATATGGCATGACCTTATCCTTAGGTGCACTTTGTGTAAGCATTGTAGACTCTCCAGGTCCAATCCATCATCGCAGAAATGCCATGTTGGTGACTACCGCCCTGCTATTTTTGGTGAGTATCATTGTAGGCTTAACCAATAAAAGCGACGTTTTTACGGGAATTATGGTGGTGGTATTCAGCTTTATGTTCTCCATGTTATTTCTATATGGAAACAGAGCAGCCTCTATCGGCACTTCGGTTTTACTGATCATGATTTTGAGTATTGATGACGTAAGACCTTGGCAAGAGGTAATTTTCTACAGCGTATTGGTATTTATTGGCAGCATTTGGTACACTTCTTTAAGTTATATCATTTATCGACTGCGACCTTATCGATTGGCACAACAAACCTTAAGCGACTCGATACATGAGATTGCTGATTTTTTGAGAGCAAAAGCTAAATTCTATTCCCACAATACCAATTACGAGAAAAACTATGCCGACTTGCTCCAATTACAGGTAGATGTACACCAAAAGCAGGACGAAGTTAGGGAGGTATTATTTAAAACAAGGGAAATTGTAAGAGAATCGACCCCTCAAGGCAGATTTTTACTTATTGTTTTTACAGATACGGTAGATTTGTTTGAGCAGGTGATGTCTACCTATTATAACTACAAACAACTGCACAAGCAATTTGATTCGATAGGTATTTTATCTCATTATGAAGAAGCTATCAACAAAATTGCGGATTCGTTAGATGATATTGCCTTTGCGCTAAAAAGTGGTGGTATTCCAACGTTAGCCGAAAATCTAGAAAACGATTTGGTAAAGTTAAGACAGGAAATTAGTGATTTAGAACAACAGAAAGGCGAAACCTACAATACTTTGGGGATTATTGCCCTACGTAATATCGAGGTAAATATTGAGAACATTGTAGGCCGTATCAAAACCATCAACCAATATTTCAACAAGAAAGAAAAGCGTAAAATCAAAAAAGGAGATGTTGATGTCGCCAAGTTTGTGACCTCGCAGGAAATCAACATCAAGTTGTTGTTAGACAACCTTACTTTTAAATCTTCTACCTTCCGACACTCGGTAAGGGTTGCGATTGTAATGTTTATTGGTTTCGTAGTAGCTAGAAGTCTTGATTTTGCCCACAGCTATTGGATTTTACTGACCATCCTCGTGATTTCGAAACCAGGGTTTAGCTTAACTAAGGAGCGAAACTACCATCGTATTATTGGCACCATAGCTGGCGCTTTTATTGGAATGGCCATTTTACATTATGTGCACGATAAGAACACTTTATTTGTGATCCTTATTTTATTCATGATTGCGGGCTATAGTTTTCAGCGCAAAAATTATGTAGTGAGTGTGTTGTTCATGACCCCTTACATTCTTATTATCTTCGAATTTTTGGGTATGGGTACCATGTCTATTGCCAGAGAAAGAATTTACGACACTTTAATTGGCTCGGGGATAGCCTTATTGGCCAGTTATTCCCTTTTCCCTAATTGGGAGCATGAGAAGGTGAAAGAGGCGATGGTGGATATGATCAATGCGAACAAGTATTATTTTGCTGAGGTAATCAAACTGTATTTCGAGAATGGTTCAGATTTAACGAGCTACAAATTAGCGCGAAAAGAGGTTTTTGTAAAGAGCTCCAATTTGGCTTCACTGTTTCAGCGCATGTTTTCGGAGCCGAAGAGCAAGCAGGTCCATATGCAGGAACTGCATCAGTTTACGGTACTCAATCACTTGCTTTCTTCTTATGTAGCGAGTTTATCGTTGTACATCAAAGAACATCACTTCATTTGCACCAATTATCAAGAAATTAGACCTCTTGCAGAAAACACTACTTACTTATTGGAAAATGCTAGCGAAAACCTGCATAAGGAGGTTGTTGAACCTAGTAACGTTCCATTGATCCGACTAAAAAACCCTCCTGAACCCCAGCTTTCCGATACCGCCATCGTGATTGAGGAACAGTTTGATTTAATCCAAAAAGTATCTTACGATATTTTTAAACTTACCGAGAAAATCAAGATATAGGTTAATTACTTTACCAAACTAAAAAGTCTTTCGTTTGTTGCTTACCAAAAAAAGAAAGACCATGATGGAAAAAGTATATACAGCCACAGTTACCGTTATTGGCGGTAGAGATGGCCACGCAAAATCAAGTGACGGCATATTCGAAACAGATTTAAGAAAACCTAAGGAAATGGGTGGACAAGGTGGCGCACCAAATCCTGAGCAGCTATTTGGCACGGCATGGGGAGCTTGCTATTTAGGGGCTTTACGATCAGTAGCAGAGCATGAAGGTGTTGACGCCAGCAATGCTAATGTGAACGTACATGTGTCATTTAATAAAAACGGCAACACCTTTGCACTATCGGCAGATTTGGATGTGCACATTCCCGATATCAGTATAGAAGAAGCTCAGGCGTTGGCAAACAAAGCAAATGCCGTATGTCCTTACTCTAAAGCTACAAAAGGTAATATAGAAACAAGGGTTACTGCGGTTTAACTTCCAATATTCACAGTACGTCATTTTCAGCTTGATTGGGAATCCTAATGCTACAAAGATTTAAGATTCCCGCTTTCGCGAGAATGACGTACTATACAAGTTTTTACGTACATCTACAACAACAACTTACTGGCCAACCCCAACAATAACAAGAAACCGAATACGTCGGTAAAAGTGGTAATAATAATAGAAGATGCTATCGCGGGGTCAATACCTACCCTTTTCAATAACAATGGAATACCCGCACCAGTAAAGCCAGCGATAATTAAATTTCCGGTCATGGCCAAAAATATCACTAAGCCAAGCATTAAATTGGCATCAAAAAAATAGGCAAAAGCCAATACAATAGCTCCTGTTACTGCTCCATTGATCATTCCTACCGTAAATTCTTTCAAAACAGCCCTGTACGCTTGTTTATCCGTCAAATCATATAAAGAAATACGTCTAACCGTAACCGCTAAAGCTTGGGTAGCAGCATTACCTCCCATCCCGGCAATAATGGTCATATAAGCCGATAAGATAGCTAAATGCGCCAAGGTATCTTCATAATACCTCACTACTGCCGAAGCTAAAAAAGCAGTCCCAAGGTTGATGATCAGCCAAGGCAACCTCGATTTTACAGCGTCTACCCAGTTACCTGCCAATTCCTCATCTTCTGATACCCCTGATATTTTAAGGATATCTTCTGTGTTCTCGTCTTCCAGTACATCAATCACATCATCGAAAGTTACCCTTCCCAAGAGTTTTAAATAGCCGTCAACAACAGGAATACTTGTTAAATTATATTGAGATAAAAGCTTAGCTACTTCCTCCTGGTCGGTATCTGCGTTCACATAAACGGCATCAGGCTTCACCATATCCATAATTTTCACATTTCCCTTAGACTTGATGATGTCCTTCAAAGAAACAATGCCTTTAAAGATATTATTGTCATCTACCACAAACACCGTGTAAAACTCTTCTATCTCTTCACTTTGCTGAATAATTTGATCTATCGCATCTTTTTTAGTAAGGTTAATGTTCACCTTAATCATCTGCGTATTCATCAAACCACCAGCAGTTTCTTCGTGGTAGCTTAGTAAGTTCCTAATGCTCTCGGCATCGTCCTTACTTAAATCTTCTAGAATTTCATGCTGTTCGTGTTCTTCTAGTTGGGAAATGATATCCGTAGCATCATCATAATCTAGCTCTTCAACAATCTCGGTACGTTTTTCGGGATGCAGTTGAATTAAAAGCTCCTCTGGATGGGCCTCTTCACTCATTTCCGCAATAACTTCTGAAGCCTTTTCTACTTCCAGTAGGTTAATGATACGCTGCCTATCCTCTGCCTTAATATTATCGAAAAGAATAGCAATTTCCGACGCGTGATATTCGGCCAAAATGCTACTAAGCTCTTGGTCGTCGCCCTCAATTGCCCTCCTTAATTTAGAAAGGTCTGTTTTATCTAATTCGAACGATTGCATTCTAGCGAGATTAAAAATATAATGTTTCCTCTATGAATTTAATTGTGCAACTCCCAAGGCTACCCCTATCGCAATGCCAAAGCTTAACAAGCTTCCTATTAAAACATATTCCGTTAATTTAAGTTCATTGGCTTCTTTTAAATCTCCAAATCTAAAAATAGATTTTGCCGCCAATAAAAAACCAACGGCTTCAAAATGCCCCGTCAGTACAAAAACATAAATCAACAAACGCTCTAAAATACCTATAAACTTACCAGCATTCTGCAGTGAAATGGAGCTCTTACTAGGAATAAATCTCGCAATAACCACTTTTATAACCACGGCTGTAGGCGAACTAAGCAGTAATGCCCCAAAAATATATAACCAAAACTGCTGTTGTTGTAAGAAACCAAAATTGATATTTGCAGTTTCCGACATGCTTATCCAACAAATAACAATTACGGTAATATGTAAGGCCTGATCTACGAAAAACCATAACCGCTTGTTTTTAGGCTTCTGGAAAACCAATTTACAAGCATCTATCAGGTAATGGCTAATACCAATAACAATGGCCTGTAGCCAAACATCAAAAGAAAGAAACACTACAAATACCAATGCAACATGAATGGCCACATGCCAGTACAATTTATTGGATTTGAGTTGCAGGCTTTCCTTCTCTGCCACCCATTTATCTGGCTGAAGAAAGAAATCGCCAAGCACATGGGCCAGTAAAAGTTTAATTAATGCTATTTCCATTTTTTAAAGATTTCGGCAGTCAAGTTCCTGTATTTATTTTCTAGCTCCATAATTTCATTAAAATGCGCTCTCTTTAACGCTTCACTAATAGATGATTGGCTTCTTCCTGATATTTGGGCAATTTTATCCTGCTTTTCGTTATAGTTTTCAAGCATATGTTTCACTACCTCTGATGCCGTTGGACTCCATCCATCCATAGTGATTAAAGCTAGCTTAAGGTATAAATTCATATCTTCATCAAACTTCGGCGATGGACTTTTGACTAAGAGATTTACCTTATTGCTCTTAAGGGTATCAAAGCCTTCTCCCGAATTAATATACGCTTCTCCATTAGATTCGGTTACCTTTTCTGAGACAATGGTAATTTCTCCCAAACCTATACTCATTCTTACATCGGCACCTTTAATGGTTTTTATACAAGCTTTAATATATAAGGCATTTAGCAAAGCTTCAGCCATAGGCAGTTCAACCTGAAAGCTATCTCCACGAAAAATTTCCCATTTCGATTTTCTTTCTGGCAAAGCCGATAAAGCTTCTTTTAAAGTAGACATCCACTGTGGAGCTAATTCCCTTGAATTGATAATATCGCCTGTTATTACTGCAATCATGAAACCAATATCGGCAAAAAAGCCGATAATACAAAATATCGGCTAATTAACCGATAATTTAAAATATCGGCAAAAAAGCCGATAATAAAGTTTTATCGGTAATTCATCCGATAAATGATTTTCAAAACTATCATTTAAAATATCCGTTATAAACGATGATGGCATTGATAGAATTCACCAATAAGGGTATTTATTGCAAACAGGGCAATTTTTATATTGACCCTTGGCAGCCTGTTGATAAGGCGGTGATTACCCATGGCCATGCCGACCATGCCAAATGGGGAAACAAAAATTATTTATGCCATACGTTAACGAAGCCCATTTTAACAGAAAGATATGGATTGACAGATAATGTAGAAACACTTCCCTATCAGAAAAGTATTAACATCAACGGGATAAAACTCACTCTATTTCCCGCGGGTCACGTCATTGGTTCTGCCCAAATCAAATTGGAATACAAAGGTGAAATTGTAGTGGTTTCTGGCGACTATAAAACGGAATACGATGGCATCAGTACCGCTTTTGAGCCTGTGAAATGCCACACCTTCGTTACCGAAAGCACTTTTGGTCTACCTATTTATAAATGGGAACCACAGCAACAAATCTTCGATAACATTAAAAACTGGGTGGCAGGTAATCTTCAAAAAAACAAAACCAGCATTTTAGTCGCCTACAGTTTAGGGAAAGCACAAAGATTAATTAAGCATCTAGCCGATAATCATCCCATTTACGTACACCAAACCATCGCCAACCTTAACCAAGCATTTACTGACGCTGGGGTAAACTTACCTGCAACCATCAAAATCACCCCAGAAATAAAAAAGGACGAATTGCAAAAAGGGATAGTCATTGTACCGCCTGCAATAGCTGACAGCAAATGGATTAAAAACCTTATCAATCCAGCAACTGGCATTTGTAGTGGTTGGATGGCTGTAAGAGCTGGTAGAAGATGGCGCAGTGCGGATGCTGGTTTTGCACTTAGCGACCATGCAGATTGGCTTGGGCTATTAACTGCCATAAAAGCCACCCAAGCAGAAAAAGTAATGGTAACACACGGAAGCACTGCTATTTTCAGTCGGTATTTAAATGAAATTGGCATTAGCGCTCAAGAGGTGAAAACACAATACGGAGACGAAGAAGAGGCAGAAGAAAAAGCTGATGAAAACGAGATAAAGGAGGAAAAGACCAAATTATGAAACGTTTTGCTCAACTGATACAGGAACTGGAACTAAGCAATAAAACCAATGACAAAATAGAAGCTTTGGTAAATTACTTTAATGAAGCTGATGAAAGCGACAAACCTTACGTCATTGCTTTATTTACGGGCAAAAAACCTAAACGACCAATTGGCACTAACTTAATCAAACAATGGGCCATAGCACTTAGCGATATTCCCGAATGGCTATTTACCGAAAGCTACCATAATGTAGGCGACCTTAGTGAAACTGTTGCCTTGGTATTGCCAACTGCTCAACATACAATAGAAAAACCTCTACATCAATGGATAAAGGAATTGACCGAGCTTCAAGGCAAAACAGATGAAGAGAAGAAAACCTATGTGCTCACTGCTTGGGACAGTTTAGCCACACAGGAAAGGTTTATCTTTAACAAACTCATTTCTGGCAATTTCAGAATCGGGGTTTCCAATAAAATGCTGGTCAATGCCATCGCAAAGCAAAGCGAACAAGATGCCAATAAAATTATGCACAGTATTATGGGCAAATGGCAGCCCAATAGCATTAGCTATGCTGAACTAACCTCAGGCAGTCATGTAAACACTGATAACTCATGGCCTTACCCCTTTTGCCTCGCTTACGCCCTTGATACCGAACCTGAAAATTTGGGCAATATTGCAGATTGGCAAGCTGAATGGAAATGGGATGGCATACGTGGACAAATTGTGAAACGAAACGGTGAACTATTTATATGGAGTCGAGGGGAAGAATTAGTTACCGAACAGTTTCCTGAACTACATTTTCTTAAAGATGACTTGCCTAACGGTACCGTATTAGATGGAGAAATCTTGGTCGTAAAAGAGGAGAAGGTTCTTCCTTTTAATACTTTACAACAACGATTAAACCGTAAAACCATTAGTAAAAACCAATTAGAAAATGCGCCTATTGGATTTTTCACATACGACTTACTGGAGTATAAAGGAAAAGACATTAGAACCTCAACCTTATCGCAACGAAGAGCTTGGCTAGAAAAAATCATTCATCAGCTCAGCCACAAAAACAAGGTATTCCTATCTCCCATCATTAGTTTTAACAGCTGGGCACAACTGGCAGAAATTAGAGAAACGGCTCGAGAAATTAATAGTGAAGGGATTATGTTGAAGAACCTTAATTCTATTTTTCACGCAGGCAGGAAACGCGGCGACTGGTGGAAATGGAAAATCAATCCCTACACCGTTGATACCGTAATGATTTATGCACAAAAAGGCAGTGGTCGCCGAGCCAATTTCTATACCGACTACACTTTTGCAGTACGTGATGGCGAAAAGCTCATCACCATTGCCAAAGCTTATTCAGGCTTAACAGATAAAGAAATTAAGGAAGTAAATAGCTTCGTTAACAAAAATGCGATTGAAAAATTTGGACCAGTACGCACTGTGAAGCCAGAATTGGTATTTGAAATTGCATTTGAGGGCATTGCCGAAAGTAAGCGCCACAAAGCAGGTTTAGCATTGCGCTTTCCCCGCATTGCTCGTTGGCGAAAAGATAAAAACGTAGATGAAATTAACACCTTGGATGATTTGAGACAGTTATTAATGACTAAAGACTAAACACCATCGTCATTGCGAGGTACGAAGCAATCTCAATAGATTTTATATAATTGCTTTAGGATTGCTTCGTACCTCGCAATGACGGAAAAGAAATTAACCATGCAAAAAACTAAAGGCTATCAACAAATTATTTCTTGGCTTAAAGCCGATAAAAGGAGGCCTTTTGATTTCCAAAAAGATACTTGGGAATACTATTTAGATGGTTATAGCGGCTTAGTAAACGCTCCAACTGGATTTGGTAAAACCTTCTCCGTTTTTTTAGGTGTGGTGATAGAGGCATTAAATCAAGACCAACCAGCAAAAGGCGTACAACTCATTTGGATTACCCCGTTGAGGTCCTTGGCTAAGGACATTGCAAGAGCAATGAGAGAAGTGCTTTTGGCTATAGGACTCGATTGGATAGTAGGTGTTCGCAATGGTGATACTTCGCAAGCCGAAAAGCTTCTACAGAAAAAAGCAATGCCCGAAATATTGCTCATTACGCCCGAAAGTTTGCATTTACTGTTGGCTCAAAAAAGCTCATCCAACTTATTTAAAAACCTAAAATGTATCGTAGCCGATGAGTGGCACGAACTATTGGGCAGCAAACGTGGAGTATTGGTAGAATTAGCCATTTCTAGAATAAAAGGATTACAAAGAGCCCATGGGAATGAAATAGTGCGAGTATGGGGGATTTCTGCTACCATTGGCAATATACAAGAGGCTTTAGCGGTAATTGTACCACAAGAAACTTCTAAAAAGATAATTGTAAGAGCACAACTAGAGAAGAAGATACAAATCAAAACCATTTTACCAGACACCATAGAAACCTTGCCTTGGGCTGGACATTTAGGTTTAAAACTGGCCCAAAAGCTTATTCCAATTATAGAGAAAAGCAAAACTACCTTAATATTCATCAATACACGAGGGCAAGCAGAAATTTGGTATCAACACCTGTTGGATATTGAACCTGACTTAGCAGGCAGAATAGCCATACACCATGGCTCGATAGATTTTGAGCTCAGAAATTGGATTGAAGATAGTTTACAAACGGGTCTCTTAAAAGCCGTTATTGCCACTTCTTCTTTAGATTTAGGGGTCGATTTTAAACCAGTAGATACCGTAATACAAATTGGCTC
>Ga0206117_101139_pt1 | contig 15911 bp, 11 predicted proteins | sample 3A5Ametagenome_FD_177997 | JGI IMG/M metagenome (GOLD analysis project Ga0206117, IMG submission 177997) | Enriched microbial communities from leaf-cutter ant dump, University of Wisconsin, Madison, United States - 3A5A | ecosystem: Environmental > Terrestrial > Nest > Insects nest > Nest dump... | reverse complement strand
CCCCAGCCCGTCGGGCGAGGCGAAGATGTCGCGGCCACGGTCGGGGCCGACCGGCGACACGCGCGTCTTGTAGCCCATCGCCCGCAGCAGGCCGGCAACGAACAGCTCCATGTCGCGCGGGCTGAGCTTCACCAGCCGGTCCTTGATGAACTCCAGCGCCTTGGCTTCAAGATCCTCGAACAGATCCTGCTCGGCCGCGGCCTCCGCCGTCGGATCGGCGATGGTGACGGCGTCGAGGTCGGCACCGTCCTGCACGACGGCACCCGCCTGCTTGGCTGCCGGAGCGTCCGGGCCGGCCAGCGCGGTGTCGATTTCGACGGCTGTCTCCGCCGGCACCTGGAAGACGGTGGTGACCGATCCCAGCGAGTTCTTGGCGGAGACGCCCAGCACATCCCGCGGAACCGACCCGCCCCAGGTCACCGGTCGGACATTGGGGTAATCGGCGTCGAAGGCCGGCTCATGGGCATAGGGGCCGGTCACGGTGCCGACATGATAGACGCGGCCGTCGGGGTCATAGGAGATGACGCGGTCGCCAACCTGGATGTCGCTGCGGAAGCGATGGAGTTGGCCGGCATTGTTGCCGACCTCATAGACGTTCCAGTCCGGCCAACGGGTTCGCACCAGCGCCACCATTGCCGGCCGGTCGGCGACCGCCGCCAGCGAACCGAGTTCGGCCCAGCCGATGGCGACCCGCCCGGCGGTGCGGAATCGGTCGATCAGCGCGCCGCGCTTTCCGGCGCGGACCATCCAGGTCTTGGGGGGCATGCGGGGGCTCTTGCAAGCGGGGGACATGACGGGATGCGCGGGACGGGCGGAATGCGGTCAGCCGCCGCCCGTTACCTTCGGCCTTCGGCCGCGACGGGGGGCCGGTCCTGCCGCTGCGCGTTCGGCGCGGATGCGCTCCAGCAGGACGGAAGCCGGCTCGTCGTTTGGATCCTGTGGCACCAGTTCGCCGCGGAACGCCTTGGCGAGGATGGATTGGTCGAGGGTGGCGAGGCGGGCGGCAGCCGCGTCAATTGGAACGGAGACCCTGGAAAGCCCCTCAAAAGCGGCGCGAATCCGCGCGACAATAGCTTCCGCCTCATCAATGGACGGCACCGGAATAGGAAGACGGGAAATTTTGGACAAGCTGAGCGTGTGCAACCCCGCTGAAGATGACGCTTCCTGTTCGATCAACCTGCGTCCGAATGGCGATATCAGCCAGTAAAGGACCAACTCGGCGATCCGCCGATCTGGGAAGCGAACCTTGATGATGTGGTTTTGGTGAACGCAGTCCGGTACTTGGCCATCCCAAATCGCTACGCGACCGATCTGGTCGAGGCTGCCGTTTCCTTCGACAATCAGCAAGTCTCCGGATCGCAACATCACCCGGCTAAGTTCTTGAGGAGCGACACCAATTTCCTGAACGTCCTCCAGCCGCAATTCATTCGCGTAGACATTCGCGACGCGAAGATAAGGTCTTCGCAGAGGAAATTGCTCCCGGTTCTTGTTCTTTGTCAGGCCGCCGGACACGGCACTCGACGTGTCCAACCGTTGCCATTCCCACTCTGGCGGCAGCGTGTCGGGGCGTTCATCGGCCGTGTCAGGTTGTTCAGGCGCGCCTCCATTCCGCCACTCGGCAGTCAGGTCGCCACGGAAGGCGGCGGTAAGGATGGATTGGCGGTAGCGGTCGATCAGTGCTGGTAGCGAGTTCAGCGCCTCCCGTGCCCGGCGCGACCGGGCGGTCAGCTCGTCGATTTTCCCTACAATTCGGCGTTGTTCGTCGGATGGCGGTACAGGGATCTCGAATTCTGATAATTTTTCCGAGCTTATACTTGCGACAGTTGTTCCCGCCTTTGAACATTCCTGAAGAATAGACTGCTTCCCGGCAGTCAAGACGAGACGCAGATATTCGGGAACTACTCCTGACGCGGGCGTCAGGGCCTTCATGTCCTGATTGATTGTCACCGGTTGTATTGTCGTGGCAACAGGGAATGAATGAGCCAGAATCCCACTTCGCACTACCATGAGAACTGATCCGGCAGGCACTAAATTACACGCAGAATTATCTATAGCCGCTTCTGTAATGTGATCTTCAGCGTCATCAATGACAGCCCGTTTCATGTCCTTAGGGGACACCCACGGAATATTGCCATTTTCCCAATAGGCAGGCTCTGCCTTAGTCGGCGTTCCGCCTCCGCGCCACGTACCCAGATCCTTCAGTTTTTGTTGGCCCCATCCGGCTGGCAATTCCCGCCCGCTCATTCCGCAGCCTCCGCCACAGCGCTGTCCGCCACCTCGTCGCCCCCCAGCAGGTCAGCCAGCGCCTCCATCTCCTCCAGCGCCACGCGCAGGGTGTCGATGATTTCGGCGGCGATCACGTCCGGCTCGGGCAGTTCGGCTTCGGTGCTCTCGTCGCGCAGCCAAGTGAGGTCCAGATTGTCGCCGCGCGCGGCAATCTGGTCGCGGGTGAAGCGGCGGAAGCGGCCCTGCTCGCCTTCGTCCACACGGGGCGCCTTTCCCAGCGGGTCGGCGCCGTAGGCGGCCTCGAATGCCGCGAAATGGTCGCGGGTCAGGGGGCGGGTCTTGCCGAACTGCGGCATGTTGGACCGCATGTCATAGACCCAGACCTCGCCGGTGTTGCCCTTGTCGCTGCGGCCGCGGGTGAAGAACAGGACGTTGGTCTTGACGCCCTGGCTGTAGAAGATGCCGGTCGGCAGACGCAGGATGGTGTGCAGGTCGCACTTGTCCATCAGGTCGCGGCGAATGTCGCGGCCGGCGTTGTCCTCGAACAGCACATTGTCCGGCAGCACCACGGCGGCCCGGCCGCCGGGCTTCAGACCCCGGTAGATGTGCTGGAGGAAGGCCAACTGCTTGTTCGAGGTCGGGTAGGTGAAGTCGTCGCGGCTCGGCAGGCCGCCGCCCTTCTTGGTGCCGAAGGGCGGGTTGGTCAGCATGACGTTGACCTTCGGCAGCCGCGCCCCCTGCTCCGACAGGGCATCGCCAAGCTGAAGGTCGCCGGTGACGTCGTGCAGCATCAGGTTCATCAGGCCGAGCCGGTGGGCGTCCGGCACCAGCTCCATGCCGCAGAAGGCGTGGTGGCGCTGGAAATACTGTTCCGACTCGCTCAGGTCCCACAGGTCGTTGGTGTGCGCCTTGACCCAGCGGTCGGCAGCGATCAGGAAGCCGCCGGTGCCGGCCGCCGGATCCTGCACATACTCGCCCGGCTGCGGCTTGACCAGCGCCACCATGCTGTCGATCAACGGACGCGGGGTGAAGTACTGGCCGGCGCCCGACTTCTTCTCCGTCGCGTTGCGCTCCAGCAGGCCCTCATACATATCGCCCAGCCCTTCCTGGCGGGCCGAATACCAGTCCAGCCCCTCGATCGCCTCGACCAGCGCCTTGAGGATGCGCGGCTGGCGCAGGCTCGTCTGGGCGTTCTGGAAGATCGACTGGACCTGCGCCGAACCGTAGGTGCCGAGATGGATCAGCATCTCCTTGTAGAAGGTCAGCTGCTCGACGCCCTGCTTGGCCCGGACATCGCCCCAGCGGTAGCCGGGCGGCAACTGCTCCTCCGCCCCCGTCTCCTCCGCCATCTTCAGGAAGATCAGGTAGGTCAGCTCGGTCACATACTGGTGATAGGTGATGCCGTCATCCCGCAGGATATGGCACAGCCCCCAGAGCTTGGAGACGATGTCGTTGGTGGCGTTCATGGCGCGCGTATCAATCCTCGGAATAGTTCGACAAACGGCGCAGGCCGTTGCGCATCGCGTATGCATGCAGAACGATCGCAAAGGCGCGGGCGTCCGCTTCGGTGTCCCAATAACCGCTGTCGATCTTGGGCTTTTCGCTGGCGGCATCGGATCGGGTGACCCGCCATTCTCCGGCACAATGCATGACCTCGAAGTAATCGTCATACATGCCGACGTGCCGTTCGATAAGGGCAATCATGTTCAGGTCGGTGGCATAAACCGGCGCGCACTCATCAGGCACGCTCACCCCATTCGGCAAATGGTGCAGGCCGTTGTCCATCGATGCGCCCCAGGCGTTCAACACGGCCCTACCCTTCCGATAGGCTGAGCAGTCGAATTCGTCGGCAAGCTTTTCGGCAATGTCTGCTGTCATCATCGCATATCCGAATGAAGCGGAGGGCACTTACCCTGCATCCTGCCAAAGCTCTTCATTGATCTTTGACAGATGCTCCGCCAGTTGCCCATCGAACACCCGGTCCAGCCGCGCAAACCCGCCACCTTGCTGGCGGAACTCGCCCTGGTCGAGCGTGTCACGATCAACAACGACCTCCTTCTTCAGATGCCGAGCGATCCGTTCCAGCCAGTCGCGTTGCGCCTTCGTCCAGGGCCGGCTGGATAGCACCCGCCGCATCGCCCGGTCCACCCGTTCGTCATAGGGCACCAGCGCATCACCCAGCGCCGCCCGGCGGATGTAGCCGATCACCGAGGCGGCGATGTCGGCGTTGTCCATGTCGCGGAAGGCCGCCCGCAACTCCGCCTCGCCGAAGCCGTCACGCTCCAGCAGCAGGCGAACCTCGCGCAGTTGGGCGCGGGTCAGCTCGCGCGGGGCGTTGGCGACGGCATTCAGCGCCGGCACCCGGTTCATGTTCTCGTCCAGATAGCGGCGGAAGCTGGCGATGTAATCCTCCGGCCGGGTGATGTTGACGCCGTAGCCGGTTTCCTCGTGCCGGAACTCGTCGGTGCCGTCATAGAGCGGGACATGGATCGGGTCGTCGCCGATGCGGGTGTCCAGCAACTCCATCAGCGCCCGGTGGTCGATCAGGATGCGGGCGGCCTCCTCCGGCGCCGCGTCGCGCAGGCGGCGGACGAAGGTTTCGGAGTCGGTGCCGGCAAGGTCGCGGAAACGGCGCTCACCCGCCTCGGTCAGCCGGCGACGCTTGCGGTGCAGTTTGGCGACGATCTGGCCGACCAGCCAGCGCGCCTGTTGCCGACGCCGCTCGGCGGCCTGGGGGTCCTCCAGCGCGGGTGCCGGCACGTCATCGGGGCCGAGGAACGGGGCCTGCCCCTCCTCCGCGAATCCGGCCGGCGGAAGAGCAGGGGGCAGCGCCTGCGCGGGCAGGGGCGTACCGGTCGCCTCGGCCAGCTCCTCCATCAGCGTGGCGAAGGTGATGTTCGGGTTGGTCACCACCGGCCGCATCTGCGACATGGCTTCCATCGCCGCATAGATGCCGACGGCGTCGAAGATGCGGAAGGCGGTCTTGTGGCCACCGGGGCCGAACAGGTCCTCGCACAGGCGGGTGCCGCGGCCGATCATCTGCTCGTACAGGATGCGGCTGTTGACCCGGCGAACGAAGACGAGGTTGACGATTTCCGGCACGTCGATGCCGGTGGTCAGCAGGTCGACGGTGACGGCGACCTTCGGCAGCTCCTCGTTCTTGAAGCGGCGGATTTGCCGCATCGGGTCGTCCGACCGGCCGGTGATCTTGGCGACGGCGTCGTTGTCAATGCCGCCATAGCGGTCGGCGAAGGCCGTCCGCAGCGCGCTGACCATTGTTTCGGCATGCAGGTCGGTCGCGCAGAAGACCAGCGTCTTGCCCGGCAGGCTGGGGTCGATGTGCCCGGCCAGCCATTCGGCGATGACCCGGTTGAAGTCGCGCGTCAGGACGCGGCGGTTGAAGTCCTGGACGTCATAGCGGACCTCGTCCCGAAGATGGATCAGGTCGAGTTGACCTGTGCGTGTGTCCAGCATGTCCACCGCCGCGCCTGCGTCCCAGTGGATGCCTTCCTGGCTCAGCGCTGTGTGGGCGCGGGTAGGCGGCTCATGATCGACCAGCCAGCCGTCGATAACGGCCTCCTGGTAGGTGTAGTGGATCACCGGCTCGCCAAAAATCTCGACGGTGTGCAGGGCCGGGGTGGCGGTCAGGCCGATCCTCACGGCGTCGAAGCGGTCGAGCACGCGCCGGTACTTGGAGATGTAGTCGTCCTGGTCCCGGAAGCTCAGCTCCTCGTCCCCCATCTCGCGGTCGAGCAGATAGCCACGATGGCACTCGTCGACGACGATGCAGTCATACTCGTCGATGGGCGGCGGCGCATCGCCGTCCAGGATGCGGCGGACCAAGGATTGGACCGTCGCGATGTGGAGTTTGGTTTCGGCGTCCGGGACGATGTCACCCAGCTCCTTGACCTGGAAGATGTCGGCGAAGACCTGTTGCTGCTCCATACGCGTTTCCTTGAACGCGTTGCCGGCCTGCTCGCCCAGCGCGGTGCGGTCGACCAGGAACAGGATGCGGCGGAAACGCTGCGCCTTCAGCAGGCGATAGACGAGCGCGATGCAGGTCTTGGTCTTGCCGGTGCCGGTGGCCATGGCGACCAGGATGTCGCGCCGGCCGGCGCCGATGGCGGCCTCCACGGCGCGGATCGCCCGCTCCTGATAGTCGCGCAGCGGGAAGTTATAGCCGAAGGGGTCGCGGGCAAGCCGGTCCTGCGCGGCCCGCGGATCGTTGCGGAGCGCCTCCAGCAGGCCGGCCGGTGTGTACCAGCCGTCGAGCGCCTTGGCATGATTGTGCGGATGGCGAGCGTCGCGGAACCAGACGCCCGACAGCTCCTTCAACTGGTGCAGGTATGGGCGACCGTTGGTCGAAAACAGGAAGGGCACCGGGTAGAGCGCGTCGCCCTCCCCCCACGGCCCTTCAGTGGGCGGCGCCTCGTCGGCCCGGCGGACATAGCCGCGGCTGTAGCGGGCCGCCCGCTCGATGTATTCGGAGGCGTTGGTGTTGCGGCGCTTCGCCTCGACCATGCCGACGATGGTCAGACCGACGAACAGGGCGTAATCGGCCCGGCCGTCCGCCGTGGGCCATTCGGCGATGGCGAGGTTGCGGCCCTTCTGCGGGCGGGTGCCAGCGGCGTAGCTCAGCGCCTCGCTGTCGGCTTCCCAGCCAGCTTCGCGAAGCTGGGCATCGATCAGGCGGCGGGTTTCGCGCTCGTCCAGGTCGATGCCCTGCCCGACCTCCTGCGCCAGCTCGACGGTCTGCTGGATGGCGTGCGCCGGCATGGTGGCGGCCTGCGCCTGGACGCTGGTCAGCAGCTCGGCTTCCAGGCGAGCACGGTCGGCCTCGACCTGCTGGGCCAGCCGCTCCCAATCCAGCCGGTCCGCCTCGGCCTTGGCGGCACGTTCCTCCGCGGTCAGGCGGCGCTCGGCCTCGGCCTGCGCTTCGGCCGCCATGCGCTCGTGGGCCGATTGCTGCGCCTGGAGTTCGCCGCGCAGCCGGTCCAGCTCCGCCTTCATCGCGGCGCTCTCAGCGCGTGGATCGCGCGGCGGCACGAAGGGGCCGGGGTTGAAGGCGCGGTCGCCGGTCACGGTGCGATGGAACCAGACGCCCAGCGTCCGGCCATGCTTCAGGCAGGACAGCGCCGTCGCCTGATCGCCGGCAAGGTCATGATTGGCGGCGTTGCCGGTCTTGCGGATGTAGTGGAACAGGTCGCCGACCTCGCGCGGCAGGGCGCCACGGTCGCGCAGACGGCGGAGAAGCTGGTCCTGCGTTTCCTCGGGCGAGGTCCACATGCCGAGCTTGGCGGCCGTCAGCTGGGCCAGCAGTTCGGCGAACTGCCGCATCTTGAGGATCGCGGTGTTGGCGTCATCCGCGAAGAAGCGCTCGCCAAGCGCACCAAGCCGTTCAAGCTGGACGCTGTGTTTCGCGAGGAAGCTGAAGTTGGCTGACCGGCTCACCATTCACCTCATGCAAGCGCTCAAGCTTACACGTCATGGCGGACCCTGTCACCTCGCGGCGTCGACCTGCGGTTGGGTCGTATCGGCGCCGGAACGGTCGGCGCGTCGTAGGCGAGGGGGCGGCGTCACCGAGGGGCACCCTCCCTCTGCCGTGACACGGCTGTGACACCGCGCGCGTTGTAGCCCCTCGGACCTAAGTCAAATGCTGGCGCTGGAGGTAGTCCTCGCTCTGCATCTCCATCAGGCGGCTGACCGTGCGCTCGAACTCGAAGGCGTGGGTGCCGTCCGGGTAGAGGCGTTCCGGCGGGCCTTCGGCGGCGATGACGACGTTGACCTTGTGCTCGTACAGCGCGTCGATCAGCGTCATGAAGCGCTTGGCCTCGTTGCGCAGCTCGTCCTTCATCGTCGGCACATGATCGATCAGCACCGTGTGGAAATGAGTGGCGATGGCCAGATAGTCGGCCGCCCCCAGCGGCTTGCCGCACAGGTTCCAGAAATCGACCTGGGCCACGCATTTGGCGGCGCGGTCGATCTCGACCCGGCGGCCCTGCACCGTCAGGCTGCAGGGCTCGCCCGCCGCACCGCCGGTCAGGTCTGAGAAGGCCTTGGCAAGCGCAGCGTCCGAGGCCGGACCCAGCGGGTGATGGTAGATCGGAACGCCCTTCAGCCGATCCAGCCGGTAGTCGGTGGGGCCGTCCAGCGACAGGATGTCGAGTTTCTCCTTCAGAAGGGCGATGAAGGGGAGGAACAACTCGCGCTGGAGACCGTCCTTGTACAGCATGTCGGGCGGCCAGTTGGAGGTCGCCACCACAACCACGCCCAGGTCGAACAGGTTGGTGAACAGCCGGCCCAGGATCATCGCGTCGACGATGTTGGTGACGTGGAACTCGTCGAAGCAGAGCAGCCACGCCTCGTCGGCCAGCGCGCGGGCCAGCTCGGGCAACGCCTCGTCCGGGCCGTCGCCCTTTCCCTTGCCGGATTGACGGTGGTCGTGGATGCGCTGGTGAATCTCCAGCATGAATTCATGGAAATGGACGCGCCGCTTCTTCTCGACCGGGGCGGTCTCATAGAACAGGTCCATCAGCATCGACTTGCCGCGGCCGACGCTGCCGTAGATGTACAGCCCCTGCGGTGCGGTGGAGGCGATGTCCGGCGGCGGCGGGGCGGCGCGGCGGCGGCCCAGACCGAAGCGCTCCAACCACCCTCCCCCTGCCGGCTTGTCCTCGCCGTTGGGCTGCGGTTGATAGCCCTTCAATGCCTGGTACAGGCTTTGGAACTTCTCCGCCGCCAGTTCCTGGTCGGGATCGGGGCGAAGAGTGCCGCTGCCGCGGCGTGCGCGGTAGAGCGAAAGCGGTCCGTCGGTCATGGGGCTATGCGCGATCCGGCTGCGAAGATGACTCTTTACCTAACGGATGGCGCCAGCGACGGCAACCGCCGACGGGGAGCCGCGGGGGAATGGCAGAGTGGCGTCCATGCTCAACACGGATGGCATGAACGGCGCGGCATCTGCGCGCAGCGTAAAACCCCGCATTCAGGTTTGGTTACACTTTCTTTAATGTGTCGGCGCGATTAAACAGGGCAGGCCGTCCGGCTGCAACCGCCACAGGAAATCACGACGCCGATGCCCGCTTCCGGGTCCGCCTCCCCGCTGCTGCCCCGCTCCACCGCCGGCTTGGCGGGGGCGTTGCGTGGCCGGCTGGGATCTGTGCGCTTCCTGATGACCGCGTCCGGTCTCGCCTTCATCCTGGTGGTCAATACACTGATCGGCTACGGCATTCTCCAGGGCCGGCGCGAGGCGCTGGACGCCGGAGAGCGCGCGACCCGCGATCTTGCCCGCATGCTGGAGTCGCAGACGCTGCGGACGGCTTTCGCGGTGGACCAACTGCTGCGAGACCTGTCCTTCGCGCTCGACACGCTTCCCGAGGGCTCCCGCCGCGGCAGCACGGCAATCCACAACCATCTGCGCCAGCGGCGCGATACCTTTGCCGAACTGGCCGATCTGGTGGTCGTCGGCGGCGACGGCTTCGCCCTGCACCATTCGGCCGAACTGCCGCTGCCGACGGCTCCGTTGTCCGACCGCGCCTATTTCACCGGGCCGCGCGACGGCGGCCAGGAATTGACGGTCGGCGCCGCCATCACCAGCCGGGTGCGGCCCGGCACGCAGATCATCCCGTTCAGCAGGCGCTGGCTGGACACGGACGGCAGCTTCCGCGGCGTGCTGGTCGCCATGGTCGATCCGACACGTCTGGCGGCGACACTGGAATCGCGGGATATCGACCGCAAAGGCAGCGTGATCCTCGCTCTGGGGGATGGCACCATCCTGCTGGAAAGGCCGCAGGGACACAGCGGGAGTCAAGGCGGGCGTCCCGGGGGAAGCCCCGACGGACCGGGCCGGCTGACCGACTGGCCGGCGGTGTGGACTGCGCTCGCCACCCATGACGAGGCCACCATCCGCGACGCGGCACCCGGACCGGGGGCCGCCACCGACAGTCTGGTCAGCGTGCGGCGGGTGCAGGGCTATCCGTTCGTGATCGTCGCGACTCTGCCGGCGGCGGCGGCTCTGGCCGAATGGCGGCGCGACACCGCGGCGTGGACCTCCATCGGCATGGTGATGACCATCGCCATCGCCCTGCTGACCGCCTTCGTCGTTCGTCAGCACGCCCGGCGCGACGAGGATCAGGCCCGGCTGGCCCGCGCCTCGCGCCGGATCCGCGGCATCCTCGAGTCTATGCTGGATGCGGTGGTGACCTTCGACACCGCCGGGCGCATCGTCACCTTCAACCGTGCGGCGGAAGTGATGTTCGGCGTGCCGGAGCGCGAGATGGTCGGCCAGCCGATCGAGGCGCTGATCCCCGACGCGCGCGGCGGCGCCAATGACCGCGACTTGACCGCCGTGCGCCGCGACGGCCATGCCTTTCCTGTCGGCTTCACCGTCAGCGATCTTCGGCTGGGAGGCGGGGCCGGTGCGGTGCGTCCGGACGAGCCGCGCATCTATGTCGGCGTCATCCGCGACATGACGCGCCGCAAGCAGCAGGAAGCGGAGCTGATCGCCTCGAAGACCCAGGCGGAGCTGGCGAACCGGGCGAAGAGCGAATTCCTGGCCAACATGAGCCATGAGCTGCGAACCCCGCTGAACGCCATCATCGGCTTCGCCGAAGTGCTGGACAGTGAGTTCTTCGGCACCGTCAACGAGCGGCAGAAGTCCTGCATCACCGACATCCACGACAGCGGCCGGCACCTGCTGGACATCGTCAACGCCGTGCTGGACATGTCGAAGCTGGAAGCCGGCCAGTTCGAGCTGTGCGAGGAGGCGGTGGAGGTGCATGAGGCGGTGGGCCAATGCCTGATGATGGTGCGCGACCGCGCCGCCTCCGGGGGTGTCGCCATCCACAACGAGGTGACGGCCGCCATCGCCACCCTGTGGGTCGACCGCCGGGCCTTCAAGCAGGTGATCCTGAACCTGCTGTCCAACGCGGTGAAGTTCACGCCCAGCGGCGGCAGCATCACCATAACGGCCGGGATGGAACAGGATCGCGGCTTCGCGCTGGCGGTCGCCGACACCGGGATCGGCATTCCACCGGATTTCATGGCCGACCTGTTCCAGCCCTTCCGTCAGGCGGAGAATGCAGCCAACCGCCGCTTCGAGGGGACCGGGCTCGGCCTGTCGATCTCGAAGAATTTCGTCGACCTGCATGGCGGTACGTTGAGCTGCCGCAGCACGCCTGACGCCGGCACCACGATGACGGTGCGTCTGCCGGCGGGGCGGGTGATCGAACAGCCCAGCCGGATCGGCAGCCACAACTCGATTCCTGCGGCCTGAGGTCGTTTTGCCGCACAGGGCCTCAGGCAGTCACAATACCGACAGCCTCAGGCCGCTTCACCGCAGGCGCGTTGCCGAGAAGCGCCGGAGCGGATCGACGAAGTCGTCCTGGGCGGCGATCAGCTGAAGCTCGCGCGTGCCCATCCGCCGGGTCGTCTCGAAGATGGCGAAGATCGCCGCCGCCGCCTTTTCCAGCGCATCGGCCGGATCGAAGGCGGTCAGGTAATGGGCAAGGAACAATGCCGCCACCGCGTCGCCCGACCCGTTGGGGGGCGGGTCGAAGGTCAGGCGCGGCGTCGACACCAGCCACGCACCATCGGCGCTGTCCACCAGCATCTCGATGCTGTCGGGATCGGCATCGCTGCGGGTCAGGCTGGTGACGAGGACGAGCCGCGGCCCGCGGGCGCGCAGCGCAGCGGTGGCGGCCAGCACGTCGTCCAGCGTCGCCACCTTGCGGTCGGTCAGATATTCCAGCTCGAACTGGTTCGGCGTCATCAGGTCGGCGGCGGGCACCGCATGGTCGCGGATGAACTCCGGCAGGCCGGGGCGGACGAAGAAGCCGCGGCCGACGTCGCCCATCACCGGATCGCAGCAGTAGATCGCCTTGGGATTGGCGGCCTTCACCCGCGCCGCCGTCTCGACGATGACCTGCCCCAGCTCGACGGCGCCCATGTAGCCGGACAGCACGGCATCCTGCGCCGGCAGCACGCCGCGGGCGGCGATGCCGTCGACGATGTCGGCGATATGCTCCGCCGTGAAGACCTGTCCGGTCCAGGCGCCGTAGCCGGTGTGGTTGGAGAACTGGACGGTGTTCACCGCCGTGGCGTCGATCCCCAGCCGCTGGAGCGGAAACACCGCAGCGCGGTTGCCGACATAGCCATAGGCGACGTGCGATTGGATGGTGAGGACGCTTTTCATGGGGGCAAGCGTAAGCGACGCTCCGCCAAGCGTAAAGCCGCCGACTCCGCGGTGATGGCGGGGTCAAGCATCATGGCAGCCATGCGCCGGACCATGAGGGAACATGGCTGTGACGGCCTGGCCCATGGACAGGGGATCGGCGCACGTCTAAAGCTGGCCCAGTCCATCATCCGCAGTTCCGGGATACCGCCATGTCCACCACAGTCCGCCCCCGCCGCAGCGTGCTCTACATGCCGGGCTCGAACGCCCGCGCCCTGGAGAAAGGGCGCAGCCTGCCGGCGGACGGGCTGATCCTGGATCTGGAGGATGCGGTCGCCCCGGATGCCAAGGCGACGGCGCGCGAAACAATCGCGGCCGCGCTGGCCGACGGCGGCTATGGCGGGCGGGAACTGATCGTCCGCGTCAACGGGCTGAACACGCCCTGGGGCTATGACGATCTGCGCATGGCGGCGGCCAGCGGCGCCGATGCCGTGCTGCTGCCGAAGGTGGAGAGCGCCGACGCGGTTCGGCAGGCCGAAGCGGTGCTGCGGGCAGCCGGGGCGCCGGCCGGACAGACCATCTGGTGCATGATGGAGACGCCGCTCGGCATCCTGAACGCCAAGGAGATCGCCGGTGCGTCCCCCGCCGTCGGCGGGCTTGTGCTCGGCACATCGGACCTCGCCAAGGATCTGCACGCCGCCCACACGGCGCAGCGGCTGCCGATGATCACCAGCCTTGGGCTGTGCCTGCTGGCGGCGCGGGCCTATGGGCTGGCGGTGCTGGACGGCGTGCATCTCGACCTGAACGACGACGAGGGCTTCGCCGCCTCCTGCCGGCAGGGGCGCGACCTGGGCTTCGACGGCAAGACGCTGATCCATCCCAAGACGATTGCCGCCTGCAACGCCGCCTTCGCCCCCGACGCCGAGGAGATCGCGCAGGCCCACCGCATAATCGCCGCCCATGCGGAGGCGGCGGCGGCCGGCAAGGGCGTGGTGCTGGTCGATGGCAAACTGGTGGAAAACCTGCATGTCGAGAATGCCCGCCGGCTGGTGACGCTGGCCGAGGCGATCGCGGCACTGGAAACGGCAGGTTGAGCATAAGTTTTCTCTGATTCTTCCCCGGCTCCAACCTTTCCCTTCCAAGTGGGGGAGGTTGGATGGAGGGATTTGAAACCGACAGATTACCTCGTATTGCTTGCGTTACCGAAAATACCGGTTGCAGAAATTGTCTGCTATTTGGAACCAACACTCGGCTGTCCGGTTGTCGATTCAGCAAGGCACAGTCGGAGGTTGGTTATGGCCTCGAAAGAGAGCAATCGTACGTCGGGCCGCGGCTTCGCGTCGATGGACCCGGATCGGCAACGCCAGATCGCCAGCAAAGGCGGTGAAAGCGTACCGGCCGACAAACGCAGCTTTTCAAAGAATCCGGAACTCGCGGCGGAGGCCGGACGCAAGGGTGGGCGCAGCGTGCCCGCATCCTCGCGCAGCTTCTCCAAGAATCCGTCCCTGGCGGCCGAAGCCGGCCGCAAGGGCGGACAGGCAAGCCATGGCGGCCGCACGGCCGACCGGCCGGCCGGAGGCGATTGACCGGGGAGTTTGAAGAGTTGGGTATCGTGCAGACGAAAAAGCCCCCGTCCTTGCGGACGGGGGCTTTTTCTTTCAATGCCGTTGGCGGTGCTGCCGGGCGACCGGTCAGGACGCCAGCTTGTCCAGCTCGCGCAGGATCGAGTCGCCCATCACGGTGGTGGAGCAACGCGCCATGCCCGGGGCCATGATGTCGGACGTGCGCATGCCGCCGCCCAGCACGTTCTGGATGGCCCGCTCGATCAGCTTGGCGTCCTCGTCCAGGTTGAACGAGTAGCGCAGGCACATCGCGAAGGACAGCAGCGTGGCGCAGGGGTTGGCCAGATCGCGGCCGGCGATGTCCGGGGCGGACCCGTGCACCGGCTCGTAGAGCGCCTTGCGGTTGCCGTTGGCATCCGGGGCACCGAGCGAAGCCGACGGCAGCATGCCGAGCGAGCCGGTCATCATCGCCGCCTCGTCCGACAGGATGTCGCCGAACAGGTTGTCGGTGACGATCACGTCGAACTGCTTCGGGTTCTTCAGCAGCTGCATGGCGCCGTTGTCGGCGTACATGTGGCTCAGCTCGACGTCCTGGAACTCTTCCCCGTGCAGCTTGGTCACTTCCTGCCGCCACAGCAGGCCGGATTCCATGACGTTCGCCTTTTCCATCGAGCAGAGCTTGTTGCCGCGCTTGCGGGCCAGCTCGAACGCGACGCGGGCGACGCGGCGGATTTCCGAGGTGGTGTAGACCTGGGTGTTGACGCCGCGGCGCTCGCCGTCGCCGATGTCGGTGATGCCGCGCGGCTCACCGAAATAGACGCCGCCGGTCAGCTCGCGGACGATCAGGATGTCCAGCCCGCGGATGACGTCGGCCTTCAGGGTCGAGGCATCGACCAGCGCGTCGAACACCACCGCCGGGCGCAGGTTGGCGAACAGGCCCAGTTCCTTGCGCAGGGTCAGCAGGCCGGCTTCCGGACGCTTGGTGTAGTCGGTCGGGTTGTCCCACTTCGGGCCGCCGACGGCACCCAGCATCACCGCGTCCACCGCCAGCGCCTCGGCCAGGGTGGCGTCGGACAGCGGTACGCCGTGGGCGTCGATGGCCGCGCCGCCGACCAGCCCTTCGGACACGTCGAAGGTGATCTTGCGCTTGCGGTCCATCCAGTCGATGACCCGGCGAACCTGGCGCATCACCTCCGGGCCGATACCGTCACCGGGGAGGAACAGAAGCTTCTTATTGGCGGCCATGGCGGGCGCACTCCCAAATGTCAGACGTCAAGAAGACAGAAGTTGATAGAGGATCGGGGGAGGATGGAGGCGCTCAGCCCCACATCCACGGCTGGCCCGCGCGCTGCTTGCCCTCATACCCGTCGATATGGGCCGACTGCTGCAGGGTCAGGCCGATGTCGTCCAAGCCGTTCAGCAGGCAATGCTTGCGGAAGGGGTCCAGCTCGAAGGAGATGGTGCCGCCATCCGGGCCGGTGATGGTCTGCTTCTCAAGGTCGACCGTGATGACGGCGTTCGACCCGCGCGACGCGTCGTCGAGCAGCAGGTCGACCTGCTCCTTCGGCAACTTGATCGGCAGGATGCCGTTCTTGAAACAGTTGTTGTAGAAGATGTCGGCGAAGCTGGGGGCGATGATGCAGCGGATGCCGAAATCGGCCAGCGCCCACGGCGCATGCTCGCGCGAGGAGCCGCAGCCGAAATTGTCGCCCGCCACCATGATGCTGGCCTTGCGGTAGGCCGGCTTGTTCAGGACGAAGTCCGGGATCTCCTGCCCGTCCGGGGTGTAACGCATCTCGTCGAACAGATGCTTGCCAAGCCCCGTCCGCTTGATGGTCTTCAGGAACTGCTTCGGGATGATCATGTCGGTATCGACGTTGATCATCGGCAGCGGCGCCGCAACGCCGGTGAGAACCGTGAACTTTTCCATCGCCAGAAATCCTGTCGCGCAAGAA
>Ga0206117_101138_pt1 | contig 15913 bp, 13 predicted proteins | sample 3A5Ametagenome_FD_177997 | JGI IMG/M metagenome (GOLD analysis project Ga0206117, IMG submission 177997) | Enriched microbial communities from leaf-cutter ant dump, University of Wisconsin, Madison, United States - 3A5A | ecosystem: Environmental > Terrestrial > Nest > Insects nest > Nest dump... | reverse complement strand
CTTTTCATTTTTAAGGTCTTTAATGCTTAAACTTTCAGATTTAGCTAAGGGGTTGGACACATCCATTACAATATAAGAATTCCCTCTATAAACTGTATCCCATACAATTCCTAATGAATCGTCGACTTCAAAGGAAAGGGTAAATATTATGTCTAATTTCCCATTAATAAGTTTTTCTCTCAATTGTTTAAAACCGTAGCTTTCAACAATTAGATTAGTATCACTATGTTTCTCTTTAAACTTCCTAATTATCATGGGCAAAAACACACTTGTATTCATAGATTCTAAACATCCAATAGTTAAGGTGCAATTTTCACCTAAATTGGGCTGTTTTACTTTTTCTATTGCCTGCTCTATAGAGTCTACAACTCCATTTATTTCTTTAAACAAAACCATTCCAGCTGATGTTAATCTTACATTTCTCTTAGTTCTAAAAAAAAGTTGGACGCCTATCTCATTTTCTAATATAGCAATTTGTCTACTTAAAGAAGGCTGAGAAACATATAAATTTTTAGCTGCTTCTGTAAAATTTAAATGCTTCGCTGCAGCAAGAAAATACTCAATTTGAAGTAAGGTAACCTTTTCATAGTTCACAAAAACTCCTCCAATATTTTGTTTTCTATATTTTCCATAAGGACAACTTAAATATATCAGAGGTAGATAGATAATTCAATCTAAGATATTTGCCCTTTAAATGAAAAAATACCGCCAAAATTTTAATATTTCGGCAGTATTCTTAATTAAGCTATATTAAATCATATACTCTAATAAATATTATCTCATACAACTATTTATATTTCTCTACTAAATAAGTAAAAGTAGAATTCATCATCTGCTATTGACGAATTCTACTTTCACTAAGGTGGTACTGGTATTTATGTGGTAAAATAAACTTAAAATGTTGAGGATAATATAAATTGTAATCTTTTATTTTGGAATTCTCTTTTAGTAATCTTTTCTAAACTATCACATATTAGAATTACTTGTAATACTCAATAACTCTACACTACCTATACCTCTCTATATAATAAAGCAACTATTATGCCAAATTTTTAAACCACTCATATTTTTGTCTTTATAAATCTTCAAAGTCCCATTAATACTTACTTTGAGGACTTCCGTATTTTTTTAATTAAGATATTTTTAATCTTAATCTCCTTTGTAATTAGAGTTACTTTAATTCAGTTCTGTATTGAGTTACAAATAAACAAAATTTTATGCAGGTTAAACTATTGCTGTAATAGGCTCACTCGATACAACTTGTGATAAAATTCTACCTCAATCAAGTTTGATTCAATATAATACATTTTATTATCACTTTGATTTATTAAAGTATTGTATTATTAATCTATATTTCTTGGAGAATATTTAGTATGGAGAAGTTTATGGGATGAGCTGCTCATAGGTTTATCTAAATATTCACTATACAGTTTTATTATTTCAGGATTCTTATGAGATTCTCTTATTTCTTTCCTTTCATCAATTCTATAGATTTCTTCTATTCTTTTTTCTTTAGCTTTTAGAGTACTTCCAACAGGTTGTCCTCCTCCGCCTACACAACCTCCAACACAGGCCATAACTTCGATGAAACTATATTCAACAGTTCCATTCTCTATTTGCTCTATTATATTTTTAACATTCGAGATTCCATGAACGGCAGCAATTTTTATAAGAACATCATTTATGTTTATAACAGCTTCTTTTACGCCCTTAATTCCTCTAACTTCTTTAAATTCAATATTTTCTAATTTTTTATTAGTTAAAAGTGTATATGCACTTCTTAAAGCAGCTTCCATCACACCTCCAGTTGCTCCAAATAATGCACCTGCACCTGAAGCAGTTCCTAAAGGAGAATCAAACTCCTCTTCCTCTATGTTTCTAAAATCAATGTTTGCAGTGTTGATCATCCTTGCAAATTCTCTAGTAGTTAAAACAAAATCTACTTCCTTTACTCCATTAGTTTTCATTTCCACTCTATTGGCTTCATATTTCTTAGCTGTACAAGGCATAATAGAAACAGTTACTATATCTTCTGGACTTATTCCAAACTTTTCAGAATAATAACTTTTAGATATTGCTCCAAACATTTGTTGTGGTGATTTACAGCTAGACAAATTCTTTAATATGCTTGGAGTGTATATTTCAGCATAATTTATCCATCCTGGACAGCAGGAAGTAATCATTGGTAATACTCCATTTCTCTCTATTCTCTCAACTAATTCATTTCCTTCTTCCATAATAGTTAAGTCTGCTGCAAAATTTGTATCAAATACCTTGTCAAAACCCATTCTCCTAAGTGATGCCACCATCTTACCTGTAACATTTTCTCCTGCTGGCATATTAAACTCATCCCCAACACTTACTCTTATTGATGGCGCTACCTGAACTATAACATGCTTATCTTTATCATTAAGAATTTCCCACACCTTTTCAGTATCATCTTTTTCATATAAAGCACCTACAGGGCATACTGTTGTACATTGTCCGCAATATATACAATTAGATTTCTCTAGTGTTTCATTATAAGCTGTTCCAACAGTTAAGTTGCTCGATCTATGAGAATGACAAAGTGCCCCTATTCCTTGTGTAGTTTCACACATCTCTACACAACGGTTACATTTTATACATTTTGACCTATCTCTCACCACTGAAGGATTTGTATTATCTAAAGGATATCTTTGAGCTATGTTAGATAAGTCACTTTCCCTTAGATTAAATTGTCTGCATATATCTTGTAGTTCACAACTTCCATTTCTAATGCACTTTAAGCAATCTTGTGGATGATTTGCTAATATTAACTCTAAAACACTCTTTCTAGCATCTAATACTCTTTTAGAATTTGTTAGTATTTGAGCACCTTCCCATACTTGTGTAGAACAAGCAGTAACTAAGGAGTTTCTTTCTTTTATTTCAACAAGACAAATTCTACAGTTAGCCTTCACACTTTGGTCTGGATGATAACATAAGGTTGGTATATTTATATTTAAAAGCTTTGCTGCCTGCAAAATTGTAGTTCCTTCTGGCACACTAACTTCCTTTTTATCAATAATTACTTTGCAATAATTCATATATATTTTCTCCTCTTTATATTAGACTCTTTTAACTTACATGCAGCTATAGAACTCTTCTTTAAATTCCCTTATTGCAGAAATTAAAGGAGCAGTGCAGGACTTACCTAAACCACAAAAAGATGCACTCTTCATAATATCAGTAATCTTATTTATACTTGCTAAATCCTCTGGACCTGCTATTTTATTAGAAAATCTTTTGATTATAACAGCTAATTGTCTGTTTCCCTCCCTACAAGGAGTACATTTACCACAGCTTTCATGAACAAAAAAATCTTGGACTGTTCTTACATAATCTACAATGCTATTACTTTCATCCCCTACTAAAATAGCTCCTGAGCCAATAGCTAATCCATTAGCCTTAAAATCCTCATATGTATATTTAACGTCTAACATCATATCTGAAGCTATAGGTCCAGAAGCTCCCCCTAACTGCAAAAATTTAAACTTTTTATCATTTTCAATACCTTTTGCAACATCATATATTATCTCTCTTAAGGTTAAACCAAATGGGATTTCATATACTCCTGGTCTATTAACATTTCCTGATATACTTATTAACTTAGTTCCCTTACTCTCCTCTGTCCCACAAGAAAGGTACTCCTCAGCATCCTTTGAAAACAGCACTGGAACTATAGCTAGAGTTTCAACATTATTTATACATGTAGGTAGTCCAAACACACCTTTTTGCTTGATATATGGAGGTTTAATTCTTGGTCTTCCGCTTTTACCTTCTATTGATTCAGCTAGTGCAGATCCTTCTCCACAGACATAAGCTCCTCCTCCTGAAACTACCTCCACCTTTAAATTAAAGCCTTTACCTAAGATATTTTCACCAAGCAAATTCTCTTTTTCGGCCAGCTCTATGGCAGTTCTCATTCTTCTTTGAAGCTTCTGATACTCTTCCCTTATATAAATATATCCTCTGTCCGCATTTATGGCATATGCCGAAATAATAAGCCCTTCCAACACCTTAAATGGTGCCCATTCTAAAAGAGCTCTGTCCTTAAATGTTGAAGGCTCTCCTTCATCAGCATTACACACAATAACCTTTGAATCAGCTATCTCTTGAGCAGCTTGTTGAAGCTTTCTCCCTGTTGGGTAAGCAGCTCCCCCTCTACCTTTTAATTTAGAAGCAGTTACAACATCGAATATTTCTTCCTTTGGCATATCTATAACCTGCTTTAAAGCTGAAAATCCTCCTGATTTAATATACTCCTCTAAAGATTCAGGATTTTTAAAGTTAAAATTTTTAGATATTATTTCAACTGACTTTTTCATATTGATATCTCCTCTTTTTATTTACTTCCTATAAGACTTCTTTTAAGTTTTCTCTTCTATAATCATGAATAATATCTTTAATCTTTTTCTTACTTAATTCTCCGAAAATCTCATCTCCTATACGAAAAGCTGGCGATACATCACATGCTCCAAAACAAGGTGAGTACATTAACGTAAACACTCCATCATTAGTTGTCTCCCCTACCTTTATCTCTAACTGCTGTTCTAAAACATCTTTTAAAGTCTCATATTTATTCACCATACAAGCTGTACTATTACATATTTGAATTACATACTGTCCTCTTGGTTTATCAGATAATGCAGAATAAAAAGTAATTACATCATAAGTTCTGCTAAGTGATATCCCTAAACTTCTACTTACAAACTTTGCAATATCAGCAGAAATATACTGCTGCGGAGCAATTGCTTGCACCTCTAATAAAATTCCTAGTATGTTGTTTTTATTATTTTCATACTTCTCTATAATCTCTTCTATTTTTAAATATAAGTCCTTTTCTAAATCCATGTTCATATTATTTAACTCTCCTCTCTTAAACTAAATCCATAAATTTCATTTCATATATTTATATAAAGCAAATTACATGCCACTTTCTATTAAAATTACTAATTTAAATTAGATTTCTTATTGAACACCTCTGTTTCTTTGATTTTTTGTCAGTTTTAATTGCTATAACCCATATAAAAACTAACTCTAAGGTTATTAATCAATTCTTCAATGTATTTAAAATTAATACTTAAAAGAATTAAACTTAATTCATTTGTGCACTTATACTCTGTAGGAGCGTTCCTCAGATCCATTAAATTCCTTTATACTTCTGTACACTTTTAGCCGGATATCTGCACTTCTGCTCTGTAGAAGGCATTCTCAGCCTTCATTAGACTCCTTCTCTTCCTCAGCTTCAGCCTAATCATTTTTTACATTCTCTAAATTCGAGTTTCTATAAAGTATTTATTTCACATGGATTTCTGGATATCTGGTTTTCCAGTTAACTGTATTTCTGTTTAACTGGTTATATGGTTATATGGTTATTAAACATAATGTGGAATTAAATGAATTTAATTAAAGCTATCAATGGCTTTCTAACTAACTTTCATTAAAATAAAAACAGCTCAGCATTAATTTTGCTGAACTGTTTTTATTTTTAATAAGTATCTCCAAGCATGGGTCTTACATTTATTTCTTCTACAACTGCTTGAGGGCTTAAAGTTAGTAGAACACCCACAAGTTTTGCTATATCGCTCGCTTCAAGTAATCTTCCTTCTGGAGTTTTTTCATTAGGAGTTCTTTTTTCTGTAAAAGTTCCCCCAGGATTAAGTAGTGTAACTCCAATCCCTAATTCTTTAAGTTCGTTTCTTAAGCTATATGCATAGGATTTTAAAGCCCATTTTGAAATTCCATAAAGTGATCCATCATCAACTCTTATACTTGCTGTAGAGCCTATGATTATTATGCGTGGATACTCTCCTTTTTTAAGTATATCTATAAATCTCTGCACCAATTTATAATTAGAAATAACATTAACTTTTAATAACTCTTCAAGTTCATAGGGAGACGCTTTTACTACTGATCTTAAAGAACTTCCAAAGTAAGCTGCATTTAAAATAATTACATCTGGTGAAAAGTTTATTTTGGAGGTTTCTTCTATTAATGTATCAACATCATCTTTTAAATCCCAAGCAAATCCGTTAACTCTTTCATAAAAACCTGAAACAGCTTTATTTAATCTATCTGAATCTCTCGCAACTAAAAATAATTCATGTCCACTTTTATGGAGTTCTTTAGCTACAGCTAATCCAATCCCCTGACTTCCTCCAGTTATAAGTACCTTCATTTTAAAACCTCCTTTTAATTAAGATTTATATATTAGCTATTATAGCCTCATTTAAAGTTTTTCTTTGAGGAGCATATGGTGTTTGATCTGGGTATCCAATATCCACATAAGTCACAAGTTTTATATACTCTGGAAGATTAAAGTGTTTACTTATTCTTTCAATCATTGTCTCATTAAATGTAAGCCAAACCCCTGATAATCCAAGTGCATGAGTAGCTAATACTATGTTTTGAGCAGCAGCTCCCACATCAATAAGTCTATTTCTTACAGGATTTAATGGATTTGCTCTATAAACTCTTTCGTCTTGTAGAAGTACTAAGTGTACTGGACCTCCTGGAACATCACTTCCTCTAAATAAATTAGGGGTGGTCTCTTCTCTAACTATTAGATATTTTATAGATTGTAAGTTGCATGAGTGTGCTGCCCACAATCCACTTTCAAGTATCTTTTCTATAAGTTCTTCTGGAACTCTATCTTCTTTAAAGTGTCTTACAGATCTTCTCTCTTTTATAACCTTAAAAAACGCTTCTTGTTCTTTATCTGATAATTTATATGATTTAAATTCAGATAAATCTAAACTTTCCCCCTTAAGTAAAACTTCTGATAAACCTATTAGCTTCTTTGCATATATATACTCTGGTAATTCCTTAGAAATATTTCTTTTCTCCCATAAATCAAGAAACTTTTTAGCTGTATCCGATTGATTTTCTTTTAATTTTTCTTCTCCATGAGCAGCTGAATAAGTTTGAATTTCTAGGGTATGGTGTATTCTTTCCCTGAACCTTGCTCTAAATTCCACCTCATCTAACGCTAAATATTCTTCCTCTAATAAGTTAAATTTTCTTAGTATTTCTTCTGACATAATTATCTTCTCCTTTTTAATCTATAAAATATATTCTAATTTTTCTTCTAACTTAGGCGCATTTATTGAATTGATTTCTTTATGGATTTCATCAATAATCTCTAAAATATTTTCGTCATTTCTATTTCTTGGTCTTGAAAAAGGAACCTCAAAAATTCTACGTATTCTTCCTGGTCTAGGTGATAAAAGAACTACCCTTGTTCCTAAATACACAGCCTCTGATACATCATGAGTTATAAATATTATGGTTTTCTTCTCTCTTTTCCACAAATCCACTATTTCATCTTGTAAAGATAACCTAGTTAGATAATCTACTGCCCCTAAAGGTTCATCCATTAAAAGAACCTCAGGGTTATTTACCATTGTTCTTGCTAGACCTGCCCTTTGTTTCATTCCTCCTGATAATTGATGAGGATATTTATCTTCAAAACCTCTCAAATTCACAATATCTATATACTTATCAACAACAGACTTTCTCTTTTCCTTATGAATTTTACCTATCTCTAATCCAAATTCAATATTCTTCCTTATAGTTCTCCATGGAAATAGGGAAGAATCTTGAAATACAACTCCTATATCTTTACTTGGTCCATCTAGTTTTTCATTACCTAAAAATACATCACCACTACTTTGCTTTAACAAGCCAGCTATAATTTCTAATAAAGTACTTTTTCCACAACCACTTGGACCTAATATAGCTACAAACTCACCTTCTTCTATAGTTAAATTTATATCCTCTAAAGCTTTTGTTCCATCTGTACCTGGGTATACTTTGTTTATATGATTTAATATAATTTTAGGCATACTCCTCCTCCTTTACTATTTCTTTGGTATAAAGCTCAAATCTACAATTTTATCTACATCATAAATTTCTTTTTGGAATCCCCATTTCTTTTGTAATTCTTGTGTTGCCTTTAAAGTTTCTATATTTATATTAGGTTCGTTTTCCCACAATTCTCTCTCTGGTTCTAAAGCTTTTACCAAAGTATCTTTAGGTATATTTAAATATTTAGTTGCAAATTCTAAGAATTCATCTTGATGCTCTTTAGCATACTCATTGCTCTTAAAATAAACTTCTATAACTTTTTTTACAGTTTCTGGATTACTTTTTATAAATTTATCACTAGCAACTAAAGAACCAGTATTAAAGTTAGGAACATAATCCCAGCCTTTTGCAAGTAATTTAGCTTTTCCTTCTATTTCTCCCATAGCTACAAATGGTTGATGTATTATTGTTGCATCAACTTGTTTTGCTTCTAAACTAGCGTAAGCTTGTTGCATAGATCCGTTAGCTATCAACTCTACATCTTTATCTGGATCTAAACCATTTTGTTGTAGAATTTCTCTTACCGTAACATCCATTCCACTACCTTTTTCATTAACTCCTACTTTTTTTCCCTTTAAATCTTTTATATCCTTTATTGAAGTGTTACCTATTAAATACCAAGCGCCTTTAGTTCTAAACATTGAGGATACTAACTTTAATGGGGCTCCTGTACTTGCTGCTGTTATAGCTTGAGAAGTATTTAAATCTCCCATATCTATAGAATCTGATGCTATAGCTGAAACCTTGTCTTTTACATCTACAAGTTCTAAATCTATTCCAGCATCTTTAAAAAAGCCCTTCTCTACTCCAAACCAAAATCCTACAGCAGTCATTCCTTGATACGCCGCATATCTTACCTTTAATGTTTCACCATTAGAAGAGCTTTCTTCTTTTTTTGCACATCCTCCTAAAACCCCTACAAACAAAGCACTTGCTATAATTACTGACAATACTTTTTTAACTTTTATCATTATTTACTCCTCCTTAAACTTTATGAATTTTTCCATTTTAGAAAAACTTTCTCTTCAAATAAATCTACTATCTTTACTAAAATTACAGATAATATAGTTACTATGATTATGATAAGAAATAACCTTGGTGTATTATAAACTGCAGCTGCTTCAGATAACATAAATCCCAAACCTTTTTTAGAAGCCTGCATTTCAGCAAATATAACACCTGTTATTCCTGTAGCTGCCGTTACTCTTAACCCTGCAAATATACTTGGTATTGCTGATGGTAAAAGTACTTTTAAGATTGTCTGAAACTTAGAGGCCCTAAAAACTTTAGATACCTTTAAATAATTATTTGAGGTCTGTTTTGCTCCAGAGATTGTATTAAAGAATATTGTGAAGAAACTAAATAAGAATACAAGCACCACCTTACTTGAAAATCCTATTCCAAACCAAATAGTAAGTAGTGGTATTATTGCAACTTTAGGAATAGACATAAGCCCAGACACAAAAGGTGCAAAGAACTTATCTACTTTTGGAAATGCTACAAAAAGTAATCCCAATATTATTCCCAGGGCAATAGATAACCCATAACCAGCTAAAAACTCTGAAATAGTAGCTAGAATATGTTTGAGTAATATGTTCTTAGTAAGTAAATCCAATAATTCCTGGAATATCTGACTAGGCGAAGCTAAATACAGTTTATTTATTCTTCCAGATGAAACCACAAATTCTATAGCTCCCATAATAGCTAAAAGTAAAATGATCTGCCCAATTAAGTTTTTGCTATTTATCTTCTTTTTTTCCATAAGTATACTCACCTCTTAATAGTTCGTCCTTAGAAAAATATATTCTTTCGCAGGACTTGTCTCCCCAGAGCACATTTTTAGTTATCTTATGCGAAGTGTCTCCTGTAAATCCTTCTGATATGGTAGTATCAGTAACATCACAATATAATGAAGCAAATTCCTTAAACCAAGGATTTTTTTCAAATCGTGAAATCCAGGAAACCCCATAAGGGCAGTGAGATTCTTTAAGTTCTGGTACCCAACCCAAAAATGGAACGTCTGTTAGTTTGAATATATTGTCTGAAACTAAATCTAGATTCTCTTTTTTAGCCCTTTCTTTCATTGACTCAGTTCTTTCTATGGCCTTTTCAAATAGAACCTTTTTAAGTATTTCTCCCGTTTTTTCATTTCCAAATTCCTCTACTAAAACCTTAGCAAAATAGAAATATAAATCTCCAAAATGTCTAGATGCAAGTCTTACTTGTTCTATGGCATACTCTTTATCAATCTGTTCTTTACTCATTTTTATAATCCCCCTTAAAAGTATTTTCTAATTTGTCCATATAATTTACATATTCCTTGATAGTAAACTTAGGTTTAAACTCATCCTTTATCTTTTTAGCTTCACTTGCCTTTTCTTTTAATAGTCTATATGCAGTTAAAGCCATTATTTTAGCGGTAACTATATAAGAAACCTCTTCATCTACAACATTAAAGTCTTCAGAATGAAGTGCTCCCTTAACTCCTCCTGTTTCAAACTTTAAAACTGGAAGTATATGAGTTAAATCTCCTACATCTGTTGAACCAGCCATGTGAGAACCTATTTCAGTCTTTCTAATCTCTCCATTAGGTATAACTTCTTTAGCAATATTAAATATAATTTCTGATGGCTTAAGTGGGATTACTGGTAAATACCCTGGAAGAGTAGTAATCTCTATTTCAGCACCTATAGCAATTGCTCCAGATTTAAAACTCCTATTAACTTTTCTATCAGCATCTAAAATAGCCTCAATAGACTTTCCTCTTACTAAAGTTTCAATAACAGCTTCATCAGGAACTACATTAACTAAATTCCCTCCCTTAGTGATTATAGGGTGAACTCTCACTGAATCCTCATCTTTAAATGTTTCTCTTTGATAAGATAAGGCATTTAAACCTATGTTAGCCGCATTAAGTGCATTTATACCAAGATGAGGAGTCCCTGCTGCATGTGATGCCTTCCCCTTATACCTAATAAGTTTTGATAAAAATCCATTACTGCTTGAATCTCCAACTATTACATCAGTTTCTCCAGGTCTTGTATGATGAACTACAGCTATATCAACATCATCAAATTCCCCTATCCTAATAAGTTCACTTTTGCCTCCACCGTATTTTATTAAATTCTTATCCTTTAAAGAGTTTTTAAACTCTATCTCTCCATATTCTTCTGAAGGAACTCCAAAGAAGATAACATTTCCCTCAATATTATTTATAATTTCCTCATGAGCTAAAGCTATTGAAGCTCCAATTATCCCAGCTAATTGAGCATGATGTCCACAGGAATGGCTGGCTCCAGTGCTCTTATTGGCATAAATATGTCCAGGACACACTATAGCATCCAACTCTCCAATTAAAGCAATATTTATATCATCATCATTTATCTCTTTTAAATATCCTTTAATTCCAGTAATAGCAATATTATCTTTTAAAGCCTTTGTATTTCTCCCTAATATTTCTTTAACCTTTTCTGATGTCCTTACTTCTTTATAACCAAGTTCCGCATTTTTATAGATGTCTCTTGCAAACTCTATAATTACTTGCCTATTTTCATCAATTACCTCAATAATTTTTTGTTCAATTTTATCCACTTTTTCAGCACCTCCATTACAATAATAATTAGCTTTTTCTTCAATTCATATTGTTTCCATAGGAAACTATTTGTTTTAAAAAAGGCTGAGCTTTAAAAAGAATTTAAAATTTCTTTTTAAAGCTCAGCCTCTAGTATTTCTAGTCAGCTTAATATTTAATTCATTATTTTAAATAATTATTCCATATATTGCTCTAATTCCTCAGTGTATCTTTTAAGAAAGTTTAATACAAATTCCTTTTGCTCAATGGTATAATCATTAAATTCTTTATCAAATGCTTTAGTTCTTATAGAATGAAATTCATAATGTCCATTAAATGCTTTAGTTCCTAAATCAGTCAGTTTAAAATATATTTCCTTTTTATTATCAAGAAATTTGTACTTTTTAATTAATCCTTTAAGCTCCAACTTTTTGGTCACTTTAGATACAGTACTTTTGGTAGTGTTCATTATTTTAGCAATTTCAGTTGTGTTAGCATCAGAATTTTTGCCTATTACCTCAAGCATATGTATGTCAGAAGTATGAAGCTTAACTCCACAACTACCATAATCTCTAGACTGCTTTGATAGTATTTCATTAACTGAAAACATTCTTCCAATCATTTGATCTAACTTGATATTAAAATCTTCCACCCTATCCTCCATTTTTGTTTCTAGTAGAAACAATCCTTTAATCCATATTAATACTATATGAATTGTATGTCAATACTTTTTTTCTAAATTTATAATTTTAAATCCGCCATTAATATTCCTAATATTTGATTTGTTTCACTTTTTATAGGCACAGACATTGCGATACAATAACTATTTGTATCTACAGATATATAGGGTTCCGAAATAAAGTCCTTCCCACTTATAGCTTCTTTGAAGTATGGTCTATGAGAAAAATTAACATACACTTCATCTTCAGAATAATCCAAAGTAATGGCTTTTCTTAAGCCATCCTTCTGCATTAATGCGATTAATTCAAAGTAAGGATACTTTTTTATTTCGCTTAATAATACTGGAGTAGCTTTAGCATAATCCATAGTTATAAAACTAGAGTTTTCAGCTACTTTTTTTAATGTAGCTATTCCATCATTTATATATTGTTGCTTTTTATCGTCAATCTTATAATTTTTTACAAAACTATCCACGTACTCTTTTATGTCTTTATTCATATCATTAAGGTTACTTAATCTATTAAATATATTTTCTGTTATTTTATATTGATCTTCTGAGGAAGCCGCTATTTCTGAGGTAGTAGAAAATAAATACTCAAATGTTTCATATACATCACTTACTGCATTATCTATTTTCTCTATTCTATCAACTTGACTTGCTATATGATCTTCTATTTTTATAAACTCATCAAAAGACTTATGAGTTTGTACCTTTAATGTATTTAAATAGTTTTTTGTTGTTTTTGATACTTCTACATATCCCTTAATGTCCTCTATTTCAGTTTGTAAGCTACTAGAAATATCTTGTATTTCTTGTTTTACTTCATTTATAATTCCCTCTATATGTTTAGCTTGTACTGCTGAATTTTCTGCAAGTTTCCTTATTTCTTCAGCCACAACTCCAAAGCCCCTTCCATATTCACCTGCACGTGCCGCCTCAATTGATGCATTTAAGGCTAAGAGATTCGTGCTTTTGCTTATCTTCCCAACCTCATCTACTATCTCTTCTATTAAATAAGTTTTTTCATTAAGATTTATTATTTTTTTACTAGTATTTAAGTTAGATTCAGCCGTATTTTCTATTTTCCTTATTAGTGTTTCAAGATTTTCATAGCTTGAGTTTAATGCACTTATATTTTCTTTTTCCATTGTCTTGATGTTTTCAGCATTCTCTGCAATTTGCTTTGACCAATCGCTCACTTCATGAGAATAATCCTTTGTTTCTTCGATGAGTTCCATCTGCTTTTCCATATTATTAGAAATATCATTAATCATAGTGGCATTTTCTTTACTTGAGGCTTTAATATCAGCTACAGCATTTTTTAGATCTATAGTATAATTTATAATTTTATCTGATAGTGTAATAATCTGAGCTATTAACCCTCTAAGCTTTAATATTACTTTATTTAGATTAGCTCCTAGCGTATATCTTTTAACTTTATCTCCCTCAAAAGTTTTAGTGAGATCCCCTCTTGAAATATCTCTTAGTAGTAAATCTACCTCTTTTATATAATTTGATGAAAATATATTTTTTAACATAACCTTCCCCCATTCAATTGCATATTATCCCTATCTATTTAGTAGATTTTATCTCCATTTATATACTTTGTCAATGAGTTTTAGTTATATACACCATCAATTTTCTACTTTATAAATCTCAGCACTGTTTCACTGCACCTATGTTTTACTTCTCCGCTTTTATGCTGTTCCTATTTTTCTGAAGCCCTATTCACCACTTTTCCAATGTTCCTGTGCTTTTGCATAAAAACTCTTCACTGTTTCAAATGACCTGCATACTGCTGATTTATTTGCTTTTTATCTGTATAATCCTTGCATTGCCTAACTGAATGTTTTTAGACAAAAAAACTGCGAATAAATCGCAGCTTTGTATTATTTAAATCTATTTATAATAAAATTCTTCTATAATTAACTTTTCCAATTCAGTAATAATGCAGAATGTATTATTACTACGACAGATCCAATGTTATGTACCAATGCCCCCAATATAGGATTTAAAATACCCGCCATAGCGAGTATAATTGCTACAAAGTTTAATATCATTGATATAATGATATTAATATTTATTGTCCTCATAGTTCTTATTGAAAGCTCCATTAAGTGTGGTATTGCTTTTATATCATCACCTATCAGTGCTATATCTGCTGCCTCAACAGCTATATCACTACCTATTCCTCCCATAGCAATTCCTACGAAGGATTTCTTTAAAGCGGGAGCATCATTTACTCCATCTCCTACCATACAAACTCTTTGATCTCCACTTTGGAATTTATCAATTATGGATAGTTTATCTTCTGGTAAACACTCTGAATAAAATTCATCAATTCCTGACGCTAAAGCTATATTTGAAGCTGTTTGCTTATTATCTCCTGTAAGTAAAACAGTATCTTTTCCTAATTTCTTAAGGTTCTCAATCATTTCTCTAGAGTTTTTTCTTAACACATCTTCTAACACTATAAATCCTTTTATTATAGAGTTCTCAGCTATAAATATAATAGTGCATCCTTTACTTCTAAATTCTTTAACTTTATCCTCTTGAGAAGAAGTTAAAGCTATATTGTTTTCCTTTAAGAGCCTGTCATTTCCTGCTAAAACCTTCTTGCTACTTATAGCTCCGTATACCCCTTTACCTATTTCCATCTTAAAGTCTGTTATGTCTTCTAGTTGCAACTTTGATACTGAATTAAAGTGCTCTACTATTGCTTTACCTAGTGGATGTTCTGATGATTTTTCAACACTAGCTATTAGTTTTAATAGCTGTTCTTCTGAAATAGATTCATCAAAAGACTTAACCTTAGTAACCTTAGGTTTTCCATAAGTTAATGTACCTGTTTTATCAAAAGCTATTTTTCTTACCTTTGATAATCTCTCTAGGGCATCCCCTTCTTTAATTAAAATACCGTATTTAGTGGCATTTCCTATCCCTGCCATTATTGCTGTAGGTGTTGCTAATACTAAAGAACATGGACAAAATACAACTAGTATGGTAACTGAACGTATGATTTCTCCTGTAATAAACCAAGTTGCCGCTGCTGATATTAAAGCTATAACAACAATCCAAGTTGCCCATCTATCTGCCATACCAACTATTTTAGCTTTTCCTGCATCTGCTGATTTAACAAGACGAATCATTTTTTGAAGTGAACTATCTTCACCAACCTTTGTTGCTTTCATTTCAAATGCTCCAAATTGATTTACAGTTCCACTAAAGACTTCATCGCCAGTCTTTTTATCTACAGGCATTGATTCACCAGTCATAACTGATTGGTCTATTGAGGTTTCACCTTTTATCAAAACTCCATCAACCGGTATAGTTTCTCCTGGTAATACTTTAAGAATATCATTTACTAATACATCTTTAGCTGTAATTATCTTTTCTTCTCCATTTTTAATTACCCTTGCTGTAGTTGGTGTTAGGTTTACTAATTTTTCAATTCCTGCTTGAGCCTTTTTAACAGTACGCTCTTCTAGTAGCGCACCTAAAGTCATAATAAATGCGACTTCTCCAGCTGCAAAAGTTTCTCCTATTATAACTGATGCTATTAACGCCATAGATACTAATACGTCTGCTTTAATATCAAATTCAGTAACTACTCCAATTATAGCCTCTTTAATTATAGGAATCCCACATAGAATAATTGCAATCCATGCTAAATCAATAGGAGCTTGTACTAAGTCAAAGAAACTAAGTATAAGTGATATTACTGAAATTATAAGTGCTACTATGGTGCGATTTTCTTCATCTTTAAATAG
>Ga0206117_101135_pt1 | contig 16003 bp, 12 predicted proteins | sample 3A5Ametagenome_FD_177997 | JGI IMG/M metagenome (GOLD analysis project Ga0206117, IMG submission 177997) | Enriched microbial communities from leaf-cutter ant dump, University of Wisconsin, Madison, United States - 3A5A | ecosystem: Environmental > Terrestrial > Nest > Insects nest > Nest dump... | reverse complement strand
GTCGGACGGAGTCGATTTCGACCGGCGGCTGGCGCTGATCGGCGGCACGTCGAGCTGCCATATGGTGATGAGCCCCGGCGCCCCACGCTTCATCCCCGGCGTCTGGGGCCCCTACCATTCGGCCATGCTGCCGGGGCTGTGGCTGAACGAGGGCGGGCAGTCGGCGACCGGGGCGCTGATCGACCATGTGGTGCAGGGCCACCCCCGCCATGGCGAGCTTGCCCTCGAGGCCCAGCGGCGCGGCGCCACGGTCTATCAGCTGCTGAACGAAGAGCTGGCGCGTCTGGCGGAGCGGAGCGGCGGGCCGGTGGCGATGCTGACCCGCGACCTGCATGTGCTGCCCGATTTCCACGGCAACCGCTCGCCGCGGGCCGATGCCAGTTTGCGCGGCGCCATCGCCGGGCTGCGCCTGTCGGACGGGCTGGAGGATCTGGCGCTGCTCTATCTGGCGACGGTGCAGGCGGTGGCCTACGGCACCCGGCACATCGTCGCGGCGATGAACGACCGCGGCTATGCCATCGACACCATCCTCGCCTGCGGCGGCGGCACCAGGAACCCGGTGTTCCTGGAGGCGCATGCCGATGCCACCGGCTGCACCCTGGTCCTGCCGGAGGAGCCGGAGGCGGTGCTGCTGGGGGCCGCGGTGCTGGGTGCGGTGGCGGGCGGCGCCTTCCCCGACATCGCCGCCGGCATGGCCGGGATGAGCCGCGCCGGCCGCAGCATCATGCCGGCCGAGGGGCCGATGCGGGCCTACCACGACGCCAAATACGCCGTGTTCCTGCGGATGCACGAGGACCAGATGGCCTACCGGGCGCTGATGGAGATGGGGATGGAGAATGCCCGCTAGACCTCACATCATCACGCACTCGCTCACCCCCTCCCGTTCCATCGGCGCCATCTGCTGCTCGCACAGGTCGCCCGGCAGATCCTCGCCCTGGAGCAGGGGGCAGCGCTCGAACAGCTCGGCCAGCCAGTCGACGAAGACCCGCACCTTCGGCGACAGGTGGCGGTTCTGCGGGTAGACGGCGGAGATCGGCATCCGCGGCGGCCGCCAGTCCGGCAGGATCTCGCGCAGGGCGCCGCTGCGTAGGTGCGGCAGAACCATGAAGCGGCCGGGCTGCAGGATGCCCTGCCCTTCCAGCCCGCAGGTGACATAGGCGTCGGCGTCGTTGACCGAGATGACGCCCTTCATGGCGATGTCCACCACCTCGTCGTCGCGGCGGAAGCTGAGCTCCAGGTTGCGCCCGGTGCGGTTGCTGAAATAGTTGACCGCGATGTGGCGCTCCAGATCCTCGATGGTCTTCGGCACGCCATGCTCGGCGAGATAGGCCGGGCTGGCGCAGGTGACCTGCTGGATGGCGCCGATCCGGCGGGCCAGCAGGCTCGAATCGGCAAGCTCGCCGATGCGGACGACGCAGTCCACCCCCTCCTGCACCAGATCGATGGGCCGGTCGCCCAGCCCCAGCATCAGCTCGATGTCGGGGTATTTGGCGTGGAATTCATGGATCGAGGGGATGATGACCAGCCGGCCGATGGAGCCCGGCATGTCCACCCGCAACCGGCCGCGCGGCGTCTTGCGGGCGCTGGTGAAGGTGGATTCGATCTCGTCGATTTCCGACAGGATGCGGCTGGCGCCCTCCAGATAGGCGGCGCCGTCCAGTGTCAGGTTGAGCTTGCGCGTGGTGCGCTGGAGCAGGCGCACGCCCAGCGCCGCCTCCAGATTCTGGATGGTCGTCGTCACCGAGGCGCGTGGCAGGCCCAGCGTTTCCGCCGCCTTCGAGAAGCTGTTCGCCTCGACCACCCGGATGAAGACGCGCATCGCATGCAGCTTGTCCATACGGACCCCGTCCTTTCAATCGCGGCTCCCGGGAGGAGTGTCCGCCGAAGAACGGCGAATAGCAATCGGGCGGGCGCGGTTCAAGGGGGATGGCGGGTGTACCGCGGCGGAATGGAACGGCGTGGAACGCTTTCCGGCGGATGTTCCATCCGCCGCCTACCGGCGCCAGGAAAAGGCGCCGACGCCGCGGCGGTCTACCGGGCCGGGGTTGAGGTTGGGGTATTCCTCATACTGGTTGACGGTCCAGGGGAAGACGCCCTTCGGCCCCGCCGCCTCCGGCTGGGCGATGACGGCGGCGACCAGGGCCGGGCTGGGCGGGGTGCGCTCGCGGATGGCGCCGGGGACATCGTCGTCGTCCAGTTCGGGGACGGTGACGGCGGGCGGATCTTCAGGCTTTGGGGCCGGTCTCGGGGTGGGCGGTTGGTCGGGGGTGGCGTCCTGCCGCTTGGCCGCGGGCCGATCGAGGCCGGCGAACAGGCCGAGCCGTTCGGCCAGCCAGCGCACGGTGGCGGGATCGCTGGAGGAGACCAGCCGCTCGATCTGCTCGGCCACCAGCACCCGCAGCGAGGACAGGCGCAGTTCGGCCTCGCGGTTCAGCGCCTGCCGCTCCCACCACACCCTGTGACGGAAGTCCTGGGACCCGTAATAGGCCCGCCACAGCGTGGTGCGGCTGCATCCCATGGCGCGCGAGACCTGGAGGAAGCTGTTGCCGCGCGCCAGCATGCCGGCGGCCATGATCCACTGCTCCTCATGGAACTGCGAGCCGGGGACCAGCGAGCCTTCGGACGGCGTCGGCGGCTCTTCGGCCCAGCGCGGGAAGTTGTCGTCGGTGAAGCTGCGGGGATCGAGAGGCATGGCAAGGCTCCGCAAGAGGGTAGAACAATTGCGGAGAGGGTATGGGACTTTAGTCCTTTAATGGAGAGTTTTTGTGAAAAGCCGGAGGCTGCTGCCGGGTGCGCCGCCGCCGTCACCGGCAGTGCCGGGACGGCGGCGGCGCGGGAGGTTCGCCGTCAGTGGAGCGTCGGGTCCGAGGGCTGGGCGGCGGTGCGGACGGCCTCGCGCGCCCGCCCGATGCCGAGCAGCTGGTAGAGGCCGAGGGCGGCGATGGTGGCGGTGCCGATGCCGCCGATGGAGAAGCCGCCGGCGGTGACGGTGAAGTTGCCGGCGCCGAGCACCAGCGTCACGCCGACGGTGATGAGGTTGCGCGGATCGGAGAAGTCGACGCGGTTGTCGACCCACAGCCGCACCATCGCCGCGGCGATCAGGCCGAAGACGACGGTCGCCAGCCCGCCCAGAACCGGGGCCGGGATGGTCCGCAGCAGGGCGCCGAACTTGGGCGAGAAGCCCAGCAGGATGGCGGCGACGGCGGCGACGACGAAGATCAGGGTGGAGAAGACGCGGGTGACCGCCATCACGCCCATGTTCTCGACATAGGTGGTGACGCCGGTGCCGCCGCCGCTGCCGGACACGATGGTGGCGATGCCGTCGCCGATGAAGCCGCGGCCGATGAAGCGGTCGAGGTTGCGCCCGGTCATCGCGCCGATTGCCTTGATGTGGCCGAGATTCTCGGCGACGAGGATGAAGGCGATGGGGGCGACCAGCGCCATCGCGCCGGCATCGAAGGTCGGCGTGCGGAAGGCCGGCATGCCGAACCAGGGGGCGGCGTCCAGCTCGGCGAAGCTGACCGGCGGCAGCAGGCCCATGACGTTGGCGAGCACGAGATAGAAGACGTAGCCGGCGGCGATGCCGACGAGGATCGACACCCGGCGGATGGCGAGCGGGGCATAGACCGCGACGAGTGCGGTGGCGAGCAGGGTGAACAGGGCGACGAGGATGTGCGGCCCCGTCCCCTCGATGCCCTTGACCGCGACCGGCGACAGGTTGAGGCCGATGGCGGCACCCACCGCGCCGGTGACCGCCGGCGGCATCAGCCGCTCGATCCAGTTGGTGCTGGTGTAGCTGACCAGCAGGCCGATCAGGACATAGACGACTCCTGCCGCGATGATGCCGCCGAGCGCCGGCCCGATGTTCGGGTTCGGCCCCTGGCCGCTGTAGCCGGTGACCGCGATCACCACGGCGATGAAGGAGAAGGAGGATCCGAGATAGCTCGGCACCCGCCCGGCGGTGAGCACGAGGAACAGCAGGGTGCCGATGCCGGAGAACAGCACCGCGAGGTTCGGATCGAACCCCATCAGCAGCGGCCCGAGGATGGTCGAGCCGGACATGGCGACGAGATGCTGGACGCCGAGCGTCAGGGTCGAGCCCCAGGGAAGGCGCTCGTCCGGCTGGACGACGGGGCCGGTCGCGAGCGGCCAGCGCGGGAAGAAATCTGCCATAGAGGGTTTGTCCGAAGAGGGGTGGAACGGCAACGGTGCCGGGGGGAAAACGTCGCCCGCTTTTTGGCGTTTGCGGGGGCATTGCGCCACATTTTTGTGCGGAGTGGGGTGGAAGAAGGACGCACTTCAGGGGTGCCAGCGGTTGCCGGGGCCGCTCGGGGCTGTATGGCTAGAATCCACGGGCGGGTTTAAGACCCTTCATTGGATACCCGATGGAAAGCGACCGACTTTTATTAAAGCATTGCTACACTTCACAAATACTTAATTAATGAGCAGCTAAAGCCAGCCTATACACGAGGTAACCGGTAGATCAGAAGTTGAACTGCCCCTGGGAGCACCATCGACGATCTTGGAGTTCAGTTGGATACGAGCGAACGCTTCAAATGGCAAAGCCCCGAAAGCTAATACGGGACTTTGTTACCTTTCGAGCCGGCATTTTCATCAGGCTTTGGCTTAACCTTCGCGATGCGCCGTAGCTTTTCCTCAAAAGGCAGCTTCACCCTCGTTAAAGTCGGGTTCACGGGTACCGACCTTGAACTGGTCGATCTGATCGGCCATCAGTCAACTTCTGGCAGCAGTGGCTCTGGATAGAGCGGTTTTGTGCGACTAATAGATGCAATCCTTCCTACCAGCGGCTCATCATCGCACCCAGCCGTCCATTCCTCAAAGGACAGCAGAGGAACGCACTTCCCCTCCCAACCTTTGCCGCCTCCATTGTCGAAGGTGTGGAAAACAACTTCCTTGTAATCAAGGTCTTCCACAGCATGGAGGCATGTTAAGAGCTGTATGGCATCCGGTGTCCCAATATGTCGGGGGTCTTTCACAGCGTGTGTATACCGCCTGTCTTTCAGTATAGCGGCACGCTTCATTATTTCTGGAGTAGGACCAATCGGCAGAAACGCCCCACCAAAATCGTCAAAAAATTCGTCAATATTATCGTAGCCCCTGCGCCGGAGTGCGCTAGGACGAATTTCCGCTAGGGTGATCGTAGAAAATAGAATGTCAATTTTCCCATCTTGTGCGTCGCGTATGTATTGCACAATATCGCGCACATACTCTGCCGGACTTTCGGTCAAGTACCGATAGAACACGCAAGAGTCCCAGAATAATGCTTTCCTTAATTCCGGCATTAGGCGGGGTCATCCCAATCGGAGGCCATTAGGCCAGTGAATTTCCCCCGCCAACGCAGGATGTCGGGGTTTACCTTAACTTCTTTGTGGCTTAGAATTTCGATGCGCTCAGGAAGACCGCTTTGACCATTGTAGTGGGCGCGCCCTTCCACGCTAACACGACGATCCAGAATTTCCCGGATTTGCTCAGATGTAGCACCGAAGTAAACGCAATCGATTTCCTTCCCCCCGGCTCGAAGTATCAGCTTCAGGCGCGGAGTGTCACCTCGTAGATCAACTTCTTTGATAGTCCCATCGAACGTGCCAATCGCCACGCCTGAGTAAAGGCGCTCCACTTTCGGCGCAGCAATCTTCTGCGCACGCTGAACTTGTTTCAGGAAGAAATCATCCACTCGGAATGGCTTAAATCCCGCGATACTGAGATCAGAATGTGAAAACTCTTCCGAAACCCCACGGACAATGGAAGCGATATAAGGAAGGCAAGCGCTGTATTGCTCTATGATGTTGCGATCAAGACTATTTATTCCCTCAATTGCAACACCTAGAACGTCAGCCCCTGATTTCTTCCGCAGTTTTTTGGATGTCACTACTTCAGTAAGAGTGGCAGAGGCGCTCTCATTCTTGAGTTCTGCAATGACGTAGTCAAAACGTATGCCGCCATTAGCGATTTTATCAGCGGTTTCTAGCGCCTTTACAAGTGCCGTCAGCTGACGAGCGAATACAGCCGCGCGGACACGGCTGTTCGTGTCCTGCGCGCCATGCACCCTCAGCTTAATCTGACCGCTTCGCAGTTCGTCGGCCATCACGCTCCACTAACCAACTTATAAGTCAGACGCTTACCTACGATACCTTTGAGCACAACCATAGCGCGCCCTCTATTAGTGATTTTACGCTCGTTGTAGCGGAAGTCAAACTCTACAGGGTAACGTGAAGGCGCTTCTTGACGCAGGATCAGAGCGGGATCCTTGGCCTTCGGGCCTCCTTCGGGGTGATCGGGTACCAGCAGGTAATGGGTGATCTTCTTGAGGTCCAGCGTCGCCCTGTCGGCGTCAAGCACGTGCATGTCGAATGGCGTCCGGCATGACGGTGGCGACGGTGTGGAAGGGTTTCGCGAACTCGACCTCGTAGGCGGCACCACCCCGGTATATGCCGACGACGGTCCCCATCGACCCGGCAGGCAGCACGCCGTCCTCGGTCTCCACCGGCTTGGACAGCGCCACCCGCGTGAGTTCCTCGGTCGGCTCGTGCGCTCCGGTGTCAGTCGGGCGCTTTTGCGGATTCCACGTGGAGCGCTCCATGGGCACGGACATCACGACCTCCCCTGCCGGATAGCTGCCCTTGTGGGACTCCGGAAGATCGCCCTGGAGCTTGATGAACCGAGCATAGTCCCGCCCCAGCCGAAGGCCCCCTTCACCGCTTCCAGATAAGCTTTGTGCTCGTCACCGGTTGTTCAGCCCGCTGCGCAGTCGCCCATCAGCTCGATGGCAGACTGCCCAGCGGGCCTTTGGGCAGGGCTCAATTCCCTGCCTGATCGCCGTCAGGCAACGACTCTTTGACGACGTCTCCCGTCTCGATATCAATGATCTGCACGTCGTTGTAGATGCCTTGCTGGCGGAGTTCGTTGGCCTTCTTGAGCGCACCTTCAAGAGTGTCCCGCTTCAGGCCCATAACGCCAACCTGAGAACTCCCCGTGATGTGATAGCGCATTTTCGCTTCCTCCACCGTTATGCTTTCCGTTGAGCATATAGGATCGTGCAGCCGGATGCGAATGCCCTTCGCGCCGGGAGGACATCGGCCCGAATAGCCCTTCCCCCGCAAACAGCCACCACCACCCCGCCCCGATTGTTCGTCCCGGCTGAATTCTGTTCCCAGCCGCAGCGGCTTTATCCCACCCGTGCACCTGCACATTATCGCTCTTGCCGCATTGCAGGAGGGGCGCTGGTCGCCGGATCGGGATGGAACGTTCACGCACGTCGCTGACGGTGGAGGGTCGCAAGGTTCCGCTGTGCCTGTTCAGGCCCGCGGTTGCCGGGCCGCTGCCCGGACTGCTGTATTTCCATGGCGGCGGCTTCACCTCCGGCTCCGTCGAGGAGGTGGAGATCACCGCGACGGCGCTGGCGGAGAGCATTCCGGCGCTGGTGGTCGCCGTCGGCTATGCGCTGGCCCCCGCCAATCCCTTCCCCGCCGCCATCGAGGATGCCCATGCCGCCGCCATGTGGCTGGCGGAGCGGGCCGGGCCGCTCGGCGTCGCCGGCCATGATGCCGGCGGGCATGTCGCAGTGTCGCTGACCCTGCTCGCCCGCGACCGCGGCGGGCCGGAGATCGCGGCGCAGGCGCTGTTCGGGCCGATGCTCGATCCCAGCCTGACGCGGGTGGGGGATGGCGAGGGCAGCGTGACCGACTGCGCGCGCTGTTACCGCGCCTATCTGCCGGAGGCGGCGCTGCGGCTGCATCCCTATGCCGCACCCCTGGAATCGCGCCGGCTCGGCCGGCTGCCGCCGATCCTGATCGCCACGGCGCAGAACGACGTGCTGCGGCCGGAGGCGGAAAGCTATGCCGCCCGGCTGATCGACGCCGGGGTGCCGACAGAGGTCACCCGCTTTGCCGGGGTCAGCCATGCCGGCCTCGCCAACCACCCGCCGGCGCTGGCCGCCGCGGCCGATTTCTTCCGGCGCCGCCTGACCGGCGCCCGTCCCGACACTTCAAGCAGCAGGTAAAATCATGGCCCGCAAGACACTTTCCCTTCTGATCGCGGCCGGTGTTTCCGTGGCGGCGCTGACCGGCGCCGTCACCCTGCGAAGCCCGGCCGAAGCGCAAACGGCCTCCCCCGCCCCGCCGCCGGCCGAGGTCGATGTCGCCACCGTGCTGGCCCGGCCGGTGACGGACTGGCAGTCCTATTCCGGCCGGCTGGAGGCGGTCGACCGGGTGGACATCCGGCCGCAGGTCCCCGGCACCATCGTCGCCGTGCATTTCCGCAACGGCGCGCTGGTGAAACAGGGCGACGTGCTGTTCACCATCGACCCCCGCCCCTATGAGGCGGAGGTGGCGCGGGCCGAGGCGCAGGTCGCGGCGGCGCAGGCGCGGGTGCGCTTCACCGTCGCCGACCTCGACCGCGCGCAGAAGCTGGTGCGCGACGACACCATCTCGCGCAGCACCATGGACCAGCGCGACAATGCCGCGCGCGAGGCCGCCGCCAACCTGAAGGCGGCGCAGGCGGCGCTGGACATCGCGCGGCTCAATCTCGGCTACACACGGGTGACGGCGCCGGTGTCGGGTCGGGTGTCGCGGGCGGAACGGACGGTCGGCAACGTGGTGGCCGCCGGGGCGGCGGCGGAGCCGCTGACGACGCTGGTGTCGCAGTCGCCGATCTACGCCTCCTTCGACGTCGATGAGCAGACCTATCTGCGCCACATCGCGCCGATGCGCGATTCCGGCACGATCCCGGTCCGGCTCGGCCTCGCCAACGAGGAGGAGTATTCGCGCTCGGGCATGGTCGAGCATGTCGACAACCGGCTGGACAGCGTGTCGGGCACCATCCGCGTGCGCGCCCGCTTCGACAACGGCGACGGCACGCTGGTGCCGGGGCTCTATGCGCGGGTGAAGGTGGGGGGCACCAAGCCCTATGACGCGCTGCTGGTCGACGACCGCGCCATCGGCACCGACCAGGACAAGAAGTTCGTCCTGGTGGTGACGGCGGAGAACAAGGTGGAATACCGGCCGGTGAAGCTCGGCACCTTGCAGAACGGGCTGCGCGTGGTGACGGCGGGGCTGTCGGCCGGCGAGCAGGTGGTGGTCAACGGCATGCAGCACGCCCGGCCGGGCATGGCGGTGACGCCGAAGACGGTCGCCATGGGCACGGAGAAAACCCAGACGGCGGCCCGCTAAGACACGAAAACGGAGGGCATGCGCCTTTATCAGCCCTCTCCCGCCCCGGGAGAGGGAGGGGACCCATGCGCAGCATGGGGAGGGTGAGGGGTCAGGCAAGTAACCATGCGCTTTCGGTTCCTTGCACCACCCCTCACCCTTCCCACCGCTTCGCGGCGGGCCCCTTCCCTCTCCCGGGGCGGGAGAGGGAACCAAAGCGTGCAGCCTGGGAGACCCCAGATGAACATCTCAAAATTCTTCATCGACAGGCCGATCTTTGCCGGCGTGCTGTCGGTGGCGCTGTTCCTGGCGGGGGCCATCGCGGTCTTCCGCCTGCCGATTTCCGAATATCCGGAGGTGGTGCCGCCGTCCGTCGTGGTGCGCGCGCAGTTCCCCGGCGCCAATCCCAAGGTCATCGCCGAGACCGTCGCCTCCCCGCTGGAGGAGCAGATCAACGGCGTCGAAGGCATGCTCTACATGCAGTCGCAGGCCAACAGCGACGGCAACCTGGCGCTGACGGTGACCTTCAAGCTGGGCACCGACCCGGACAAGGCGCAGCAGCTGGTGCAGAACCGCGTCGCCCAGGCGATGCCGCGGCTGCCGTCCGACGTGCAGCGGCTGGGCGTCGCCACGGTGAAAAGCTCGCCGACGCTGACCATGGTCGTGCATCTGCTGTCGCCCAACGACCGCTATGACATGACGTACCTGCGCAACTACGCGGTGCTGAACGTCAAGGACCGGCTGACCCGCATCGCCGGCGTCGGCGAGGTGCAGGTGTGGGGGGCCGGCGACTATGCCATGCGGGTGTGGCTCGACCCCGGCAAGGTGGCGCAGCGCGGGATGACCGCGACCGACGTGGTCAACGCCATCCGCGAGCAGAATGTCCAGGTGGCGGCCGGCGTGATCGGCGCCTCCCCCTCGCTGCCCGACGTGCCGATGCAGCTGTCGATCAACGCGCGCGGCCGGCTGAAGACCGCCGACGAGTTCGGCGACATCGTGCTGAAGACCGGCGAGGAGGGCGGCGTCACCCGCCTGCGCGACGTGGCGCGGGTGGAGCTGGCGGCGGCGCAGTATGGGCTGCGCTCGCTGCTCGACAACAAGCCGGCGGTGGCGATGGCCATCACCCAGACGCCGGACGCCAACGCGCTCGCCATCTCCGACGAGGTGCGCAAGGTGATGGCGGAGCTGAAGGGCGACATGCCGGAAGGCGTCGACTACTCCATCGTCTACGACCCGACGCAGTTCGTCCGCTCCTCCATCGAGGCCGTCATCCACACGCTCTTGGAAGCGGTGGCGCTCGTCGTGCTGGTGGTGATCGTCTTCCTGCAGACCTGGCGGGCGTCGATCATCCCGCTGCTGGCGGTGCCGATCTCCATCGTCGGCACCTTCTCGCTGCTGCTGGCCTTCGGCTTCTCGATCAACGCGCTGTCGCTGTTCGGCATGGTGCTGGCCATCGGCATCGTCGTCGACGACGCCATCGTCGTGGTCGAGAATGTCGAGCGCAACATCGCGTCCGGCCTGTCGGCCCGCGACGCCACCATCCGCGCCATGCAGGAGGTCAGCGGCCCGATCATCGCGATTGCGCTGACGCTGGTCGCCGTCTTCGTGCCGCTGGCGGCGATGACCGGCCTCAGCGGCGAGTTCTACAAGCAGTTCGCGATGACCATCGCGATCTCCACCGTCATCTCCGCCTTCAACTCGCTGACGCTGTCGCCCGCCCTGGCGGCGGTGCTGCTGCGCGGCCACGACCAGCCGCAGGACTGGCTGACCCGGGCGATGAACCGGGTGTTCGGCGGCTTCTTCCGGCTGTTCAACCGGGTGTTCCACCGGGCGTCGGAGGGCTACGGCCGCGGCGTCGGCGGGGTGGTGCGGCGCAAGGGCGTGATGCTGGCGGTCTATGCGCTGCTGATCGGCGCCACGGTGCTGCTCGGCCGCACGGTGCCGTCGGGCTTCGTGCCGATGCAGGACAAGGAGTATCTGATCAGCTTCGCCCAGCTTCCCAACGGCGCCTCGCTCGACCGGACGGAGGCGGTGATCCGCGAGATGACCGACATCGCGCTGAAGCGCCCCGGCGTGCAGAGTGCCGTGGCCTTTCCGGGGCTGTCGGTGAACGGCTTCACCAACTCGTCCAGCGCCGGCATCGTGTTCGTCACGCTGAAGCCCTTTGCCGAACGCAAGGATCCGTCGCTGTCGGCCGGCGCCATCGCCATGGATTTGCAGCAGCGCTATGCCGGCTTGAAGGAGGCCTTCGTCGCCATCTTCCCGCCGCCGCCGGTGATGGGTCTGGGTCAGCTCGGCGGCTTCAAGATGCAACTGGAGGACCGCGGCAACCTCGGCTACGAGGCGCTGAGCAACGCGGTGAACGCCTTCGTCAAGCGCGCCGCGCAGACGCCGGAGCTGGGGCCGACCTTCTCCGCCTACCAGATCAACGTGCCGCAGCTCGACGTCGATCTCGACCGGGTGAAGGCCAAGCAGCTGGGCGTCAACGTCGCCGACGTGTTCGACACCATGCAGATCTATCTGGGATCGCTCTACGTCAACGACTTCAACGCCTTCGGCCGCGTCTACCAGGTGCGGGTGCAGGCCGACGCGCCCTTCCGCGACACCGCCGACGACATCGGGCTCTTGAAGACCCGCAACGCGGCGGGGACCATGGTGCCGCTGTCCTCGCTGGTCACGGTGCAGCCGGGCTACGGGCCGGAGATGGTGGTGCGCTACAACGGCTTCACCGCCGCCGACGTCAATGGCGGGCCGGCGCCGGGCTATTCCTCGGGGCAGGCGGAAGCGGCGGCGGAGCGCATCGCGGCCGAGGTGCTGCCGCGCGGCGTCAAGCTGGAATGGACCGACCTGACCTATCAGAAGATCCTGGTCGGCAATGCGGGGCTGTGGGTCTTCCCGATCAGCGTGCTGTTGGTGTTCCTGGTGCTGGCGGCCCAATACGAGAGCCTGACCCTGCCGCTCGCCATCCTGCTGATCGTGCCGATGAGCGTGCTGTCCGCCCTGTTCGGCGTGTGGCTGACCGGGGGCGACAACAACATCTTCACGCAGATCGGCTTCATGGTGCTGGTCGGGCTGTCGGCGAAGAACGCCATCCTGATCGTCGAGTTCGCCCGCGAGCTGGAGCATGAGGGGCGCGGCGTGGTGCAGGCGGCCATCGAGGCGAGCCGGCTGCGGCTGCGGCCGATCCTGATGACCTCCATCGCCTTCATCATGGGCGTGGTGCCGCTGGTGACCTCCAGCGGGGCCGGTTCGGAGATGCGGCACGCCATGGGTGTGGCGGTGTTCGCCGGCATGATCGGCGTGACGCTGTTCGGCCTGGTGCTGACCCCGGTGTTCTACGTGCTGCTGCGCAAGCTGGCCGGAGCGGAGCGTCGGGTGGAGGCGCCGGCGGAAGGCGCGGTGCCGCCGGCCGAGTGGAAGATGGGGTGATACCTCCCTCTCCCGCCTCGGGAGAGGGAAGGTGCCCATGCGGAGCATGGGAAGGGTGAGGGGTGATCCAAGGATTGAGATCCATGTGCGGATCACCCCTCACCCTCCCCACCGCTTCGCGGCGGGTCCCCGCCCTCTCCCGGGACGGGAGAGGGCCCTTGTCGCCACAAGACCCTATTCGTCCGGCAGCATGTTCTTGGGCAGGTTCTCGCGGAAGATCACTTCCGCCCGCGGGCTTTCCACCGCCTGCATGGCCGGGCGGCCGGCGCGCAGGTTGGTGAAGATGCCGACGCAGGCCGACAGGGTGTTGCGCGGATCCTGGGTGATCACCGCGTCCAGCGCCCCGTCGATCAGCAGGCCCCTGGTCTCGGTGGTCAGGCCGTGGCCGATGAAGACCATCTCGCGCTCCCGCCGCGTCTCCTTCAGCGCGCGGGCCACGCCCTCCGCCCCGCCGCCGATGTTGTAGACCCCGGCAAGGTCGGGATGCAGGCCCAGCAGCATGCGGGTCTGGCGGTAGCTCTTCCCCTCGTCGTCATGGCCTTCGCGCAGGCCGACCACCTCGATGTCGGGGGCGATCTCCTTCAGGACATGGAGGAAGCCCATCTCGCGGTCCTCGTGTGCGCGGTAGCTGAGGCTGCCGGCGATCATCGCCACCTTGGCCGGGCGATGCTTCAGGAAGCGTGCGATCAGATAGCCGGCGGTGCGGCCGGCCGCGCGGTTGTCCAGCCCGACATAGCCGGCGCGGCGGCAGTTCAGGATGTCGGAGATCAGCGTCACGCTCGGCACGTTGCGGTCGGCCAGCGCGTCCACCGCCTCGCGCACCGCCGGATGCTCCAGCGCCATGAAGGCGACGCCGTCGGCGCGGCGGCCATGCTGGAACAGGCTGCGCGCCAGCAGCTCCGGATTGAAGCTCCGGATGAACTCCACCTGCGCCTTGACCCCGTGCGGGGCGAGCATGGACTCGGCACGCCGGATCATCTCCCCCAGACCGGTCAGGAAGCGGTTGTTGCCGGCAGGCAGCAGGAAGGACAGCCGCATCGGCTTCTGCCCCGCCGCGGCATAGAGGTCGCCGTCGGGCAGGTAGTCCAGCTCCGCCGCCGCCTTCAGCACCCGCTGCACGGTGGCGGCGCGCACCCCCGGCCGGTTGTTCAGCACGCGGTCCACCGTGGCGGTGGAGACACCCGCCGCCTGCGCGATGTCGACCACCCGCGGCAGGCCGCGGGGTCCGGCGGCAATTTCCGGATCGTCCTTCGTCGAGACCATCAAAAACCATCAATTTCGGTGTTTGACACTTGTCGGCGCTGGACATACCGTCCATCCAACAATCATCAATTGACATCAGATCACATCAGAAACGCAAGGCCGGAAACAGCAACGTCGGCCGGTAATCCATGGGAGGTTTGAAATGACCAGTCTGAGCCGCCGCACGATGCTGAAGGCCATCGCAACCGCGCCCGCAATCGGTGCCGCCGGTGCCGTCATCGGCATGCCGCACATCGCCCGCGCCGCCGAGTTCGAGCTGAAATACGGCAACAACCTGCCGCTGAGCCATCCGCTGAATGTCCGCGCCCAGCAGGCGGCGGAGCGCATCGCCAAGGAGTCGAACGGCAAGGTCGAGATCAAGATCTTCCCGAACAACCAGCTTGGCGGCGACACCGACATGCTGTCCCAGGTGCGCAGCGGCGGCCTGACCTTCTTCACGCCGTCGGCGCTGGTGATCGCCACGCTGGTCCCGGTCGCCGCGATCAACGCGGTCGGCTTCGCCTTCTCCGACTACGATCAGGTGTGGAAGGCGATGGACGGCAAGCTGGGCGCCCATGTCCGCAACGCCATCTCCAAGGTCGGGCTCTATGCCTTCGACAAGATGTGGGACAACGGCTTCCGCCAGATGACCAGCGGCGACAAGGCGATCAATTCCGCCGCCGACATGAACGGGCTGAAGATCCGCGTTCCGGTCAGCCCGCTCAGCATCGCCATGTTCAAGGGTCTGGGCGCCGCCCCGGCCAGCCTGCAGTTCAGCGAGGTCTATTCGTCGCTGCAGACCCGGATCGTCGATGCGCAGGAGAACCCGCTGCCGATCATCCAGGTCGCCAAGCTGTACGAGGTGCAGAAGTTCTGCTCGCTGTCGAACCACATCTGGGACGGCTTCTGGTTCATCGCCAACGGCCGCGCCTGGAAGGGGCTTCCGGCGGACATGCAGACCATCGTCGCCAATGCCATCAACGATGCCGGCGTCGCCCAGCGCGGCGACATCAAGGCGCTGAACCAGTCGGTCAAGGCCGACCTGGAATCGAAGGGTCTGGCCTTCAACCAGCCCTCGCCCGACAGCTTCCGCGCCAAGCTGCGTGACGCCGGTTTCTACGGCGAATGGAAGGGCCGCTTCGGCGACGAGGCCTGGGGCCTGCTGGAAGAGGCGGTCGGCAAGCTCGCCTGACCGCCGCAGCAGTCCATTCAGGTCCTCCTCCATGAAGGAACATCCCGCCATGTCCCACATGTCCGAGCCGGTCCACGGCTTCGCCGAGCCTTCCGGCACCCTGGGTGCCGGCGGCGGCGCCCCGCTGCTGCGCAGGATCGACCACGGCCTGTCCGTCGGGGTCGAGGTCGTGGCGGGCCTTCTGGTTCTGGTCGAGATCGTCGTCCTGCTGGCCGGCGTCACCGCCCGCTATCTGTTCCACACCCCGCTGGTGTGGTCGGACGAGTTGGCCTCCATCCTGTTCCTGTGGCTGTCGATGCTGGGTGCGGTGGTGGCGCTGCGCCGGGGCGAGCATATGCGGATGACCGGGCTGGTCAGCCGCGTCGGCCCGCAGGCGCGCAGCCTGCTGGAATGCATCGCCATCACCGCCCCCATCGCCTTCCTGACGCTGGTGCTGTACCACGCCGTCGATTACGCGATGGAGGAGCAGTTCATCACCACCCCGGCGATGGAGATCTCCAACGCGTGGCGGGCGTCGGCCCTGCCGGTCGGGCTGGGGCTGATGCTGGTGGCGGCGCTGTTCCGGCTGCTGCGCGTCGCCAGGCCCGTGACGGTGCTGGCGGCGGCGCTGGTGACCGGCGCCATCGTCGCCGGCTTCTGGGTCGCCGGGCCGATGCTGAAGCCGCTGGGACAGTTGAACCTTATCATCTTCTTCGTCGGGCTGGTCGCCGCCAATGTGTTTGCCGGCGTGCCCATCGCCTTCTCCTTCGCGCTCGCCACCTTCTCCTATCTGGCGCTGACCACCTCGACGCCGCTGCTGGTGATGGTCGGCCGGCTGGACGAGGGCATGAGCCACCTGATCCTGCTGGCGGTGCCGCTGTTCGTGTTCCTCGGTCTGCTGATCGAGATGACCGGCATGGCCCGCGCCATGATCCAGTTCCTCGCCAGCCTGCTCGGCCATGTGCGCGGCGGCCTGTCCTATGTGCTGATCGGG
>Ga0206117_101133_pt1 | contig 16040 bp, 17 predicted proteins | sample 3A5Ametagenome_FD_177997 | JGI IMG/M metagenome (GOLD analysis project Ga0206117, IMG submission 177997) | Enriched microbial communities from leaf-cutter ant dump, University of Wisconsin, Madison, United States - 3A5A | ecosystem: Environmental > Terrestrial > Nest > Insects nest > Nest dump... | reverse complement strand
CGCAAGCATGCTTACGCGGACCGGTATTCGCCCTATATCGTGGTGACGAGAATGGGGCGGGCGCCACAGGGTCGCCCTGGGGCCGCGAAGCAGCCGCCGCGCCGCATAACCAGTTAGAACGGCCGACCGCGCCACCCGCGAGGGGGTGCGGCCGGTGAAGAGTTTGCCAGGAGGGATGATGGCACTGCCCTTGATGCCGAAAGCGACAGCCGTGTGGCTGGTCGAGAACACGTCCTTGTCCTTCGAGCAGATCGCCGCTTTCTGCGGCATGCATTCGCTGGAAGTCCAGGCCATCGCCGATGGCGAGGTCGCGGTCGGCATGGTGGGGCTGGACCCCATCGCCAACGGCCAGCTGACCAAGCAGGAGATTGAGCGCTGCGAGAAGAACCAGGACCTGCGCCTGAAGCTTCTGGTCGCCGACCTGCCGCAGGTCGCCTCCCGGTCCAAGGGTCCGCGCTACACCCCGATCACCAAGCGCGGCGACAAGCCCGACGCCATCGCCTGGCTGCTGAAGCACCATCCGGAACTGTCGGACGCCCAGGTCTGCCGCCTGATCGGCACCACCAAGCCGACCATCGCCGCGGTGCGCGACCGCACCCATTGGAACGTCGCCAACATCAAGCCGCGCAGCCCGGTGATGCTGGGCCTCTGCTCGCAGCGCGAACTGGAAGAAGCGCTGGCGCTGGCGATCCGCCGCGGCGGCGTGCCGCGTTCGCCGGAGGACGCGGCCGAGGACTTCTATGGCGAAGGCCGCGAAGACGACCGCTATTCCGAACAGGAAGACGCGCACTGAGGGTGAGTGTCCCTCTCCCGTCGCGGGAGAGGGAGTGCCGCCAGACGATAGCTTGGATTCCGGCGATGACCGATCCCACCACCTCTCCGCTGCGGCTCGTCGTCGGCATCAGCGGCGCATCGGGGGTGATCTATGGCATCCGCATGCTGCAGACGCTGCGGCGGATCGGTGTCGAATCCCATCTGGTCGTCAGCCGGTCGGCCGAGGTCACGCTGGCGCATGAAAGCGCCATGAAGGTTGCGGAGCTGCGGGCGCTGGCCGACGTCAGCTATGCCGCCGCCGACATCGGTGCCGCGGTGTCGAGCGGCAGCTTCCGCACGCTGGGCATGGTGGTCGCCCCCTGCTCCGTCCGGACGATGAGCGAGATCGCCAGCGGCGTGACCTCCACCCTGCTGACGCGGGCGGCGGACGTGGCGCTGAAGGAACGCCGCCGGCTGGTTCTGATGGTGCGGGAAACGCCGCTGCATCTGGGCCATTTGCGCACCATGACCGCGCTGGCCGAAATGGGCGCGGTGATCGCGCCGCCGGTCCCGGCCTTCTACGCCAAGCCCCAGAGCATCGACGACCTGGTCGACCATTCGGTGGGCCGGGTGCTGGACCTGTTCGGGCTGGATGCCGGAAACCTGCGGCGCTGGGGCGAGCGTCGGGGAGAAACCTGATCCGCGATGGACGCCTAACAGGTGGCTTGGAGCGCGGACGCAATGCCATTATACCGCTGTCGATGCATCACGACGCGGAACCGGCATCGCCGCCGGCCGGCGCCAAAGGGGAAAAGCCCATCATGCCCTTCAGCAGCAAACCGTCCGAGCCCATCCGCCAGCTTCTGGCCGGCATCAAGGCATTCCGCGCCCGCTATTACGAGCGACGCCCCGACAGCATGCGGCAGCTGGCGACCGAAGGGCAGCACCCGGAGGTTCTGCTGATCGGCTGCTCCGACAGCCGCGTCGATCCGGCGCTGCTGACGATGGCGGAACCCGGCGAGATGTTCGTCGTGCGCAACGTCGCCAACCTCGTCCCGCCCTACCAGCCCGACGGCGCCTATCACGGCACCTCGGCCGCCATCGAATATGCGGTCAAGGCGCTGAAGGTGTCGGAGATCATTGTGCTGGGCCATGCCAAGTGCGGCGGCATCCAGGGCCTGATCCGGCTGCGCGCCGGGCAGAAGGCGGACGACGATTTCGTTTCCCCCTGGGTGTCCATCGCCGGGTCCGCACTCGACCCCTATGTCGGGCCGGAAGGCTCCGAACAGGCGCGCGCCGATGCGGAGAAGCTGCAGAACACCCCGGCGGTGATCGAACGCGCCGCGGTCCGCGCGTCGGTCGAAAACCTGATGACCTTCCCCTTCGTGCGCGATGGCGTGGAGGCCGGCACGCTGAACATCCATGGCTGGTGGTTCGACATCGAGTCGGGCGAGATGTGGGCGATCCACCCCGTCACCCGCCTGTTCCAGCCGGTCGAGTGATCGGTCCGGCAGGCCGTCCAGGCCAGGAAGCGTTAATCCGAGCGCCGGCACGGGATTTGCCGGCCCCCTGCCCTGTTGAGGGCGAAGGAAGAACTCTCCTTCGCAATCCTCACAAGGGAAAGGGACTGCCATGAAGACCGCGCTCCGCTTTGCGATCGTCGCCGCCGTACCGCTGGCGCTCGCCGCCTGCAACCAGACCAGCAGCAACAGCGGCGGCGGGCTGTTCGGCAACAGCGGCGGCGGCGGGCTGTTCGGATCGGGTAATTCCGACTCCTACGTCCGCAACGGCCGCTGCGACGACCCGCGCTACAACACCTCCAACGGCGGCCATGCCGAGGCCGGGACCGACGATTACGACTGCTCCCGCTACGGCAACGGCCTGAAGCGCTGAGCCAGCACCGCCAGTTCGGCGGCCATGCGCCCGGCGACAGCAGCCCAGTCGCCGGGCGCCGGCTGCCGGAACAGGCGGGCGGTCGGATACCAGGGGCTGTCGTCGCGACCGGTCAGCCAGCGCCAGTCCGCCGAGAAGGGCAGCGCCACCCACAGCGGCACGCCCAGCGCCCCGGCGAGATGGGCCGGACCGGTGCAGGACGACACCACCAGATCCAGGTTCGCCATGATCGCCGCAGTGTCGGCGAAATCGGAAATGGCGGTTCCCAAGTCGGTGAAGCTGTCCGGCAGGACGCTCTCAGCGAGGCCGGCGCGACCCGGCCCCATCTGCAATCCGTAGAAGCGGCAGCCCGGCACATCGAACAGCCCGCGTAGGCCGGCGAGCCTGGGCGAGCGATCCTCGTCACCCGGAAAGCGCGGGTTGCCGGCCCAGACGACGCCGACGCGCGGCGCGTCCTGCGGACCCAGCCGCTCCCGCCAGCGGGCGATGCGCGCCGGGTCGGGGCGCAGGTAGGGGATGTTGGCGGGAACGCTGTCCAGGCCGGTGGCGAAGGCGTGCGGCAGGCTCATCAGCGGAGATTCGAGATCGAAGGGCGGCAGCGGGTCGCCACGGGCGAAGACCTGCGCCGCCCCCTCCAGCCCGGCCATCAGGGGCAGCAGGGGCCGCTGCACCTCCAGCACCACCCGGCCGCCGCGGGCTGCCACCAGCGGGACATAGCGCAGGAACTGCAACGTGTCGCCCAGCCCCTGCTCGGCATAGAGCAGGATGGTGCGACCATCCAGTGACTCGCCCTGCCATTGCGGTTGCGGGAACGGCCGCCAGGGCGGATCGGCATGGGCGTCTCGGCGGCGCCAGTCGAACTCGGGCCAGCCACGCCGGTAATCGCCGGCCATCAGCCGCGCAAAACCCAGATTCCAATGCAGGCCGACATCCTGGGGCCGGCCGGCCAGCGCATGTTCGAACTCGACCGCCGCCTCCGCCGGGCGGGCCATGGCGACCAGGGCGATCCCGCGCGCCGCACGGACCGACGGGCCAGGGTGCAGTCGCTCGGCCATGGCAAAGGCGTCCAGCGAATCCGGGAAGCGGGCGAGCTTGGCCAGGACCGCGCCCAGCACCTCCCACGGCTCGGCGGCATTGCGGTTCAGGGCCAGCGAGCTGCGGGCGGCGGCCTCGGCCTCCACCCAGCGGCGCTGGGCTGCCAGAGCCGCCGCAAGCGTCGCCCAGGCGACCGCGGACCGGGCGTTCAGACAGAGCGAGCGGCGGGCGCAGCGCTCGGCGGACCGCGGATCGCCGCAGGACAGCAGGGCGGCGGCGCGGTTCGCCAGCGCGTCGGCATGGTCGGGCGCCAGGGACAGTGCATGACCGGCGGCCGTCAGCGCGGCCGGCGCCTGCCCCAGGCGACGCAGCGCGCCGGCACGGCTGGCATGGGCGTCTGCAAGGTCCGGCATCAGGCGCAGCGCCCGGCCATAGTGCCGCACGGCATCATCGAGGGCGCCAACCGACTGCTCGACGCCGGCGAGGTTCGACAGGCCGCCGGCCCCGTCCGGACGCAATGCCAGGGCAAGGCGCAGGCACCGATCCGCCTTCGCCTGCCGGCCGCTCTGGGCGGCGAGCACACCCAAAAGCTCCATCGCGTCGGCATATTCGGGATCGGCGCCGAGAATCCGGCGATAGATGTCCTCCGCCTCCGCCACCCGGCCCGCCTGATGGTGGTCCAGCGCGATCAGCAGGGCCTGCGACAAAGTAACCATCGGCACACGTATGAAGTAATGGAGGAGGAAACGGACTTGCCGCCGGAAACGGGATCATGCCTCTTCGGAACCCGGCCGGTCCAGCCGGGCCAACGCCTGAAATCGTCGCAAACGGTCACAGAATTGGGATTTTCCCTGGATTGTCATGACGCTGACCCATCGCTATTGTCCGCGCTATTCTTCCAGGAGCGGATCATGACCACCCGCCCAATCCGGGCACTCTGCCACTCCGGCCTCCGCCGGGTCGCTTTTGCCGCCGCCCTGACCTTGGCTTCCGGGACCGTTGGTTTCGGGATCGGCGCCGCGCAGGCCAATGAGGGGGCCAAGCCGAACGGCTGCCCCTGGGCCCAGGACGTAACGCTGGAGATCAACGGTAAGACGCTGACCCTGAAACAGGACGCCTTCACCACCACCAGCTCCGAACCGCTGGAGATCGAACAGTTCAAGGTGTTCCCGCTGATCGACCAGCTGAAGCTGCGCATCATCGGCCCGAAGGGGCGCGAGTGGGAGGCGGCGCTGACCCGTCTGGTCAGCGGCAAACGGTGCAGCGCCTTCTATGCCGGCAAGCCGGTGCTGGTGTCCAATACGGTGCGCGATCCGAACGAACTGATCCTGAACCGGTAGGTCAATTCCCCAGCACTTCCGCCAGTTCCTCCAACGCCGGGTCGCCGCCCGGCACCAGCAGCGCCATGTTGGCGACGGCAAGCTCCACGCCGCCGCCGGGCCGCGGGGTGAAGCCGGCCGCAGAGAACAGGCGGTCCTGCTGGACGCGCTCCGCCTCAAGCTCCGCGGCCTTCATGCGGCGGTAGAAGGCGTCGTCCTCCGCCTTGGCGCGGCGGCGCAGGGCACGCAGCGGACGCACCACTTCGTCGCGCCAGCCGGCGACCGCCCCATCGATGCGCGCCAGTTCCCCGGCCGACAGGCGGATGCCGCACGCGAGGCCGGCCCAGGCGGCGAACAGCAGCACATTCACGTCAACGCCACGCCGGTCCTGAAGCGACAGGCAGCAGGCCGGCACCCCCGGCCGCCCGTAGACAGCCAGGGAGAAGTCCCAGAAGGGGTTTGCCGGCATGCTGTCCATCCCTGCCGGCGTCAGTCGCCGAAGCTGATGTTCAGGCCGCGGGCCGTCTTCACCAGTGCGCCGTCCAACTCGACGCAGGAGTAATGCTCGATCGCCTCGGTGATCGGCACGTCGATGACGCCGCGATTCGACCAGGCGACCATGCGGTTGAACTTGCCCTCGGCGATCAGGTCGACGGCATGGACGCCGAAGGCCGAAGCGATCAGGCGGTCGCGCGGGCTGGGCATGCTGCCGCGCTGGACGTGGCCCAGCACGGTGACGCGGGTTTCGGCCCCGGTGGCGTCGGCGATCTTCTCGCCGATATAGTCGCCGATGCCGCCATAGCGCTTCTCGCCGCCCTGGAGGATCTTCTTGACCCCGGTGCCTTCCAGCGTCTTCACCGCCTCCGACACCACGACCAGGGCGAAGTTGCGGCCGGAGTCACGCACGCTCTGGATCTTGGCGGCGATGCTTTCGATGGAATAGGGGATCTCGGGGATCAGGATCACGTCGGCCCCGCCGGCGATGCCGGCCGCCAGCGCGATGTGGCCGGCGTCGCGGCCCATCACCTCCAGCACCATCACGCGGTGATGGCTGGCGGCGGTCGGCTGCAGTCGGTCCAGCGCCTCCACCGCCACGGCGACGGCGGTGTCGTAGCCGACCGACACCTCGGTCTTGCCCAGGTCGTTGTCGATGGTCTTGGGCACGCCCACCATCGGGAAGCCGCCCTTCTGCGCCAGCTTGTGCAGGATGGCGAAGCTGCCGTCGCCGCCGATGCCGATCAGCGCATCCAGCCCAAGCTCACGGTAGCCGCCGATGATCTCGTCGGACCGATCCTTCAGCGTGCCGTCGGGCATCGGGTAGGCGAAGGGGTCGCCGCGGTTGGTCGTGCCCAGGATGGTGCCGCCCTGGCGCATCATGTGGCCGTCGACGGAGCCAAGGTCGAGCGTCTGGTACTGCACCGGGCGCTGGAGGAGGCCCTGGGTGCCTTCCTTGATGCCCAGCACCTGCCAGCCATAACCGGTGGCGCGGTGGACCACCGCACGGATGACCGCGTTCAACCCGGCGCAATCGCCGCCGCTGGTCAGGATGCCGATGCGCTTGCCGGCTTTATTGGGGGCAGTCATTGAGAGGTTCCCGTCCCGTTCGCCTGTTCATTGAAATGGACCACCATGTTACCGGAACATAGGTTTCCCGCAATCGTTGCCCGCATCCGCAAAGGGGGCATTCCGCCCATCGCATTCTCCTGCGGCGACATCGGGCATGCCAAAGGTCCGAGCCGGCGGTTTGCCGGTGCCGTATCGCCGGAAATCTGGTATAGTCCGGCCCGCCCAGCCAAGGGTCACCCGCAAGAGCACCCCCGTCCCACCCGGGGCAACGGCCATTCCTAACGGGCGCGATGAACGAGCAAGAGATTTTGAAGGAAAAGCTGGCGAGCTTGCGCAGCGAGCACCGCGACCTGGACGATGTCATCGCCAGGCTGGCCGAACGCGCGCCCTATGACCAGTTGCAGATGCAGCGGCTGAAGAAGCGCAAGCTGATGCTGAAGGACCAGATCATGGTCCTGGAGAGCCGGCTGCTGCCGGATATCATCGCCTGACCGCCCGACAATCCCCTCTCCTCCAGGGGAGAGGGATAGGCGGACCAGGTCGCCTCACCCCTTCTTGGGCACGGTGAAGAACTGGATGCCCATCTGGAAGCTGCGGGCGATGTTCTCGGCCTTGCCGATCAGGAAATTGGCGCCTTCGGCAGGCAGGACCTCGTGGGCGGTCTGGCGGAACAGGCCGAGCCAGCGTTCGAAATGCGGCGGCTCCAGCCCCAGCGAGATGTGGACCGGCATCGGACGCCCGTCGTAGCGCTGGGTCAGCAGGGCGATGGAAGACCAGAAGTCCATCATCTTGCGCAGATGCGGCTCCCAGTCGGTGATGGCGCGGCCGAAGATCGGACCCAGTTCCTCATCCTTCATGATCTTGCCGTAGAAGGTCCGCACCAGCGTCTCGATCGACGTCTCGTCGATGCCGACGGCGGCCATCCGTTCCTCCGCCATGGCGGTGCGGATGTCGCGGTGCTCCTTGCGCTGGGTGTCGCCGAGATCTTCGCCGGAAACGGGGTCGGTCATGCGATGGGTCCGCCGAGTGAAATAGGTAGGGTCTATCCAGTCCATATAGGGCGGCACCATAAGTGGAACCATGTTCCGCCGGAAGGGCCGGAATGTCGCAGCCGCAGGGTGGGAATCGTATCCCGCAGGCGCACCGCAACGGCGCGGCCTCTGGACAGAAGCCCGACTCTTCCTATAATGCGCCGCTTTCCGGACCTTGAGGAAAGCGACAGGCCGTGTCCGCCGATCACTCCCACAACAGCATCGCTTCGGCTGCCGGCGTCCAGCCGCTGGTCGGCATCATCATGGGCAGCCAGTCCGACTGGACGACGATGAAGCACGCCGCCGACACGCTGGCGGCGCTGGGCATCCCGCATGAGGTCCGCATCGTTTCCGCCCACCGCACCCCGCATCGGCTGGTGGACTACGCCACCACGGCCAAGGCGCGCGGGCTGAAGGTGGTGATCGCCGGGGCCGGCGGCGCCGCCCATCTGCCGGGCATGGCGGCGTCGATGACGCCGCTGCCGGTCTTCGGCGTGCCGGTCGAAAGCCACGCGCTGAAGGGCATGGACAGCCTGCTGTCCATCGTGCAGATGCCGGGCGGCGTGCCGGTCGGCACGCTGGCCATCGGCAAGGCCGGCGCCATCAACGCCGCCCTGCTTGCCGGCTCGGTCATAGCGCTGATGGACTCGGCGGTGGCCGACGCCCTGGACGGCTGGCGCGCCCGGCAGACCGCCGCGGTCGCCGAAGCCCCCGTCGACGATCCCGCCTGACACCGGCCCGCCCGATACCGGCCCGCCTGACAGACAGAAAGCCAGACCGTCATGACCGGCACCCCATCCGGCACCCCCCTGCCCCGCCTCGCCCCCGGCTCCACCATAGGCATGCTGGGTGCCGGACAGCTCGGCCGGATGACGGCGCTGGCCGCGGCACGTCTGGGCTACAAGACCCATGTCTACGCCCCCGATGCCGCCGACAGTCCGGCGGCACAGGTCAGCGCCGCGGCGACCGTCGCGGACTGGGACGATCTGGAGGCGCTGGAGCGTTTCGCCCGCTCGGTCGACGCGGTGACGCTGGAGTGGGAGAATGTGCCGGTCGCCACGGCCGAACATCTGCGCCGCTTCACCAACCTGAACCCCGGCCCGAACGTGCTGTCGGTGGCGCAGGACCGCATCGCCGAGAAGAGCTTCGTCAACGCGCTGGGCATCGCCACCGCTCCCTGGCGCGCCGCCAACAGCGCAGAGGAGGTCGCCCGCGCGGTGGCCGAGGTCGGTCCGCGCTGCGTGCTGAAATCGACTCGGCTCGGCTATGACGGCAAGGGCCAGGCCCGGCTGGACAGCGGCAGCGATCCGGCGGACGCCTGGGCCAGCATCGGCGGCGGCAAGCCCGGCGTGGAGGGCATCGTCGAGGGCTTCGTCACCTTCGCCTGCGAAGTGTCGGTGATCGTCGCCCGCGGCTCCGACGGTGCGATGGTCGCTTATCCGGCGGTGGAGAACCGCCACAAGGACGGGATCCTCGACGTCACCGTCGCGCCCGCAGCCCCGGAAAAGGTGTCGGCAGCGACCGCGGCGGAGGCCGACCGTATCGCACGGCGCATCGCCGAGGCTCTGGATCTGGTCGGTGTGCTGGCGGTGGAGATGTTCGTCACCGCCGACGGCGCCGTGCTGGTCAACGAGATGGCACCGCGCCCGCACAATTCCGGCCACTGGACGATGGACGCCTGCGCCACCTGCCAGTTCGAGCAGCTGGTCCGCGCCGTCTGCGGCCTGCCGCTGGGCTCGGTGGAGCGGGTGGCGGATGCCGAGATGACCAACCTGATCGGCGACGACGTGTTGAGCTGGCCGGACATTCTGGCCGAGCCCGGCGCCCGCCTGCACCTGTACGGCAAGGCGGAAGCCCGGCCCGGCCGCAAGATGGGACATGTCAACCGGCTGTTCCCGCGCCGCTGACGCCGACAACACCGCCGACAAGAGTCGAAAGGCCCCGCGACCGTTACGGTCGGCGGGGCCTTTTTCTTTGGCCGGAAGCAGGTTCCGTCGCGACCGAAGTGCAGCCACTGCACGCGCTGCGCCGGTGGATGGACATCACCGGTTTCTCGGCCGCGACGGGACGTGCTGAGAATGACGGTTGCGGCCACACCGCTCAAGGCCCGAAAAGATCAACCTGGAGGCGCAGACAGCGTACCGCTTCGATGACAACCAAACGATGAAAATTCTCCAAACAGATATGAGATCCTTCAAGACGGGTACGGCGATCCTGCAATCGGACAAAAGCGCAGTCCTCAGGATGCAGGCAAACCACCACCACAACCTTTCGGTGGTAATCACTAGCCCGCGTTCGGAATAAGCCCGATTTCCGCTTTTTGGTTGCAGTTATTGCATTTACTTTCACCCACCGGTAATCGCGCTTAAATTCCCATATCGGAGCAATCATCACCCTTTGCAACCTAAGTATTGGTAGCCGGCATGAGATGACACAAACGACACGCCAATCTGGAGATGAGAAATGCGCTTTCCAGTCCTCGACGGCTGGCGCGGTCTATGCGCCTTATTTGTCGCATTATTTCACTTTAACGCTTTAGGGCATTTCTACGCCGTCCCGTTCGTTCGCGGCAGCTATTTGTTTGTAGACTTCTTCTTTGTGCTCAGCGGCTTTGTCATAACCCATGCCTATATGCGCCGCCTGAACTCGGTCGCGGACGGCAGGAGTTTTCTGATCAGACGACTTGGGCGGGTCTGGCCCCTGCATGCCGCCACCCTGATCGCCTTCATTCCACTGGAAATCGTCAAAGCGCTGGCGATCAACAGCGATACGGCAGCCTTCACCGCCCGTTTCGCGCCGTCCTCCATCCTCAGCAACCTGTTCCTGGTGCATTCCCTGGGCATCGAGGACGGATTGACCTGGAACATTCCGAGCTGGTCGATCAGTGCCGAGTTCTTCGCTTACGTCACTTTCGCGGCACTCTGTCTGCTGGCCCGCCGCACATGGCTGGTGACGGCCTCGGCGGTGGCGTTGTCGGCTGCCGGTGCCTTCGTGGTCATGGGTTGGTCCGATCACTACATCGATACCAGTTTCGACTTTGGATATTTCCGCTGCCTCTATGGCTTCTTCGCCGGCCATGTGGTGTATCGACTGTTCCAGGCGACCCGCGACACCCCGCTGGGCGGGCTGTCTATCGGAATGCCGACTGCCGGCTTGCTCGAGGGGATCAGCCTTGCCGCGGTGATCGTCTTCGTCGCGACAGCGCGCGGGAATGCCCTGTCCTATGCCTCGCCACTGCTGTTCGGTCTCGTCGTCTGGGTGTTCGCCTTCCAGGGCGGAGTGTTTTCCCGGCTGCTGGCGATGCCGCCGTTCCAATGGCTGGGCGCCCGCTCCTATTCCGTCTACATGGTGCATGCGCTGGTCATCGCGCTGTATCAGAAGGCGGTGGTCGTCATGCAGAAGCTGTCTGGCCAGCCAATGTTCGTCGAGCAGGTGACCGACGGCACCGAAGACCGGCTGATCTCCTTCGGCGCTGCCTGGATGATGGATCTGCTGGCGCTCGCCTATCTGGGGACAGTGGTCGCGATCGCCAGCCTGACCTACCGCTTTGTGGAAATGCCGGGACAGTCCAGCTTCAACGCTCTGCTGCTGAAGCGGCGGAAGCCCGCGGTTCAGCCAGCGACTGCGGAAGTGGCCTGACCCTTCCTGAGCAAGATGCGAGACAAGACGGCCTCGGCGGGACAAGCCTGCCGGGGCCGTTCGTTCGCATCCGTCATGCGAATTGTTCATCATTGCGACATCGGAACGATTCCATCAATTTTTCGGTAACGATAATTGTCGCCGTTCCGAGCATCATCCCAGGTAACGTCAGGTAGTTCGCATTCGCGGAATAGATGTCGCAAATTGTCGCGCTCGACTCAGACGAAGGTCATCAACCATCGATGTGCCTTTCAACTCCCGTCAATATTGGTTACCCTCTGTTGCATTCAGTACGAAACTCTCTAAACTTTGATGTAATTTGTAGCCGGATGATGATGCCCTTGTCGCAGGAAAGCGCAGGTCGCTCCACTCCCCCGATCGGTCCGGTCGTCAACCCGACTTCCGGCGCGGCTGGCAATCGCCGTCCGCAGTCGAGCCGCGACCGCGACCGTTTCGTCGGCTTCGCCTTCGCCGCAGCCGATCTGCTGATCGAGACGGATGCGCAGGGCAACATCCTGTTTTCCGCCGGCGCCCGCTGCCGGCTGACCAAGGGTGAGGTCGGCGGGCTGGTGGGCACCAACCTTATGGAGGTGGTGGCTCCCGGCGACCGCAAATACGTCCATGTCCTGTTCGACCGCATCCGCGAGAAGGCGCGGATCAAGCCGTCGCGCGTGACGTTCCAGGCTTTCGACGGCCAGCGGTTCCCGGCTCTGCTCGGCGGCTGCCGGCTGGATTCCTGCCCCGGATCGCTGTTCCTCACGGTGCTGCTGACCGCTCCGGCCCAAGCCGGTGGCAGCGGCAGCGGCGGGACCGCGGCTGCACAGGGCGAGCTGCTCGATCAGGGTGGGTTCGCCGGCATCCTGGAGGAGCGCCTCCTCGCCGCCCGCGAACGGGGGTTGGACCAGGGGCTGACCCTGCTGCTGGTCGAGGGGCTGCAGGCGATGGTTGACTCGATGCCGGAGGGAGCGGCGACGGAGGTGCGCGAGGGCATCGACGCCTATCTGCGCGGCATTTCCGCCGACGGCGACAGCGCCGGGCAGCTGACCGGCGACCGCTACGGCATCGTGCATGCCGCGGACATCGATGGGCGCGAGGTGCAGGGCCACATCGCCCAGATCATCGAGGCGGCCGGCGGCGCCCTGCCCGGCGGCATCCGGTCCTGGACACTGGACATGGCCGACGACCGGCTGGACGCCACGGATGCCGCCCGCGCGCTGGTCTACACCGTGCAGGCTTTCGCTTCCGCGCAGGGTGGCGAGTTCACCATCTCCAGCCTGGAGGATGGCGCCAACCGCCTGATGGCCGGTGCGGTGGAGCGGATCGGCCAACTGCGCGCCACCATCGACAACCGCAACTTCGTCGTCGTCTACCAGCCGATCGTCGATATCGGCACCGGGGCCGTCCACCATCTGGAGGCGCTGACCCGTGTCGAGGGAATGAGTTCGCCGGCCGATTTCATCACCTTCGCCGAGGATGTCGGACTGATCTACGACTTCGATCTTCTGCTGACGCGTACGGTGCTGGACACGCTGCAGCAGTTCCGCAAGGAACCGAAGCTTCCCGACGTGGCGATCAACCTGTCGGCCAAGACGCTGATGAGCCCGATCTTCTTCAAGCAGTTCCAATCGGTCGTCGCCCCCTATGGCGATCTGGCCGCGAAGCTGCTGATCGAGGTGACGGAGACCGTTGTCGTCACCGACATCGCCAAGCTGAACGACGTGCTGCAGAAGCTGCGCGAAAGCGGCTTCCGCATCTGCCTGGACGATGTCGGTGCCGGGTCCACCAGCTTCCAGTCGCTGTACGGCATCCAGGCCGACTATGCCAAGATCGACGGCAAGTTCGTCCGCGGCGCCGTGAACAGCCCGCGCGACATGGCGATGCTGCGCAGCATGGTCGATGTCTGCCGCCAGCTGGGGCTGGAACTGATCGGCGAGCAGGTCGAGGAGACGGTCCACGCCGACCTGCTGAGCGGATTGGGCGTGTCGTTCGCCCAGGGCTTCCTGTTCAGCCGGCCGTCGAGCGACTTCGCCTATTTCGCCAAGGACTGGTCGAAGGTGCGCAGCGGCGGCAAGGTTCTGCTGAAAGGCTGACGCGCCGGAATTGCCCGGATGCCGCTGCCGTCTCAGGCCAGGGCCGGGGACCGGCCGAAGCCGTCGAACACGCCCATTTCCTCGATGCTGTGGACCTGTTCGAGCCGATGACGGGCCGCATTCAGAAGTTCCCGGTTACGCGCCAGCGTGTCCCGGCCGGCATAGCCGTCGCGCAAATGCACGCGGTTCAGCAAGGCCTCCGCCTGATCAAGGGCTTCCATGATGGTCAGTGCAGTATCGGCGTTCATTGTCGCCCTCTTGTTCTCTGCGCCGCGCCGACAAGCTGTCGCGCGATATTTGATGCAGCGACCTTAGCCTCCACAATTCGCCATCAGGTAGAGGATATTTGGTCGCAGGCGCAAGAAAACGTGTGGGATTTTATTTATTATTTCGCTTTGCTTGAATCGTTTCTCTCCAACCACTGGGTCTGTACCCGGATGACCTTCTCCGTGGCGGAAAACGCCTGCCGACGGGTGAGAATGAAAACTACGCCGCTGGACGCCGCGATCAGCGGAATGGGGCCGATGATCCAGACCAGGGCCGCGAGCGCGAAGTAATAGGCGCGGATGCCTCCGTTCAGCGCGACGATGGCCAGGGTCAGCGCCTCGCTGATGGTCTGGGCGATCTCCCGGCGGTCTTGCGGCGGCACCGGCGGCATCGGCGCCGACCCGATCAGGGCGCAGCAGTAATTGTACTGGCGCAGCGCCCAGGTGAATTTGAAGAAGCCGAAGGTGAAGATCACCACCATCAGCAGCATCTTGATCTGGAACATCTGGTGCGAGGTCGGCACGGCGAAGGACAGGTCCGATATCACCTGCTGCGCCCGCTCCGCCGCACCGAAGGAGCCGATCAGCCCGGCCAGCACCAGCATGTTGGTGGAAGCGAAGAAGGTGCAGCTGTGCATGGTGTGGCCGAACAGCTGCGCATCCATGATGCGGTTGTCGCGCTCCAGCATCCGTTCGATCCAGTGGCGTCGCACGATCCGCAGATGCCTGTTCACGACGTTGCGGTTGGACAGCAGATGGTCCTGGGTGACGGTGAAGCCGACCCAGGAACCGATGAACCAGACGAAGGCGATGATGTCGAGCGTGGTGACGTCTGGCGGCATGGCGGCGGGGTCTTGGCAATGCGGATGAAGGGGCAGGCCCCCCGTGTACGCCGGCAATGGGCGGGTGTCCACCTGCGGGTATCCGAGAGCCCCCTTACTCCCCGCGCCCCTGCACCGCCTTCAGCACGTGGACGCGGATTGCGCTGGACAGGTTGCCGGCGCGGGTCTGGTCGATCTCCTCGATCAGGGCGTTGACCGACAGGCCGCGGGATTGCGCCACCGTTTTCAGGGCGTCCCAGAATTCTTCCTCGAGGGAGACGCTGGTGGGATGGCCGGCAATCAGGACCGAGCGCTTCTTCATGGTCACTCAACGCATCGCAGTGGAGAGATGGGGGTGGTCAGAGGAAGGCCGATGCGGCCGGCAGAACTCACCCCCACCCTAACCCCAAGCTTAGCCTGGACCAACCATCCGTTCGGGTCGAACCCATTGATCGAATTGCTCATCCGTCAGGAGTCCGAGTTCCCGTCCGGCCTCCTTTAGACTTGTCCCTTCCTTGTGGGCCTTCTTGGCGATCTTCGCCGCATTGTCGTAGCCGATGTGGGGGTTGAGCGCCGTCACCAGCATCAGGCTGTCCGACACCAGCTTGGCGATGCGCTCGCGGTTGGCCTCGATCCCCACCACGCAATTGTCGGTGAAGCTGTTCGCGGCATCCGCCAGCAGGCGGATCGATTGCAGGACGTTGAAGGCGATCACCGGCTTGAACACGTTCAGTTCGAAATGGCCGGTGGCCCCGGCAACGGTCACGGTGGTGTGGTTGCCCATCACCTGGGCGCAGACCATCGTCATCGCCTCCGACTGGGTCGGGTTGACCTTGCCCGGCATGATGGAGGAGCCGGGCTCGTTCTCCGGCAGCGACAGCTCGCCGATGCCCGAGCGCGGGCCGGAGCCCAGCAGGCGGATGTCGTTGGCGATCTTCATCAGCGACACCGCCAGCGTGTTCAGATGGCCGTGCACGTCGACCAGCGAATCGTGGGTCGCCAGCGCCTCGAACTTGTTCTCCGCAGTGACGAAGGGAAGGCCGGTGAAGGCCGCGACCTCTTCGGCGAAGGCTTCGGCGAAGCCGGGCCTGGCGTTCAGGCCGGTACCGACCGCGGTGCCGCCCTGGGCCAGCCGGTAGAGCTGCGGCAGCGCGCCCTTCACCCGGCCGATGCCGTAGGCGACCTGGGCGGCATAGCCGGAGAACTCCTGCCCCAGCGTCAGCGGCGTCGCATCCTGGAGATGGGTGCGGCCGATCTTGACGATGTCCCGGAAGGCGTCGGCCTTGGCGTCGAGCGCATTGCGCAGATGCTCCAGCGCCGGGATCAGGCTGCGCACGATCTCGTCGGCCGCCGCGATGTGCATGGCGGTGGGGAAGCTGTCGTTGGACGACTGCCCCATGTTGACGTGGTCGTTGGGGTGGATTGGTGTCTTCGACCCCAGGATGCCGCCGAGCCGCTCGATGGCGCGGTTGGCGATCACCTCGTTGGCGTTCATGTTGGTCTGGGTGCCGGAGCCGGTCTGCCAGACCACCAACGGGAAGTGATCGGCCAGCCGGCCGTCAATCACCTCGTCCGCCGCCTCCATGATGGCGGCGCCGAGTTTCGGATCGAGCACGCCCAGCTTCAG
>Ga0206117_101132_pt1 | contig 16050 bp, 10 predicted proteins | sample 3A5Ametagenome_FD_177997 | JGI IMG/M metagenome (GOLD analysis project Ga0206117, IMG submission 177997) | Enriched microbial communities from leaf-cutter ant dump, University of Wisconsin, Madison, United States - 3A5A | ecosystem: Environmental > Terrestrial > Nest > Insects nest > Nest dump... | reverse complement strand
GAAATAGCTTCGTTACGATACACTCGGCCGGGACAAATAATGCGTATCGGTGGTTGCTGCTTCTCCATCACTCGGGTCTGGACAGAAGAAGTATGTGTACGCAATACAATTTCGGGGCTTCGTGCAATAAAGAACGTATCCTGCATATCACGAGCCGGATGATCTTCGGCAAAGTTAAGAGAAGAGAAAACATGCCAGTCATCCTCTATTTCAGGACCTTCGGCTATAGAAAAGCCTAAACGGCGGAAAATATCACAAATTTCTTTTCTTACAATTGATAGCGGATGACGAGTACCAAGCTCGATAGGCGCAGCAGTACGAGTAAGGTCGATTGCCTCATCCACAGTCTGAGAATTTTCTAAAGATTCTTTCAACTGATTTATTCGCTCCTGAGCCTTTTCTTTTAGTTCATTTAGTTTTATGCCTACCTCCCGTTTCTGTTCTGCAGCCACAGTGCGAAAATCGTTCATCAAAGCCGATACTTCACCTTTCTTACTAAGATACTTAATACGCAAAACCTCTATCTCATCTGCTTTAGAAGCTTTCAGTCCCTCAATCTCTGCCAACAGCTTATTTATTCTATCAATCATAAACTTCAATTATGAATTATACTTTTATAAGTTTTTCACTTTGGAATACAAAAATACACTTTTCTTTTTATTATCAATCATTTTAACACAGAAGCCACCCCAACTTTTCATCATCTTTACAAAACTAGAGTTTCACAATCTCACGTATCCGTTAAATCCAAAAAGGTTACAATTTCTCGCAAAATCAGACAAAACACAAACAACACTATATCAAATATATAAATATCAAAAAGTAACAAAAGTAACAGCTATCCGTAATATTATAAATTGTCACTTTAATTTATTTATAAACAATAACAAATATCTTAATACTAGATAATTTAGCCTATAAGAAATAAAACAAATAGGAAATCTTGAATATTAAACTATATTTGTCATAATTAAACTACAGATCACAAAAATGAAGCTTATATACACTTTTATAATATCCACTCTTTTATTTGTCACACATAATCTGCATGCTCAGTCTGATACAGAGCGTATACAAAAACATCTGACTGCTATTACCAAAACAGAAGGATTTCGCAACTTTGAGGATACAGTAACACTCAAGAAGGTTGCAAACTATATATTCACAGAATTTAGCCAATATGCAGATACAACATATTATCAAACGTATACTGTAGACAATGTTAATTATAAGAATGTTATTTGTCGGTTTGGTACAAAACAACAAAAAGCGTTGGTAGTAATCGGTGCTCACTACGATGTTTGCGGAGAACAAGAAGGTGCTGACGATAATGCATCAGGCGTAACTGCTATACTGGAACTGGCTCGGTTATTTAACCGATCAAACTTAACACGCCCCATAGAGCTAGTTGCATATACACTCGAAGAACCACCCTTCTTTGGTACTCAATCTATGGGTAGCTATATTCATGCCAGTGAACTGAAAAAATCCAATACTCGCGTTTATGGGATGGTGGCCGTAGAAATGATCGGATTCTTCAATGACGCTGAAGATTCACAGAGTTATCCTTTTGCTCCGATGAAGCTTTTTTATGGCAATAAGGGTGACTTTATACTCTTAACGAAGAAAATAGGACATGGGCAATTTGTAAAAGATTTCTCCAAACAATTTTACAATGCAAAAACGATTAAAACTAAAAGTCTGACAAGTCCCGGAATGATAAAAGGGGTCGATTTTTCAGATCATCGCAATTATTGGGCACTCGGTTTTGATGCTATGATGATTACCAATAGTGCATTCTATCGCAATCACAATTATCATAAACCAGGAGACAAAATGGATCGTTTGGATTTTAAACGAATGGCAGGAGCTATTGACGCCATTTACTATGCGATTATCAACATCGACAAACCTACATCTGTGAAAAAGAAAAAATAGTAGAGAATTTGCCAGTGCATACATAGGAGACGAATATAAAGATATACTAGAGGCATCGATTAGAAGTCGTTCTGCGGACTCTTAATGATCTCTAAAATGGAAGTACCAGTAAAAAAAACAATCTGATATGATAAAATTTTGTAATTTGATATATTTCAATCTTTATAAACTAGGGTTATTAATAAATGAAATATCAGTCTATCCGATAAATAATTTCTTATTAAAAAACAATAAAAAAGGAGAAGAAGTCATTAAAGCAGTAAAAGAGGTCTCGGAAAATAAAAAGAATGGAATAAAGATAACTCTTGCTGGTATGCATTTTTATGCTCTAGTATATCTATTTATATTGGGTTCCACAAATTCTATTTTAATTTGTTTGCAAGAAGTTAATATTGCAATAAATATAAACGATGATAATTTACTCTTGCTGTTAGGTGTTCCTTCATATATTTTTGCTTATTTTCTGATAGACTACAAAGATAGATATTTAGATTATTTTAAATATTTTGAGAAGGTTACAACTAAAAAGAAACGGATATGGGCATTTATAAGTCTTCTAACAGTTATCTTTTTATGGTTTTGGGGATTTGGGAGCTTGATACTCAGATTAATTTTGAATAATAATTAAATAACCCATCATCCCTTCGAATTTGCAATCCAATGATTAAAATCCTTACAAACTAGTCATGCCGATGTTGTTATTAATTGTATTGACTATCCCAATAGAAAGAATTAGGATTCAGTTGCCGTAAATATACTCTAGCACGATTTCTGAAAGTCTAATTTTCTTTAATCAAAAGAATACCACTAAGAATAGTACTTATTGCATCAGCTTTTTTTACCACCATCAGGTGATCCCCGCCCTCTACAGGAAGTGCATTTCGTATATGTCCATAAGAGAAAATCTGATCTTCGGTTCCGTGTATATGATAGAGATGTTTACATGTATTTTCGGGCATCCAACCTATAATTTGCTCAATAGCCCACTTAATATAAACAGGATCAACAAAGGTCATTACCTCAGCCAGCTCCGATGTTGGCACATTATAAACAAAACGGTTAAAAAGATCCGTTATAAGCTCTGTTGAAGCATACACGCGCATCGGAATGCGGTCTGCCACATTTGTCCTTTTAGCTGCACGAAATAACATTGGGATCTCTTCGTTTCTTTTAAAAGACGAAATAAGTACGGTTTTTATTGGATATAAGAAATAACTCATCACCTGAACAATAACGCCACCAAAAGAATATCCTATCAGTATATATGGTCTGGAGGTATCAATCTCTTTTGCCATAACAGAAGCATATTCCTGCAACGACTGTCCGGGAATGGGAACGTGCCATTCAATATATTTCTTCTTATACCCCTCCGGTAATACTATTTTATCAAATACACTACAATTATAGCACATCCCTGAAATAAAGTAGACATTAATATCCTTTTCCCAAAGCTTTTTTACACGCTTCAAAACTTCGAAAATTCTATATATACCTGCCCTTTTCTTCTTGTCCATAATTTATATTAGCGAATGGGTATATAAAGATAACATTTTATTAACTAAAGATATAATATGCACCTCTAGCTTTTCCTGAAACTTTATCTACCTTTTTATAAGACCTATTTTAAATCTTATTTCTATGCCCATCCCCCATCTATACCTATTACATGGTATATAAATACCATGTAATAGGTATTTACTACTTCGATCAAGAAGCATACTTTTACATAAATTTATTTATTATGTTTTAAAATATGTAATAATTTATATTTTACAGAAACAATCAATAAAACAAGACATTTCAAAATATATCATTTCAAGCTAACAAATCGATATAAAAAAATCATTATGAAACAAAATTCAAAAAAAACATTCCACTTTTATTCTTTTTATAAAAATTTAGTTTACATTTGCTCCTAGAAATAAGTTTACTCTCAAAACTTACCTCTAAATAAAAGTAGTGCTCTATAATGAAAATAAAGATAAAGGAAATCAAAGCTAACATAGCTTCAGATTACAGATATACAACTGTAATACCTTTAATTAGCTTTATCATGCCAAAAATATTTATATACAAAAACTATATAAATATGACACAAGAAGACAATCAAAATCAAAGGAATCACAAAAGGGCTCTTCACCCTTTATTTAAAGTGATTCCCCTTCAAAGTTGTATTCTTTAAGTTTATAAGCGACTCTAATAGCTCGCCAACTAGTACCAATAAGTATACGAACGGAAAAAAACAGTGAAAAAGGAAGCTCCGATCGATACTACTCAATAGGTGTATTGTGTTAATATTAATAAATTTATGTGTACAAGTATGAAGAAAAAGTTGTTATTGATTTTATCCTGCTTACTGTTAAGCATAGGGTATATTGCCGCACAAACAACAAAGATTACAGGAACCGTTATTGATACGAATGGTGAGCCTGTAATAAGTGCTTCTGTTGTTGTGAAAGGAACTACAGTCGGAACAGTAACCGATCTGGATGGAACATTTTCAATAAATGTTCCGGATGGTAAAAACACGCTGGTATTCAATTTGGTTGGAATGAAAAGTATTGAAACTAAAGCTACTCAAAATATGCGGGTAGTGATGGAAAACGACGACAAGCTTTTAGATGAAGTCGTTGTAACAGCAATGGGAATTCAGCGCGATCAGAAAATATTAGGGTACGCTGCGACTCAAGTGAAATCGGATGAAATATCAGCTGCAAAATCCGGATCTGTCATGGGCGGATTGAATGGAAAAATAGCCGGAGTAAATATTTCCGCTTCAGGACCGGCAGGTACATCTCAAAAAGTATTAATTCGTGGTATCTCTTCATTTAACAGCAACAATCCTTTGTACATTGTAGACGGTGTGCCGATCACAAATGAACGTTCAGGAACAAACTATGCTGACTTTGGTAATAGCGCCAATGACATAAACGCTGAAGACGTAGAATCCGTAACAGTATTGAAAGGAGCCTCTGCTACTGCCTTATATGGATCTCGCGCAGGGAATGGTGTTATCATGATCACAACAAAGAGAGCAAAAAATGAAAAGCTAACCATTACATATGATGGAGCATTTACGGCTTCGAATGTTCTCCGCGTAATGCAAACGCAAGACCTTTATGGGCAAGGTTGGGGAGCTTGGGATAGAGCTGAAAATGGCTCTTGGGGACCTCGCTTGGATGGTTCTATCCACGAATGGGGCTCAGACCAATTGGACGAAGTGATGACTAAACCTTTTTCGTATGTAAAAAATAATATCCGCAATTTTTACAAGACAGGTCACGAATTGAATAATGTTGTATCTCTTCGTTATGGAACAGATAATCTTGGCCTTTATGCCTCTTATGGAAATGTAACAAGTAATGGAACTTTGCCCAATAATGCTGATACATATTCTCGCAACACATTTTCTTTGCGTGGTAATGCAAAATGGGACAAATTAAGTGTGGATGTATCTATAAATTATGCTCGCAAAGACATCCGCCGTACAGAGCAAATGGAGATTGAGCTTTTACAGAATGCAGTAGATATTGATATTGCTTCTATGAAAAATTATAATGATGAGCGCTATAATCTAAATAATTACTATACTTTCTATGCAACAAACCCTTACTGGATGGTTGACAATAATTATTTCTTATATCAAGACAATCATACATATGGTAAACTAGAGGCATCTTATCAACTCTTAAGCGGATTGAAAGCTACAGGGCGTTTAGGGGGAGATTTCCTGAACTATAACAGAGAAAATATAAATGCGAAAAACTCATTTATTCCTGGCTCGTATAGTGATCTTGGAGGTGCTACAGCTCAGAATGGGTATTATTCCAACTATCGGTTCAACAGAGATCAATTAGATGCTACAGCTTTCCTTACTGCTGACTACAAATTTTCAGATTTCAGTCTTGGAGGTTCTGCTGGATGGAACTTGAATCAACGCACCTATAATTATACAGGAGGATATGTAGACGGATTAGGCGTATCCGATTGGTACAGTCTCGAGAATACTGCTTCAGGAGCTATTTCTCAACAATACTCAGAGAAGAGAAGACTAATAGGGCTATTTGCTCAAGCTGAAATAGGGTATAAAAATTTCCTATATTTAAATCTTTCAGCTCGTAATGATTATTCATCAACTCTACCGAAAGACAATAACAGCTATTTCTACGGAGGAGGAAATCTCTCTTTCGTTCTTACTGAATTATTTCCGGCTTTAAAAAATAATAAGATTGATTTTTTAAAGTTGCGAGCAGCTATAGGTCAAACAGGTAATGATGCCGAAGTATATCGTACTTCCTCATGGTTCGAACCAGTAACGGGATCTAATAGTACATACAACTATACATGGTTACCTATTAATGGTATATTAGGGCTAACAGAATACAACCGATTGCCAAGCCAATCATTAAAACCTGAGATTACGACTGAATACGAATTTGGAGTTCAAGGTAATTTCTTTGACAATCGCGTTCATTTAGATTTTGCCTATTACAATAAACGTTCTAAAAATCAAATTATAAATGCGACTTTAGCTCCAGAAACAGGATATACGTCCGAAACTCGTAATGTTGGAGAATTAGAGAATAAAGGGGTCGAAATAGCAGCAGGTATCACCCCTATAAGAACTAAAGACTGGCAATGGGATGTAAATGCAACATTTACTAAAAACACAGGAAAGGTTATTGAGCTTTGGGACGGGTTGCAAGAATATAACATCTACAGTTGGCGTGGTATTGAATATAGAATGAAAGTAGGAGAAAAAATTGGAACATTCCAAGTTCCATCAGTAGACCGTGTAACAGATAAAACTAGCCCTTACTATGGTTACATGATTGTAAACGCAAATGGATTTCCGACCCAATCTACTACCGAAAAAGAAGTTATCGGATCATCGCAACCTGATTTCATTTTAGGACTAAACACCTCTGTAAAATTCAAAGATTTCAGACTTACAGTTGTTGGTGACTGGCATAAAGGGGGATGGATGGCCTCAAACACATCTTACATCACTCACTTTAACGGAAACTCAACACAAACAGTGTATAATGAGCGTAACTCATTTATTTATCCAAACTCTGTGAAAATAATAGGGGGGCAATATGTGGAAAATAATATTCCTGTTATGGCTAATCAAATGAATTATACACTAGGTAACTATTCCTATAATCCTCTAGTACGCAATGAGATGGTAATACCAAAAGATTTCTTCAAAATCAGAGAAGTAACTCTTTCTTACGATCTTCCAAAGAAAGTATTAACTAAAACTCCATTAAATAAAGTCACATTAAGCTTTATCGGACGTAACTTATTCTTATTCACACCGAAAAAGAATAATTATGTTGATCCAGAAGTAGCAAATATGGGTAATGATTTGAATTCTGAATTTGGTGAAATATCTAGTGGTACTTCCTATCGTAGTTTTGGTGGAGCTATTAAAGTAGAATTTTAATAACCTAATTAAAGAAGAAAAATGAAAAAAAGAAATTTAATATATATAGCTTTATCGCTACTATTAACAAGTGGGGCATTTACGTCTTGTGATGATTATCTGGATGTAAATAACAACCCTAATTATCCAACAACTGCAAGCTTGGAAAGTCTTCTCCCATCTGCAGAAGCAAATACTATTGCTCAATTGGGATTAAATGGGCAATTGATAGGGAGTCTATGGAGCCAATATGTTACTCAGGGAAACTCTACAAACCAGTATAATACTACTGTCAATTACAGCCTTACTCAAGAATCATATAATGCTTTCTGGACCAATGCTTATGCCAACACATTACAGGATCTCAAAATTATGATGTCTTTGGCTGAAGAGGAAGAAGCTTGGAACTATTGGGTTATTGGCAAGATCATGACAGCATATAATTATCATATGCTTACAGATTTATATGGAGATATTCCTTTTACTGAAGCTTTAAATGTTAAGGAATACCCTGCACCAAAATATGACGACAGTAAATCTGTAGTATATCCGGGTATTATCAAATTACTAGATGAAGCGATAGCAAAAGCACCAGAAGCAAAAGGAGGGTTAAATCCCTCAATTGATAATAAAGATTTTTTCTTTAAAGGCGATATTGATAAGTGGGTGGCTCTAGCGAAGAGTTTAAAACTAAAAATATACCTCCGTGATTATGAGTCAAATAAAACACAAATAGCATCTTTGATTAGTGCCGGTGGTTTATTCACAGATAATTTTGCTTTTACTGTATATGAGGATGCTACGAATAAAGGAAATCCTCTATATGAATATAATATTCGTCAGTTGAATACGAAAGAAAATATCCGTGCATGCCATACTTTCCTAGAATTTTTATTGGCAGCAAATGACCCACGTATAGAACAAATCTATGAAATAACTACTGCTGCTAAAGAAGCTATCGATGAGGGAGAAAATCTTACTACTTATAGAGAATTGTATGAAGGTTTACCTTGTGGTACTAAACCGTCTACAACAGCTGGAGCTTCAGAAGCTGTACCTTTAGTTAATTCATCAAGATATAAACAAGCATATTCAGATACTACTTATTTAATGAATGCAGCTGAAGCTTATTTTATGATAGCAGAAGCCCAAGCAAGAGCAGGAAAAGTAGCTGAAGCAAAAACAGCATACGATGAAGGTGTAAGAAAAGCCTTTGGACGTTGGGGATTTGATGCTACCGACTTCATTAAAGCAGGAGGTGTATATGAATTCAAAAGTTCTTCTTTAAGCACAATGCTAAAATCTATCTTAACCCAAAAATGGGTAGCTGCAGCAAAAGCCAATGCTTGGGATGCTTGGATGGATCGCAACCGTACAGGAATACCTGTAATCAGTGATGCTGAAAAGGTACGCGTAAGCAATACAGCACCCGGACTTGAAGAAGGCTACGAACTAGGGTCTTTAGTCCGCCCGGGGACAACGGTACTAGGAGCCAGAGAAATACCTCGTCGGATTCCTGTTCCTAACGTATCGGCTCTCTATAATGTAAATGCACCTGCTACAAAACCAACACAAGAACCATTATGGTGGCAAGTAGCTCAAGGAAACTAACTATAAGATAGTCTAAGTTTAATTAAATACTCAGTTTTTTAAAAGAAAATAATATGAAACAAATAAGATATATTTCAGTCCTGTTATTATTACTCCTAGGATTTGCATCTTGCGAAACATACGGTGACTATGAAATAGAATATTCTTCTATTCACCCTTTAGGCGGCAAGTACAGGGTAATCGTTACAGATGAAACTGGAGCCCAGGTATATAAAAATTTCGCAGAGATTTCTAATACTTCTGATGAGTCAACAATTCAATGTTGGATACGTATTGGTAGTTATTCACTAAGTGGAACAAATGCTTACTCTATTAATGGTAAAATCAATTGCGACTTATCAACGCTCAGTTTTTCTGGAAGTAATATCGAAAATCTAGCAGGAAATGTTGCTTCTTCAACAAATACATTTACATTGACAGATGGTAAAGTTGTGTTGAAAGGTGCAACAGCTCCTTCCGGAACTATTGCGGACGCCATATCTTTCACTTTTACGAATTCTCGTTTTCCTGGAAAAACATATAAAGTTGTAGGTTATCGTTATACAGGATGGTCTGAAGATTGATCGTATAGGTTGAAAGTATTAATTAAAAAGGAGACTGAGCGCGCTCCTTACAATTACGCGCTCATCATACAAACACGCTTTTAATGCAGTGATGCGTCAAACTTTAAAGAGACCGAATTCGGTCTCTTTGCTTTTTTATATACTTACAACTATACAAACCTTAAAAAATTGACTAACGAAGCCTCCATTCAGAGATACTCAATTGCTATTTCTTAATCAAATTTTCCATCTCTTAGTAATAATCTAGACACCTTTTTCAGTACCTTTGCCCCAAATTAAATATAAGATAGATTAAGATATGGCCCACTCGTCATTATTAGAAAGACTTGATGCACTGAATATCCGCTTTGAAGAAATAGGCAAACTTATTACAGACCCTGCCGTAATTGCCGATATGAAAAGATACGTCAAACTGAATAAAGAATATCGCGATTTAGAAAAAATAGATATAGCACGTAGAGAATATAAACAACTACTAGCCACCATAGACGAAGCAAAAGATATCCTTGAAAACGAAAATGACTCTGAATTAAGAGAAATTGCAAAAGAGGAAATGGATGCTGCAAATGAACGTATGCCTAAGTTGGAAGAAGAAATAAAGTTTCTTTTGGTTCCGGCCGATCCTCAAGACAGCAAAAATGCAATCATGGAAATACGCGGAGGAACAGGAGGTGACGAAGCCGCTATTTTTGCGGGAGACCTTTATCGTATGTATCAGAAATACTGTGAAGTAAAAGGTTGGAAAACAGAGATCACAAGCGTTACCGAGGGAACTTCCGGGGGATTCAAAGAAATTATATTTACTGTAACTGGCGAAGGAGTATACGGCATTCTAAAATACGAATCGGGAGTGCATCGCGTTCAACGTGTCCCTGCAACCGAAACTCAAGGGCGTGTACATACCTCTGCTGCTACTGTTGCCGTATTACCCGAAGCCGAAGAGGTTGACGTGGAGATAAACCCTGCTGATGTTGAAATGCAGACAGCCCGTTCGAGTGGTGCGGGAGGACAAAATGTAAATAAGGTTGAAACCAAAGTACAGCTAACGCACAAGCCATCAGGTCTGGTCGTTGTATGCCAGCAATCAAGATCTCAATTAGCCAATAGAGAGCTTGCGATGCAAATGTTGAGAACAAAGCTTTATGATATAGAGCTATCTAAATATATGGATGCAATCGCTTCGAAACGTAAGACAATGGTATCGACAGGTGACCGCTCGGCTAAGATTAGAACATACAATTATCCGCAAGGAAGAATGACTGATCACAGAATCAATCTAACCTTATATAACTTATCGGCAGTAATGGATGGAGAAATCCAGCCAATTATAGACCAATTGATAATTGCGGAAAATACCGAAAGGCTTAAAGAAAGCGAAATGTAAAAAATAAAAAGGATTAGAAATAAGACAAAAGCGACTCTAATTTTGAAGATACAAATATGACAAAGCAAGAATTATTTGAGAATATTAAAAGAAAAAAATCTTTCCTCTGCGTGGGATTAGATACCGATATAAATAAAATTCCTTCTTTTTTATTAGATGAAGAAGATCCTATCTATGCTTTCAACACAGCAATAATAGATGCGACTGCAAAATATTGTGTTGCTTACAAACCAAATGCTGCATTCTATGAAAGCCAAGGTGTAAAAGGGATCGTGGCTTTACACAAAACGATAGAATATATTCGCCTGAGATATCCTGATCAGTTTATTATACTAGACGCTAAACGAGGAGACATAGGCAATACATCGGAGATGTACGCCATGTCTGCATTCGAAGACCTGAAAGCCAGTGCTATCACCGTAGCTCCTTACATGGGAGAAGATAGCGTGAAGCCATTTATTAAATATGCCAACAAATGGGTCATTCTATTAGCTCTTACGTCTAACAAGGGTTCTTATGATTTCCAGTTGACAGAAGACAAGAACGGTGAGCGTCTTTTCGAAAAGGTACTCAAAAAATCTCAGGAATGGGCAACTGACGAGCAATTGATGTATGTAGTGGGAGCTACACAAGGAGAAATGTTCGCTGATATTCGGAAGTATGCACCTAATCATTTCTTACTTGTTCCGGGTGTAGGCGCACAAGGAGGAAGCCTTGCCGATGTCGTAAAGTATGGTATGAATTCACAATGTGGATTACTCGTAAATTCTTCCCGTGCGATAATTTATGCAGACAATTCTGTAGACTTTGCTTTTGCCGCTACAGTCGAAGCGAAAAAAGTGCAAGAAGAAATGGCGACATATTTAGCAAAATTAATTTGATCATTTTATTTACGTCTATATATCAAAGCGTCTCTAATCTTTATCTCAAAGAAATAAATATAGTAATATATAGACATACAATTAATAGAACTCCGAAGTTGTTTACAGGAACGGCTTCGGAGTTTTTCTATTTAGATACTTAAGAGGCAATTGAACAGAAAAATAAGCCGACTAAAAAATTAACAAACTGAAACTAAAAAAAAATTATATTTTTTTATAAAAAAGATACAACTTTTCCATTCCTTTGTAGCAAATTTCAATAATGAAATTCAGAATAATTGAAGACTAACTCATATAATATTCATTTTAATATTTTCAGCACGTTAACCTAAACAGGCAGATAGATGAAATCGCCTTTAAAGGGGTAGATAACAATGAAATTTACCTTTATATTCTGTAAGAAATAATTAATAAATACTTAATATAATATTGTCTATCTCTTTTGGCTTAACATCTATTTTTGCCTCTGCAATTTGAGATAATTTAAATATAAAGCAAAATTTATGTTAAAGAAGTATTTATTTAAAATTTTCATGTTTCTTACTTTTATGTCCATTTCCTCGCAGAGCGTATGGGCACAAAGTACGCAAGTAAAAGGAACTGTATCCTCAGAAGGATTACCCTTAGTGGGTGTAAGTGTGTCTGTAAAAGGGACAACCATAGGTACAATTACAGACTTGGATGGGAAGTATACATTAGACGTTCCTAACAAACAGTCTATTATACGCTATTCATTCATTGGATATGAAACAGTGGAACGTGTTGCCAATGCAGGAATTATTGATGTAACCCTTACTGAAAATGCCCAGTCGCTAGATCAGGTTGTAGTACTAGGTTATGGAAGCAATGCTCGCAAACAGGATTTATCTGCTGCGGTAGGTGTTATCAGCAATGCTGATGAATTAACCGTTCGTCCCGTAAGCTCTACCGAGAATATGCTTCAAGGTCAGTTGGCTGGCGTAACCATTAGCTCAAATGGTGGAGACCCTACTTCTACTCCTAATATCGTAATTCGTGGACAAGGTTCTCAACTAGGAGATAACGTACTTTGGGTAGTAGATGGCGTTCCGGGAATGGCTATTGCTTCGATGAATGACATTGAATCGATTGTAGTGCTTAAGGATGCTGCATCGGCAGCTATTTACGGAGCTCAGGCTGGAGCTGGAGGTGTAGTCTTAGTAACCACAAAAAAAGCAAAGAAAGGCGAGCCGTCTCTTTCGTATGAGGGTATATTCGGTACACGTGAGGCTACTAATCTCCTTCAATCTTTAACTGCAGAACAGCAAATCGAAATGCGTAAAACCTCTTTCAGTAATGCAGGTCTCACATTACCTATTGGTTGGGATACTAGCCGCAACCCATATGTAGGAACCACACGAACTGATTGGATGGATGAAATTTTTAGAACAGCCGCATATCAACGTCATAATGTAACATTGAATGTAGGAACAGAAAGTTTTAAAAACCGTATATCATTTTCTTCTGACAATGATCAGGGAACATTGATCAATACTTTCAATAAGTCAATAAACCTCCGCTACAATGCAAGTATGAAGCTGAATAAGTGGGTAACAATTTCTGAAGATTTTGTTTGGAAAAATACACAAAGTCGAGGAATTGATACAGGAAGCGCTTATTCCGGAGCTATTCTTTCCGCATTGTATATGCCTCGTAGTGCTACAGTCTATAATCCTTTAGACGGATCTTATGGAGGAGTTACTACTGAAGACCCTGCATATATTGCAAAATATGGTTCAAACTTTGCTGATATCCACGGAGACGCCATTAACCCTGTTCGCTTACTACTTGCTGATAATAATTACAACAAAACAAGCAATACATGGACAAATACAACTCTTGAGATTGCTAACATAATAGATGGACTAAAGTTTACCAGTCGTTTTTCATATAATTTAGCAAGCAATTATTATAAGAATTTTACACCTATCCGTGATGAAGTAGGTAAACCCAATATGTCAAACACTTTGAACGAATCCACTTATCGCTCGGATCAGTGGAAAACAGAAAATACACTGACCTATGACGGAATATTTGGCAAACATTCGGTAAGCGGACTTCTTTCTACCACAGCAGACCATTATGAACAACGTGAACTTAAGGTATCAGGATCAGGATTTGCTGATGAATCAGATTTCTTACAATATCTGGCTTTTGCTGGATCTACAACAGCTCAAGATTATCTAAACGGCCCCGATGCCAATGTCTCACTGATAGCACGTTTGGCTTATTCTTACGACGATAGATACTTCATCACCGGATCGTGGCGCCGCGACTATGCCGGACGTTTACCAAAAGAAAACAATTACGGTGATTTTCCTGCAACAACACTGGCCTGGAAAATTTCGAGCGAAAAGTTCTTTAAGAAAACAGATCTTCTAAGCCTACTCAAGATACGCGCATCATGGGGACGTGTAGGTAATATCTCTTCATTAAATAGGAATTATAAATCACTGATCCTCAACAAAGAAGAAAACACAGGTAATAATTCCGGTCAATATGGTGTTCCGACAGGTGGCAAATGGGGTACAAGTGTATATAAAAATACAGCTATTAATCGGGATCTGACATGGGAAACCTCAGAGCAAATGGACTTTGGTTTAGACCTAAGTATGTTTAGAGATCGCTTAGCTCTATCGCTCGATTATTTTGACAAAAAAACTTATAATCTGATACAGGATCAAACTCTAGATTGGCCTACAACAATAGGATTAGAAGCGATGAAAATCAATCAGGGAGAAGTGCGTAATAGAGGATTTGAAGTCCAGGCCAACTGGGCTGACCATATCAACAAAGATATGTCTTACTTCGTGTCAGGCAACTTCTCGACTTTGAGAAACTGGGTATCTGATATAGGTGTGAAAAATGCAGACGGAACACCGGGGGTATGGACAGATAATACTACATTCCGGAATCTTCCTTATTTGTATCAAACTGCGCAAGGACAGCCTTTGAATTCTTATTTCTTAATAAAGACAGACGGAATTTTCCAAAGCGATGCAGAAGCTGCAGCGTATGTAGATAAAGACGGAAAACGTATTCAACCAAATGCTGTAGCGGGAGACTTGAAGTTTGTAGACTATAATAATGATGGAGTAATCAATACTGCCGACCGTCAATATTGTGGAAGTGCAATACCTAAAACAACATTTGCTTTCACTCTGGGCTTCACTTACAAGAAAGTATCATTGAGTGCTATGTTTCAGGGTGTAGGTGGTGCACAATCGTTATACGTAGGTAAATACATGACTTTAAGTGATGTTGAAGGCAACTTTAACCGCTCAAACGAAATATTGAATGCATGGAGTCCGACAAACACATCATCAAATATACCTCGTTTATCAAAATCAGACCCTAACGGTAACTTTGCTACTGCGTCAGATTGGTATTTGGAAGATGCTTCGTATGTGCGCTTCAAGAACTTGACTATTTCTTATGACTTGAGCAGCATACTACGCAAATCATCTCACCTTGCCCAACGCAACAGCAATATGTCTGTTTATGTGAGTGGAGAGAATTTGTATACATTCACCAACTACTCAGGAATGGACCCTGAAACAGGAGGATGGGATGCAATTAAATACCCGGTATCCAGAGTTCTATCTTTAGGAGTAAAACTTACATATTAAAATAATATTCAATACTAATTAAATAAACCGGCAGATCATTCTTATTACAGATTTGCATTAATAATCAACGTATATGGATAGCAAAAAAATTATAATTGCATTAGTCTTATTTGTTCTGGCTTTTAGTTCCTGTTCCGACTTTTTGGATGTTCAGTCGGAAGGGAATCCTACTACCACTTCTTACTTTAAGAACGACCAGCAGGCTATAGATGCAATAACAGCTTTATATAAACCTCTTCACAGAGAAACATCATATGGTCGTGACCTGTTTTGGGAACAAGGCGCTGCATGCGACATCGTTTGGGGACGTACACGTGGTTTTCCTACACTGGCTACTTTTGCTTATACGGGAGATGAAAGTCCTTTGAACAATAACTTCACTCTATTTTATGAAAATATTGCTTATTCCAACTGGGTAATTCAGGAGCTATTGAAAAAGCAAAAGAGTACAACCCTAAGCAGTATCGAAACACGAAGTCTGGGTGAAGCCTATTTTATGCGTGGAATGTCTCACTTCGTTATGGCATACAGATATGGTACCAACGAACAGGGAGCACCATTTGTTCGCTACGAAGATTTCCCGAGCGGTTATGATAAC
>Ga0206117_101131_pt1 | contig 16077 bp, 16 predicted proteins | sample 3A5Ametagenome_FD_177997 | JGI IMG/M metagenome (GOLD analysis project Ga0206117, IMG submission 177997) | Enriched microbial communities from leaf-cutter ant dump, University of Wisconsin, Madison, United States - 3A5A | ecosystem: Environmental > Terrestrial > Nest > Insects nest > Nest dump... | reverse complement strand
GTGCGCCAGTCGCTGGGCGACGACGCCATCATCGTCGCCACGCGCGAGGAGGAAGGCGGCGGCGTGCGCGTGACGGCGGCGGTGGAAGAGGACGACCTGCCGCCGGCTCCGGCATCCGCTTCCGCGCGCGGCGGCCGGGCCAAGGCACCGGCCAAGCCGGTCGAACCCGAGATCGACGTGGGCGAGGTGGTGGCCGACGCCCTGCAGCGCCACGGCGTGCCGGCGTCGCTGGCCGAACAGCTGATCGACGCGGCCTCCGGGCTGGACACCGAGGATCCGCGGCTGGCCCTGGGCTCGGCGCTCGATTCCTATTTCACCTTCAACCCGCTGCCCGACGGCCGCGCGCCGGTGAAGCCGCTGGCGCTGGTCGGCCCGCCGGGATCGGGCAAGACCCTGGTCGCGGCCAAGCTGGCGGCGCGCGCCGTCTTCCGCAAATGCTCAGTCGGCGTATCACCACCGATACGGTGCGGGCCGGCGGCGTCGACCAGCTGGCCGCCTTCACCCGGCTGATGAAGCTGAAGCTGGCGACGGTGGAGGACCCCGACGCGCTGGCCGGCGCCTTCGAGGTGCATCGACGGACCGATCTGGTCCTGGTCGACACCGCCGGGCGCAACCCGTTCGACGCCGAGGACATGCAGGACCTGCGCGCCATGCTGTCCGCCGGCGAGGTGGAGCCGGTGCTGGTCCTGCCCGCCGGGCTCGACGCGCTGGAGGCCGCCGACATGGCGATGGCCTTCAAGGCGATCGGCGTGCGGCGGATGCTGGTCACCCGGCTGGACATGGCGCGCCGGCTGGGCAGCGTGCTGGCCATCGCCGCGCGCGCCCGGCTGTCCTTCTGCGACGCCAGCATCTCGTCCAAGGTGGCGGAGGGGTTGACCGCGCTGAACCCGCTGGCGCTCGCCCGCATGATGATCCCGGCCGAGGAGAAGGCGCCCGCCGTCAAGGACCAGGCGCCGCGCCGATCCGCCCGCAGCGCGGGCTGGGACGAGGACGAGGACGGCCACGGCGACGACCGGCAGGAGCATCACCAGCCGGATCCTACCCCCGAACGCAAGCCGCGCTTCGGGCGGGGGTATGAGGCTGAGGATCTGGAGGACGGGGAACCGGAGATCGAGCCGCCACCGCCGCCACCACCACCGCGCAGGGCCGCCGCGGCGGCCAAGCCGGCGAAACCCGCAACCGCAAAACCCGCAACCAAGGCCAAAGCCGCCAGTTCCCCCTCGTCGAGGACCCTGCCATGACCGATCCGGTGTTCCCGGCCGCCCTCAAGAACGTTCGCCCGCTGCGCGGCGCCAACGTCATCGCCGTGGCCAGTGGAAAGGGCGGCGTCGGCAAGACGTGGTTCTCCATCACGCTCAGCCACGCCCTGACCAAGGCGGGCATGAACACCCTGCTGTTCGACGGCGATCTCGGACTCGCCAACGTCGACATCCAGCTTGGATTCTCGCCCAAGAACGACCTGGGCGCCGTCATCAACGGCGAGGTGACGCTGGCCAAGGCGGCGCAGCGCTTCCCCGACACCGGCTTCGACATCATCGCCGGCCGGTCTGGCTCGGGCACGCTGGCGCAGCTGCCGAGCCAGCGCCTGTCGTCCTTGCGCAACGACCTGCTGGAATTGGCGAAGAGCTATGACCGGGTGGTGATGGACATGGGTGCCGGCGTCGACCGCACGGTGCGCACCCTGTCGGGTCCGGCCGGCACCACGCTGGTGGTGACGACGGACGAGCCGACCTCGCTGACCGACGCCTATGCCTTCATCAAGCTGACCCATGCCACCAACCCGTCGGCCGACCTGCGGATCGTGGTGAACATGGCGCAGAGCGTGAAGGACGGCGAGCGGACCTACGGCACAATCCTGAAGGCCTGCCAGAACTTCCTGAAATACAAGCCGGCGCTGGCGGGTATCATCCGCCGCGACCTGAAGGTGCGCGACGCCATCCGCAACCAGACCCCGCTGCTGACCCGCTCGCCCGCCAGCGACGCGGCCCGCGACGTCGAGGCGATCGTGCAGCGGCTGCTCGCCAGCGCCCGGTAACCGGCCGGGACGGGCGGGCATGGGCGGGGCGATCCCACCGTCGGTCACGCCGGCCGCCGCCACCGCCGCGGCAGCCCCCGCCGCGCCCGCACCCGTCACCGCCGAGGCGACGGTCGTCCAGCTTCCCGAACGGCTGCCGGAGGTCACCCGCCCGGTGGTACTGACCGGCACCGTCGCCGGCCAGACGCCGGAGGGTTTGACCCGCGTGCGCACCGCGGCGGGCGAACTGCTGCTCGACAGCGCGGTTGAGCTGCCGCCGGACAAGCCTGTCACCGTGCAGCTGACCCCCAGCGGCACAGCCCCGACGGGCGCCCCGGCCACGGCGCCGCCGGGCAAGCCGACGGCGCTGATCCTGCTGCAATCGCTGAGCAATCCGGCCACGCCGTCCACCGGCAGCACCGCGCAGACACCGGCGGCTGGCAGTGGCACGACACCCGCCGTCCTGCTGCCCTCCCCGACGCCGACCACCGTCCCGACCACACTGCCGCCGCTGCTGCCGGGCACCGTCGTGCCGGCGCTGGTGCTGGCCGGCGGGTCGGGTGCCAAGCTGCCGAATGCGGCCGCGCCCCCGGCACAGCCGGCCCCCACGGCCTCACCCCCCGCCACCCCGGCCGGAACCGCGAAGCCGGAGGCTCCTGCCGCCGGGACGACCGCCGCTGCGACGACCGGAGCCTCAACCACCGCCCCGACCATGGGAAGCGGAAGCGCCACCTTCGGCACACCGGTCCAGCTGGGCGGTGACGCGGCCCATCCCGGCGCGGAGACGCAGACGGCGTCCAGTACGCCAAGCTCCAGCCCGTCCGGCTCCAGCCCATCGGGCGACGCGGCCGGCAATCCCGAGCCGCCCGATCTGCCGCGCGGCGCCACGGTCGCGCTGAAGATCCTGACGGTCACACTGCCACAACAGCCTCAGCAGCCAGCCAATCAGGGGGCCGGCAATCCGGACGCCAACGGGCGCAATCAGCAAGCAGGGGGCCAATCCGGCCAGCAACCGGGCGGACAGGCCGCCGCGCTGCCCACACCGCAGCCCGACGAGGCGGCCCTGCCGCCCGACACCCCCATCCTGCGCGGCACGGTGGCCGGCAGCACGCCTCAGGGTCAGCCGATCCTGGCGACCAGACAGGGCATGCTGGCGCTGAACGTCCCGGCCAGCCTGCCGCAAGGGGCCACGGTGACAGCGGCGCTGGCCGATCTCGCCCGCGCCACCCAGGCGGCGGCTCCCACCCTTCCCGGCCCGGCAGGACCGCTGGACGGGCGCGACTGGCCGGCAATGCGGCAGCTGATGGCGACGCTGGCGACGGCCGATCCGGCGGCGGCCAAGGCGATGCTGGCGACGATGCCGCAGCCGAACCGCAAGCTGACCGCGGCGCTGGGCTTCTTCCTGGCGGCGATGCGCGGCGGCGACGCGCAGGGCTGGCTGGGCGACGACGCCGCCGCCGCCCTCGACAAGGCGGGGCGCCGCGACCTGCTGGAGCGGCTGGAGAAGGATTTCGACGGGCTGCGCCGCGAGGCGGCGGAACCGCTGCCGGGCGACTGGCGCAGCTACACCATCCCGCTGATGGACGCGAACGGGCCGAAGCCGATCAGGCTGCATGTCCACCCGCTGCAGGAGGATGAGGAGAGCGCGGGCGGTGAGCGGTCGAAGCCCGGCAGCCGGTTCGTCATCGACCTCGACCTCAGCCGCTTCGGGCCGATGCAGCTGGATGGGCTGGTGCGGCCCAACCATTTCGACCTGATCCTGCGCAGCCATGCCGCCCTGCCGCCGGAGCTGCGGGTGGAGCTGATCCAGATTTTCGCCGACAGCGTGCGGGCGGTCGGCTACACCGGCGGCCTGTCCTTCCAGTCGGGTGCCCGCAGCTGGGTGAAGCTGACCCGCGCCGGCCAGGCCGGGCTCGGGGTGTCGGCATGAGGCGGGAGCGGCTGTCCACCCTCCCCTCCCCCGACGCCCGCCACGATTTCCTGGTGGAGCTGCGCGGCGAGCCGCTGCCGGGCGTACGGCTGACCCTGCGGCTGGTGCCCGACCTGCTGGTGCCCGATCCGGCCTCGGTCGCGGCCTATCTGGCCGAGTTCGCCGGCTTCCTCGATGGGTTGGAGACGCTGGCCGTCGCCATTCTCGACGACATCAACAACGAACTGGTGCCGCGCTGGGTCGAGGTGACGGTGAAGAGCGACGCACCCCTGCCCCACCGCGTGGTGATCGAGGATCGGCAGCCGACCTGGGACAACCCGTCGCTGATGCGGCGGCTGCGGCCTCTCTGAGCCGGGTCAGTCATCCTCGTAGAGACCCTGGGCCGCGGTGCGGTGGCAGGCCTCGCAGTTGCTTTTGGCGGCGACGGTCCTGCGGCTCCAGATCGACGGGGCGAAGTCGTGCTTGCGCAGCCACCAGCGCTGTTCAGTGATACGGATCAAGCTGCCGTCGCCGCGTCCCGCAGCCTGCGTCAGTGACTTGCGGATGGCGGCGGCGGTGTCGGACGGCAGGTTCGCATTTTCCCCAAAATGGTTTTGAAGGCCGTCCATGATGCGGATCCAGGACGCCGCCGGCAGCAGGCCGGGTTGGAAGGCCATGTGGCACTCGCCGCACTCCTTCCGGGTGAAGGCATCGGTGACGGGGGACACCCGCTCGAACTCGCCGGCACGTGCCGCCCCGGCGCTCAGAGCCAGCAGGGCGACGGCGGCAGCGCCGGTCAGTACGCGGAAATGCAGATCGGAAAGCATCGGTTGATCCCTATCGGTTCGACAGAAAGGTGATGAAGTCGCCCTTCTCCAGCGCGGTGCAGGCGCGGCCGAGGACGTTGAAGCAGTCGCGCCCGAACCGCTTTTCGACCTCGGCGGGATCGGTGAAACGCTTGGGATTGGCGGACACCGCCATCGGCAGGATGTCGCGGCCGGTCTTGTAATGGCGGCCGGTCCCGGCCGGATCGCGGGTGTGGCAGCTGGCGCAGGCAGGGGTGTCGGCCACCTTGCCCCCAGCATGCGGGCCGAGATACAGCGCCTGTCCGCGCTCCGCCGAGAATCGGGTGAAGTCGGGCGCCTTGGCCTGGGCGGCGTAGCCGTCGAGGATACGCGCACGCTCGGCGTCGCCACCGGACGCCGCAAGCGCGACCCCGGTGCCGAGCGCCACCGAGGCGGCGAGAAAAAGGATCGTTTTCATGGGAGTGCCCGGTTGGAGGGGGGTGAGCGCCGGGCATGCCGGCGCGACGGGAGACCGGGCGGCAGCCGCTTCAGCCCATGCAGCGCGAAGACCAGGGCGACATGCGCCAGGATCAGGGGAAGCGAAGCCTCGCCGATCTGCTTGTGCAGAGGCTCGACCCTGACGACGAAGTCGGCGACGGCACCGGTCGCCGCCGCCAGCCCGACCCCGGCCAAAAGGGCGGCGGCCATCCAGGCGGTCAGCGGGCTGCGTTCCGTCCGGGCTTTCGCGTCACCGGTGACCAACCGCCGGAGCCACGCCGCCACCGCTCCGGCGGAGGGTCCCGGCAGACGCAGCGGGCTTCCCGCCGGGGCCAGCGCGCCGGTCGCCATACGCAGAAGGATGGCGGCGAGGACCGCATAGCCGGCGAAGACATGTATGCCGTAGCTGTCCTCGTCGCCGGTCAGGTAGGCGACGATGAAGGCGCCGGAGACGATGGCGTGGAAGGCCAGCAGGGCCGCCATCTCGGCGGCGCCGGGCTTGCGGGCGGACATGGGAGACTCCGTTCCGGTGGTGGCTCAGCCGGCGTGGCTTGCGGTCGCCGGGGTGGCGGCTCCCGCAACGCTGGCCGCCCTGGCCTGCCAGGCAGCGGCCAGCGCGCCGACGAGCAGGGCAGCCAGCAGGGTGTGGAGGATCATTCTCTTCAGCATGGCGAGCCCCGCTCAATCGTCCTCCTGGCCGTCCTCGCGGCCGTCCCCGCGGCCGTCGTGCCGGCCTTTCCCGTGACCCCTTTCATCGCGATGATGGCGGCCGTCCTGCATCCGCAGGGCGTCGCGGCCGAAGGCGGTGCCGTCCTGGCGGATGATCTGGCCGGCCTGGATCGTGCCCTGGCGGACGCCGCCGACCACGGTGATCTGGTCGCCGGACCGGATGCCGTCGGGAAGGAAGCCGCGGCTGGCGACGTCGATGCGGTCGCGGCCATCGGTCAGGACGAACCAGTTCGCCGCAAGCTTCTCGACCGTGCCGGCGACGGTGCCGCCGCCGGCCTTCACCGCCTCGGCGATGGATTGCGGGCTTGCGGGCAGGACCGCAGCGGCGCGGCGGTGATGGTCGTCGTCGGCGCGGGCAGCGCCGGCCGCGAGCGTGGCGGCGAGGAGGGCGGCGAGGGTGGCGGCTTTGAGCATGGCATGACCTGCGGTGCGGGGAGAGCGCCGAAGCGCCCGATGGACCGCACTCTGCGCCACCCGGCCTGAGCCGGGCCTGAACGGGCCGTTCATCCGCCGTTCAGGCTGGAGACGGCAACAAACACGCATTCAGCGCCGGTTCAGGGATGCGACGATATGCTGGTTCGAAGGCGCGTCCCCGATGCGCGATGCTGTCCCAGGCAGAGAGGTCGATCATGAGGACCGGTCCCGCATTGCTCCTTGTTGCCCTGCTCCTGGTGGCAGGACCGGCGGCACGGGCCGGCGACGACCATGAGCGTGCCCGCGCCGCGCTGCGCGAAGGCCGCATCCTGCCGCTGGAACGGATCGTCGAAAGTGCCCGGCAACGGTTCGGCGGCGAAGTGCTCGACGTCGATCTGGAGGACGAGGAGGACGGCTTCCAGTACGAGCTGAAGCTGATCGCGCCGGACGGACGGATCTTGAAGCTGGACTATGACGCCGCCACCGGGGAGTTGCTGCGAAGCAGGGGCCGCCACCAGCCCCACGGCGGGAGCCAGGGTAGAGGGAGGTAACGGCATGCGCGTGCTGGTCGTCGAGGACACAGCCGAGCTGGCCCGGCAGCTGAAGCAGCGGCTGGAAGGCGAAGGCTATGCGGTGGACGCCGCCGCCGATGGCGAGGAGGGCCGCTTTTTGGGCGAGACCGAGCCCTATGACGCGGTGATCCTCGATCTCGGCCTGCCGAAAATCGACGGGCTGACGGTGCTGCGCGCGTGGCGGCGGGCGGGAATCGCCGTGCCGGTGCTGATCCTGACCGCACGCGACGCCTGGAACGAGAAGGTGCAGGGCATCGATGCCGGCGCCGACGATTATCTGGCGAAGCCCTTCAGCATGGAGGAGCTGCTGGCCCGCATCCGCGCGCTGATCCGCCGCGCCAAGGGCCATGCCAGCGCCGAGATCGCCTGCGGTCCCGTGGTGCTCGACACCAGGACCGGGCGGGTCGCGGTGGATGGCCAGCCGGTCGAGCTGACCGCCTTCGAATACCGGGTGCTGTCCTACCTGATGCACCGCAAGGGACGGACGGTGTCGCGCACCGAGCTGACCGAGCATGTCTATGCCCAGGATTTCGACCGCGATTCCAACACCATCGAGGTCTTCGTCGGCCGCCTGCGCCGGAAGCTTGGGGTGGACGTGATCCGGACGGTGCGCGGGCTGGGCTATCGCGCGGACGAGCTCTGAAAGAGATTGAGGACAGGTCATGGGATGGACGGAGTCGCTGCGCTTCCGCCTGCTGGCCGGTGCCGCGGTGTGGGTGGCGATGGCGCTGATGCTGGCGGGATGGATCATCGCCGACCTGTTCCAGACCCATGTCCGCCAGCGCTTCGAGGCCGAACTGGCCAACCATCTGGAACAGCTGGCCGCAGTGCTGGAGATCGACGCCGACGGCAAGCCGGCGCTGCGCCAGCCGCTCAGCGATCCGCGCTTCCGCCGGCCGCTGTCGGGACTCTACTGGCAGGTGGGCGATGGTGACGCGGCGCCGCTGCGCTCGCGCTCGCTGTGGGACAGCGTGCTGGACCTGCCGAAAGACCGGTTGGAGGATGGCGGGCTGCACCGGCACGACGCCGCCGGGCCGGCCAACCAATCGCTGATCGTGCTGGAGCGCTTCGTCCTGCCGCCCGAGCGGACGGAGCCGGTCCGCATCGCCGTCGCCGCAGACCGGGACGAGCTTGCCGGCGTCACCCGCGCCTTCAACGCAACGCTGGCCCTGTCGCTGGCGGTGCTGGCCGCCGTCCTGATCGCCGCGGCGCTGATCCAGGTGCAGATCGGGCTGCGCCCGCTTTCCCGCCTGCGCGGCGAACTGACCGAGGTGCGCGGCGGCCGCAAGAAGCGCTTCGACGGGACGATGCCGAGGGAAATCCAGCCGTTGGTGGAGGATCTGAACGCGCTGCTGGCCCATGCCGAGGAGGTCGTCGGGCGCGGACGCCTGCAGGCCGGCAATCTGGCCCATGCGCTGAAGACCAACCTCGCCGTGCTGGCGAACGAGGCCGGCGCGCTGGACGAGCGCAATGCGCGCGCGGTGGGGCCGGCGATGGTGCGGCAGGTGGAGCTGATGCGCCGGCACCTCGACCACCATATGGCCCGCGCCCGCGCCGCCGCCGCCCGCGGCGTGCCGGGCGTCGGCACGCCGGTGGCGGACTGCGTCGCGGCGCTGGCGCGGGTGATGCGCAAGCTGCATGCGGCGGCGGGGCTGGACATCGCCGTCGATGTCCCCGCTGGCCTGCTGTTCGCCGGCGAGCGCGAGGATTTGGACGAGATGCTGGGCAACCTGCTGGACAATGCCTGCAAATGGGCGCGCGGCCGGGTCGGGGTGACCTGCCGGAGGGAAGCCGGCGGCATGCTGAGCGTCACGTTCGACGACGACGGCCCCGGCCTGCCCGGCGACAGCCGCGATGCGGTGCTGGAGCCGGGGGTTCGGCTGGACGAAAGCATGCCGGGAACGGGGCTCGGCCTTGCGGTGGTGCGGGATGTGGCACGGCTCTATGGCGGCGACGTCAGGCTGGACGCCTCGCCGCTGGGCGGGCTGAGGGCAGTGTTGCGTTTGCCGGCGGCTGCGGGATGAGAAGGGGCTGCGGCTGTTGTGATAGGGTGGCGGGCACAAAAACGCTTCTGAAAGCGGACAGGCCAGATGACCGATGATCTTCGCGCGGTTCGTGACGCTGTGGCGGCTGACGGCTTCTCCTTCGTCGCGGCCGACGCCATGCAGGGATTGCTCGACGCCGCCGGGCTGCGGGACTGGGAGGGGTTCAGCGCCAGTTGGAACGACCTCGGGCTCGACACCTACATGGCGGACGGCGGACGCTACAGGCGCCGGCGCCACGCCGCCTTCGCGGTGTCAGCCCGGGAGATCCGGCGCAAGCCGCACCAGCCCCATTACCAGAGCCGCGACTACAATCCGCTGAATGGCGGCCTGGAACGCTGGTTCGAGCCGATCACCGAGGCGGTCGCAACCCACCCCGCCCTGGACGCGATCCTGAAGACCTGCTTCGCGCTGTTCGACCCGCTCACCCCCGCCGGCACCAAGCCGGAAGTCTGGCACACCGAGGTCCATCAGTTCCGGATCGAAACCCGTGCCGGCGAGGCCGGACGGCCCACCCCGGAAGGGATGCACCGCGACGGGGTGGACTGGGTGCTGGTGATGCTGATCTGGCGCGAGAACGTCTCCAGCGGCACGACCAGCATCCATGACCTCGCCGGCCGGCCGCTCGGCAGTTTCACCCTGCGCCATCCGCAGGAGTCCGCGGTGGTGGACGACGCCCGGGTGTTTCACGGCGTGACGCCGGTCGAGCCAATCGATCCGGCGTGTCCGGCTTTCCGGGACGTTCTGGTGGTGACGATGCGGCACGCCTGATTGGCAGCCGCGTCACGGTCTTAGCCGGAATCCTGCGGCATACTGTCCACAACCGTTTCCGGCACAGGAACCGGTTTGCCTCCAGCTCTAATATATTAGTATAATAATCCCATGAGTTATCCGGTGAGGCTGGGCCATGACCGCGGATCCCTTGGAGACAGCGCTGCTCCTGCGCGTGGTGGTGATCCTGGGGCTGCTGCTTCTCGGTTTCTGCTAACCTCTTCCACAGGGATGCCTGACCATGGCGACCGACCTCAAGCGAGAGACTTACTCCGCCACCATCGACGGCAAGCCGGTGGACCTGTTCACCCTGCGCAACGGGCGCGGCATGGTGGTGCGCATCACCAATTACGGCGCCAAGATCGAGCAGATCCTGGTCCCCGACCGCGACGGCGTCCAAGGTGACGTGGTCCAGGGCTATGACGGGATCGAGGGCGCGATGGGCGGGCAGGCGTCCATGGGCTCCTTCATCGGTCGCTATTGCGGGCGCATCCCCGACGGGCGCTTCACGCTGGACGGCGTCACCCATCAGGCCGCGGTCAACAGCCCGCCGAATACCCTGCATGGCGGCCAGCGTGGCTCGCGCTTCCGGGTCTTCGACGCCCGACAGCTCGACGATGCCAGCCTGGAACTGACCCATGTCTTCGCGGATGGCGAGGAGGGCTTTCCCGGCACCCTGCCGCTGCGGCTGGTCTATACGGTCGGCGACGACAACGCCCTGACTATCGCCTGGACCGCGGTGGCGGCCGACAGGACCACCATCGCCAACTTCACCGACCACACCTTCTTCAACCTGTCGGGCGACCTGGGATCGTCGATCCTCGACCATGTCGCCACCATCCATGCCGGCCGCTATCTGGCGCTCGGCGACACCGGGGTGCCGACCGGCGAGAGGGTGGATGTCGCCGGCACGCCGCACGATTTCCGCACCCCGGCGGCGCTGGGCGCCCGCATCGACGCCGACGACCGCATGCTGGCGCTCGGCAACGGCTACGACCTGCATTACGCGATCGACAGGCCGGCGACCGGCCCGATGCCTGTCCTCAACGCCCGCTTCCTGCACCCGGCCAGCGGCCGGACGCTGGAGGTGCTGTCCACCGAACCCGGCCTGCAGCTCTACACCGGCAATTTCCTGGAGGGCAAAACCCCGCGGGACGTCGGCAAGGGTGGCACGCTCTACACCAAACACAGCGCCTTCTGCGCCGAACCGTCGAAATTCCCCAACGCCGTCAACATCCCATCCTTCCCCTCGACCGTGCTGCGTCCCGGCCAATGGACCGCAGGGTCCATCGTCTACCGGTTCGGGGTCGCCTGAGGCGGCGCGGCGCCACGCCGCCCGCCCCCACCCACCCGACCTGCACGGCCGCCTGCAATTCTCCCTCGGAGTCCGTTACGCCATGAGCACCGCCAAGCCGATCCGCCGTTACCGGCAGACGAAAGTCGTCGCCACGCTGGGTCCGTCCTCCTCCTCGCCCGAGATGATCCGCCGCCTGTTCGAGGCTGGCGTCGATGTGTTCCGCCTGAATTTCAGCCACGGCAGCCACCAGGACCATGGCGAGCGCGTCCGCGCCATCCGTGCACTGGAAGAGAAGACCGGCCGCCCCATAGCCATCATGGCCGACCTCCAGGGGCCGAAGCTGCGGCTGGGCCGCTTCGCCGACGGGCCGGTGACGCTGACGCCCGGCCAGCCCTTCTGCCTCGACCTGCTGGCCGAGCCGGGTGACGCCCGCCGCGTCGGCATGCCCCATCCGGAGATCTTCGCCGCCCTGGTGCCGGATGCCGAACTGCTACTGGACGACGGCAAGGTGCGGCTGCGGGTGAGCGCCTGCGGCGCCGATTTCGCCGAGACGGTTGTGGTGTCGGGCACCAAGCTGTCGGACCGCAAGGGCGTCAACGTGCCGGGGGTGGTGCTGCCGCTGTCGCCGCTGACGCCGAAGGACCGCGCCGATCTCGACTTTGCCCTCGACCAGGGGGTGGACTGGGTGGCGCTGAGCTTCGTCCAGCGGCCGGAGGACGTGGCGGAGGCGCGCAAGCTGATCGCCGGCCGGGCCGCCCTGCTGTCGAAGCTGGAGAAGCCGCAGGCGATCCAGCATCTCGACCGCATCGTCGAGATGTCGGACGGCGTCATGGTGGCCCGCGGCGACCTCGGCGTCGAGATGCCGCCGGAAGACGTGCCGTCGATCCAGAAGCGGATCATCCGCGCCGCCCGTCTGGCCGGCAAGCCGGTGATCGTCGCCACGCAGATGCTGGAATCGATGATTTCCGCCCCCGCCCCGACCCGGGCCGAGGCGTCCGACGTCGCCACCGCTGTGTTCGACGGCGCCGATGCCGTCATGCTGTCGGCCGAAACCGCGTCGGGCGACTATCCGGTCGAAGCCGTGTCGATCATGGACCGCATCGCCCGGCGGGTGGAGGGCGACCCGCTCTACCGCGGCCTGATGGACGCGCAGCATGCCGACCCGGAACAGACGGAGTCGGACGCCATCACCGCCGCCGCCCGTCAGGTCGCCCATACGGTGAAGGCGGCGGCCATCGCCACCTACACCACCAGCGGCTCCACCACCCTGCGGGCGGCGCGCGAACGGCCGGAGGTGCCGATCCTCTGCCTGACCGAGAGCGCCGCCATCGCCCGCCGCATGGTGCTGGCCTATGGCGTCCACTCCGTGCTCACGGAGGATGTCCAGAGCTTCTCCGACATGGTGCACAAGGCGGCGCGGCTGGCCTATGTGCATGGTCTGGCCGAGGAAGGACAACGGCTGGTCATCACCGCCGGCGTGCCGTTCGGCATGCCGGGATCGACCAATATCCTACGAATCGCTTGGGTCGAAGCGCCGAGCCGGCTGGAGCGCGAACGCGAGGCCCGTGCCCGGCAACCGATGGTCTTCGCCGACGCCTGACCGCACCCTAACCTTCCGCCAACCGCCAGGCTTCCGTTTCGTATAAACGGAGGCTTGGCGGAGTACCAAATGCACAGTGCTTCGGCCTAGCGTTCTATCGACTCCAACGCCCTTGACACCGATCAAATAAAGATAGCTTTTTAGCTAACTACCGGACGTTGACCGGTGCCGCTCGATATCCGACTGTCGGAGTCGGGGTTTCCCGCCTCTTATAGCCCGGCCGGTGGGACGGGTTATATCGAAGAGCGGCGGCACGACGGTCAGCGGCGGTCAGGTGTTTTCAGGAGTGTGGTGGATGTCGATCCAACTGGCCGGACTGTGCTTCACGACGGCGTCCGGCCTGCCGTTCTCCCATGACCATTGGCTGGTGGCCCTGTCCTATGCCGTTGCCGCCTTCGCCTCCTACTCTGCGCTGGACATGGCGGAGCGGATGCACCGGACGGACGGCGCCGCCCGCATGATGTGGCAGGGCTGCGCCGCCGCGGCGCTGGGCGGCGGCATCTGGGCCATGCATTTCATCGGCATGCTGGCGCTGACCATCGACACGCCCATCGCCTACGATCCGGTGAAGACGCTGCTGTCGCTGGTGACCTCTGTCGCCTTCGTCGCCGTCGGCTTCCGCATCATCCAGCGCCGCCGCTCCCCCGCCACCATCGCCGCGGCCGGCGTCATCGTCGGGCTTGGCGTGGCGACGATGCATTATCTCGGCATGGCGGCGATGGTGCTGCCGGCCCGCATCGCCTATGAGCCCACCCTGTGGGGCCTGTCGGTCGCCATTGCCGCCGCCGCGGCGGCCGCAGGGCTGTGGCTGGCCACCCGCATCCACCGCCTTCTGGAACGCACGCTGGCCGCCCTGGTGATGGCGGTGGCCGTCTGCGGCATGCATTACACCGGCATGGCCGCCCTGGTGGTGCAGGTCGATCCGACGCTGATGGCGGCGGACGGCAGCCTGGGTGACGGCGTGTCAAGCGGTCCCCTGGCCGCGGTGGTGGCGGTGGCGGCCTTCGGCCTGCTGCTGCTGGCGCTGGTCTCGGCCATGGCCGACCGCAAGGTTTCCGCCGCGTCGGCGCGCGAGGCCGCCGCCCTGCGCATCGCCAATTTGGAACTGGAGGCGGCCCGCCTGCAGCTGGAGGCGAACCAGCGCGAGATCATCCGCCGCCTGTGCAGCGCCGGCGAATTCCGCGACAACGAGACCGGCCAGCACGTCGCACGCATGGCGCAGATTTCCCATCAGCTGGCGCTCGCCGCCGGCTGCACCGCCAACTATGCAGCGCAGGTGCTGGAGGCGGCACCGCTGCACGACATCGGCAAGATCGGCGTCCCCGACCAGGTGCTGCTGAAGGCCGGCCGGCTCGAGCCTGATGAATGGGTGATCATGCGCCGGCACGCCAGCATCGGACAGCGTCTGCTGGCCGGCAGCGGGTTGCCCCTGCTCGACCTCGCCGCCGAGATCGCCGGGACGCATCACGAGAAATGGGACGGCACCGGCTATCCCGCCGGCCTGCGCGGCACCGAGATTCCGCTGTCCGGCCGAATCGTCGCCATTGCCGACGTGTTCGACGCCCTGCTGTCCGCCCGCCCCTACAAGGAGCCCTGGCCGCTGGAGAAGGTCGTCACCTTCATGCGGGAGCAGGCCGGCCTGCACTTCGATCCCGAACTGGTGGCGGTGTTCCTCGACAGGCTCGATGTCATGGTGGCGATCCGCGGCCGCTTCGTCGACGAGGAACACGATCCGCGACTTCTGGCGGAAGCCGGCGCAGCCGAATAGGGGCCCGGATCGCATCGCCTTCCGAGACATCGTCCGCAACGCCTTGCGGTGAAAGCTGTTCTGGAATGGGTGAACCCCTTCCAGGACATCGCCCTTGCCCGACACAAGCGACACCGGCCTGAACCAGGATGAACGGGCGGAGGTCAAGGAGCGATCCAACCCGCCGGCCCTGATCCTGCACGAAGCGATCCGGCTGGAGGGCCAGGAGGAACTGAAACGCTCCACCTCCTCCCTTCTGTGGTCCGGTCTGGCGGCTGGGCTGTCGATGGGCTTTTCCATGGTGGGCGAGGCGTTGCTGACCACCCACCTGCCGGACGAGCCCTGGCGACCGCTGATCGCCAGCTTCGGCTATTGCTTCGGCTTCCTGATCGTCATCCTCGGCCGCCAGCAGCTGTTCACCGAGAACACGCTGACGGTGATCCTGCCGCTGTTGCACCGCTGGTCGTCCGGCACCCTGACGGCGGTGGTGCGGCTGTGGGCGCTGGTCTTCGCCGCCAACATCGCTGGCACCCTGCTGTTCTCCGCCTTCGCCGTCGGGACGGAGGCCTTCTCCCCGGAATTGCGCGCCGCCTTCGTGGAGCTGGGAACCACCGCCGCACGGTCGGATTTCATGACGACGACCCTGCACGGGGTGCTGGCCGGCTGGCTGATCGCCCTGCTGGTCTGGATCACGCCGTCGGTCGGACAGGCGCGCTTCTTCGTCATCGTCGCGCTGACCTGGCTGATCGCGCTCGGCAAGTTCGCCCATGTCGTCGCGGGATCGGTGGAGGTGTCCTTCGCCGCCATGTCCGGCGAGATCGGCTGGGGCCGCTATGCCTTCGGCTTCCTGCTGCCGTCGCTGATCGGCAACGTGCTGGGCGGCGTCGGGATGGTGGCGCTGATCAACCACGCCCAGGTGCGGGAGGACAGGTGAGGGGGAATTTCTTAATTTTTATCTTCAAAAAATTCATGCGGGGGAGTTATGGAATGTGTTCTGACTTTAGTTAGTGGTGTGCAGAAATTGACTGATCATACCGCTTCCAACGCCGGATGGCGTCGGTTTCCCCTTCGAAGGAGTATTTGATGATCGGAAGCTATACATTTCACCCATCCTATCTTTATAGCAGCCAGCAGAGTTATTCTGCTTACGGCTTGATGGGCTTTAGACTGCCACAATCGCCTCCGCCGATCAGCGATGAAGAGTTAAAAAGGAAAAGACTCGCGGACGCTCTACTTAGTCCGCCACTCTCGTTTCCTACGACCGTTGAAAATCAAAGACGGTCAGCTATGCAAATAGCCCTCGCGCGTGAATGCCGCTTTGATGTCGCTTTGTCAGTGTAGATGCCTAAAAACTAATTGATGCTGAGCGCTCTAAAAACGTCCAGCACTCTACGTCAATTCCTTGGAAATTCCTGGCTTACCTCAGACAACTTTCACTCTCACTCTAACGGTTAAGTTATCGTGTTATCTACATGTACGGCATTGAGGTCTGATTAGCAGAAAAATACGATGATTTGCCAAACACTAAAACGAAAAGGGCCTAGCCGGTGAAACGGCTAAGCCCTTGAATTCATGGCGGACCCGACGAGATTCGAACTCATGACCTCTGCCTTCGGAGGGCAGCGCTCTATCCAGCTGAGCTACGGGTCCATCGCTGGTGGAGGCGCAACATAGCCCAAGCCATTCGGGGACGCAAACA
>Ga0206117_101130_pt1 | contig 16103 bp, 10 predicted proteins | sample 3A5Ametagenome_FD_177997 | JGI IMG/M metagenome (GOLD analysis project Ga0206117, IMG submission 177997) | Enriched microbial communities from leaf-cutter ant dump, University of Wisconsin, Madison, United States - 3A5A | ecosystem: Environmental > Terrestrial > Nest > Insects nest > Nest dump... | reverse complement strand
GGACCAGCGGGTTGGCCGCCAGATGGATCTGGCCCGGCAGCGGGTTGCCGTTGACCAGGTCGCGCGCCTGGCTGCCGAAGGCGATCGAGGCACCGTCGCCCGATAATGCCGGGTCATAGGAATTGCCGCCGCCCGGCAGGCCGACGTCGGTCTGGGTCACCAGCACGGTCTGCCCGCGGAAGACGTCCCGGACCCAGATCTGCGTCGGGCTGCCATAGACCGGCGTGGTTCCCAGGTCGTTGGCAGCCGACCGCCAGGCAATGAAACGCCCGTCGGCCGATACCGTCGGCTGGTCCGAATCCTGGTTGCCCGCCCGCCCGGCCGGCGTGGCGCTGACCAGCGTCAGCGCACCGGTCGCGGTGTCGAAGCGCCAGACCTGCCAAAAGCCGTTGCCGCCGATGCCCAGGTTCGTCGCCTGGCTGGCGAAGACGACGCTGGATGCGCGGGCATCCAGCTTAGGCACCACCGATTGCTGATTGCCCGGAACACCGCCGGTCGACGAGATCACGAAGATCGCGTTGGTCGACAGGTCCTTCAAATAGACCTGTCGCCCTGACACACCGCTGACCAGGTTGGTCGACGTCGAATCGAAGGCGACGAAGCGACCATCCCACGATACCGAGGCATTGCGGCTGTCGCCGTTGCCCGCCACCCCCGCCGCATCGGCCGACACGACCGACACGCTGCCGTCGGTCATGTTCTTGCGGAAAATCTGCGTGGTGGCGGTGGGATTCATGCCCAGGTTCGTCGCGGCACTTTCGAAGGCGACGAAGTTGCCGTTCTCGCTGATGCCGGGGCGGTCGGCCGAGGCATTGGCCGGCGCATTCGTGGCGCTGGTCGACACCATCGTCGGCACCGGCGTCGCCGCCTCGTTCAGCGACACGCGCGGATAGGCCAGCGACGTGCGATAGATTTGGCGCAGCCGGCTGGCCGGATCCAGCGTCACGCTGGCCGCCGCCGCCGCGAAGGCGCCATAGGCACCGTCGGCCGACACGGCCGGCGCCGTCGCCGGGCCGTCGGCGGCATTGGCGACGCCGCCGCCGGGGATCGCGGTCTGCGACAGCAGGTCACGATTGCCCGAAAGGCCGTGATAGCGCCCGACCATCGTGTAGTTCGAGAAGGCCGGATAGATATTGGTCGCCGCGGTCTCGAACAGCACCTGGCCGCCATCCCACGACAGGGCCGGCCGGCCCGACGTCGCGTTGCCGCTGCGGCCAGCGGCCGAATACGACACGGCCGTAATAGCCACCGGCGAGCGCGGTGCATAGAAATCCATGTTGACGATGTACTGGACCGAGCCCGCCGTCAGCAGGATCGGCACATTCTGCACCAGAACCGACAACGGATAGACCCGGTTCGGCACGATATCCCGGCCAGCCTTGGCCGCCCGGACGTCGCCGCCGGACGCCACCGGCTGGATCGGCAGGTCCGACGGCAGCGGCACGTCATAGGTGAACGACCGGGTCTGCGGATCGAAGGTCAACCAGCTCGGCAACGCGCCGCCTGAGGTCTGCTGCACCGTGATCGGCGTGTTGGCCGGCAGGTTCTCCAGCGCCGCCAACAGCGACACCGTACCCTGGCCCGAACCCGTCGTGTCGATGTTGATCGGCAGCTGCGGAATTGATGGCGGGGTCGGCCCCGGCGCTGGCGGCGTGCTGGAAAGATCGAAGGTCGCGGTACAGGACTTGATCGCCGACATCGTTACCGATGCGGTCGTTGCCGCGCCCACGCAAGCACCGCTCCAGCCGGCGAAGGTCGAACCCGGCGCGGGGGCCGCGGTCAGCGTCACCACGGTATTGTCGGCGTAGTTGTCGGTGCAGGTCGCACCGCAGGCGATAGCGCCGCTGTCTGCGGTCACCGTGCCTGAACCCGTGCCGGCCTTGGCCACCGTCAGCGCGTAGTTCTGGACGGCGACATCGACCAACAGCTTGACGTTGTCATAGCCGAAGACCAGATATCGGCCAGGTGTAGGCGGACTCTGCGCATCGTTGCTGGACTGGACACCGGCCGTCAGCGCCAGGCGCACCGTGGTGCCCGCCAAGCCCGCCTGGGCCAGATCCAGATTGGTCCGCGACTTGGCAACCAGCGTGGTCGTCGCCTGGCTGATGATCAGTTCTTTGCTGTTGCCGGGATCCGCCTGCGATGTTTCCCAGTTGGGAACCGTCGCGGTCGAATACAGGCCGTAGGCCATGATCGTCAAATTGTTGGGCAGGCCGCCGACCAGCTTCTTGCCGATGTCGACCGACAGGGTCGCGGTCGTGGCCCCCGCAGGAATGGCGATGTCCTGATAGACGGTACAGGTGGTCATGCCTGCCGCCGTCATCGAGGTCGAGCCGAGCAAGGCGGTGGTGCCGTCGGTCGCGGCGAAACCCGGCTCCGACGTCACGGCCTCGACACCGGGCGCGGTCACCACGGTCGCCGCGCAGGTGCCGGTTCCCGGCGACGTGTTGGCGGCACCGGTCGCCACGGTCCACCCGGTCATGTCGGCGAAGGTGCCGTTGGTGACCAGATCGACCGGTGCCGCCTGGACGGCAAAGGGTGATGACGCCAGGACGGCAGCCAGGAACGGTCTTTTCCAGAACAAGAAGCTACTCCCCAGTTTGAGGCAACGTTCCGCGTATTGAGACAGTCATGACGCAGATTTCTTCAGCCAGCATCTGCTATAGGCGGAGAGGAACCAAAGCCTCAAGAAACGCATTGGAACTTAATTGTAACGGGCGCAAATAGGTCGATAGGATAAAAGTCGTATCATCATAAGGTGAGATTTATACGTAAGACTTAAACGCATCATTGCTGATTTACAGTAAAAATCCGACCGACTTTTCAGCATTACAATTGAAAATACTGGGAAATTTCTCAGTGACTCCGGTGTGAGGCCGACATGGCCTAACAGGAACCCAGCGCCACATCCATTGGAACGGCAATGTAACAAAGCCGGCGCACGGGGCATCGCCCACCAACAATCAAAGAATCGAGTTTGGCACGAAGGCCGCTCAAAAACGGAACGGGCCGCGGTGGTTTTGCCACCGCGGCCCGCCTGCCGTTCAGGTCCTCAGAAGCGGAAGCGGCCGAGGGTCGCGGTCCGCCCGTCGGGCAGGCGCAGGCTGGCCCGGTCGGTACCGGCAAAGCTCAGCCGCACCGTGCCGACCGCCACCGACGATGGCGTCAGGCTGCCGACCGCCTGCCCCACCGGCGCACCGCCGGCATATCGGTACAGCGTCGCTTCCAGGCTGCCATCCCGGCCCAGCACGCCTTCGGCCGCGTACCACACCGGCGAACCATTGGCGTCATAGCTCAGCAGCGACAGATGCGCCGCCTGGTTCAAGGCGCCGTTGCTGCCATTCTGCGTGCCGAACTGCAGGAACACCCCGTTGGCCCCGGCCGCGTCAGCCGCCTCCCACCACCAGCCGCCCTGCGGCAGGCCGGCAAAGCCGGTGATCGACGGCCCCAGCACCGGGTACAGCTTCAGCGACTGCAGCGGCCCGCCGTTCACCGCCAGCTGGGCCTGCGTGCCATCCGCCGAGAACGTCATCGCGACCGTGCCGATCGAGCCCGAGCTGACCGCACGCACCGCCGCGCTGCCGCCCGTCACCTGGTTCAGCGTGCCGGTGCAGTTCAGCCCCTCGACCGTGCAGAAGCCCGACACCCAGGTCCCCGCGCCGCCATTGGCGGCATAGGCCAGGTTGGCGATATAGGCCTTGTTGCCCCAGCGTTCGATCGTCCAGGCCTGGTTGCCGCCGGCCGGCGCGTACCAATGCGCGGTCCGCGCCGGCAGGACCAGCGGGTTGGCCGCCAGATGGATCTGGCCCGGCAGCGGGTTGCCGTTGACCAGGTCGCGCGCCTGGCTGCCGAAGGCGATCGAGGCACCGTCGCCCGACAACGCCGGGTCATAGGAATTGCCGCCGCCCGGCAGGCCGACGTCGGTCTGGGTCACCAGCACGGTCTGCCCGCGGAAGACATCCCGGACCCAGATCTGCGTCGGGCTGCCATAGACCGGCGTGGTTCCCAGGTCGTTGGCCGCCGACCGCCAGGCAATGAAACGCCCGTCGGCCGATACCGTCGGCTGGTCCGAATCCTGGTTGCCCGCCCGCCCGGCCGGCGTGGCGCTGACCAGCGTCAGCGCGCCGGTCGCGGTGTCGAAGCGCAGGACTTGCCAGTACATGCCCGCCGACAGGCCCAGGTTGGTCGCCTGGCTGGCGAACACGATACTGGTGGCACGCGCATCCAGCTTCGGGGCTACCGAAGGCTGGTTGCCTGCCACCCCGGCCGAGGCCGAGATCACGAAGATCGCGTTGGTGGCCAGGTCCTTCAGATAGACCTGACGGCCCGAGACACCGGGAACAAGGTTGGTCGCTGTCGAATCGAAGGCGGCGAAACGGCCGTCCCACGACAGCGAGACATTGCGGCTGTCGCCGTTGCCGGCTTCACCCGCTGCAGTCGTCGACACGATCGACACGCTGCCGTCGGCCATGTTCTTGCGGAAGATCTGCGTGGTGGCCGAACGGTTCATGCCCAGGTTCGTCGCCGCACTTTCGAACGCGACGAAGGCACCGTCCTGGCTGAGGGCCGGTTTGTCCGCCGCGGCATTGGCAGGCACGCCGGCCGGCGTGGTCGATACCATGACGGCCGGCGGCGTCGCGCCCTGGTTCAGCGAGACGCGCGGATAGTTCAGGACCGTGCGATAGATCTGGCGCAGCGGGCTCGACGCATTCTCGGCAACGCTGAGGGCCGCAGCCGAAAACGCGCCGAACGACCCATCGGCCGATACCGCCGGGGCATTGGCCGGGCCGTCGATCGCATTGGCGACGCCGCCGCCGGGGATCGCAGTCTGCGACAGCAGGTCGCGATTGCCCGAAAGGCCGTGATAGCGCCCGACCATCGTCTGGTTGGAGAAGGCCGGATAGACGTTGGTCGCCGCGGTCTCGAACAGCACCTGACCGCCGTCCCACGACATCGCCGGCTTGCCCGAAGCGGCATTGCCGCTGCGGCCCGCGGCCGAATAGGACAACGCCGTAATCGCCACCGGGGAACGCGGCGCGTAGAAATCCATGTTGACGATGTACTGCACCGCGCCCGCCGTCAGCAGGATCGGCACGTTCTGCACCAGCACGGACAGCGGATAGACGCGGTTCGGAACCGCGGCCCGGGCGGCCTTGGCGGCGCGGACATCGGCCCCGGCCGTCACCGGCTGGATCGGCAGGTCCGACGGCAGCGGCACGTCGTAGGTGAACGACCGGGTCTGCGGATCGAAGGTCAGCCAGCTTGGCAGCGCCGCGCCCGACGTCTGCTGCACGCTGATCGGCGTATTGGCCGGCAGGCTGGACAGCGCCGCCGACAGCGACACCGTGCCCTGGCCCGAACCCGTCGTGTCGATGTTGACCGGCAGCTGCGGAATAACCGGCGCCGGCGGCGTCGGGGTGGGCGCCGGCGGGGTTCCCGCCGGATCGAAGGTCGCCGTGCAGGTCTTGGCAGCCGACATCGACACGGCAACGGTCGTGGTCGCGCCGGCACAGTCACCGGACCAGCCGGCAAAGGTCGAGCCCGCATCGGCCAGGGCGGTCAGGTTGACTGTCGTGCCCCCGCCATAGCTGTCGGTGCAGGTCGCGCCGCAGGCGATCGCGCCGCTGTCGGCGGTCACCGTGCCCGAACCGGTGCCGGCCTTGGTGATGGTCAGGTTGAAATTGGTGACAGTGACGACGAACTTGATGTTGTCGATGCCTGCAATCGCCGCGCCACTGCCGGGGGGCGCACCACCGCCGCCACCGGTCGACTGCACCGCGTTGATGATGGCCAGGCGCACGGTCTGGCCGGCCCAGGCGCTGACGTTGAAGGAGGCCGGCGTCGTCGCGCGCGGATCCAGCGTGGTGCCGTTCTCACTGCCGACACGGATACGGGCGGCGTTCGTGCCATAGGGTGTGTCGGTGAACTTCGGCACCGAGGTCGTCGGATAGATACCGATATCGACGACGGTATTCGACGCGCTTTGCGCGCCCGTGACCTTCTTGCCGACATCGGCGCTGAGGGTTGCGGTCAGCGCGCCGGCGGGAATGGTGATGTCCTGGTACAGGACACAACTGTTATAGCCGAGCGACGTGACGCTGGCACCGCCGAGAACCGCCGTCGCGCCGTCAGTTGCGGGAAAACCTGCCTCGCCGGTCAGCGTCTCGGTACCGGGCGCCGTCACCTGGTTGAAACCGCAGACGCCGGTGGCGGTATTGCCGTTCGTCGACGTCGCGACCGTCCAGGCCGCGAGATTGTTGGCAAAGGTGCCGTCGGTCACCAGGTCGGTGCCGGCCGCACGGGCCCCGAAGCTTGCACAGGCCATCGCCCCGACCAGCGCCGTCGTTCTAAACCAGGACAAAACCGCCCCCCTTTTCGTCACCTACGTGATAGGTAGTAATTCCCAGTTTGATCCGACATGGTGCCGGCTACGGGATTACTTCACAGCTATCGGGGTATAGCCGGGCGGGTCCAAGCCCCTCAAGAAACGCAACGAAACGGAATGTGACAAATGGAACTACGAGAATAGCAATATAATTTCCTATAACAACCTGAGATAGGGTGATGAAATATATAAAAGTCTTATTTAAATATTGTCGGAAGCAGAAATAAAATGGTCACCCAGCACAGAGAGACCTGACCGGCCGGAGAGAAACCGCCCTAGTTCTTCGGACTAATACTTGTCGCAGCGGTGTCTAATTACCATAAATCACGGCATTTGGTCACACCGCCCCGATCAGCCGCGGGCCCGCCCCTTGCTGCGCCAGCAGATCGTCGCGGTTGCGCAATGGGCAGGCCGCCATCGACAGGCAGCCACAGCCGATACAGTCACCCAACTGGTCACGCAGCGCGGTCAATTGGCGGATCCGCGCCTCCAGGTCGTCGCGCCAGCGCGCCGACAAGGCTGCCCAGTCATGCTGTGTCGGCGGCCGTCCCGTCGGCAGGGCATCCAGCGCCGACCTGATTTCCTCGAGCGGAATGCCGGTACGCTGGGCCACCTTGATGATCGCGACCCGGCGCAACACCCCGCGGGGAAAGCGCCGCTGGTTGCCGGCGCTGCGGAAACTGGCGATCAGGCCGCGGGCTTCATAGAAATGGATGGTCGAAACCGCGACGCCGCTGCGCCGCGCGACCTCGCCCACGGTCAGAAAACGGGAAGGCTGCTCCGACATCATCACCCTTGACCTCAACTTAGCTTTAGGTTGCAGCATGCCGGCCTCGAAGTCCAGCCGGAGGCAGACGTGACCGATCCATCCCCGATCTACCGCATCAACAAGTTCATCGTGCCCCAGGCCGCCCGCGACGAGTTCCTGGCCACCGTGATCAAGCCCACGCACGAGATGCTGCGCCGCCAGCCCGGTGTGGTCAGGGACATGGTGCTGGAACAGGTTTCGGGTCCCGGCGAATTCAACATCGTCGCCGTGGTCGAATTCGCCGGCGCCGACGCCGTTCCCCCGATTGCCGCCGCGGTGGCCGAGTTCCACCGGCGCATCGGGGTCGACCCCAGCCTGACCAAGCGGCTGGGCGTTCTGTCGGACCAGGGCAACTACAAGCTTCTGCCAGACGGATAACCCATGCGAGTAAGATTTATTTGCAGCGATACCCGGACGGGATTACGGTCACGGCCCGTACCGAAGCCCGGCGGATCCGGGCCGCATGAGGTCGCCATGACAGTATCCCGCTTGTCCGCCCCGAACCGCCTGGCCCGCGCCCTGGCGGTCATCGGCACCCTGATCGCCGCACCCGCCGCCCTGGCCCAGACCGCGCCGCCCGACGCCGACGGCATCGTCGTCTACAACGCCCAGCACGTCACCCTGATGCAGGCCTGGACCGAAGGGTTCAGCCGCGAGACCGGCATCAAGGTCACCGTGCGCAAGGGCAGTGACATGGAACTGGCCAACCAGATCGTTCAGGAAGGCGCAGGATCGCCCGCCGACGTCTTCGTGACCGAGAATTCGCCGGCCATGGCCCTGGTCGACAGCGCCGGGCTGTTCGCCCCGCTCGACCCCGCGACCCTGGCCCAGGTGCCGGAGAACTTCCGGCCCGCCAACGGCCACTGGATCGGCGTCGCCGCGCGTTCGACCGTGTTCGCCTACAACACCAGCCTGTTGAAGCCCGACCAGTTGCCCAAATCGCTGCTGGACCTGGCCAAGCCCGAATGGAAGGCCCGCTGGGGCGCATCCCCGGCCGGGGCCGATTTCCAGGCGATCGTGTCCGCCCTGCTGCAGCTGAAGGGCGAGGCGGTGACGGCCGAGTGGCTGAAGGGCATGAAGGAAAACGCGCGATTCTTCCGCGGCAATGGCGTGGTGCTGAAGGCGATCAACGCCGGCGAAATCCCTGGTGGCATCATCTATCACTATTATTACGTCGGCGATCAGGCCAATACCGGCGAAAATTCGAAGAACGTCGCCCTGCATTATTTCCGCAACGGCGATCCCGGCGCGTTCGTGTCGATCTCGGGCGCCGGTGTGCTCAAGTCGAGCCGCCACAAGGAGCAGGCCCAGGCCTTCGTCAAATGGATGACGGCCAAGCCGGGCCAGGACCTGCTGAAGACCGGCAAGTCCTATGAATATGCCGTCGGCATCGGCGCGGATTCCAATCCCAAGCTGGAGCCGCTGGCCGGGCTGCAGGCGCCGGTCATCGCGCCCGACAAGCTGAACAACAAGGCCGTCACCGACCTGATGACGGCGGCCGGCCTGATGTGAGCATCACCGGCCGCAGGCCCCAGGGAGCCTGCGGCCGGTCCTGGTCCGCGGCATGTCCTCGCCCCCTTCACTGACGCTGCACCGCGCCGGCCGCTGGCCGCACGGCCCGGTCTTTGCCGGCGCGGGCCTCGTGTCGCTCGCAGCGCTGCTGCCGCTCGGCTTTGTCGTCTGGGTCACCATCCAGACCGGCTGGGACACGGTCCTTGCGCTGGTGTTCCGCCCGCGCGTCGGCGACCTGCTGGTCAATACCCTGCTGCTCGAGGTCGCGACGATCCCGATCGCCATCGCGCTGGCGGTGGCGCTGGCCTGGCTGACCGAACGCACCGACCTGCCGGGCGCGCGGCTGTGGGCCTGGCTGGCGGTGGCGCCGCTGGCCATCCCGGCCTTCGTCCATTCCTATGCCTGGGTGACCGTGGCGCCGGGCATGCACGGGTTGTGGGCGGCGACGCTGGTGTCGGTGCTGGCCTATTTCCCGCTCCTGTACCTGCCGATCGCGGCGCAGATGCGCCGGCTGGACCCGGCGATGGAAGATGTCGCTGCCTCATTGGGGCTGGGCCCGGTCGCGGTATTCTTCCGGGTCGTGCTGCCGCAATTGCGGCTGGCGATCATCGGCGGCGGGCTGCTGGTCGGGCTGCATCTGCTGTCCGAGTACGGCCTGTACGTGATGATCCAGTTCGACACCTTCACGACCGCGATCGTCGACCAGTTCCAGTCGTCGTTCCAGGGGCCGGCCGCCAACATGCTGGCCGGGGTGCTGGTGGTCTGCTGCCTGGGCCTGCTGGGGCTGGACCTGCTGCTGCGCGGCAGCGCGCGGTATGCCCGCGTCGGCGCCGGGGCGGCGCGCGAACCGGTGCACCGGCGCCTGGGTGCCGCCACCCTGCCCTGCCTGGCCCTGCCCATCCTGACCGCCGCCCTGTCGCTGGGCGTGCCGCTGCTGACCCTGGGCCGCTGGCTGGTCATCGGCGGGGCAGGCATCTGGCAGGTAGGGCCGATCGGGGATGCGATCTGGCAGACCGTGACCTTTGCCATCGGCGGCGCGCTGCTGACCACGCTGGTCGCCATTCCGATGGCCTGGCTGTCTGTGCGGGCGCCGGGGCGGCTGCAGCGGCTGATGGAAGCCTGCCACTACTATGTCGGCTCGCTACCCGGCGTCGTCGTGGCGCTGGCGCTGGTCACCATCACCGTGCGGGTCGCCCATCCGCTGTACCAGACCGTGCTGACCGTGCTGCTGGCCTATGCGCTGCTGTTCCTGCCGCGCGCGCTGGTGGGTCTGCGCGCCAGCATCGCGCAGGCGCCCGTGGAACTCGAGCGCGCCGCGATGGCGCTGGGCCGGCCGCCGCTGGCCGCGGTCTGGGCCACCACGATCAGGCTGGCCGCGCCGGGGGCTGCCGCCAGCATGGCGATGGTGGCCCTGGGCATCGCTAACGAACTGACCGCGACGCTGCTGCTGGCGCCCAACGGCACCCGCACGCTCGCCACCGAATTCTGGGCCGCGACGGCCGAGATCGACTATGCCGCCGCGGCACCCTATGCCGTGATGATGGTGGTCGCCTCGCTGCCGCTGGTCTTCCTGCTTCACGTGCAATCCAGACGGGCGGCCGGACGATGACGGATTTGGTCATACAGGGTGTGGGCAAGCGCTATGGCGCGGTGGCCGCGCTGAACGGCGTCGACCTGACCGTCGCCGGCGGCAGCCGCTGCGCCGTCATCGGCCAGTCGGGTTCGGGCAAGACCACGCTGCTGCGCATCATCGGCGGGTTCGAGGCGCCCGATGCCGGCCGGGTCACCCTGGGCGGCGACCTGCTGGCCGACGGCCCGGCAATCGTGCCCGCCCATCGCCGCGGCATCGGTTTCGTGCCGCAGGACGGCGCGCTGTTCCCGCATCTGACCATCGCCGACAACATCGGTTTCGGCATCGAGCGCGGCGCCGCCGATCGCGCGGCGCGCATCAGTGGCCTGCTGGACACCGTCGAACTGGACCGCCGCATGCTGACCCGCCGGCCGCACGAACTGTCGGGCGGCCAGCAACAGCGCGTGGCCTTGGCCCGCGCCCTGGCCCGCCGGCCGCGACTGATGCTGCTGGACGAACCGTTCTCGGCGCTGGATACGGGCTTGCGCGAAACCATGCGCAAGGCGGTGGCCGCGATACTGGCCCAGGCCGGCATCACCACCATCCTGGTCACCCACGACCAGAGCGAGGCGTTGTCCTTTGCCGACCAGGTCGCGGTGCTGCGCCAGGGCGAACTGGCCCAGGTCGGCACGCCTGCCGCGCTGTACCATCGTCCGCGCGATCCGGCGACCGCCGCCTTCCTGGGTGATGCCATCATCCTGCCGGCCGAGCTGGGCGACGGCTGGGCCCATTGCGCGCTGGGCCGGGTGGCGGCCGATACCGGCACGCGGCGCGGCCAGGGCCAGATCATGCTGCGCCCCGAACAGCTGCGCCTGAACCCGGCGCAGGGGGCCGGCGACGGCCGGGTCGCCGAGGTGGAATTCGGCGGCGCATCCTGCCGCGCGATCGTCGCCCTGCCCGATGCGACGACCTTTCCGGTCGGCGTGTCCAGCCTGGAACTGCCCGCCGTCGGTGCGCCGGTCCATATCGCGGTGCAGGGCACGGCGCATGTCTTCTGACTGATGCAGGCCGGGCCGGCGGTTGTCGAAGATCCACGGTGATCTCCGCAGCAAACGCCGACCGGTTCTGCAACACTCGGGGCCTTCGCCACCAGCCCCGAGGCCCCGTAATTGACCGAGCGTCCGCGTTCCTGGCCCAAACTGCCCGGCCCGGTGGTGAAATCCGCCGGCCGCGCCCTGCAGATTCTTGAATTCTTCGACGACGTCCAGCGCGATGCCAATGTGGTCGAAGTCGCCCGCGCGCTGAGCTATCCGCAATCCAGCGCCTCGACCCTGCTGCGCAGCCTGGTCGCCATGGGGTATCTCAGCTACGACCGCGGCCAGCGCACCTATCGGCCGACGACGCGGGTACGGCTGCTGGGCAGCTGGATCGATCCGCCGCTGTTTTCGGAAGGCAAGCTGCCCCGCCTGCTGCAGCAGCTGAACGCAGCGACCGAGGACACCGTCATCATCGCCGCCCGCAACGGCCTGTTTGCGCAATACATCCACGTCGTCCAGGCGACGACGTCGCTGCGCCTGCATCTGACGCCCGGTACGCTGCGGCCGCTCGCGGCCTCGGGCGCCGGCTGGGCGCTGCTGTCGACCCTGCCCGACGATGAGATCCGCAAGCTGGTCCGCCGCATCAACGCCGAGGCGCCGCCCGGCCAGGCCCTGGTCGACATCGCCCGCCTGCTGGACCGCATGGCCGAGATCCGCGAACGCGGCTACGCCCTCAGCGTCAGCCAGGTCACCCAGGGCGGTGCCATCCTGGCGGCGATGCTGCCGGCGGCGCTGTCGGAAACGCCGCTGGTGATCGGCATCGGCGGCGCCAGCGACCGCATCGCCAGCCGCGAGGTGGAACTGGCCGGCCTGCTCAAGGAGATGGTCGACCTTTACCTGCGTGCCCCGGGATAGACCCTTTCTAGATCACCCCCCGCGCCCGCAGATCGTCGATGGCGCCGCCCGACAGGGCCAACATCTCGCCCAGCACCTCGGCCGTATGCTCACCGATCAGCGGCGGCGGCCGGCGATAGACGACGGGCGACCCCGAGAACTTGATCGGGTTGCCGGGCAGGCGCACCTGGCCGGCCAGCGGATGGTCCATCGTCACCACCATGCCGCGCGCGGCGACCTGGGGATCGCCTTCGATATCGGCCATCGTGTTGATCGGGCCGGCCGAGATCTTGGCCGCGTGCAGGCGCTGCATCCAATAGGCCTTGCCGTGGGCCGACAATACCTCGGTGATGCAGGCGGCCAGGACCGGGCGGTTGGCCACGCGCGCGCCGTTGCGGGCAAAGCGCGGATCGTCGATCCATTCCGGATGCCCCAGCGCCTCGGCGAGGCGAGCGAATTCGCGATCGTTGAAAGTGGCGATCAGGATGTGCCCGTCGGCCACCGCATAGACGCCGTAGGGCGCGGCGCTGGGATGGTCGTTGCCGGTGCGCGGCAGGGCCGTACCGCCGTTGAACCAGGCGGTGAAGGTGTTCAGCATCGCCGCCAGCTGGGAATCGAACAGGGACACTTCCAGATGCTGGCCCCGGCCGCTCTGATGCCGGAAGTTCAGCGCGGCCAGCACGCCGATGGCGGCATTCATGCCGGCGCAGATATCGGCGATCGGCACCCCCACCCGCGTCGGCCCCGCCCCGGCCTGGCCGTCGGCCAGGCCGGTGACCGACATCAGCCCGGCCATCGCCTGGGCCAGATAGTCGTAGCCCGACCGGTCGGCATAGGGCCCGGTCATGCCGAAGCCGGTGATCGAGCAATAGACCAGCCGCGGATTGATCGCCGCCAGGTCGTCATAGCCCAGGCCATAGCGGGCCAGGGTGCCGGTACGATAGTTTTCCAGCAAGACGTCGGCGCCTTCGACCAGGCGGCGGACCAGATCGGCACCCTCGGCCTGGGTGAAGTCGATGGTGACGGACCGCTTGCCGCGATTGACGCTCTGGAAATAGGTCGATTCCTCGCTGTCGCGGCCGTCGCGATCCTTCAGCCAGGGCGGCCCGACGCGGCGGACGTCGTCGCCCTCGCCGCGCCGTTCGACCTTGATCACATCTGCGCCGAGATCGGCCAGCAGCTGGCCCGCCAGCGGCCCGGCGACGACGCGGGTCATGTCGACCACGCGCACCCCCGCCAGCGCCTGGTTGCCCAATGCCGCACTCATCTACAGGGCCCTCGTTTCGCCGCCATCGGCATCGACGATGCTGCCATGGATGAAGGCGGCGCGCGGCGACGCCAGGAAGGCGACCAGGCTGCCGATCTCCTCGGGCTTGCCGAAGCGTTCGATGCCGGCCGCGGCCAGCAGGCGGCCGACCGCCGTGTCGCGGTCGACGCCGTCGGTGGCGGCGATGCGATCGATGTTGTGGTTCAGCCGATCGGTGGCGATGCGCCCCGGATTGACCGCGTTGACCCGCACCCCCAGCGGCCGGCCCAGATCGGCCAGCGCCTTGGTCAGGTTCAGCAAGGCGGCATTGACCGAACCGCCGATGGTGAATTCGGCGGTGCCGACCCGCGATCCCACCCCGACGATGTTGATCAGGCAACCCTGCCGCGCCTGCAGGGCCGGCCAGGCCGCCCGGCTCATCCGGACATAGCCGTGCAGCTTCAGCGCATAGCCGTCCTGCCAGTCATCCTCGGTCAAGGCCAGGAAATGGCCGCGCCGCGTCGCCCCGGCATTGTTGACCAGGATGTCGACATGTTCGAACGCCCTGGCGATGCCGCCCCAGGTCGCGGTCACCGCATCGGGGCTGCGCAGGTCGGCCGAGAAACACTCGACCCGCACGCCATGCGCGCCGCGCAACTGGCCGGCGACGTCTTCCAACTGGCCGGCATCGCGCGCCACCAGCGCCAGATCGACGCCTTCGGCGGCCAGCGCCGCGGCGACCGCCGCCCCGATCCCCTTGTTGCCGCCGGTGACCACGGCGGTCTTGCCACGCAACTCCAGGTCCATGATGTACTCCAACCTTCTCTGTATCTGGGTTCAGCCCGCCGCGGCCCGGACGCCGCTGAGCGTCTGGTTGGGGGCGATGTTTTCGGGATCGATGCGGATTTCGATCAGGGCGGCGCGCCCGGCGTTGCGCGCGCGGGCGAAGGCATCGGCGAACTGGGCGGTCTCGGTCACCACCTCGCCATGGGCGCCGAAGGCGCGGGCATAGGCGGCGAAGTCGGGATTGACCAGGTCGGTGCCGATCGGCCGGCCGGGGTAATGCCGTTCCTGATGCATGCGGATGGTGCCGTACAGGCCGTTATTGACCACCAGGAAGATCGGCTTGGCCCCATATTGCAGGGCGGTTGCCAGTTCCTGGCCGCACATCAGGAAACAGCCGTCGCCGCTGACCGACACCACGGTGCGGTCGGGATGGGCCAGCGCCGCGGCGACACCCGCCGGCACGCCGTAGCCCATCGCCCCGCTGGTCGGCGCCAGCTGGGTCCGCCACTGATGGAACGGGAAGTACCGATGGATCCAGATCGCGTAGTTGCCGGCGCCATTGGCGATGATGGCATCGTCGGGCAACACCGACCGTAGATGGCCGACGATGGCCCGCATGTCGACCGCGCCCACCGAGCGGCCGTCCTGCAGCCCGTCGAGATAGGCGCGGCGCAGGCGCGCCGACCAGTCTTCCCAAACCGGCGCCGTTGCCGGTTTCAACGCGGCCGCGGCACGGGCGAACTGCGCCATGCCGGACACGATGCCCAAGGCCGCGCGATAGACGCTGTGCAGTTCTTCCGGATCGGGATGGACATGGACCAGCGTCGGCCCGGGCAGCGGCGGGCTGACCAGGGTGTAGCCCGACGTCGTGATCTCGCCCAGCCGGGGACCGGCCGCGATCAGCAGGTCGGCTTCGCGGATCGCGGCGGCCAGCGTCGGCGACAGGCCGAAACTGGCATGGCCGGCATAGTTGGGATGGCGGTTGTCGATATAATCCTGGCAGCGATAGCTGGCGACGACCGGCAGGTTCCAGGACGCGGCGAACGCCTCGAACCCTTCGCGGGCCTGGGCATTCCACGTACCGCCGCCGACGATGGCCAGCGGCCGTTTCGCCCCTGCCAGCAGCCGGCCCAGTTCGGCCATGTCGTCCTGGCCGGGATGGCCCTGGGCGGGCCGCACCGGCGGGCTGTCGGCGGCGTCGACCAGGTCGGTCAGCATGTCCTCGGGCAGGGCCAGCACGACCGGGCCGGGCCGGCCGGCCGTCGCGGTGGCAAACGCCCGCTGGACGTATTCTGGAATGCGCGCGGCATCGTCGATCTCGGCGACCCATTTGGCGGCATCGCCGAACATGCGCCGGTAATCGACTTCCTGGAACGCTTCCCGGTCGCGCACGGCCCGTTCGACCTGGCCGACGAACAGGATCAGCGGCGTCGAATCCTGCCGGGCGGTATGCAGCCCCACCGCGGCATGCGACGCCCCTGGCCCGCGGGTCACCATGCAGATGCCCGGCCGGCCGGTCAGTTTGCCATGGGCCTCGGCCATGTTGGCCGCGCCCCCTTCGTGCCGGCAGGCAATGAAGCGGATCGCGCCGTCATGGGCATGCAGCCCGTCCAGCAGCGCCAGGTAGCTTTCGCCCGGCACGCCGAACACCAGCTCGACGCCATGCAGCCGCAATTGATCGGCCAGGACCTGGCCGCCTGATCGCATCGCGCCGCTCATGCTTGCGGCCGCCAGGCCAGCAGGCGACGCTCGATCACCGTGACGGTGGCATCGAGGATCAGGGCGAAGGTGGTCAGCACGATGATGCCGGCGAACACGGTGGACACGTCGAACACCGCCTCGGCCTGCAGGATCAGGTAACCGAC
>Ga0206117_101129_pt1 | contig 16118 bp, 7 predicted proteins | sample 3A5Ametagenome_FD_177997 | JGI IMG/M metagenome (GOLD analysis project Ga0206117, IMG submission 177997) | Enriched microbial communities from leaf-cutter ant dump, University of Wisconsin, Madison, United States - 3A5A | ecosystem: Environmental > Terrestrial > Nest > Insects nest > Nest dump... | reverse complement strand
TTAATGAAAGTATATGCCACACTTCTGCACCTAGCTTGCTTGTACTTCATCAAGTGTTAGTGAACACGCTTTAATGGCTTCCTCTGCCACATTACAATAGGCCATTTTGAGTACTTGCGGAACGATTTTGCTCTATCCCAAATTCCCCTCTTTTAGAGGGGTGCCCGAAGGGCGGGGTGTTTAAAAGGTAATTTACAAGACTTACGAAGTTTCAAAAACTTCGTAAGTCTTTATATTAGGTTTATTCTAGCAATTACATTCGTTTCTGTCCACGTAAGTTTTATTGCCATTGCCATTGTAATAAAAACAGCCTCCTTTTGAACCTTTAAATAAGTCTTGTCCAGAGGTATGTTTACCACATGGTTTATAAGTTTCTTCACTAGTATCTGGCGTCGTATTGCTTTTAGTGCAGGCAAATAGGTAAATGGCAATGATTAGTAGGTATCGGTATCTTTTCATTCTGCCAAAATACAAGGCTAAACGAAACAATATTTATGGGTTACCGTAAGCCTAGTTTTTCCCACAACATTATTTATTAAAAACGATTTCTTCAGTTATCTTTGCGGCTCATTTTTAAAAGACTAAGAACATTGATTGACGTAAATAATATTTCTGTATCATTTGGTGGCACTACGCTTTTTAGCGACGTATCCTTTTCTATTAACGAGAACGACAAAATTGCCCTAATGGGTAAAAATGGTGCAGGCAAATCAACCTTATTAAAAATTATAGCAGGAGCGGGTAAAGCTACTAGCGGACATGTTTCTGGCCCTAAAGATGCAGTTATTGCCTATTTGCCACAACACTTACTTACTGAAGATAATGTGACTGTTTTTGAAGAGACTTCAAAAGCTTTTAGCGAAGTTTATCAGATGCGTGATGAGCTGGAAAGCTTAAACGAGCAGCTTAATATTCGTACGGATTACGATACCGACGATTACATGAAATTGATTGAAAGGGTATCAGAACTGAGCGAAAAGTTCTATTCTATTGAAGAAGTGAACTATGATGCGGAGGTAGAGAAAGTGTTAAAAGGTTTGGGTTTCCTTCGCTCTGACTTTACTCGTCAAACCTCAGAATTCTCTGGTGGATGGCGCATGCGTATTGAGTTGGCCAAAATCCTATTGAAAAAACCAGACCTTATTTTACTAGATGAGCCTACCAACCACATGGATATTGAAAGCATCCAATGGCTGGAAGACTTTTTGATTAACTCTGCCAAAGCGGTAATTGTGATTTCTCACGACCGTGCTTTTGTAGATAATATTACCAATAGAACCATTGAGGTAACTATGGGTCGTATTTACGATTATAAAGCAAAATACACCCATTACCTGCAGCTGCGAAAAGAACGTCGCGAACACCAATTAAAGGCTTACGAAGAGCAACAGCGTTTTATTGCCGACAATCAGGAGTTTATTGACCGCTTCAAAGGAACTTATTCTAAAACACTTCAGGTACAATCAAGGGTGAAGATGCTGGAGAAATTAGAAGTTATTCAAGTAGATGAAGTAGATAATTCTGCTTTACGTTTGAAATTCCCTCCTTCTCCTCGTTCAGGAAACTATCCTGTAATTGTAGAGGAGTTGACCAAAGCTTATGGGGAGCATTTAGTGTTTGAAAAAGCTTCGATGGTGATTGAGCGTGGACAGAAAGTAGCATTTGTAGGTAAAAATGGTGAGGGTAAATCTACCATGATTAAAGCCATTATGGGCGAGATTGACTACGGAGGTGAATTGAAAGTGGGACATAATGTAAAGATTGGTTACTTTGCTCAAAACCAAGCCGCGTTGTTAGATGGAGATTTAACGGTTTTTGATACGATTGACCAAATTGCTGTTGGTGACGTTCGTGTAAAAATCAAGGATTTACTAGGAGCCTTTATGTTTAGTGGCGATGATACTACCAAAAAGGTGAAAGTATTATCAGGCGGAGAAAAAACACGTTTAGCCATGATTAAACTTTTGTTGGAACCTGTAAATGTGTTAATTCTGGATGAGCCTACCAACCACTTGGATATGAAGACCAAGGATATTATTAAAGATGCTTTACGTGACTTTGATGGTACATTAATCTTGGTGTCTCACGATAGGGACTTCTTAGATGGCTTGGCCGAAAAAGTATTTGAATTTGGAAATAAACGTGTCCGTGAACACTTTGAAGATATCAAAGGTTTCTTAGCTTATAAGAAAATGGATAGTTTAAAAGAGATTGAAAAATAATAAGAAAGGCGCTTAAAGGCGCCTTTTTTTAGCTATGCTTCCGTTCCTAAGCACTATTCTCTCCCTTTTAGGGAGAGATGCCAAAGGCAGAGAGGGTGTTTTGAATGTTGCAAAGTTCAAAGATTTAACTTCGTTGAGCTTCGGTTCTCGACTACACTGCGTTTCGCTCGAAATGACGCATGGATGTTAGTCCCTTCGCGAAAAAGGAATTATGCCAATTTCTGTCCAAAAATCTTACTCAAACCATCATACAACGCTGGATGTTTGTCTTTCATCCTCTCAGGATTTTCAAAAAAATACTCAGAAGTTACTGCAAAAAACTCCGCTTCATTGGTAATGGCATAAGGGTTAATATCCGACTGATTGTCTTCGATTTTTTGTATCTCCTGATGCATCATTTTCACCCATGGAATAGCGTATCCATGCTTCATGAAGTTTTGCGGAACTCCATCGGTAGCACCGTCTGATTTATCTAATAAATGTACAAACTCATGTATGCCTGTGTTTTCTCTACCTGCACTTTTACTAAAGCCATGCCTTAAAGCCGACTGAGAAAGAATCATTTGTCCGTTCATGTAGCCATCGCCTACCATTCCCATAATATTTCGCTCACCTTCAGCAAACTGGAAATCTTTGTTAAAAGTATCAGGATATAATAATACGGTACCAAGATTACGGTATTCCCAGTGGTCAAAACCTAAAATTGGAATCACAGCACTGGCTCCCACCAATATTCTATCTAGAGGTGAAACCTCGGTACCAACACCTTCAATTTTAATCCCTCCTAAAAATTGAGCTAATTTATCTTCAAACACCTGTTTTTTATGAGGGTCAAGTGCCGCATAAAACTCAACATGTTCCTTTAAAAGCTGTTTGTCCTCATTACTTAAAATGCTAGGCGTAACTTTCTTTTTTCTGAAAATGAAATAAAGGGCAACTGCTAAGAAGACAAGCAGGATAAAATATGGATATAAGTTCACAGGGATAAATTGGTTAGCGTTAGAGAATGGCGATTTGCCTATACAAAAAGATAGAGGCAGTACAAAGAATGAAGCTTTTCGTACTGCCTCTTCAAATTAAAAGTTTTTTACAATTTGCTCGTCAAGAGGTTTAACAGCAGAACGGTAACGATGTACCAACTCCCCTTTTTCGTTGATAAGGAATTTTTCAAAGTTCCATTTAATGTCACCAGTGAAATCAGGATTGGTTTGTGTAGTTAAATATTGGAACAATGGCGTAATGCTTTCACCTTTTACATCGCTTTTTTCGGCAATTAAAAATGTGGTATTGAATTTACTGCTGCAAAACTCTTTGATTTCTGCATTACTACCTAGCTCCTGTCCGCCAAAGTTTGCTGATGGAAAGCCAATCAATACAACTTCTTTACCGTATTGCTTGTGTAATTTTTCTAAATCTTCGTACTGTTTAGTGTAGCCACATTTAGAAGCGGTATTTACAATTAAGATTTTCTTTCCCTTAAATTTAGAAAGCTTTACTTCCTTACCGTCTAAGGTTTTAAAAGAAAAACCGTAAATATCTTTTGGTGGATTTGGCGCTATCATTAAGCCCAAAAATAATAACAAAGTATTAAGCATGATTTTTAGTTTTTTGTATAAAACGAATATAGGGAGAAAAAGATTGTTTCTGTGATGTTAAGTTTAAATGAACTGTAGCTTTTAGGTAAAACTTCTGGTGATACTTTTAGGAGACTTACGAAGTTTTGAAACGGCGAAGCCCTCAACTTTACGACTATTCAGACTTACGAAGTTTTGAAAACTTCGTAAGTCTTTCAACGCCCCGTGTTTTTAACACCCCACCCTTCGGGCACCCCTCTAGCAGAGGGGAATTTGGGATAGAGCTAAACCATTCCTAAGTGCTTGTAACGGCCTATTGTAATGTGGCAGAGGAAGCCATTAAAGCGTGTTCACTAACATTTAACGAAGTACAAGCAAGCTAGATGCAGAAGTGTGGCAGCTTCTTTCATATAGCAGTCGCAGACACACGTTTCATCTAGCGCAATAAAAGCTTTAATGAGCTGGAGCAACACAGTACAATCAGCCTTGAACTTTTGGTACTTTTCTTTCAAGAGAAAAGGACTAGGCCCAACGGCCATGAGTGAATATATATTAAAAGGTATTCATTTGAAGTTTTGCTTTTTTTGAAGGAAGCCCTAAATATTTATATATTTGAATACATGAAATCTATTCGATTATCATATTGTGCGCTCGGGCTATTAATTAGCGCTGTTTTGTGGTTCTCTTCTTGTAATAAAGAAAAGAATGCACCAAAGCCTGATATGGGCTATAATTATTTTCCGCTAAAAGTAAATCAGGAAACTATCTATAATGTAGATTCTACCGTTTATAATGATTTCAACAACTCCACTACCTTATTCCAATTTCAGCTAAAGGATATTGTAGTTAATAAATTTAAAGATGTGGAAGGTTACGAGACTTATAGAGTGGAGCGTTATAAGAAAACCAGTACGCAAGATTGGTTTTTCCAAAAATTGATTACCCGTCGTATCGTCAATAATAGAGCTGAAGAGGTGTTGGATAATAGAAGATATGTGAGGTTGGTGTTCCCTCCTTCTTTGCAATCTGCGTGGAACGGTAACCTTTATAATGATATGGATGTTTGGCGTCATGAAATTACGGCCATTGATGTTCCTTTGACGATAGGCACTAACAAACTTGACTCGACCTTAAGTATTACTCAATACAGGGAAGTGAATTTGATTAGGGAAGATATCTATTTAGAAACTTATGCTAAAAACGTAGGTTTAGTAGTTAAAGAAGTAAAAGCCATTGATAAAGATATTTCTACAGGTCGTACCCGAAGAGGCTTTATGTATAAGATGCAATTAAATAGTTTTACGACTAAATAATTTGATTTTAAATTAAATCAGAATATTGACTTTCAGCTTCCAAAGCCACATTTTACCCCCTTTAGCCTCGCTTAATCAGTCCGTAAAAGAGCTTAATAACGTAACAGAATAAATGAACGTTTGGCGTTCCTGTTTTTGGCCTACGTTAAAATTTTATTTCAAAAAAAAACGCTACCAATTTTGAATTTGGTTGATTTTATAGTTTTATTTGCACAAAAACCCCTAATTAATGGCAAAAAATTTATTGATAGTTGAGTCACCCGCAAAAGCGAAAACCATAGAAGGATACCTTGGAAAAGATTTCCTAGTAAAATCTAGCTACGGCCACATTCGCGACTTGGTTAAGGGTGACATGGGCATAGATGTTGACAATAATTTTTCGCAAACTTATGAGGTGCCAGCCGATAAAAAGCAGGTGGTCACCGAATTGAAAAAATTAGCTAAGGATGCCGAAACGGTTTGGCTAGCATCCGATGAGGACCGCGAGGGAGAAGCCATTTCGTGGCACTTATTTGAAACATTAGGGTTAAAAACAGAGAAAACAAAACGTATCGTATTTCACGAAATTACCAAGCCTGCGATATTAAAAGCTATAGAAACGCCAAGAGGTATTGACTATAACTTGGTTTATGCACAACAGGCTCGTAGGGTTTTAGACCGCTTGGTGGGTTTTGAACTTTCACCAGTACTATGGAAAAAGGTAAAGCCTTCACTTTCGGCAGGTCGTGTACAATCAGTTGCAGTACGTTTAATTGTAGATAGAGAACGTGAAATTAATAATTTTGAGAGTACCGCTGCTTTTAAGATTACTGCACAATTTACCACTGGTAAAGGAAAAGAAATTGTAAAGGCAGAGCTGCCACAGCGATTTGAGAAAGCTGAAGAGGCTGAAAAGTTTCTTCAAGATTGTATCAATGCTAGTTTCAAGGTAAATAACTTAGAGGTTAAACCTGCTAAACGTAATCCAGCAGCACCTTTTACTACTTCTACTTTGCAACAGGAAGCATCCAGAAAACTGGGGTTTTCAGTGGCACGTACCATGCAAATTGCGCAAAGGCTTTACGAAAATGGTAAAATTACCTATATGCGTACCGATTCGGTAAACTTATCGGAAACTGCCATTGCTGCTGCTGCTGCTGAAATTAAATCGGCCTACGGTAACCAATACCACCAACCAAGAGTTTATAAAACGAAATCTGCAGGTGCACAAGAGGCTCACGAGGCCATCCGCCCTACTTATTTCGACCAACATACCTCTAATGGTGATGCTTCGGAAAGACGTTTGTACGAACTGATTTGGAAGCGTGCCATTGCTTCGCAAATGAGTGAGGCGATTTTTGAAAAAACAACCGTTGACATTGGTGTAAGTACTCGTAACGAAGTTTTTGGTGCAGAAGGCGAAGTCTTAAAGTTCGATGGTTTCTTAAAGGTATACTTGGAATCGACCGATGATGAGGATGATGAGAACGAAAGCAATATGCTTCCTGCATTAACCAGAGGTCAGGAACTTTCGTTAAAGGAAATGTTGGCTACAGAGCGTTTCTCAAGACCACCAGCACGTTATACGGAGGCTAGTTTGGTAAAGAAACTAGAAGAACTTGGTATTGGTCGTCCGTCTACTTATGCACCAACCATTTCAACCATCCAAAATAGAGGTTATGTGGTGAAAGAAGACAGAGATGGCAAAAAGAGAGAATATTTAGCTTTTGCGTTGAGCAATGGCGACATCACCAAACAAAAGAAATCTGAAATCACAGGTGCTGAGAAATCAAAATTATTTCCTACTGATATCGGTGAGGTGGTAAACGATTTCTTAGTTGAGCATTTTAAAGGTATTGTTGATTTTAACTTTACTGCTAATGTTGAAAAGCAATTTGATGAAATTGCACAGGGTTTACAAGAATGGACAGCAATGCTCCACTCCTTTTATAAGCCTTTCCACAATGAAGTAGAAACCACTATTGAAACGGCTGATAGAGCAACTGGTGAACGCTTATTGGGTGTTGACCCTGTAAGTGGCAAAAACGTTTATGCCAAAGTAGGCAGATACGGGCCATTGGTGCAAATTGGTGAGATTAGTGATGATGAAGCGGATAAACCGCGTTATGCCAGCTTAACCAAAATGCAGTCTGTAGGTACTATTTCATTGGAGGATGCCTTGGATTTATTTAAGTTGCCTTTCCAATTGGAAGATTACCAAGGTAAAGAGGTTTCTGTTGGATTGGGACGTTTTGGACCTTATGTAAAATGGGGAGATGCTTTTATTTCTATCCCTAAAAACGTAGACCCATTAACAATAGATAACGAAAGAGCGATTGAGATTATTAGTGAAAAACTAGATGCTGATGCTCCTGTGGCTCATTACCAAAACATGCCTGTAACGAAAGGTAAAGGACGTTTTGGACCATTTATTAAATGGAATGAGTTGTTTATCAATGTGCCAAAAGCTTATAACTTCGATAACCTTTCTCAAAAGGATATAGAGGAGTTAATCAGTAAAAAGGTTGAGAAAGAAAACAACCGTTTCATTCAACAATGGACGGAGCATAAAATAGCGATTGAAAATGGTAGATGGGGACCTTTTATCCGTTTTGGCAAGGACATGCTGAAACTAGGTAATAACCCTGCGACCAAACAAAAATATACTGCAGAGGAACTTTCGAGCATTTCATTGGATGAAGTAAAGGCACTCATTGTAGCTCAAAAACCTGATGCTTTTGAAAGCAAAAAGAAAGCTCCAACTAAAAAAGCAGTAGCGAAGAAAAAGTAATTAAAAGAACAAAGAATAAGGAGCAAGGATTAAGGACAAAACCAAGTCTTTATTCTTTGCTCTTTTATCCTTACTCTCTATTATGAAAAAAGACTTACCTGAAAATATCGTAGAAGACGTTGCTATTGCAGTTGCCTTAATGAGCGAAACACCAGAAGTTAAAAACTGGACCGTTTATTTAGTGAATTTAAAGAACGAACCCATTACCAACGTACTGATTACCTCAAAAGGTTATGGTGAAAAAGATGGTAAGGAAGTTAAAACCTCATTATTAAGACATTTTATAGGTGATGTTGAAGCGCAGGGATATGCTGGTGTAGAAGCAATTGACCCAGCCGTTTTTGGCCTCACCAATGAATATTGGTTGAGTTATTACATTGGCAACACCATTTACGATAAGAAGTTCATTTTCCTTCCTGAAAGTATTATTGATAGCAATTTGATTAGAATTCCAGTGCTTAATAAACCTGGAGTAATGATTAAGTAGGGCTTTCCACATAGGTCCGCCTGTCGTCATGCCCAACTCGATTGGGCATCGTAATGAGATGATAGGCTTATTTAAGCTGTTAGAAATTTTGCAGGCATATTGTTTTAAGATTCCCGCCGATGCGGGAATGACGTACTATGGAAAGTACGTTGCTAAATGTTTGCAAGTAACCCTGTTATTTACTACATCCCAATTCCCCTCTTCCAGAGGGGTACCCAAATGGCGGGGTGTTCTGAGCCATTAAGACTTATGAAGTTTAACTTTAGTTTTTCATTGTTTTCAAAGGTAAAGTTGAGGGCTTCGCCGTTTTAAAACTTTGTAAGTCTGATATACAAAAAGTATTCTAGAACAGTGTAAGTCTAAAAGAAAGCCATTTATGTTCAAAACTATGAGTTGTTGACAACTCTTTTCTCAACATGCGAAACAGTTTCATGCTTTTTTCGTTAATTTCATTACGTACTCACACTACATCGTATGAATCAAGAAAACAGCTCTAAACGCCCTAACATCAAAGTTATTTTAATTGGTGCTCTAGTTTTAATCCTCGTTACTGCGGGTTATTTCCTCCTTAAAAAAGATAAAAAACAGGACCACACTCAGTTTGCAAAATACATCGACGCTTATACCTCTGGTATTGTTTCTAAAAAGAGCAATATTCGTGTCCATTTGGCTAGCTCGGTGAGCAATATTGCCGATTTGGGTGAAGTAAAACAAGACCTATTTGATTTCTCCCCTAATATTAAGGGTAAGACTTACTGGATAGATGCCCAAACCTTGGAATTTAGGCCAGAGGAAGATTTAAAGCCTGACCAAAAATATGAAGCCACTTTAAATTTGGATAAAGTATTACCTGTTGAAAAGGGATTGGAAGAATTTGAGTTTGATTTTAAAGTCATTAAACCTGCCCTATCGCTTACAGAAAATGGCTTGGTGTCACAAAACAATACCTCGCTCAACTTAATGAAATTGACGGGTGAAATTAATACTGCAGATGCCGAAGACTCACAAAGCATTGAAAAAGCTTTAACGGTAGATTTCAATCAAAAATTAAAAGTAAAGTGGAGCCACAATCCGCAAAAGCAAATTTCAACATTTACCATTGATAGTATTGCCAAAACCAAAGGTGAGCAAAATCTTAGTTTAAAATGGGATGGCAATGTGATTGGTGCCGACGACAATAGTGGAAAGGTAAGTCTACAAGTACCAGCTTTGAATGTTTTCAAGGTTTTAGCGATTAAAGCAGTTCAACAACAGGAAGATTTTGTGTTAATTCAATGTTCTGAGCCTGTTAGCGTTACGCAAGACCTAGCGGGATTGGTAGCTATAGCGAGTTTGGGCGATTTAAGGTTTACTATTGATGGTAGCCAAATTAAAGCCTACGCTCCCGATGCTTTAGAAGGTAATTATAACGTAGTGGTTAATCAAAGTATCACCAATATTAACGGTACTAATTTGCAGACTGCGAAAACCGCAAATGTTATTTTCGAAAACAAAAAGCCTGCAGTAACCATTGCTGGTGCTGGTACCATTTTACCTAATTCGGGTAAGTTGGTACTTCCTTTTGAAGCGGTTAACCTTAAAGCGGTTGACGTGACCATTATCAAAATATACCAAGAGAACATTCCTCAATTTTTTCAGGTCAATAATTATAGAGAAGGAAATGAATTACGTCGCGTAGCGAGACCTATTTTACAAAAGACCATTCATCTTAACGAAGACAAATCTCTAGACTTGCATAAAAAGAATCGTTTTACGCTGGACCTTGATAAGCTCATTAAGACTGAGCCTGGTGCCATGTACCGCGTAAGTATCATGTTTAAGCAAGCTTATAGTGTATATAGTTGTACGCAGGCAAGTGCTACTGAAAATGAAGAAGGAGATGGTGAATATGATGGTTACGATGGCTATGATTATGGTCAAAAAATAGATGAGGATGACGATTTTTGGAACAATTACAACAATTATTATCCTAAGGGTTATCGTTGGAACGAACGCGAAAATCCATGCTCACCATCCTACTACACCAGCGAAAGATGGGCACATAGAAACTTATTATCCTCGAATATTGGACTAATTGCCAAACGAGGAAACGATGAAAGCATGTTGGTGGTGGCTACAGATTTACTTTCTGCAAAACCAATGAGTGGTGTAAGCATTGAGCTGCTGGACTACCAAAAACAGGTATTGACTACCGTGAAAACCGACGGCGATGGAATGGCTACTTTCTCTTTAAAGAGAAAACCATTTTTATTGGTGGCTAAAAACGGCAATGAACGTGGCTACCTTAAATTGGATGATGGAAATTCTTTACCACTATCAAGATTTGATGTAGGTGGCGATATTGTTCAGAATGGTATCAAAGGCTTTATTTATGGTGAACGAGGCGTATGGCGACCTGGAGATAGTCTTTACCTTTCCTTCATTTTGGAAGATAAGCTTCAGAAATTGCCAGACAATTATCCAGTGGTGTTTGAACTTTATAATCCAAAAGGACAGCTGATTAAAAAACTGAGCAACGGAAAACCTATCAATGGTTTTTATACCTTTAAAACAGCTACAGAAAGTACTGCTCCTACTGGTAGTTGGCAAGCTAAATTTAAAGCTGGTGGCGCTGTCTTTACCAAAAACCTTAAAATAGAAACTGTAACGCCAAATCGTATCAAAATCAATTTTGACCTTGGTGGTAAAAAATATTTGGGCAATGGGAAAGCTTCGGCGGCAACCTTATCTGCAAAATGGCTGTTTGGTACGCCTGCACAGAACTTAAAAGCAAAAGTTGATATTAACTTGAGCAAGGACGCTACTACCTTTAAAAACTTCCAAGACTATTCTTTCGATAATCCTATTGTTCAATTTGACACCCAATTGAGAACAGTTTTTGAAGGTACTTTAAATGATGACGGCGTAGCGGTAGTGAATACCAACTTAAACAACATGACCGCTGCCCCAGGTATTTTAAGGGCTAATATTACAACCAAAATATTTGAACCAGGTGGTAATTTCAGTATTGACAACTTCAGTATCCCCTACCATGTTTATGATAACTATTTTGGTATAAAGGCACCTCAAGGCGACAAGTTTACAGGCATGTTGGTGACGGGTAAAAATCACGAGGTAGATATTGTGAACGTAAATAGAGACGGTGTACTGTTGAATGCCAATAAGCCGGTTACCGTAGCGCTTTATAAAATTCAGTGGCGTTGGTGGTGGGAACAAAACAACGAAGAAAGCTTTGCCAATTTTACGCAAAACGAATACAATAAACTCATTAAAGTTGAGCAAGTGCAAATGGTTGGTGGAAAGGCTAAATGGAACTTAAGAGTTGACGAACCTGAATGGGGACGATATTTGATTATTGTAGGTGGCGCTAATGGTGGAGGGCATTTTGCAGCTAGAGAAGTGTATATCGATTGGCCAGGATGGGCACAGCGTGAGCGAGGCAACAATCCTACCGAAGCTTCAATGTTGTCGTTTACGGCCAATAAAGCTAAATACAATGTTGGCGAAGACATTACCCTTACCATTCCTTCTCCAGAAAATGGAAGAGCTTTAATCTCGATAGAAAATGGTAGCAGAGTAGTGAAAACTTATTGGACAGATACTAAAAAAGGTCAAACGCAATTTACTTTCAAAGCGGAAAAAACCATGACCCCTAATGTGTTTGCCAATGTGACCCTGTTGCAACCGCATAGCCAAACGGTTAACGATATGCCAATTAGGATGTATGGGGCAATACCTTTGACCATCGAAAATCCTGAAACGATATTAAAACCTCAAATTAGCATTGCTAAAGAACTGCGTCCAGAGGTGGAAAGTAGCTTATCTATTAGCGAGGAAAAAGGCAAGGCAATGACCTATACCATCGCCATTGTTGACGAAGGTTTATTAGACCTTACTAGATTTAAAACTCCTGACCCACACGCTTCATTTTATGCAAGAGAAGGTTTGGGTGTAAAAACTTGGGACCTTTTTGACCAAGTATTAGGCGCATGGGGCGGAAATTTAGAACGTATATTAAGTATTGGCGGTGACGGTGCAGTGAATAAGAATGTCAACCCTGCCAAAGCAAACAGATTTAAGCCTGTGGTGAAATTCATGGGACCATACCAATTGGGCAAAGGCGAAAAGAAAACCCATAAATTTACTTTGCCTCAATATATTGGTTCTGTAAAAGTGATGGTGGTAGCAGGTAACGATGGTGCTTATGGTCATGCAGAGAAGGCCGTTGAGGTTAAAAAGCCAATCATGCTTTTGGCTTCAGTTCCAAGGGTGATTGGTCCAGGTGAAAGCTTTACTTTGCCAGTAAACGTATTCGCTACGAATAATAACCTCAAAAATGTTTCGGTGAGTTTGCAAACTAGCAATCTACAAATTAACCAAACTAATCAGCAAAACTTAACTTTTGCCAGGGCTGGTGACCAATTGACTTACTTTAATGTCACAGCTCCAAATCGAACAGGTATTGCCAAGATTAGAATCGTAGCACAAAGTGGAAAAGAGAAAACCGTTTCTGATGTGGAATTGGATATCAGAAATCCAAACCCGATAGTGACCAATGTGGTTTCGGCAGTGATACAACCAGGACAAACTTGGAGTGGCAATTATCAGGCTATTGGTACCGCAGGAACTAATAGCGGTACGTTGGAAGTATCTTCTATCCCTCCTATCAATTTAGAGAAACGATTAGGATACCTTATCCAATACCCGCATGGTTGCGTCGAGCAAACTACTTCTGGTATTTTCCCGCAATTGTATTTGGATAAATTGTCTGCCCTGAGCGAACAGAAAAAAGCGCAAGTAGAACGTAATATCAAGGCTGGAATTAATAAGTTGAAAGGTTTCCAGACTACTGACGGTGGTTTAGCTTATTGGCCAGGAAATAATACGGCTGATGAATGGGGAACCAATTATGCAGGTCATTTCTTAATTGAAGCACAAGAAAGCGGTTATGCGCTTCCAGTGGGCTTGTACGATGGCTTAATCCGTTACCAAAAAAGCAAGGCCAATAATTGGACGCCTAATGCCAATAATTTTTATGGTGGAGATTTAAGTCAAGCCTATCGTTTATATGTATTGGCCTTGGCCAAGAAACCAGAAATGGCTGCCATGAACAGATTAAGAGCCTTTGAATATCTAACCGATGCCGCTAAATGGCGTTTGGCAGCGGCCTACCAAATGGCGGGTCAAAGTGCAGCCGCCAATAGTTTAATCAAAGGTTTGCCAACGCAAGTGGAAGCATATCAGCAATTGGGAGGCACTTATGGCTCTGATTTAAGAGACCAAGCCATGATTATGGAAACCCTAACACTGATGGGACAACGAAATAGAGCCCTGCAATTGCTCAATAAAGTGGCTGCTAAATTAGGTGAAGACCAATGGTACAGTACGCAAACTACCGCATACAGTTTGTTGGCCATTGCAAAATTCTGTGGCGAACAAAAATCGGCCAGACAGCTGAATTTCCAATATGTGTTAGATGGCGTAAAAGGCAACGTCAACAATAATCAGTATTACAACAGTACGCCAATTACTTTCAAGAGCAATAGTGCCAACATCACCAATAAAGGTAACAGCGTGCTCTTTGCTCGGTTAATTGTACAAGGTCGTCCTGCAGCAGGACAAAACGATTTCCTTCCAAATCATCCTGATTTGTTAACTATGGAAATCACTTATAAAACCATGAAAGGACAGGTCTTAAATCCAGCGAAGCTGAAACAAGGACAGGATTTTTATGCAGAAGTAAATGTAAAAAACACTGGACGACAAGGTTTGTACGAGCAAATGGCACTGACACAGATTTTCCCGTCGGGATGGGAAATCATTAACACCCGTTTGCATGACAATGAAGGTGCCTTTACTTCTTCTGGTTACGATTATCAAGACATCAGGGATGACAGGGTACTCACCTATTTCAGCTTAAGGGAAAATGAGATTAAAACATTTAGGGTATTGTTAAATGCTTCCTACTTAGGAAGATTCTATCTTTCTACGGTGCAATGCGAAGCCATGTACAATAATAACATTAGCGCAGCCACTCCAGGTACTTGGGTGGAAGTTTATAAATAATAGAGTTCCGTCATTTCGACCTCTGGGAGAAATCTAACAAGTTGCTAGATTTCTCCTCGTTCCTGGTCGAAATGACGGAAATATTTCCTAAATCCTAGGCCAAATATTAGTAAATATAAAGCGTACAAAGCCCGCTGAAAATTTAATGATAGTAACAATTCTTTCCATATTAGCGTCTCCTTTGGTATATATCAACCAAATGGAATAAATGTTACCATTATTTTACCACAGATGCATAGATTGCCATATTTGTGCATCTGTGGCTTAAACTTGTCACTACTGAAACCAAAATGAAAAAAGAGATTAAAGCTATATTATATGTTGATGCCTTATTTTTGGTGCTCTTTGTTTTCTTTTGGTTCTCCCTTCCCAAGCCTCTATTTAAAACACCCACTTCATTTGTAATTGAAGCCAGTAACGGAGAATTATTGAGCGCTTCTATTGCCAAGGATGGTCAATGGCGATTTCCTGTATCGGATAGCGTTCCCGATAAATTTGTAAAATGTATCGTCACTTTCGAAGACAAACGTTTCTATCATCATTTTGGGGTAGATTTAATCGCAGTAGCTAGAGCGAGCGTTCAAAATATTAAAGCTAAAAGTGTGGCTAGCGGAGCCAGTACCTTAAGCATGCAGGTTATCCGCCTCTCTAGGAAAAAGCAACGCAGTTTTCTACAGAAAATAGCCGAAATGTGGATGGCTACACGTTTAGAAGTGAGTTATTCTAAGGATGAAATTTTAGCATTGTATGCTGCCAACGCACCTTTTGGGAGTAATGTAGTAGGTTTAGAGGCTGCTAGCTGGAGATACTATGGTCGGGCGCCCGAACAATTATCATGGGGCGAAATGGCTACCTTGGCCGTATTACCCAATAGTCCTTCACTGGTGCATCCTGGTAAAAATGCCACTAAGCTCATCATTAAAAGAAATAACCTGTTGGATAAGTTGGTAGAAGCAAAATTCATTGACCGTAGCACGGCACAGCTATCAAAAGCGGAGCCTATTCCCACTGCACCATTGGCTCTGCCACAACATGCACCACATTTGTTGAATCGCTTTAAAGATGAAATCAAACAGTTAGGAGAACCAAGCACCAAGATTACTTCTACTATTGATTATGATTTACAGCTCGAACTTAATCGTGTGATTGCGCAATATCATCAAAAATTTAGTGCTAACGGTATCAATAACCTATCCGCATTGGTGTTGAGCGTGGCCGATGGTAAAGTATTGGGTTACGTTGGGAACTGTTATCTGCCCCAGCTCAAAGAAATGGAAAGCCATGTAGACATGATTAGGGCGCCTCGTAGTCCTGGCAGTACACTTAAACCCATTTTATATGCCAGTATGATTAACGATGGTTTTATATTGCCGAAAACCCTCATTCCAGATGTGCCTACGCAAATTGGTGGTTACTCGCCAATGAACTTCGATTTAGGGTATGATGGAGCTATTCCTGCAGATAGAGCTTTGAGCCGTTCCTTAAATATTCCTGCAGTTAAAATGCTACAACAATATAAATATGAGCGCTTTTACGACAAATTAAAAAAGCTACAATTCTCTACATTAAATAAACCTGCCGACCATTATGGCCTGTCACTTATTTTAGGAGGTAGTGAAGTAACCATGTGGGATTTAAGTAAAGCTTATTTGGGAATGGCCCGAACGCTGAACCACTACAATACCT
>Ga0206117_101128_pt1 | contig 16129 bp, 14 predicted proteins | sample 3A5Ametagenome_FD_177997 | JGI IMG/M metagenome (GOLD analysis project Ga0206117, IMG submission 177997) | Enriched microbial communities from leaf-cutter ant dump, University of Wisconsin, Madison, United States - 3A5A | ecosystem: Environmental > Terrestrial > Nest > Insects nest > Nest dump... | reverse complement strand
CTGGCTGATCGTGCTGCTGGTGGTGGCGCTGTTGCCGGCGTTCATCGGCGAGGCGCATTTCAACGCCCAATCCTATTCGCTGGATTTTCGCCGCACGCCGGAGCGCCGCGAACTGGATTACCTGCGCCAGACCGCCGCCAGCGCCGAAACCGCCAAGGAGGTCAAGATCTTCGGCCTCAGCAACTTCCTGATCGAACGTTACGCCGCGCTGGCGCAGGATTTCTACGAAGCCAACCGGCGCCTGGCGCTGCGCCGGGCCGGCTGGGGCGGCTTGTTTTCCGCGATCGGCACGGTCGGCTATTACGCGGCATACGGCTATATCGTGTGGCGCACTCTGGCCGGCGACTTCTCGGTCGGCGACCTGACGTTTCTGGCGGGGTCGTTCCTGCGCCTGCGCGGCTTGCTGGGCGGGCTATTGTCCGGCTTTTCGACCACCGCGGCGCAGGCATTGTACCTGGACGACCTTTTCACCTTCTTCGAGGTGCGGCCCCAGATCCTGTCGCGGCCGGGTGCCCTGCCGGTGCCGCGGCCGATTGCCCAGGGATTCGTGTTCGAGGATGTCGGGTTCATCTATCCCGGTGCCGAACGCTGGGCCGTGCGGCATATGAGCTTCACCCTGAAGGCCGGCGAGGTACTGGCGCTGGTGGGCGAGAACGGCGCGGGCAAGACCACGCTGGTCAAGCTCCTGACCCGGCTGTACGACCCGGTCGAGGGGCGCATCCTGCTGGATGGCCGCGACCTGCGCGACTACGACCTGGATGACCTGCGCGCCTCGATCGGCGTGATCTTCCAGGATTTCGTCCACTACAACCTGACCGCGGGCGACAATATCGCCGTCGGCCGCATCGGCGCGCGCGATGACCGGGATCGCATCGTGCGCGCCGCCACCCGCGCCCAGGCCGACGAGGTGGTCGGACGCCTGCGGGCGGATTACGACCAGATGATCGGCAAGCGGTTCCGCAACGGCGTCGAACTCTCCGGCGGTGAATGGCAGAAGATCGCCATTGCGCGGGCCTACATGCGCGAGGCCGACGTACTGATCCTGGACGAACCGACCGCCGCCCTGGATGCACGTGCCGAGTTCGAGGTGTTCCAGCGCTTCAAGGAACTCAGCCGGGCCAAGACCGCCATCCTGATCTCGCATCGCTTTTCCAGCGTGCGCATGGCCGATCGCATCCTGGTCCTGGCCGACGGCCGGGTCGAAGCGGCCGGCACGCACGACGAACTGGTCAGCCGGCCGGGCCGTTATGCCGAACTGTTCGAGCTGCAGGCGGCGGGCTATCGCTGAGCCATCCCCGGCGCCCAGGCGGAACCTGATCCGCCGTGCCGGGTTCTCGTCAGCGGCGTCCGCGTGCAGCAGCGAGGAACATCCGATGCAACCACCCGTCACCGTGTCGTCAGGCGGCCGCCCCGTGCTGGTCGATCTGAGCCTCGACGACGATCGCCTGCTGGCATCCCTGCCGTCCGACGTGCGGCGCGAACTGGAAGACATGGTCGAGACCGCGATCGTCGCCCGCAGCCTGGGCGCCCACGACGCCGATGTCCTTGACCGTTTTGCCCATGACCTGTCGGTCGCGCCCGAGGGGTTCGAGCATGGCGCGGTCTGGGCGGCGCTGGCCGCTGCCTGGTTGCGCGTGCGCGCGACCGTCCTGCGCTCGGGCCAGCGTCCTACGCTTTACGTGCATGCCGGCTGAATGGTCGCGCAAACGGCCGGCATGAAGACCGCGCTTGGGACGGCGCGGCGCTCGGGAACACGGCCCACTTCGGAAATCCTGCAGACGCTGGCCGACCAGGCCGGCGACAAGATCGCCTTCGGCGACGTCACCTCGGCCACCGGCAGCCGCAAGCACGGGTTCGGTCTGGTGTTGTTCGCGCTGCCGGAATTGCTGCCGATCCCGTTCGTGGGATTTTCGGCCATCCTGGCCGTTCCGCTGGGCCTGCTGTCGCTGCATCTGCTGATCTATGGCGAAAGGACCAGCGTGCCCGAAGGGGTGCGACGGCGCGAGATGCCGTCCAAGGTCGTGAAGGCGGTCGCGAAATATGCCGTCCCGGTCTTCAGGCGCATCGAGGCGATCTCGCGGCCGCGGCTGGCCGGCGTGGCCGAGATGCATTGGCTGATCGGCCTGGTCTGCCTGGTATTGAGCGGCGTGCTGGCCCTGCCGATCCCGCTGGGGAATTTCCTGCCGGCGCTGTGCCTGGTCGTCATCGCCTTCGGCATGGTCCAGCGCGATGGTCTGATCGTCCTGGTCGGCATGATCGGGGCCGTCGGCGTGACCGGCGGGCTGTATTTCGCGGCCGGTGCGTTGCGCAACCTGGTGACCTGACCCGTACTGGCCTGGCCCGCCGACCCGTTCGTGCTAGGATCGGGCCATGATCCTGATCGGGCAATACGATTCTCCCTTCGTGCGCCGTGTCGGCCTGGCGCTGACGCTGTACGACATGCCGTTCGACCACCGGCCGTGGTCGGCCTTCGGCGATGCCGACATGATCAGGCCTTACAACCCGCTGATGCGCGTGCCGACGCTGGTGCTGGATGACAGCATCGCGCTGACCGACAGCCACGTCATTCTGGGGCATCTGGACGGCTTGATGCCGCCAGACCGGGTATTGATGCCGCGCGATGCCGCGGCACGGGTGCGGGCGGCGCGGATCATCGGCCTGGCCTGTGGCGCGGCCGATGCCGCGGTCAGCCTGTTCTATGAACTGCGCCTGCACGAGGCCGCATCCGAGGCGCTGGCCGGCCGGCGTCGCACCCAGATCGCCGGCGCGTTCGTCGCCCTGCAGGACGAGGTGGCCGGCGCATCCGGCGATCATCTGTTCGAGGGCCGCGTCGGCCATGCCGACATCGCCGTCGCCGTCGCCTGGCGTTTCCTGGCCGAGGCGCATCCCGGCCTGCTGCCCGCGACCGACTTTCCCCAGGTGGCGGCCCATGCGGCGCGGCTGGAAGCGTCCGCGCCGTTCCAGGCGATCTGTCAGCCGTTCGTTCCCCCCGCCTGAAGCGCCGGCCGCAGATAGTCGGCCACGTCGCGCGCCGGCCGGCCCAGCACGGCCGATACGGTGTCGGTCACCGCGGCTGCGGCGCCCGCCTGCATCAGTCGCGCGAAATCGCCGGCATAACGCTGGACGAAGGCCGTGGCGCCGCCGGCCCTGAGCTGTTCGGCCTGGGCCGCGAGGCTCAGCGCGACGCCGGTGGTCGGCCGGCCGGTGATTTCGGCGGCCAGGGCCGCCAGCCCGTCGCGATCTATGGCGCGCGGCCCCGTCAGCACCATCGGTCCTGAAGGCCAGCGATCGGCCAGCAGCAGGGCCACGGCCGTATCGGCGATGTCCCTGATATCGATATAGGCGACCGGCCCGCGCGACGACGTGAAGCTGTCGCCGTCGCGCAACTGCGCGACCATCTGGCCGAGCGCGGTCTGCGTCCAGGCGCTGGGGCGCAAGGCCAGGTCGGTGGCGCGCAAGGCGCCCTCGATGTCGCGATGCGCGTCGCCGGACCACGAGGCGCCGGGCGCCGTCATCGACCAGTCCGACCCCGACAGTTTCAGGATACGCCCGACACCCGCTGCGTGCGCCCGCCCGATCAGGCCGGTCTGCAGCGCGACGATATCGGGCGCGATCGGCGACAGCAGGAAAACCTGTCCCACGCCGTCGAGTGCGGCGCCGGCCAGATCGCCCCGCTGCAGCGCGACGCCGGGCCCCAGGACATCGGCCGCGGCGACGGGATCGCGCGTCAGCACGCGGAAATCGGCGTTGCGGGCCTTCAGGCCGGCCACCACCAGGCGGCCCAGCCGGCCGGTGCCGCCGGTAACGAGGATCGAACCAGACATGGCGCCAGGATAGCAGCTTGGCGGCCCCTGTGCCTTGACGCTTGTCGGGCGGCCTGCTACCGCGGGCGGCTACTTATTTTCGGAGGAACGCCATGAAGGCGCGGGCAGTGTGGGTCGACGGGCGCATGTTCGTCGGTGAATCGGGCAGCGGCCATTCGGTGGTCATGGATGGTGCGCCCGAGGCGGGCGGCCGCAATCTCGGCATCCGGCCGATGGAAATGCTGCTGCTGGGCCTGGCCGGCTGCACCGCGTTCGACGTGGTGATGATCCTGGAAAAGGGCCGCGAGGCCGTTACCGACTGCGTCGTCGAGGTCGATGCCGAACGCGCCGACAGCGAACCCAAGGTGTTCACCCGCATCACGCTGCGTTACGTCGTCAAGGGCCGCAACCTGGCCCGCGACAAGGTCGAGCGTGCGGTCAAGCTGTCGGCCGACAAGTACTGCTCGGCCTCGATCATGCTGGGCAAGACGGCCGAGATGCATCATGAGGTCGTCGTCGAGGAAGCTGCCTGATCGCGGGCCGCGATTTCGCCCACCTCTGGCCCTGGATCGGGCTGGGGGCGGGCGGGGTGCTGCTGATCCTGCTGGCCTTTACCGGCCGCCTGCGCAGCGACCGCACGCTGCCGCGCCGACACGACCTGACCTGGCTGACCTGGGCGGCGGTCGCCGCCTATCTGCTGCACCAGTTCGAGGAACACGGCATCGACGCGCAGGGCCGTGCCTATGGCTTTCGTGCCGGGATGTGCGGGGTGCTGGGTTTTCCCGATGCCGCGACCTGCCCGATTCCGGAAGCGTTCATCACCGCGGTCAATGTCCCGCTGGTCTGGATCGTGGGGCCGATCGCGGCCCTGCTGGCGGCGCGCCGGCCGCTGATCGCGCTGGGCTTCTTCAGCGTGCCGCTGATCAACGCGCCGGCCCATATCCTGCCGATACTGGCAGGGCAGGGCTATAATTCCGGGGTTGTCACCGCGATTGGCGTGTTCCTGCCGCTCAGCCTGTGGGCGCTGGCCGTTGCGGTCCGGCGTTATGGCGTCGGTTGGCGCGGCGTCGTGCTAACCGTCGCCTGCGGCCTGCTGCTGCACGCGATTTTGTTCGGCTCGGCCCGCGCGTTTGCCGCCGGGCTGATCGGTACCGACACGTTGATCGTCATCCAGGCGATCAACGCCGCCCTGCCGCTGGCCTTCATGGCCGTCGCGGGTCGTATCGTCAGATTTTAGGAGGGAGAGGTGGGAGACGGTCGGGAGCCGTCTTCCCCAGACAAAGGCGATGGTCGGAGTGAGAGGATTCGAACCTCCGGCCCCTAGCTCCCGAAGCTAGTGCTCTACCAGGCTGAGCTACACTCCGTCGCCGCTTGCGGGGGCGTGTATAGCCCTGTGCCGGACCCCTGGCAAGCGGAATATGATGATTTTATGCGGCTATTTCCGAAACAGGGAAATCCAGGGAAATCAACCGCTTGGGCGACGTTCAGAAACGGCGTGCCAGGCAGAACGCGACCAGTTCGGCCAGCGCGTCGCGGGTCGGCGAGGGCGGGAAGGAATCGAGTGCCGCCAAGGCCTTGGCCCCGTAGGCCTCGGCCCTGACGATGGTCGCGTCCAGCGTGCCGTGGGCTGCGATCAGGGCCTTGGCCCGCTCGAAATCGCCGTCCTGCTGATCGAGCGTTTCGATCGTGCGGCGCCAGAATGCCTTTTCCTCGTCGTCGCCCTGGGCGAAGGCGAGCAGGATCGGCAGGGTCGCCTTGCCTTCCTTGAAGTCGTCGCCGAGATTCTTTCCGATCTGGTCGCCGGCCGACCCGTAATCCAGCGCATCGTCGATCAGCTGGAAGGCGATCCCGAGGTTGTAGCCATAGGCATCCATCGCCTCGGCCTCGGCCTGCGGGCGGTCGGCGATCACGGCGCCGACGCGGCAGGCGGCCGAGAACAGCGCCGCCGTCTTGGCCGCGATCACCTGCAGATAGGTGTCTTCCGCGGTCTGGACGTCATTGGTGGTGGTCAGCTGCAAGACCTCGCCCTCGCAGATCACCGCGGCGGCGTTTGCCAGGATACGCAGGATTTCGAGCGAGTTGGTCTGCACCATCAGCTGGAAGGCGCGGGCGAACAGGAAATCGCCCACCAGCACCGGTGCCTGGTTGCCGAAGGCGGCATTGGCCGTCGGCGTGCCGCGGCGCTTGTCGCTTTCATCGACGACGTCGTCGTGCAGGAGGGTCGCGGTGTGGATGAATTCGACGCAGGCGGCCAGCAGGATATGCCCCGAGCCGGTGTAGCCGCACATCTGGGCGGCAGCCAGGGTCAGCATCGGCCGGATGCGCTTGCCGCCGGCGGCGATGATATGGCGCGCGACCTGGGGGATCATCGCCACATGGCTTTCCATGCGGCGCAGGATTTCCTCGTTGACCAGGCGCAGATCGGCCGCGACCAGCGACTGCAGCGCCTCGATGCCGGGCTTGTGCGGATTGGGGGTCTGGTTGTCGCGGGACGCGGCAATGGCCAAGGCGAAGTTCCCAAAAACAAGGATTTGGCGATAACGTCGCGGAGCATAGTGCGAACTGGGCGGGGGTCAAGGTTTGGCGGGCGGTGTGGTAGACGGGGGTGAGGCCATCACCCGCGACGGGATCCTGGGGCGGCGGCTGATCCTGGCCCAGCCGGTGGCGGGCCCGCGCGCCTCGGATGATGCGGTATTGCTGGCCGCGGCCGTCCCCGCCGTGGCGGGCGAGACCGCGATCGACCTGGGCTGCGGCCCCGGCCCGGCCATGCTGTGCCTGGCCTGGCGGGTGCCCGTGACCGTCCTGGGGCTGGAAATCGACGCCGGCCTGGCGGCCCTGGCGGCCGAGAATATAGAGGCGAATGGTTTCGCCGGCCGGGCGCGGGTGGTGCAGGGCGATGTCGCCGATCCGCCTGAGGGCCTGGGGCCGGCCGATCACGTTCTATTGAATCCGCCCTTCTTCCAGCCGGGGCGCCACGATGCCTCGCCCGATCCGGTGCGGGCGCGGGCCCGGCGCGAGGCGGGCGATATCGGCCTGGCCCGCTGGCTGGCAACAGCGACGGCACTCGTGCGGCCCCGGGGCAGCATCACCATCATCCACCGGGCCGAACGCCAGGCCGAGATCGCGGGGCTGCTGCCCGGCGCGGTGACCGTGCTGCCGCTGGCGGCGCGGCCGGGCGATGCGCCCAAGCGGGTGATCGTCCAGGCCCTGCCCGGCCGGCCGGCCGGCGTGACGGTCCTGCCGGCCTTTGCCCTGCATCGGGCCGCGGATGGCCGGTACGGCGAGGCGGCCGAACGGATCCTGCGCCATGGCGGGCCGCTTGCCTTGCGCTGACCGACCCGACCGCCTATGTCTGGAACCACGATGAGCGACGAAAACGCCCGATTTTCGCCCGCGGCCTGGATCAGGCGCTGGCGCAACCCGCCCCCGGTGGTGGCCGTGCTGCGGCTGGCCGGCGTCATCGCCGATGGTGGCGGCGGTCCGTTCCGCGGGCCCAGCCTGAACCATCTGGGCATGGCCGGCGCGATCGAGCGGGCGTTCGCGGTCAAAAAGGTCAAGGCCGTCGCCCTGGAAATCAATTCGCCGGGCGGCTCGCCGGTCCAGTCGGCGCTGATCGCGGGCCATATCCGGCGGCTGGCCGAGGAAAAGAAGATCCCGGTCTATGCGTTCTGCGAGGATGTCGCGGCCTCGGGCGGCTATTGGCTGGCGACCGCCGCCGACGAGATCCACGCCGATCCGTCGTCCATCGTCGGATCGATCGGCGTGATCTATGCCGGTTTCGGCCTGACCGGGCTGATCGAGAAGCTGGGGGTCGAGCGGCGGGTTCACACCGCCGGCGACAACAAGTCCTTCCTGGACCCGTTTTCGCCCGAGCGCGACAAGGATGTCGCCCGGCTGCGCAGCCTGCAGGACGAAATCCATGCGGCCTTCGTGGGGCAGGTGACGTCCCGCCGCGGGGCACGGCTGAAGGATCCGGCCGATCCTGAACTGTTTTCGGGCGCCTTCTGGGGCGGGCAGGGCGCGCTGGACCGCGGCCTGATCGACGGCCTGGGCGACCTGCGCGGCGTCATGCGGGCGCGTTTCGGGACGAAAGTACGGTTTCGCCGGGTCAATCCGGCGCAGGGCGGCTGGCTGCGCCGGCGACTCGGGCTGGATGGCGGGCGCATCGCCGACGGGGCGCTGGCGGCGGTCGAGCATCGCCTGGCAATGGCGAGGTACGGACTGTGAATCCGGTCAAGATCATCCTGCTGCTGATCGTCGCAGGCGTCGCCTGGTACGGCTGGCAGATCTGGCGCAGGAAGAAGCTGGCGGCCCAGCAGGCCATGGCCCGCCGGGACGAACGCGCCATCCAGGACATGGTCGCCTGTCCCGACTGCGGCGTGTATCTGCCCGCCGGCTCAGGCCATGATTGCCAAGGGAAATCCGGTCAAAACACGCGTTGACCGGGCAGGGCGCCGCCGTTATTTTGCGCCGCATCCACATCATCCCGATGTCACGCCGAGCCGCGAAGAATCAACACGATGTCGCATTCCGGGGCGTTGACGCCTCCCTCCTTCCAAGACCTCATCCTCAAGCTGCTGACCTACTGGGCCGGTCAGGGCTGTATCATGATGCAGCCCTACGACATGGAGGTCGGCGCGGGTACGTTCCATCCCGCCACCACCCTGCGCGCCCTGGGCCCCGAGCCGTGGAATGCCGTCTACGTCCAGCCGTCGCGGCGGCCCAAGGACGGCCGCTATGGTGAAAACCCCAACCGGCTGCAGCACTACTATCAGTTGCAGGTCATCCTGAAGCCCAATCCGGCCAACATCCTCGAGCTTTACCTCGGATCGCTGGCCGCGATCGGCATCCGGCCGGACGAGCACGACATCCGCTTCGTCGAGGACGACTGGGAAAGCCCGACCCTGGGTGCCTGGGGCCTGGGCTGGGAAGTCTGGTGCGACGGCATGGAAGTCACCCAGTTCACCTATTTCCAGCAGGTCGGCGGTTTCGACTGCAACCCCGTGGCCGGCGAGATCACCTACGGGCTGGAACGCCTGGCCATGTACGTCCAGGGCAAGAATTCGGTCTATGACCTGGACTGGAACGGCCGCGGCAACACCTACGGCGAGGTCTACCTGCAGTCCGAGCGGGAATTCTCGGCCTACAACTTCGAACATGCCGACACCGAGATGCTGTTCCGCCACTTCGTCGATGCCGAAAAGCAGTGCGCCCAGCTGATCGACGCCAAGCTGGCCCTGCCGGCCTATGACCAGTGCATGAAGGCCAGCCACACCTTCAACCTGCTCGATGCCCGCGGCGTGATTTCGGTGACCGAGCGCGCCGCCTATATCGGCCGTGTCCGCGCGCTGGCCAAGGCCTGTGCTGAACAATGGCTGCGTTCGCGCGGCCACCTGCCGGCCGTGGGGGCCTGATCATGGCCGAACTGCTGCTGGAACTGTTTTCCGAGGAAATCCCCGCGCGCATGCAGAAGCGCGCGTCCGAAGACCTGGCTCGCCTGGTCGGCGAACGTCTGACCCAGAACGGCCTGGCCTTCACCGCCTCGACCGCCTGGTCGACGCCGCGGCGGCTGGGGCTGTCGATCGACGGCCTGCCGACCGCCCAGGCCGATATCCGTGAAGAAAAGAAAGGCCCGCGCGTCGGGTCGCCCGACAAGGCGATCGAAGGTTTCCTGCGCGGCGCCGGGCTGACCAGCCTGGATCAGTGCGAGAAGCGGTCGGACGGCAAGGCCGAATTCTGGTTCGCGGTGATCGAACGCCGCGGCCGTGCCGCGACCGAGGTGCTGCCCGGCCTGCTGGCCGAGGCGATCAATGCGCTGCCCTGGCCCAAGTCGATGCGTTCGGGCACGTCGCCGTTCCGCTGGGTGCGGCCGCTGCACGCGATCATCTGCCGCTTCGACGGCGCGGTCGTGCCGGTCGAGGTCGGCGGCATCGTGGCCGGGTCGGAAACCCGCGGGCATCGCTTCCTGTCGCAAGGCCAGATCGCGGTCACCGACACCGCCGATTACCGGGCCAAGCTGGCCGCGGCGCATGTCGTGCTGGAGCGTGACGAACGCGCCGCGATCATCACCCGCGACGCGACCGCCGCCTGCACCCGGGACGGCCTGAAGTGGGTCGAGGATGCCGGGCTGCTGGACGAGGTCGTCGGGCTGGTCGAATGGCCCGTGGTGCTGACCGGCCGCATCGACGAGGCATTCATGTCGGTCCCGCGCGAGGTGCTGACCACCTCGATGCGGACGCATCAGAAGTATTTCGCGGCCGAGACCGCCGACGGCAAGCTGGCCCCGTGCTTCGTCGTCGTTGCCAACATGGTGACCGTCGACGGCGGCGCCCAGGTGATCGCCGGCAACGAGAAGGTGCTGCGCGCCCGGCTGTCGGACGCCAAGTTCTTCTGGGACGAGGATCGCAAGGCGCGGCTCGAATCGCGCGTCGCGGCACTCGACGGCATCGTCTTCCATGCCAAGCTCGGTACGCTGGGTGAAAAGGTCGCGCGGCTGCGCGGCCTGGCCCAGGCAGTGGCCAAGGCGATGGGCACCGACGCGGCCGCGGCCGATCGCGCGGCCCTGCTGGCCAAGGCCGACCTGACCACCGGCATGGTCGGGGAATTCCCCGAATTGCAGGGCATCATGGGGCGTTATTACGCCCGCCATGACGGCGAGGCCGATGCGGTGGCCGAGGCCGTGGCGCTGCATTACCAGCCCCAGGGCGGCACGGCGTGCCCCAAGGCTGCGGACCATCCGGTTGCGGTCGCCGTCGGCATCGCCGATCGCCTGGACACGCTGGCCGGTTTCTTCAAGGTCGACGAAAAGCCGACGGGATCCAAGGATCCCTTCGCGCTGCGCCGCGCGGCGCTGGGCCTGCTTCGCCTGATCCTGGAAAACGGCCTGCGCCTGTCGCTGCGCCCGCTGCTGGAGCTGGCCGTCGGCGAGCACAAGGCCGCGGTCGCCGGCAATCGCGACGTGGTGGCCGAACTGGTCGAATTCATCGCCGACCGCCTGCGTGTCAGCCTGGCCGAGCAGGGGATCCGCCACGACCTGGTGGCCGCCGTGTTCGCCAAGGGGTTGGACGACGACATCGTCCGACTGTTTGCCCGGGTCGAGGCGCTGAAGGGATTCCTGGCTGCCGACGACGGGGCCAACCTGCTGATCGCCTATCGCCGTGCCGCCAACATCGTGCGGATCGAGGAAAAGCGCGACGGCGCCACTTTCGACGGCGCGACCGATCCCGCCCTGCTGCGCCTGCCCCAGGAAACCGCGCTGGTCGCGGTGCTGGACGAATTCGGCCACAAGGCCGCCCGAAAGCTGGCCGATGAAGATTTCGTCGGTGCCGGCGCGGAACTGGCGGGCCTGCGCGGCCCGGTCGATGCCTTCTTTGCCGCCGTCACCGTCAATGCGGACGAGGCGGATCTGCGTGTCAACCGGCTGCGGCTGCTCGCCCGCATCCGCAGCACGCTGGACCAGCTTGCCGACCTGTCGAAGATCGAGGGATAAGACACATGGGTGCCAAGACCAAGGCCAAAGCGCCGGCGAAAAAGACCGTGGCAAAGGTTCCGGCCAGGCAGGCCGCCGCACCCAAGGCCAAGGCGCCGGCCAAGGTCGCGGCCAAGGCGGCGGTGAAGACCGCGCCCAAGAAGGTCGTGGCCAAGAAGACCGCAGCCAACAAGGCCGCCGCGCCCAAGGCGCCGGCCGCGGCAAAGCACAAGTGGGTCTACACCTTCGGCGACGGGAAGGCCGAAGGCCGGTCCGAGATGCGCAGCCTGCTGGGCGGCAAGGGCGCCAACCTGGCCGAGATGAGCAATCTGGGCCTGCCGGTGCCGCCGGGCTACACCATCACGACCGAGGTCTGCACCTACTACTACGACAACGGCAAGTCCTATCCGCCGGGCCTGGAACAGCAGGCCGCCGCGGCCCTGACCCAGATCGAAAAGCTGGTCGGCGCCAGGTTCGGCGACGTCGCCAACCCGCTGCTGGTCTCGGTCCGGTCGGGCGCACGCGCCTCGATGCCCGGCATGATGGACACCATCCTCAATCTCGGCCTGAACGACGAGACCGTCGTCGGCCTGGCCCGGCAGTCGGGCAACGAGCGTTTCGCCTGGGACAGCTATCGCCGTTTCATCCAGATGTATTCGGGCGTCGTGCTGAACGTCGGCCATGAGCATTTCGAGGACATCCTCGAGATGCACAAGGAAGACAAGGGCGTCAGCCTCGACACCGAGCTCGATGCCGAGGACTGGAAGGAAGTCGCCGCCAAATACAAGAAGATGGTCCAGAAGCATCTGGGCCGGCCGTTCCCGCAGGACGTCCGCGAACAGCTCGACGGCGCTGTCGCCGCGGTGTTCGCCAGCTGGATGAATGCCCGCGCGATCAAATACCGCGAACTGCACGACATTCCCGCCTCGTGGGGCACCGCCGTCAACGTCCAGTCGATGGTGTTCGGCAACATGGGCGACGACAGCTGCACCGGCGTCGCCTTCACCCGCAACCCGTCGACCGGCGAGAAGGCCTATTACGGCGAATACCTGATCAACGCGCAGGGCGAGGATGTCGTGGCCGGCATCCGCACCCCCCAGCAGCTGACCAAGCGGGCGCGCGAAGCCATCGGGGCCAAGCAGCCCTCGATGGAAGAGACCATGCCCAAGGTCTATGCCCAGCTGGCGGCGGTGTTCAAGAAGCTGGAGAAGCACTACGCCGACATGCAGGACATCGAGTTTACCGTGCAGAAGGGTAAGCTGTGGATGCTGCAGACCCGGTCGGGCAAGCGCACCGCGCGCGCCGCGATCAAGATCGCGGTCGACATGGTGCGCGAGAAGCTGATCGACAAGTCGGTCGCGGTCACCCGCATCGAACCCCAGTCGCTGGACCAGCTGCTGCACCCGACGCCGGATCCCAAGGCGCCGCGCCAGGTCATCGCCCGCGGCTTGGCCGCGTCGCCCGGCGCCGCCGCCGGCAAGGTCGTGTTCCAGGCCGATGAGGCCGAGGCCGCGGCGAACAAGGGTGAGAAGGTCATCCTGGTCCGCGTCGAAACCTCGCCGGAAGACATCCACGGCATGCACGCGGCCAAGGGCATCCTGACCGCGCGCGGCGGCACCACCAGCCATGCGGCAGTCGTCGCCCGCGGCATGGGCCGGCCTTGCGTGTCGGGTGCCGGCGCGGTCAAGATCGACTATGCTGGCAAGTTCATGATGATCGGCAACAAGAAGATCGCCCACGGCGACGTGATCACCATCGACGGTTCGACCGGCGAGGTGATCCTGGGCGAAGTGCCGACGATCGAACCCGAACTGTCCGGCGATTTCGGCGAACTGATGAAGTGGGCCGACGGCTTCCGCCACCTGAAGGTGCGCGCCAACGCCGAGACCCCGCTGGATTCGGAAACCGCGCGCAAGTTCGGCGCCGAGGGCATCGGCCTGTGCCGCACCGAGCACATGTTCTTCGAGGCCGACCGCATCACCGCCGTGCGCCAGATGATCCTGGCCTCCGACGTCGAGGGCCGCAAGAAGGCCCTGGCCAAGATCCTGCCGATGCAGCGCGATGATTTCATCAAGCTGTTCCGGATCATGGCCGGCCTGCCGGTGACCATCCGCCTGCTGGACCCGCCGCTGCACGAATTCCTGCCCAAGACCGAAAAGGACTTCGCCGAGGTCGCGTCGGCCGCCGGCGTGTCGGTCACGGCGCTGCGCCTGCGCGACACCGAGCTGCATGAATCGAACCCGATGCTGGGCCATCGCGGTTGCCGCCTGGGCATCACGTACCCTGAAATCTATGAGATGCAGGCCCGGGCGATCTTCGAGGCGGCGGTGGCCGTGTCGAAGGAACTGAAGAAGACGGTCGAGCCCGAGGTGATGATCCCGCTGGCCCTGTCCAAGCGGGAACTAGACATCCTCAAGGCCCGAATCGACGCGGTGGCGGCCGAAGTCGGGCGCGAGACCGGCGCCAAGATCAGGTACCTGGTCGGCACGATGATCGAACTGCCGCGCGCCGCCCTGCGTGCCGGCGAGATCGCCGAAACGGCCGAGTTCTTCTCGTTCGGCACCAACGACCTGACCCAGACGACGCTGGGCATCAGCCGCGACGATTCGGCATCGTTCATCGACGACTACATCCGCGCCGGCGTGTTCGAGCGCGACCCCTTCGCCGGCCTGGATCAGGACGGCGTCGGCGAACTGGTCGAAATCGCCAAGGAGCGTGGCCGCAAGACCCGTTCCGACCTCAAGCTCGGCATCTGCGGCGAGCATGGCGGCGACCCGGCTTCGGTCCGGTTCTGCCATCGCACCGGCCTTGATTATGTCTCGTGCTCGCCCTACCGCGTGCCGATCGCCCGCCTGGCCGCCGCCCAGGCCGCGATCGAAGGCGGCCGGGACAAACCCAGCGAAGCCTGAGACGGCTGAAGCAACCAAGGCCCCGCCGGGACGACCGGCGGGGCTTTTTTATTGGCTTGATCTCATGGGCGCGGGTATAGGCTCGCTCGTCGCCCCGGCGAAGGCCGGGCGACGGGGCGGCGCGCTACACTTGGCCGCGTTACTGCCCAAGTATCAGGCACTCCATGACTTGGGTAACCCCCGCGACAACCCTTGCCTGTCGTTCGTTTTGACCAGCGCCGGCCCTGACGTTAATGTCGGCGTCAGGGCCGGCCATATCAAAGAGTCGACTGGGAGGTATTCGTTCGATGGGGGACTTCTTCGGCCTCACGCTGTGGTCGTGGGGGCGGGCATGACGCGCCTGCGCAATCCCGGCAATCTTTTCGGGGGCTTGGCGCTGATCGCGCTGGCCCTGTTCACGTTCTGGCAGATTTCCGACCTTGAGGTCGGGCGCGCCATGCGCATGGGGCCGGGATATTTCCCGCGCCTGCTGGCCATATTGATCGGCGCCATGGGGGTGCTGCTGGTCGCGATGTCGGCCTTCGTGCCCGGCCCGCGGCTGGAACGGTGGAGCCTGGGTCGGCTGGGGCTCGTGCTCGGCTCGATCGTCGTCTTCGCCATCACCATCCGGCCGCTGGGCCTGGTTCTATCCGGCGCGATCCTGATCGTCCTGTCGACGCTTGCCGCGCCGGGAACCCGTTGGAAGGAAACCGCGATCTTCGGCGTGGCACTGCTTGTCTTCGTCACGCTGCTGTTTCCGATCGCACTGAGCCTGCCGCTGGCCATCTGGCCGAGGTTCTGACATGGAAATCCTGGCAAATCTCTGGCTCGGGCTGTCGGTTGCGGCCTCGCCCCTCAACATCGCGCTGTGCCTGCTGGGCGTGCTGGTCGGCACGCTGATCGGTGTGCTGCCGGGCATCGGCCCGATCGCCACGATCGCGATGCTGCTGCCCATCACCTTCAACCTGGAACCGGTCGGCGCGCTGATCATGCTGGCCGGCATCTATTACGGCGCCCAGTACGGCGGGTCGACCACCGCCATCCTGGTCAACATGCCCGGCGAGGCATCGTCGGTCGTCACCACGCTGGACGGCCACCAGATGGCCAGGCAGGGCCATGCCGGCAAGGCCCTGGCCATCGCGGCGCTGGGTTCGTTCTTCGCCGGCTGCGTCGCCACCGTGGTCATCGCGGTGCTGGGCCCGATCCTGTCCAAGGTCGCGCAAAGCTTCGGGCCGGCCGAATATTTCTCGCTGATGGTCGTGGGCCTGATCGCGGCGACCGTGCTGGCCTCGGGCTCGGTGATCAAGGCGATCGCAATGATCCTGGTCGGCCTGCTGCTTGGCACCGTCGGGTCGGATATCGAGACCGGCGCCCAGCGCCTGACCTTCGGCATGGGCGAACTGGCCGAGGGCATCAACTTCACCACGCTGGCCATCGGCCTGTTCGGCATCGCCGAGATCATCCGCAACCTGGAACGGCCCGAGGAACGCGGCGTGCTGGACCGCAAGATCACCGGGCTGATGCCGACCTGGTCGGACATCAAGCAATCCTTCCCCTCGGTGGTGCGCGGCACCACGATCGGGTCGATCCTGGGCATCCTGCCGGGCAACGGCGCGGTCCTGGCGCCTTATGCCTCCTACACCCTGGAAAAGAAGATCGCGGCCGAGCCGCGCCGCTTCGGCAAGGGGGCGATCGAGGGGGTGGCGGGGCCGGAATCGGCCAACAACGCGGGCGCCCAGACGTCTTTCATCCCGCTGCTGACGCTGGGCATCCCGCCGAATGCCGTTATGGCGCTGATGGTCGGCGCGATGACGATCCACGGCATCATCCCTGGCCCCAAGGTGATGGAATCGAACCCGACCCTGTTCTGGGGCATGATCGCGTCGATGTGGATCGGCAACCTGCTGCTGGTCGTCATCAACCTGCCGCTGATCGGGCTGTGGGTCCGGCTGCTGAAGGTGCCCTATCGG
>Ga0206117_101127_pt1 | contig 16144 bp, 14 predicted proteins | sample 3A5Ametagenome_FD_177997 | JGI IMG/M metagenome (GOLD analysis project Ga0206117, IMG submission 177997) | Enriched microbial communities from leaf-cutter ant dump, University of Wisconsin, Madison, United States - 3A5A | ecosystem: Environmental > Terrestrial > Nest > Insects nest > Nest dump... | reverse complement strand
CTGGACACGTTTCCAGCTGTCCGACGGCAGCTTCGCCCGGCTGGCCGAAACCCTGGAATAACTTATTCCGCCGCGCGGTCGCGGTGCCGCGATAGCTTGCGCCCGACCTGTCCGATCGGAGGCGCATCATGGCCGCGGGGCGCTGGCCTGCCATTCTCGTCATCTATGCAATCGGCCTGCTGGCCTCGGCCCAGCTGGGCAAGTTCGCGGCACTGGTGCCGGTGGTCCAGCCCGATCTGGGGCTGGACCTGACGGCGGCGGCCGTGCTGGTGTCGCTGATCGAAACCGGCGGGGCGGCGATCGGCCTGTTCGCCGGCGCCATCGTCGGCCGCTACGGCACGCGCGCCATGCTGGCCGCGGGCCTCGCCCTGCTGGCGATCGCCGGCATCGGCGAGGCGGCGGCCCCCACGGTCACCGCGTTGTTCGCCTGGCGCCTGGTGGAAAGCCTGGGTTATCTCGCGATCGTCGTCGCCGCGCCGACCCTGATGGCGCTGGTGGCGACGCCCGCCCAGCGCGCGACCGCGATGGCCCTGTGGTCGACCTTCTTTCCCGTCGGCTTCGCCCTGGGCAGCGTGCTGGCCGGGCTGATGGCCCCTGCCCTGTCCTGGCGGCCCGTGCTGGCCGCCTCGGCCACGATCGCGGCGGTCGCGCTGGCTGTCATCTGGTTCCTGCCCCGGCCGGAAACCGAACGGCGCCGCGGTCCCATGGCACCGGCCGGCATGCCGGCGCTGCCGGTCTGGTGGCTGTCGCTCGGTTTCGGCTGCTACACGATCTTTGCCGTCGGCCAGATCGCGCTGTTGCCGAGCTACCTGGCCGACCGGCTGGGCCTGACGCCGGCCGCAGCCGGGCTGGTCACCGGGCTGGCTTCGTTTGCAACCGTCGCCGGCGGCCTGGCCGCCGCCCGGCTGATGCGCCATCGGGCCCGCCTGCCCGCCATCCTCGGGGTCAGTATCGTCGTGCCGGCCGCCATGCTGTTCGGCGTCTTCGGCTGGAGTGGATCGATCGAGGTCGCGGCCCTGGCCACCGTTCTGAACGTCATCACGGGCATCGTGCCGGCCGTGGCCTTCGCCCGCCTGCCCGATCTCGCCCCCACGGCCGCCGCGGTGGCCCGGGCCAACGGGCTGCTGGCGCAATGCGGGGCGGCCGGGTCGCTGGTGGGGCCACCGGCCTATGCCGCGGCGATCGGCCTGGGCGGTTGGCCGGGTGCGGCGACGGCCGGCGCGATTGCGTCAGCCCTGGCGCTGGGCCTGCTGCTGGCGGCGCTGCGCCATCCGGTTCAGGGCAGGAGGATGACGGCGGGGTCGACCGGATCGGCATAAAGCCTGGCCACCTCGGTCGCCCGCCGTTCCAGGCCGATCCGCTGGTTGATGTACCCCTTGTCCGTGATCTCGCCGCCATCGATCGATGGCGGATCGGCCAGCAGCATGACGCGGCCGATGCGGAACGACGATCCGGGATGGGCGGCGTTCCAGGCGGCCATGCCCGCGGCGACGTGATCGCGCACCTTGGTATCGGCGATCAGGGCTGCGGCATCGTCCGGCGCCCCCGCCCCGATCAGCGCACGGCAACCCGCGACATTCGGCCAGGCCAGCAGGCCGACTTCCGCCCGGTCGTGCCCCGTGACCAGCGCGTCCTGCAGGACCGGCGAACAGGCCGCCAGGGCCGCGACGCGCAAGCTGCCGACATGCACCCAGGTGCCGGTGGCCAGCTTGAAATCCTCGGCCACGCGGCCATCGAACACCAGGCCACGTTCGGGGCGGTCGGGATCGACGAAGCGCAAGGCGTCGCCGATCATGTAGTACCCTTCGGCGTCGAAGGCCTGGGCCGTCAGGTCGTCGCGCCGCCAGTAGCCCGGCGTCACGTTCGGCCCTTTGACGCGGACCTCGAGCTTGCCGGCCGCCGGCACCAGCTTCAGGGTCACGCCGGGCACCGGCAGGCCGATCACCCCGGCCCGCTCGATCGGGTAATGGGCGGCGGTCGCCAGCGGTGCGGTTTCGGTCGATCCCCAGGACGAGGTCATCGGCACGCGATGGCCCAGCAGGCGGATCGACAGCGCCTCCAGCCGCTCCCACAGGTCCTGCGGCAGGGCGGCGCCGGCATAGAAGATCAGCCTGAGGTTGCGGAAGAAATTCCGCGCCAGTGCCTCGTCCTTTTCCAGATACGGCAGCAGCCCGGCAAAACCGGCGGGCACGTTGAAATAGACGGTCGGCGACAGTTCGGCCAGATTGCGCACGGTCTGTTCGATCAGCCCCGGCGCCGGCTTGCCCCCGTCGATATAGAGGGTGCCGGCATGGCGCAGCACCAGGTTGAAATTGTGGTTGGCGCCGAAAGTGTGATTCCAGGGCAGCCAGTCCAGCAGCACCGGCGGCGTCTCCTGCAGGAACGGCCAGACCTGGGCCAGCATCTGCTGGTTGGCGGTCAGCATGCCATGGGTGTTGATCACCCCCTTGGGCATGCCGGTCGACCCTGACGTGAACAGGATGCGGGCGACCGTATCGGCCGCCGTTGCGGCCAGCGCCGCCTCCAGCCGGCCGCGGTCGGGTGCGGCGGCCAGTTCGGCCAGCGTCGTCGCGCCGATCCCGGCGCCGTCATGGCTGCACAGCACCGCGACCGGGCCCAGCGCCGCCAGGGCGCGGGCAAAGGGTGCGGTGTCGGCGACATAGACCAGGCCCGGCGTGACCAGCTCGGCCACATGGCGCAGCTTGGCGTAGTCCTGGCTTTGCAGCGCATAGGCCGGCGAGGCGGTGGCGACGGGAATGCCGGCGACGAACCCGGCCAGCGCCAGCAGCGCATGATCGATCGCGTTGCCCGACAGGATCAGCAGCGGCCGTTCCGGGCCCAGGCCGCGATCGAGCAGCCCTTGGGCCAACGCGTCGACCCTGAGATCGGCCTCGGCATAGGTCTGGGTTTTCCATTGGCCGTCGGGCCCGCGTTCCGCCAGGAACACCCGGTCGGGGGCGGTGGCGACGGCGGCCTTGAACAGCCGGCCGACACTGGGGTCGTGCGGCGCCAGCGGATCGGGGGCGCCGACCAGGAACCCGCCATCCGCCGCCGCCTGCAGCACCACGCGCGGCGGGGCAAGGTCGAGCGGGGCGAAAGCGGGCTTGGTCATCGCCGGCACCTTTCGTCTAGAGGCCGAGGTAAGCCTTGCGCACCTGATCGTTGTCGAGCAGTTCGGCCCCGGTGCCCGACATCACGATGCGGCCGTTTTCCAGCACATAGGCATGGCCGGCCAGCTTCAGCGACACGGCGACGTTCTGTTCGACCAGGATCACGGTCATGCCGTCCTGGGCCAGTTGGCGGATGATGCGAAAGACTTCCTGCACGATCGCCGGCGCCAGGCCCAGCGAGGGTTCATCGAACATCATCAGTTCGGGCTGGCCCATCAGGCAGCGGCCGATCGCCAGCATCTGCTGTTCGCCGCCCGACATCGTGCCGGCCAGCTGCTTGCGGCGTTCGGCCAGGCGCGGGAACAGGTCGTAGACCCGGTTCATCGTCGGCTTGGCCTTGGATTTGGCGCGCGGCAGCAACGCGCCCATCTCCAGGTTTTCGGCGACCGTCATGGTCGGAAAGATCTGGCGCCCCTCGGCCACCTGACCGACGCCCAGGTCGCAGACCTTGAAGCTGGGCAACCCACCGATTTCCTGGCCCTTGAAGCGAATCGACCCCGCCCGCGGCCGTTCGATGCCGGCGATGGTACGGATCAGGCTGGATTTGCCGGCACCGTTGGCGCCGACGATCGCCACGATCTCGCGCGCCGGCACGTTCAGCGCCACCTGGTCGAGGGCCTGGGCATCGCCGTAGAACAGGTCGAGGCCTGAAATCTCGAGCATCAGAGCGCCTCCGCGCCGAGATAGCATTCGAGCACGGCGGGGTCGCGCACCACAGCCTCGGGCTCGCCGGCGGCGATGGTCTCGCCGTGATGCAGCACGACGATCCGGCGGGCCAGCGCCATGACCGCACGCATCACATGCTCGATCAGCAGAATGGTCAGGCCGGTCTGCTCGTTCAACTGGCGGAACACCGCCACCATCTGGTCGGTCTCGGTCGGGCGCAGGCCGGCCATCACCTCGTCCAGCAACAGCAGCTGCGGCCCGGTGCCCAGGGCACGGGCGACCTCGAGCCGCTTGCGGTCCGGCAGGGTCAACGATGCGGCAGGCTGGTCGCGCTTCTGCCACAGCCCCAGCAATTGCAGCACCTCGGCCGCCTTGGCCTTGGCATCGCCGAGGTCGGCGAAGGCGTTCAGGGCGCCGACCGTGACGTTCTCATGCACGGTCAGCCCGGCGAACGGTTTGACGATCTGGAAGGTACGGCCGATGCCGGCGCGGCAGATCTGGTCGGCGCGCAGGCCGGTGATGTCGCGGCCGCCCAGGCGGATGGTGCCTTCCGACGGCGGGAAGGCGCCGGCGATCATGTTGAAGCAGGTGGTCTTGCCGGCGCCGTTGGGGCCGATCAGCGCGATGATCTCGCCCTGCGGCACGTCGAACGATACCTGCGACACCGCCTTCAGGCCGCGAAAGCTCTTCGACAGGCCGCGGACTTCCAGCAGCGCGTTCACGACCGCCCCTCCAGCCCCAGGCGCCGTTTCAGCGGCGGCCAGATGCCCAGCGGCAGCCAGATGACGACGACGGCCAGGCACAGGCCATAGAACACCTGCTTGACGCCGGGGATGTCATAGCCGGTCAGCACCAGGACCTCGGTCACCAGATCGGCCAGCAGGGTCAGGACGAAGGCGCCGAGGATCGGGCCGAACAGCGTGCCCAGGCCCCCGATGATCGGCCCCAGGATCAGTTCGATCGAGCGGGCCATCGAAAAGATCTGCTCGGGGAACAGGTTGTTGTAATAAAAGGCGAAGAACACCCCGGCCAGCGCGGTCATGCCCGACGACACGATCACCGCCAGCATCTTGTAGCGGAACACGTTGATGCCCAGCGCCTGGGCGGCTTCCTGGTCCTCGCGGATGGCAAACCAGTAATAGCCCACGCGCGACTGGGTCAGCATGCGGCAGAACACGAAGGCCAGCGCGGTCAGGGCCAGCATCACGTAATAGAACATGATCGGCGGGCCGCGCAGGGTGATCAGATCGGCCGTGCGCCCCTCGACCTTCAGGAAGAACCCGCCCGAGCCGCCGGCCCAGGTGAAATGGTCGAAGCCGATGCGGGTGAATTCGGCAAACGCGATGGTCAGCAGCGAGAAATAGACGCCCGACACCGAAAAGCGGAAGGCCAGGAAGCCGATCACGGCGCCGAAGACCATGGCGATGACGATGGCGGCGAACATGCCGATGATCGGGGGCACGTTCCAGCGCACGAACAGGATCGCCGCGGTATAGGCCGCAACGCCGACATACAGCGAATGGCCCAGGCTGAGCTGGCCGGCAAAACCCATCATCACGTTCCAGGCCTGGCCGGCATAGGCGTAATAAAGGGCGATGATCAGCACCGATAGCACATAGCCGTTCGAGACCAGCGGGGCGACGATGAGGGCCGCCAGCACCAGGCCCAGCGCGATCATGGCGCGGGGCGAAACACCCTCGCCCAGGCGCCGCAACATCCGGCTCATGCCTTTTTCCCCAACAGGCCTTGCGGCCGCAACAGCAGGACCAGGACCAGGATCGCGAAGGCGAACATGCCCTTGGCCGACGGCACGAAGAACAGCCCGGCCATCGCCTCGGACAGGCCGATCAGGATGCCGCCCAGCAAGGCGCCGGGCATCGACCCCAGCCCGCCGACAATGACGATGACGAAGGCCAGCAACGTATAGGCCGGGCCGATCTGGGGCGTGACGTCGATCAGCAGCACCATGATGCAGCCGGCCGCACCGACGCAGGCGGCACCGACGCCGAAGGTGAAGGCATAGAGGCGCTTGACGTTCAGCCCGACGACCTGGGCGCCGAGGTAGTTGTCCGCGCAGGCGCGGATCGCCTTGCCCGTGGGCGTCAGCTTGAAGAAGGCAAACAGGGCCAGCGCCACCGCCATCGCCGCCACGGCCGCGTAAAGCCGCACGGCATCGATGATCAGCGGGCCGACCTGATAGGAATCGAGGGCGTAGGACACCAGCGTGTTGCGGGCATTCGGCCCGAAGATCATCAGCAGGCCGTTGACCATGATCATCGCGACGGCCACCAGCAGCATGAACTGGGAATGTTCAGGCCGGTTGACGAAGGGATTGATCAGCGTCGACTGCAATATGTAGCCGATGACGAACAGTGCCGCCGCCACCGGCACCAGCATCAGCAAGGGGTCCAGGCCCAGCGACCCGAACAGCACCACGGCAGCATACATGCCCAATGTCATCATCTCGCCGTGGGCGAAGTTGACGACGCGGACGACGCCGAAGATGACCGACAGCCCCAGGGCCATCAAGCCGTATACAAGGCCGGTCAGCACACCGCCGACAGCAACGTTAAAAATCAGTTCTGCGGGCATGTACCGACCGGTCCAGCGTAGGCGTCAGGCAAGGTTCGCGAAGGGCTGCAGCGCGCCTCAGGCGCGCTGCGACCAGCCCGGCATCGGGAACACCGGCGCAGCTTCGGCGGCATCCTTGGGGAAGACCACCGACGGGCGCTGGTTGAAGTTCTGCAGCACCGCCGAGCCGACATTCATGTTCTGGCCCTTGGCGTCGAACTTGATCGGGCCGCCGATCATCAGGCGGTTGGTCAGGTCGGTCGTGCGGATCGCATCGGCCAGGGCGACCGGGTCGGTGGTGCCGGCGCGTTTGAACGCATCGACCGCGACCATGATCGATTCGAAGGTGAAGCCGACGTTGAAGATGTTGCCGACCAGCGAATCCTTGGGGAACTTCTTGTTGAAGGCCGCGCCGACCATCGCCGACAGCTTGGTGGTCGGGTTGTACCAGGGCACGACCGACACGGCGTAGTCGGAATACTTGCCGAGGGTCTGGAAGAACTGGGCCTCGTACATGCCGGGCGAGCCGGGCGACATGATGCCCATCGGCTCCCAGCGCTGCTTGACCATCTCGCGCACCAGCAGGATGGCATCGTTAAGGCGCGAAACGACCATCAGCAGGTCGGCATTGGTCGCCTTGGCCTTGGCCACCTCGACCGACAGGTCGCGGGCCGCCGGGTCGTAGGCGATGGTGTCGAGGATCTTGAATGGCATGTCGGCCGTCGGGAACAGCCGGTCGATCGCGGCCTTGTTGGCCTGGCCGAAGGTATCGTTGATGTGCATGAACACCGCGGTCTGCGGCGTCTTGCCGGTGGCGGCGAAGATGTCCTTGAAGCCCAGGAGGCCGTTGCGCACCAGATCGACCGAGGTGGGGAAGATGCGGAAGACGAACTTGTAGCCCTGCTCGGTCAGTTGCGGCACCGCCGCGATATTGCAGACGAAGGGCACGCGGCGCTGTTCGGTGACCTGGGCGATGGCCATGGCTGCGCCGGAATCGAAGGGACCGACCAGGACATGGGCACCATCGTTGATCAGGCGCTCGGCCCGGCTGCGGGCGACGTCGACGTTCGATTCGAAGTCGGCGTTCAGGATCTCGAACTTCTGGTCGTAGCCGACCTGGCGCAGCACTTCCTCGGCGATTTCGGCGCCCTTGGCGCAGGACTGGCCGAAGAACGCCTGCACGCCCGACCGCGGCAGGATGACGCCGATCTTGAGGACCTTGTCCTGGGCCTTGACGATGTTGAAGGGGGCGACGGCGGCAGCCGTGCCGGCGGCGATGCCCGCCAGCGCGCTGCGACGATCGATACCCGAAACGACAGGATTCTGGTCAGACGATTTCGTCGACATGTGGCTTCCTCCCCGAAAAAGAGCCGCAGACTAGTTTGTTTGACCGGGGAATATAAGTCACTTGCATAACAGTTGGAAGTCAAAACTAGACAGTCGCCCCTCAAGCGATCTCGACCACCACCCGCCCGCGCACCTTGCCGGCCACGATCGCCTCGGCCAGGGCGGGCACGTCGGCCAGCCTGGCCGTCTGGGTCAGGGCGCCCAGCTTGTCCTTGGGCAGTTCGCGGGCCAGCGCCGTCCAGGCGGCTTCGCGCGCCGCACGCGGCGCCATCACCGAATCGACACCCAGCAGGCGCACGCCGCGCAGGATGAAGGGCAGCACCGTGGTCGGCAGGTCGGCCCCGCCGGCCAGGCCGCAGGCCGCGACCGCCCCGCCATAGACCGTCTGGGCCAGCACGTTGGCCAGGGTCTGCGACCCCACGGAATCGACGCCGCCCGCCCAGCGTTCGGACTGCAGCGGCCCGCCTTTCTGGGCCAGTTCCTCGCGGCTGACGAAGGACGTGGCGCCCAGTCCGCGCAGGTAGTCATGCGTCTCGGGCCGGCCGGTAGCCGCCGTGACGCGATAGCCGCGGCCGGCCAGCAGGCCGATCGCCACCGACCCGACGCCGCCGGCGGCACCCGTCACCACGATCTCGCCGCGCTCCGGGCCGACGCCGGCCTCGGCCAGGGCCAGCACGCACAGCATCGCGGTATAACCCGCCGTGCCGATCGCCATCGCCTCGGCCGCCGAGAACGCGTCGGGCCGGCGCACCAGCCATTCCGGCTTCAGCCGCTGATACCGGCTGAAACCGCCCCAGAACCGCTCGGACAGGCCGTAACCGTTGACCAGGACCTTGTCGCCCGCCTTCCAGTCGGGCGACCGGCTTTCGACGACCGTGCCGGCCAGGTCGATGCCGCAGACCATCGGAAACTTGCGGATGATCTTGCCCTTGCCCGAGACCGCCAGCCCGTCCTTGTAGTTGACCGTCGAGCAGTCGACCTCGACCAGCACATCCTCGTCGGGCAGGTCGGCAAGCGTCAGTTCCTCGATGGCGGCCTTGTACTTGCCGTCACCGGTCTCGCGGGCGATCAGGGCGGGAAAGCGGTCAGAGCCGGCCATCGTTGTCTCCTCTGGTGATCTGAATATCGGCAAGTGCCACCGCCAGCGCGGCAACCACGTCGTCCCACCTGCCTGCGGTGCGCTGACGGAAAATCCTGAGCGACGGATACCAGTCCGATCCGTCGCCGGCCATGCCCCAGCGCCAGTCGGTGGGTTCATATGTCATGATCCAGGCCGGGCGGCCCAGGATGCCCGCCAGATGGGCCGGGGCGCTGTCCACGGTGATCACGAGATCCAAGGCCGACATCAAGGCGGCCGTATCGGCGAAATCCGCGATGTCAGGGCGATGATCGACGATCCGTCCCGGCGCCAGCGCCGCGATGTCGTCGCCGCGCCCGCCCACCTGCAACGAATGCCAGGCGATGCCCGGAACGGCGAACAGCGGGCGCAGCTGGTCGAGCGGTACCGAGCGCAGATGGTCCAGCTTGTGCCCGGGATTGCCGCTCCAGGCCAGCCCGACGTTGATCCGTGCGGGATCCATGCGGGCTCGCCAGGCTGCGGTCGCGTCCGGGTCGGCCGGCACCACGCAATGCGGCGGCGAACGATCGGGCACATCCAGCAGCGCCGGCAGGCTGAACATCAGACAGGCACCGTCGAATGCCGGCAACGGCGCCCCCCGCGGAACCACCGTGTCGACGAAGGGCAGGCTGCGCAACAGCCTGGCCAGTTCGGGTGCTGCGACCACCACCACGCGGGCGCCCCGGGCCTTCAACATCTCGAGGTATCGCAGGCACATCAGCGTGTCGCCGTGCCCCTGTTCTGAAAACACGGCAATGGTGCGCCCGCGCGGATTGCTGCCGGTCCAATAGGGGCGCGGCACGACCTGCCCCAGTTCGGCCAGCGCCGGAATGCGCCAACGTTCGGCAAAGAACCGGAAACCGCGGCGATATTCGCCACGACGCAGACACAGGAAGGCACGAAGGGCCAGCGTCTCAGGATGCGCGGGGTCGACGATCATCGCCCGCCGCAGGGCGATTTCGCAGCCCTCGGTATCTCCACGATGAAAAAGTTCGGCGGCGCCACGGTAATGAACCGCGACATCAAGCGGATTAAGGCGCGACATCCGCCGTGCATACTGCCTTGCCGCGTTCCAGCGCCCGGCCGACGTCTCGTTGGCGGACAGGTAGGCCCATGTCTCGGTCGACGCCGGGGCCGCGGCCGCGGCCTGGCGTAGCAGCAGGCGCCCTATGTCGAAGCGGCCATGGCCGATGAACAACGCGGCATAGCCGAGAAGGGCCGGGACGTTCAAAGGGTCGGCGGCCAGCACCTGGCGCAGCACCGCCTCCTGTTGTCCGATCCCGGCCTCCACGGCGTTACGTCAGCGCAGCTTCTCGAGGATCGAGACGTAGTTGGCGACGGCGACGCCGCCCATGTTGAAGACCGCGCCGATCTTCGGGTCGTGCACCTGCATGCCGCCCGCCGAACCGTCCAGCTGCATCGCCGCCATCACATGCATCGACACGCCGGTCGCACCGATCGGATGCCCCTTGGACTTCAACCCGCCCGACGGGTTGACCGGCAGCTTGCCGTCCTTTTCGGTCCAGCCCTCGTGGATGGCACGCGCGCCCTGGCCCTTGGGCGTCAGGCCCATCGCCTCGTATTCGATCAGTTCGGCGATGGTGAAGCAATCGTGGCTTTCGACGAAGGACAGGTCGTCCAGCGTCAGCTTCGCCTCGGCCAGCGCCTTCTTCCAGGCCAGTTCCGGCCCTTCGAAGGCGATGACGTCACGCTTGGCCATCGGCAGGAAATCCTGGACATGCTGGGCGGCACGGAAGGCGATCGCCTTTTTCATCGACAGCGCGGTCTGGGTATCGGTCAGGACCACGGCGGCGGCACCGTCCGACACCATGCTGCAATCCGTACGCTTCAGCTGGCCGACGACGATCGGGTTCTTTTCCGACACATTGCGGCAGAATTCGTAGCCGAAATCGCGCTGCATGTGAGCCAGCGGGTTGACCGAGCCGTTCTTGTGGTTCTTGGCCGCGATCCGCGCCGTGGCATCGGACTGGTCGCCATAGCGCTGGAAGTAGGACGACTGGATCACGTCGAAACAGGCGGCGAAACCGCCGTCGGTGAAATGCTCGGACTTGCGGTAGGAGGCGCGCAGCAGGATCTTGCCGACCGCCGAGCTATCGATCGCCGTCATCTTTTCGACGCCGACGGCCAGCACGACGCGCGCCTTGCCCGCCTCGATCGCGTTGATGCCCTGGTAGATCGCGGCCGAGCCGGTGGCGCAGGCATTCTCGACCCGCGTGGACGGCGTGAAGCGCAGGCGATCGTCGGCCTGCAGCACCAGCGACGCGGCGAAGTCCTGTTCGTCCAGCCCGCCGTTGAAGGTGCCGATATAGATCTGGTCGACGTCCGACGGTTCGATCCCGGCATCGGCGATCGCGCCCTGCGCCACCTGGACGATCAGGTCTTCCAGCGTGCCTTCAAGCTTGCCGAATTTCGAATGGCTCCAGCCGACGATGCAGGCGGTCATGCGCTTTCTCCTCCGCGATATCTCAGAATGTGGCGGCGGACTGTATCAGAGCGCCCGCGCGCCGTTAAGATGACTGCTCAATCAGCATATCGGCCAGCACGGCGCGGATTTCCGCCACTGTCGGCCCCCAATCGCCGATCGCCGCCTGACGGAAAAGCCGGGCGCTGCCGTACCAGGGCGTGCGGCTGCCGTCGCGGCCCCAGCGCCATTCCGCCGGGGCATAGAGCAGGACCCAGACCGGCACGCCCAGCGCGCCTGCCAGATGCGCCGGCGCGCTGTCGACCGTGATCACCAGATCCAGATTGGCCATCAGCGCCGCCGTGTCGTCGAAAGCCTGCAGCGCGCCGCGATGATCGATCACCGGCATGCCCGACACCTCGTTCGCCGCCGGCCCCAGTTGCAGCGAATGGAATTCGCAAGATCCCAGGTCGAACAACGGCGCCAGCGCCGCCAGCGACAGCGACCGCCTGGCATCGTGGGGGTGGCTCGCCCGCCCGGCCCAGGCCAGTCCGACGCGGAACGCCCGGCGCGGCCCCAGGCGATCCCGCCAGGCGGCGACCTTGGCCGGATCGGCCTGCAGATACGGGGCCGAGGCGGCATCGTCGGGCCTGGCCAGCCCCAGCCGCCAGGGCAGGTCGAACATCGGGATTTCGTAGTCGCAGCGCGGCACCGCATCGCCCGAATTCAGGAAGACGTCGACCCAGGGCAGGTGCCGGCCGATCGGGGCCAGCTGTGGCGACAGGCCCAGCACGACGCGCGCGCCCGCAGCCTTCAGTCGCGGCAGGAACCGCAGGCACATCAGGTCGTCGCCGAAACCCTGCTCGCCGATCACCAGCACGGTCTTGCCCGCCAGATCCTCGCCCCGCCAGCGCCGGCCGCGCAGCTGCGCCGCCCATGGCACCATCGATGGGGTTTCCCAGCGCGCGGCATATCGGGCGAAACCTTTGGCGTAGTCGCCCTGCGCCAGCAGTTGAATGCCCCACATCACGCGTTGCGTGGCGTCCGCCGGGTCGAGGGCAAGGGCGCAACGCAGCGCGACAAGGCCGTCATCCAGCCTGTCGCCGTGCAGCAGGCAGATCGACCGTTCGAACCAGGCGGCTGCATCATGCGGCGTCAGGACGGTGGCGCGGCGATGGGCGACGGCACTATCCCGTGCAACACCGAAGAACCGCCAGGCCTGCGCATCGGCCGGGTCCGCCGCCACGGCCGCCCGCAGCAGATGCAGCGCCACCGCCATGTTGCCGCGTTTCCGTGCCAGTTCACCGTAGCGCCACAGCGCCCCGGCATGGTCCGGCCGCAATCCCAACGCGTGGCGATACCCGGCTTCGGCCAGATCCAGCCGCCCGGCCGCCAGGCCGGCATCGGCCTGGGCCAGGATCGCGTCTTCGGGCTGCATGGACGGTCAGGTCGTCGGCAGCGCCTCGGTAAAGCGCACGGGTTCGCCGACCGGCATGCCCTGCAGCGCCCCGTCGCGCATCACCACATGGCCACGCACGACGGTCATGATCGGCCAGCCGGTCACGGTCATGCCGGTGAACGGCGACCAGCCGCATTTCGAGGCGAGCCACGCTTCCTCGATCCGCTGACGCCGCTTCAGGTCGACGATGGTGAAATCGGCATCGTAGCCCAGTGCGATGCGGCCCTTGCCCGCCAGGCCGAAGATGCGCTGGGCACCGGCCGAGGTCAGGTCGATCAGCCGGTTCAGCGTCAGCCGCCCGGCCGCCATGTGGTCGAGCAGCAGCGGCAGCAGCGTCTGCACGCCGGGCATGCCCGACGGGCTGTCGGGATAGGGCTTAGCCTTTTCCTCGATCGTATGGGGCGCGTGATCCGAGCCGATGACGTCGACCACGCCGTCGGCCACTGCCTGCCACAACGCGGCGCGATGGCGCTCGTCGCGGATCGGCGGGTTCATCTGGGCATAGGTGCCCAGGCGGTCATAGGCATCGGGGGCGGCCAGGGTCAGGTGCTGGGGCGTCGCCTCGACCGTCGCGATGTCGCGATGTTCGGCCAGCAGCGCCATTTCTTCGGCCGTGGTCACGTGCAGGACGTGGACGCGCCGGCCGGTGCGGCGGGCAAGCTTCAGCAGGCGCCGGGTCGCGATCAGCGCGCTGTCGACGTCGCGCCATTCGGGATGGGCATGGGGACGGCCGCCGCTTGCCGCGGCGATGTCGCGGCGGGCGATCAGGCGGTCCTCGTCCTCGGCATGGATCGCGACGCGGCGACGGCCCTGGGCCAGCACCCGGCCCAGCGTATCGTCGTCGGCCACCAGCAGCGTGCCGGTGGACGAGCCCATGAATACCTTGATGCCGGCGGCGCCGGGCAGGTTCTCCAGGCTGGCCAGCTGGTCGACATTGTCGGCGGCCGCCCCGACATAGAAGGCATGGTCGACCCAGGCACGGCCACGGGCGCGCGCCACTTTGTCGGCCAGCGCCTCGGCCGTCGTGGTGCCGGGCTTGGTGTTGGGCATCTCGAAGATCGCGGTAACCCCGCCCAGGGCGGCGGCCGCGGTGCCCGAGGCCAGGTCTTCCTTGTGCTCGAGCCCCGGCTCGCGGAAATGCACCTGGCTGTCGATCACCCCGGGCAGCACGGTCAGCCCGGCGGCATCGACGACCTTGTCCGCCGCGGCGCGATCGAGGGCACCGAGCGCCACGATCCGGCCGCCACGCACCCCGACATCGCCCACGGCCAGGCCGTTCGGCGTCGCCACCTCGCCACCGGCGATGATCAGATCGTAGAGAGCCGCCATGGTCATGCCTCCTCGAGGTCGCGCCAGAAATCTTCCGCCTCGGCCACCACCTTGTCCACCGGCAGCGACCCCATCCAGCTTCGGGGCAGGCGGTGGTCATAGTCGCGCGCCGTGACGATCTCGTCATAGCTGAGGTCGGTGCGGATCGCCCTGCCCTTCGGCCCCCACGGACCGTAGACCCGGTCGCGGCTGGGTCCGAACAGCCCGATGGTCGGGATGCCGCTGGCCGAGGCCAGGTGCATCGGCGCGGAATCGTTGCCGATGAACAACGCGCAGCGCCGCAGACAGGCCGACGCGGTCAGAAGGTCGACGGTGCCGACCAGGTTGATCACCCGGTCCGGCGGGAAGGCGTCCAGCACCGGGCGGGCCAGTTCCTCCTCGCCGGGGCCGCCGAAGACCGCGATCCGGGCCCCGGGCAGGATGCCGCCATCGGCCGTCAGCCGCTCGATCGCGGCGACGAACCGGTCGGCCGGCCAGATCTTGCCGATCCAGTTGGCGGTGGGCGCCACCGCCAGCACCGGTCCGTTGCCCGGAATCAGGCGGGCGGCGGCCTGCTCGTGGGCCGCCGTGACATAGATGCGCGGCCCCGGCACCGGATTCAATTTCATGAACCCGGCCAGTTGGGCCACCTTGTGGACGGAATTGTTGTGGAACAGCATCACCTTGCGGCGGGTCGAACGCAGGAATTGGCCGATCAGCGACCCGCGCAGGTCCACGATCAGGTTCCAGCGCTTCCACCAGACCTGGCGCCATAGCCGGAACCAGTGCGCGCCATACCGGCCCTTGGGCATCGGTATCACTCGCTCGATGCCCGGCACGGCCTCGAACAGCGGGGCGGCCAGCGGACCGCAGGCGACGGTCAGGCGCAAGTCCCGGACATTGTCGACCATCCAGGCGACCAGACCGGTCGACAGCACGGCGTCGCCGATCCGGTTCGAGGTGATGAGCAGCACTTTCATGGCCGAGAGGGTGTATCTTAACCGCCCGCCCCTTGCCAAGCACGGGTCGGCGGACTACCTCGCGATCCTGAGATATCGTTCGGCGACGATCATTCATTGCACAGGGGATTGCCCGGGATGCCGCTTCACACCCTTCTCGACCAGCGCGCGGTCCTGACCGTCGCCGGCGAGGATCGCCAGCGCTTCCTGCAGGGCCTGATTTCCAACGACGTGATGCGGGTGGCGCCCGACCGCGCGATCTATGCCGCGCTGCTGACCCCCCAGGGCAAATTCCTGCACGAAATGCTGGTCGCCGCCGCGGGCGAGGTCTTGTGGCTGGATACCGAGCGCGCGCGGCGGGCCGACCTGCTGCGGCGGCTGGGCATGTACCGGCTGCGCGCCAAGGTCACCCTGGGCGATGCCGGCGACGACGTGGCCGTGACCGCGGTGTTCGGGCCCGGCGCGGCCGGCGCGTTCGGCCTGGCCGAGACGCCCGGGGCGGCCGTGGCGGTCGGCAACGGGGTGGCGCTGGTCGATCCGCGCCATGCCGGGCTGGGCGTGCGGCTGATCCTGCCAGCCGCCGAAATGGCGGGAACCCTGGTCGAACTGGGGATCGCCGCGGCACCGGAGGGCGACTACGAACGGCTGCGCCTGGCCTGCGGCGTGCCCGACGGCAGCCGGGACATCGAGGTCGAGCGCGGTGTGCTGCTGGAATACGGGTTCGAAGGGCTGAACGGCGTCGATTTCAACAAGGGCTGCTATATCGGCCAGGAATTGACCGCCCGCACCAAATACCGCGGCCTGGTCAAGCGGCGTCTGGCGCGGGTCAGCCTGAACGGCCCTGCCCCCGGCGCCGGCACCCCGATCATGCTGGGCGACCGCGAGGCCGGCGAATTGCGCACCAGCCTCGACGGCTCGGGCCTGGCGCTGCTGCGCCTGGACAAGCTCGAGGAAGCCGCCACCCAGGGCGGCGTGCTGCTGGCCGGCGATACCAGGGTCACGCCGGTCGATTTTAATCCCGGCGCAGCGAAATAAAAACGAAGCTGTGATTTGGCGGCCGGCCGGCCCGGGTCCACTATCGGGCCGCCGACCAGCAAACCGGAGGCCGCCGATGCGCATCCGCGC
>Ga0206117_101126_pt1 | contig 16144 bp, 15 predicted proteins | sample 3A5Ametagenome_FD_177997 | JGI IMG/M metagenome (GOLD analysis project Ga0206117, IMG submission 177997) | Enriched microbial communities from leaf-cutter ant dump, University of Wisconsin, Madison, United States - 3A5A | ecosystem: Environmental > Terrestrial > Nest > Insects nest > Nest dump... | reverse complement strand
ATCGGCACGGTGCCGCGGCCGCCGCACTGGACCGGCTTCCGCGTCCTGCCGTCGCGCATCGAGTTCTGGCGCGACCGTCCGTTCCGCCTGCACGACCGGCTGGTGTTCCAGCGGGCGGAGGGAACAGACGCCGATGCGCCGGGTTGGACGACCGAGCATCTGTTCCCGTAAAGGGAATATGTCGGACCGGTGCGGGCCGTAAGCGACTTGTAAGGATGGGCCGCTACGGTCGCGCGCCGGCCGGCTTTGCGGAGTGGGGGGAGCCAGTGAGCGACAATGGGGACAACGCGGCATCGGCGGACCGCCTGCGCCGCTACGCCACCTATGCCAGCGTTTCGGTGGCCTCCACCCTGATCGCGGCGAAGCTGGGTGCCTACCTGCTGACCGAGTCGGTCAGCATCCTGTCCTCGCTGATCGATTCCTGCACCGACCTGATGGCGTCGGTGGTGACGCTGCTGGGGGTGCGCCATGCCCTGCGCCCGGCCGATGCCAACCACCGGTTCGGCCATGGCAAGGCGGAGGCGTTGGCGGCGCTTGCCCAGGCCGCCTTCATCGGCGGCTCCGCCGTGCTGCTGAGCATCGAGGCGGTGCGGCGGCTGGTCCGGCCGGAACCGATCGCCGAGGGGACGATGGGCATCGCGGTGATGCTGCTGTCGATCCTGCTGACCGCCGGGCTGATCACCTTCCAGCGCCGGGTGCAGACCGCTACGGGGTCGGTCGCCATCGGGGCGGACCGGCTGCATTATTCCGGCGACCTGCTGATGAACGGTGCCGTCATCGTCGCCATCCTGCTGACCGAGGCCACCGGGCTGACCGTGGTCGACCCGCTGTTCGGCATCGGCATCGCCCTGTTCCTGCTGAACGGCGCACGCGGCGTGGCGCGCGACGCGCTGGACGTGCTGATGGACCGCGAACTGGCGGAAGAGGAGCGCGGCCGCATCGCCGAACTGGCTCTGGCAGAGCCGGGGGTGCGCGGGCTGCACGACCTGCGCACGCGCAATGCCGGCACCGGCTGCTTCATCGAACTGCATCTGGAACTGGACGGCGGCCTGACCCTGACCGCCGCGCATGAGATCGCCGACCGGGTGGAGACGCGGCTGCGCGACGCCTTCGCCAATGCCGAAGTGCTGGTCCATCAGGAGCCCGCCGGTCTGGTCGACGAAAGGCTGGACCACCGCATCGCCGGCTGAAAGCGGAAAAGCCGTGCAGTCCAGCCCGTAATACGGATCCGTATCGCGGGATAACCCGCATTTCGCGTCCAACTTTTGTCATCGCACAATCACTGGGCGCAGCTTCTCCTTAAGGTATCCTACCAATGGACAGGGGGGGCCGGGATCGACTCGGTCACCCCGTTCGTTGCGAATCTGTATCAAAAGCGCAATAATAGTTCTCGGGAGAAAGCGCTCGGTTATAAAACAGCAAAAATGGTGGACATGATGGATGGTGGCTTTGGGCTTCGTCCGCATCTGATCGCGGACATCGCGGAGGAGGCTGGCAACCTCGGCATCGAGATTGCGGATATCGCCGGCCACATCGAGGATGTGAACGCCCGCGTCACCCACCAGTCGGAGGTGTTCACCCAACTGCGCGACACCGGCGCCAAGATGTCGCGCAGCACGGAACGGATTTCCCAGGCATCCGCCATAGCGCGCTCGGTCACCGAGCAGGCGCGGCAGGAGGTCGACAGTTCCCACGACCGGGTGCAGCGTTCCTTGTCAGACATCCATTCCCTGGTGTCGTCGGTGACGGGGATCGAAGGGCAGATCGCCGGACTGCGCGACGCGCTGGACCGCGTCGGCAAGGTCGCCAAGGAGATCTTCACCATTGCCAAGCAGACCAACCTGCTGGCGCTGAATGCCACCATCGAGGCAGCGCGCGCCGGCGATGCCGGGCGCGGTTTCGCCGTTGTGGCGAACGAGGTGAAGTCGCTGTCCACCAAGACCAGCGAGGCGACGACCGAGATCGATGCGACGCTGAAATCCCTGAACGAGCAGGCCCAGCGCCTGATGGCGGAGAGCGCCGCCAGCGCCGCCAAGGCCCGCGCGGTCAGCGAAGGGACCACCGCCATCGGCACGGTGATCGAGACGGTCGGCCGCGCCATGCGCGAGTTGAACGGCGAGACCGACAAGATCGATGCCGCGTCGGCCGAGATCGGCGGCAATTGCGGCGAGCTGGAGCGCGAGATCGCCGATCTGGCGGTGGGCGTGAAGCTGTCCAGCGAGAATCTGGCCCAGGCGCGCGACCGGGTGAACAATCTGGTCGGGATGAGCGAGCGGCTGATCGGCGTCACCGCCGAACTGAACATCGAGACGGTCGATACCCCCTTCATCGCCGCGGTGAAGGATGCCGCGGCGAAGGTGTCCGCCGCCTTCGAGGATGCGCTGGCCCGCGGCGACATCAGCGAATCCGACCTGTTCGACCGCCAGTACCAGCCGGTCGCCGGGTCCGACCCGCAGCAGGTGATGACCCGCTACACGCAGCTGTGCGACCGCGTCCTGCCCGGCATCCAGGAGCCGGTGCTGTCGGCCAACGGCCGCATCGTCTTCTGCGTGGCGGTGGACGAGAATGGCTATCTGCCCACCCACAACCGGCAATTCAGCCAGCCCCAGGGCCGCGACCCGGTCTGGAACGCCGCCAACTGCCGCAACCGCCGCATCTTCAACGACCGTGTCGGGCTGGCCGCCGGCCGCAGCACAAAGCCCTTCCTGTTGCAGACCTACCGGCGCGACATGGGCGGCGGGAAGTTCACGCTGATGAAGGACGTCTCCGCACCCGTCACCGTGCGCGGACGCCATTGGGGCGGGCTGCGGCTGGCCTACAAGGTGTGAACGAACACAGTGTGATTTGCTTGGGAGTGACGGCGAGACGATTTCCTGGACTTCCCTCTTGATCCGTATCAACGCATACGATCAGCCTTGCGGGTGAAATGGCGGGGCAGAGGGAGCGACCATGAAATATGTCGATGAGTTCCGCGATCCGGTTCTGGCCCGCAACGTCGCCGCCGCCATCGCGCGGGAGGTGCGGACCGACCGCTCCTATCACCTGATGGAGTTCTGCGGCGGCCACACCCACGCCATTTCCCGCTATGGCATCCCCGACCTGCTGCCCGGCAATGTCCGGATGATTCATGGGCCGGGCTGCCCGGTCTGCGTCCTGCCGGTCGGACGGATCGACGACGCCATCGCGCTGGCCCGCCGGCCGGAGGTGACGCTCTGCACCTATGGCGACGTGATGCGCGTGCCGGGATCGGGGCGGCTCAGCCTGTTGAAGGCAAAGGCGCAGGGCGCCGACGTGCGGATGGTGGTGACCGCCGATGCGGCGGTGCGCATCGCCGTCGAAAATCCGGACCGGCAGGTGGTGTTCCTCGCCATCGGCTTCGAGACGACGACCCCGCCCACGGCGCTGGCCGTCCGCGCCGCGGCGGCGCAGGGGCTGACCAACTTCTCCGTCTTCTGCAACCACGTGCTCACCCCGTCGGCGATCCAGGGCATCCTGGCCGGGTCCGATGAGGGGCTGTCGCTCGACGGGTTCGTCGGGCCGGCCCATGTCTCGGTCGTCATCGGGTCGGAGGCCTATGCCCCGGCTGCGGAGGAGCACGGCAAGCCGGTGGTGATCTCCGGATTCGAGCCGCTCGACGTGCTGCAATCCATCCTGATGCTGGTCCGTCAGATCAACGACGGGCGGGCGGAGGTCGAGAACCAGTTCACCCGCGCCGTCACCGCCGACGGCAACCGCAAGGCCCAGGCGCTGGTGCGGGAGATTTTCGAGACCCGGCCGTCCTTTGAATGGCGCGGGCTGGGCAGCATTCCGCACAGCGGGCTGAAGCTGCGCGACGCCTATGCCGCCTTCGATGCCGAGCGGCGCTTTCCCATCGCCGGGGCCAGCGTTCCCGACCACAAGGGCTGCGATTGCGGCGCCATCCTGCGTGGGGTGAAGCGGCCGGTCGACTGCAAGCTGTTCGACACCGTCTGCACCCCGGAAAACCCCATGGGGTCCTGCATGGTCTCGGCCGAGGGCGCATGCGCCGCTCATTACACCTATGGACGGTTCCGCGACGCCTGACCGGTTCCCGGATCGGTTTTCCGGATGGCCGGTTCACCTTCTTGCGACCTCTCGCCGCAGGGCGGCAGAACGCTGCTGGACGAACGCCGCCCGGCTGAACATGATGCATATGAAACAATCCGCCGGCTCTGCCGATTGCCCGCACCGGCCGACCCGGCGGAGAACCGCAGACGTCATAAGACTTCGCATTTCATACCGGGAGGGTCCGCATGACCTACAAGCACATCCTCGTCCATCTCGACAGCAGCCCGCATGTCGAGGCCCGACTCGATGCCGCCATCGCGCTCGCCCAGCGTCATGGCGCCTTTCTCCGCGGCCTGTTCGCGCAGGGCGACCGCAACGCCACCAGCGTGATTGCCCGCCGGTCCAGCGACCATCTGGGCGACGCAGCGGCCCGCAGCGAGGCGCTGTTCAAGGAGAAGCTCGCCGGGTCCGGGCTGCAGGGCCATTGGCACGGCCTGACCCATGGCGAGTACAACCATGTCATCCGCGAGGTCATCATCTGGTCGCGCTTCGCCGACCTTACGGTGCTGGGCCAGTATGACCGCGACGCGGGGTCGCAAGCGGCTCCGGAGGAGTTGAACGAGCAGGTGGTGCTGAATTCCGGCCGCCCGGTGCTTGTCATCCCCTATGCCGGCCGCTTCGCCACCATCGGCCATCGTGTGGCCGTCGCCTGGAACGCCGAGCGCGAAGCCGCCCGCGCCCTGTCCGACGCCATGCCGATGCTGGAAAAGGCCAAGGAAGTGACGGTGATCACCGTGCTGACCCAGGCTTCGTCCGCCGCCCCGGAGACACCGCGGGTCGGCGTGCTCGACCATCTCGCCTTCCACGGCGTGACGGCCGAGCAGACCCATTTCACCGTGACCGACATCGGTGCGATGGATGCCCTGCTGGCCCGTGCCATGGACACCGGCGCCGACCTGCTGGTGATGGGCGCCCATGGCCATTACGGCTTCCCGTTCCTGCATCGCGGCAGCGGGACGCGGCATGTCCTGCGCACCTGCCCGGTGCCGCTGCTGCTGTCGCACTGAATGGGGCAGGGGGGCGCCGGGTCGCCCCCCTGTTTCATTACGCCGGCTTCACGCCGCCTTCACGCCATTGAGGAAGCTCTCCACCTCCTGGCGCAGGCGCGTGGACTCGGTGGTCAGGTGATCGGCGACGCTGCGGACCTCGCCGGCAGCACGGCCGGTATCGCCGGCGGCGCGGGTGACGCCGACGATGTTGCTGGTAACCTGCTGCGTGCCTTGGGCCGCTTCCTGGACGTTGCGGCTGATTTCCTGGGTTGCGGCGCTCTGCTGTTCCACCGCCGAGGCGATGGTCGCGGAGATCTGGCTGATCTCGGTGATGATGCGGCCGATCTCCTCAATGGCGGACACCGCCTCGCGCGTCGCGCCCTGGATGGTGGCGATCTGGCCGGTGATGTCCTCGGTCGCCTTGGCGGTCTGGTTGGCGAGGCTTTTCACCTCGCTCGCCACGACGGCGAATCCTTTGCCGGCCTCGCCGGCCCGCGCAGCCTCGATGGTGGCGTTGAGCGCCAGCAGATTGGTCTGTGCTGCGATGTTGTTGATGAGGTCCACCACCTCGCCGATCTTCTGCGCGCCTTCGGCAAGGCCAGACACCACGCCGTTGGCGCGGTTGGCGCCGCTGACCGCCTGTTCGGCGACACGCGTCGACTGGGCGACCTGACGGCCGATCTCGGCGATGGAGGAGGACAGTTCCTCCGCCGCGGCGGCAACGGTCTGGACGTTGGCGGACGCCTGCTCGGCGGCCGACGCCACCGTGGTGCTTTGGCGGTTGGTCTCGTCGGCGGTGCTGGTCAGCGCGCCGGCCGACTGCTGCATCTGGGTCGCCGCACCCGACAGGCTCTGCACCACCGCGGTGACGTTGCCTTCGAAGGCGCGCATCAACTCCTCCAGCCGGGCGGCGCGGCGGGCCTTCGCTTCCTCCTCGGCGCGTTGGGCGGCAGAAAGACGGTCGGCTTCGATGGCATTGCGCTTGAAGATGTCAACCGCCTCGGCCATCGCGCCGACCTCGTCCTTGCGGCCGACGCCGGGCACTTCGACCGCCCGGTCGCCACCGGCCAGCCGTCCCATGGCGGCGGTCATGGCGACGATTGGCGTCGCGATGGATCCCCGCAGCACCAGCCCAGCGGTCACGGCGACCAGAAGGGAGATGAGCGCGCCAGCGATGGCGGTGACGTAGCCGGTCGAGAAGGCGGTCTTCTGTTCCGCGTCGCGCAGGGTCAGAAGTGCACGCTCCGCATCCTCGATCTGCCGGACCAGGGCGCGGATGCTGTCCATCGCCGACTTGCCGAGCGCTTTCGCCTCCATCGCGCGGGCCTCCTCGCGCGTGTCGGCCTTGGACATCAGGGCGATTTCCTTTTCCGCCACCGTCTCGCGCCAAGTGGTGGCGTGTTTGCGCAACTCCTCCAGTCGCCCCTGCTGCTGCGGGTTGTCGGCGGTCAGCGACTTCACCTCCGCCAGGGCGCGGTCGAACGCCTGCGCGCCTGCGCGGTAGGGCTCTAGGAAAGCCGGATCGCTGCTGACCAGATAGCCGCGCAGACCGGTTTCCTGGTCGATCATCGCCGTCATTACCGCATCGGTGGTCTGGATCACGCGGTAGGTGTGGATCGTCCAGCCGATGGAAGATTGGATCGAAGACAGAGTCGAATAGTTGGCGATACTGATTGCGCCAATAATGACGATCAACGCGGCAAATGCCGTCAACAGCTTCCCGCCAATGCGGAGATCGGTGAACCAGGACATCGTCTTGCCCCTCATGTAACCGGACAGGCCTTTGATTCGCGGGGACGGTCGCCTCGCCTTCGGAGTTGCATGCGAAAGGGTGATACTTTGACCCGATCGGATGCGAACACTGATACGCCAACGCTTTCGATTTCGATCATCGAAAATTTTACGTATGACGAAATCTTCGGTCTGTTACGTAAGGCTTATGCCTGAGCGGAAAACAAAGGGTTAACAACGCTCCGTTGTCTTTGCCGGGTAACAATACCACCGTATGCGTGAGGCAATGTGTCGCATCAACCTATGGCGGCACTGGGATGGGATGTGGGGGCACGCACAGTGAAAGGTGGCGAGCCGGCAAAATGAGCGTCAGCGCCGCAGCCGCATGTCGATGTGGGGGATACCGAAATCGTCGTAGGGATCGGTGTCCCGGATGAAGCCGAAGCTGCCGTAGAAGCGTTCAAGATGATGCTGCGCGCCGATCACAACGTCGCGGCCGGGCCAGCGTTCCGCCAGCACCCTCAGCGACTCCGTCACCAGCGCCCGACCCAGCCCGGTGGCCCGTTGCGACTGATCGACCGCCAGACGGCCGAAGGAGACAGACGCTTCCGGTTCCTGGCCATCCGGGCCGAGGCATCGGGCGCAGCCAACGATGGCGCCTGCTTCGTTCATCGCGATGAGGTGAAGTGCCCCGGGATCGCGGCCGTCGATGTCGGGATAAGGGGAGGCCTGCTCGACAATGAACACGCGGCTGCGCAGGGCCAGCATGTCATGCAATTCGCTCAGTGTCAGGGCATGGAACGCGACGCGGCGGATGGGCGACGGTGAAGTGTTCACGGCGAACTCAGGCAATCGCGTTGCGGATCATATAGTCGGCGATGTCCTTGGGCTTTACCTTGACTTCGGTCAACGGCTCGTCGGCGGTCATCGCCTTGGCGACCAGGAGGCTGTTCTGAACGTTGGTCAGTGTGATGCGGTACACACCGGCCGCTCCCTTCAGCCGTGGGTAATAGGTGGGATCGATCGCCTTCTCGCGCCGGCCGAGCCGGGCCAACGCGGTTTCCTCGTCCAGATCGTCGACCTGCTTGGTCTGCACCAGCTTCCAGTCGGATTCGCCACCCCAGCCGGCGGCGACGGCCGCCTTGACCGCGGCCTCATCCGCCGCGACGCCCAGCTTGTAGATGTGCTTTCCCTGTCCGACGTCGGAAGCCCATTTGGTCAGGGCGGCGCTGCGAGCGACATAGACGAGGGGCATGATGTGTCGATCCATAAATACGAGGCCTGACCGAAGCCATTCTATTGCAGCGACGACTGCCGCGCGATGGGTGTGATGAGAATGCGGCTGACCACGTCCTTGCCGAACATGGCGATCACCGATTCGTCGATGCGGCGGCGCAGGGCAGGGACGTTCGCGATGTTGCCGCGGACGATCCAGCCCTCGTCCACGCCCTTGTAAATGGCGGTCAGGATGGCGTCGTGCAGGCGCGGGATGCTGAGCTGCACCTCGCCCAGCTTCAGCGCGTTGCCGATCTCCAGGTTCACTTCGACCTGGGTGTATTTCTCGATCCGTCCGGCGTTCACCACCGGGACCATCAGCGGCTTGATCCGCACCGATGGCGGCAGGGCGCCCGGTGCCCCTTCGTTCGCGGCGGCCGGTTGGACCGACGGCAGCGTCAGGAACAGGGCAAGGCAGAGGGCAGGCAGAAGGCCACGCATGACGGAACACCGCGAAGGACCGGACAGCGGGGATGCTATCGGTCCGACGCGGCGCTTGCAACCAGGTGCCGGCCCTTATGCAGGGCCGGAGACGATTGGTCACGGAAGACTTTAGGGATTATGGGGTCAGGCGGCCTTCCTGCCGCTGGCCGCCATCGCCTTCTTGTTGACGTCGCCGATCGCCAGCTTGTTCAGCAGCGTGTCGGTATCCTTCTCCTCCTGCAGCGTCTCGTCCAGCAGTTGGGCAACCCTATCGAGGCCGCAGGCGGTGGCGAAGGCGTGCAGCGTGCCGTAGCTGGCGATCTCGTAATGCTCCACCTTCTGGGCGGCGGCGATGAGGGCGGCGTCCTGCACCTCGGGTGCCAGACCCATTTCCAGGATTTCCTGGGCTTCGCTGATCAGCCCTTCCATAGCATCGCAGTGTTTGCCGCGCGGGCGGGTATCCAGCTCCTCGAACACCTGCTGAAGCCGCTCGATCTGCCCGTGGGTCTGTTCCAGATGGGTTTCGAACGCCTGGCGCAACTGGTCGGAACTGGCGGCCTTGGCCATCTTGGGCAGAGCCTTCGCGATCTGCTTCTCGGCGTGGTAAATGTCGCGAAGATCCTCGATCAGCAGATCCTGCATCGTCTTGGCGGCCATTTTGGTGGTCCTTCCTCGCTGTGGGGGTTGGCGGAGCGGGGCTCCTGCGCGCCGAATGGCTGGGTGGACAACAGCGATGGCTGCCGGCTGTTGCGGTCTCGAACGGGGACTGACCTTAGGGTAAGGAGGGCCGGGCGATGTGGAACAGGGCAGGGGAGTGCATTGAGAATGACCGACGGTGACGTGCTCTTCGAATTCCAGCGGGTCGGCAGCTATCTGCGGGTGACCGCCATCGATGCCAGGACCGGCGTCGAGGTGACGGTGGCCGGTCCGGCAACCGGCAGCCAGGAACTGCTGAAGCGGACAGCGATCAACAAGCTGCGCTTCGTGCAGAACAAGGGCGTAGGACCCGCCGCGACTGCCAAGCCGGGGCCGAAGGGGGGCGGGGGCCTCTACTGACCAGGCACCGCCGGCCACGCGTTGCGCCTGCCAGCAGGGAGCTCAAAGAAAACGCGCCGCCGGACGGGCCGGGCGGCGCGGATGGAAGTCTGGCTTTTGCTGATGGTGAGCGCCGGCATGCCTCCGCCGACGGCCCCGACACTGGGTCGGCCCGCCGGTCGTAGAGCGAACCGCTCGACCCCGACAGTAGACCTATGCCTGCCCGTTGACACTGGCGCAGGGGGTGTAACGCTTGTAGAACCGCGCATCTCTGAACGAATGGCGCATAAGAAAACCCCCTTCCCCTGTGCTGTTCAGCCGGTTAAGCGGGGTGTCGGCCAAGCCGTTTCCCGTGCCGGCCTTCGGGTAGAGAAATGAAACGCCAGAGGATCGAGGCCATGTTGGGTTTTAAGGCGGTGGGGCTTGGAAGAGTGGGTGTGACGGCTTTCCTGCGCGTGTCGCTGATGTCGGCCGTGTTGACGGCAGCAGCGTCGGTTGCCGCTTTGTCGGTCATGGCGACCCCGCAGGCGGTGCTGGCTGCTTCATCCCAGCCGACCCAGAAGCCCGGCCACGGCGCACAGGAAACTGGCGGCCGTCAGTCTGCCCCCGGTGCTGCCGGCTCCGCTGCCGGGCCGGCGAACGGCGGACCGGCTTCGACCGCCCCGCAGCCGACGACGCCGGCTGCGGGCTGCCTGAAGCCGGGCGTGCCGCTTTGCATGGACGATCAGGCGACCTTCCTCAGCGCCGACAAGATGTCGTCCTGCCAGGGAGAGGTTAAGGACTATGTCGACAAATCGATGGCTTACCTGACCTGCCTGAACGAAGAAAATGTATCGACCGGGCGCGAATTGAGTCGAAATGTCGACCGGTTCAACTGCCGCCTGTCGGGCCGCAAAGGATGCGCCAACTGAAGCCTGCGGTCTATGGAACGCGACCGATTCGCAGCTTCAACCAATCGGATGGCTTTGCCATCGATCGTAAACGCACACGGGCCGACTCCCTGGTGGATCGGCCCGCGTTGCATACGGACTTTACGCGATCAACCGGCCTTGCGGCGGGTCTGGCGGCCGGAACTGCGGCCCAGGCCGATGCGCTTGGCGAATTCCGAACGCTGTGCCGCATAATTCGGCGCGACCATCGGATAGTCGGGCGGAAGTCCCCAGCGTGCGCGATATTCATCCGGCGACATGTTGTAAGTCGAGCGAAGGTGCCGCTTCAGCATCTTCAACTTCTTCCCGTCTTCCAGGCAGACGATGTATTCGGGCGTCACCGACTTGCGAATCGGAACAGCCGGCTTCAGCGGCTCCGCCGCGACCTCACGAGGCTGACCATTCAGGCCGGTCAGCGACGAGTAGACCGTATTGATCACGTCGGGGATTTGCTGAGCAGGCAACACGTTCTTGCTGACATACGCCGATACGATGTCGGCGGTCATCCGCAGCAGCGCATTGTCCGGTACATCGGCGCGAAGCTGGTCGCTCATTGCACTGTGTCCTGGTTTTTCATTTGTCCGTAGGAACCAAGTTGCATACCGTGATTTGGGTGTCAATATAATTTCGGCAAGCATCAAATTAGTTGCTCTTGTCGGCCAGAACAAAGGAACACCGCGTAAATCAGCCTTCGCTGAAAATCGTTGCGCGGTTGTGGCTGTGCCGCGGCTTTAAGGCGCGTCTAGTAGGCGCCCGCTTGCGATTTTCCCCCGACTCCGTTGCAGCAATTGGCGGATTTCCCCCTCATATAACGAATCGGCTATCTCCCTTGTTTTGCCGGCTCGACAACGAAGAGGTGAAAACAGAGGCCGAACTTTCGCGGTGGTAGGGGGGGTGGAGTCCCGTCGATGACACGCTGTCGGATCGGGCGTCGTAAATCGCCTGTCGCGGGGCGGTGCTGGGTTTAGCTATGCATCCACGTCATGGTGTGGCTGTGGCGGTTGGCACCGACATCTGGTAGGGTGCCGGCGTCTTTCAGGCGCATTGCAGGCCGCTTCGCCGGCCCGGTTGCGGCCTGTGTATCCGTTACCGTCCGCACCGGAGTTTCCGCCGTCATGACCGTCCGCACCGTGGCACTCGCTTCCGATCACGCCGGCTATGAGCTGAAGGCTCAGATCGCACGGCAGCTTGAAGGCGCCGGCTACACCGTTCTCGATCTCGGTACCGACGGTCCGGCCTCGGTCGATTACCCGGACTTCGCCGCCGCGCTGGCCGCCGCCGTCACCGACGGCCGGGCGCAGCGCGGAGTGCTGGTCTGCGGCAGCGGCATCGGCATCAGCATCGCCGCCAACCGCCATCCCGGCATCCGCGCCGCCCTGGTGCACGACGTGACGACCGCGCGCCTGTCGCGCGAGCACAACGACGCCAACGTGATCGCGCTGGGCGCCCGCATCGTTGGGCCGGAGATCGCCAAGGATTGCGTCGAGGCGTTTCTGAAGGCCGAGTTCGAAGGCGGCGAGCGCCATAGCCGCCGCATCGCCAAGATGGGCTGAGCGCGTTTCCGCGCCGCTTTTCCTGGCCCGTCATTCGGCCGCGAAGGCCCGCAACCGGGACGCGACAGAGCCCGGAGACCTGACAAAAGCGGGCAGGCCGAGCGTCTGTCCTGCTTGATGCCCCTTCGATGAGGAACCTTCCGCCATGACCAGCAGCAACACCGCAGAGATCGGCCGTTTCTTCGCCGCCTCGCTTGCCGAGACCGATCCCGAACTGGCCCGCGCGGTGCGCGACGAGCTGGTCCGCCAGCAGGAGCAGATCGAGCTGATCGCCTCCGAGAACATCGTCTCCCAGGCGGTGCTGGAGGCGCAGGGCTCGGTCCTGACCAACAAGTATGCCGAAGGCTATCCGGGCAAGCGTTACTACGGCGGCTGCGAATTCGTCGACGTGGCGGAAAACCTCGCCATCGAGCGCGCCTGCAAGCTGTTCGGCTGCGATTTCGCCAACGTGCAGCCGAACTCCGGCTCCCAGGCCAACCAGGCGGTCCTGCTGGCCCTGCTGCAGCCGGGCGACTGCGTGCTCGGCATGTCGCTGGCCGCCGGCGGCCATCTGACCCACGGCGCCGCCCCCAACATGTCGGGCAAGTGGTTCAAGGCCGTGCAGTACGGCGTGCGCAAGGACGACCACCTGATCGACTTCGATCAGGTCGAGGCGCTGGCCCGCGAGCACAAGCCGAAGCTGATCATCGCCGGCGGCTCGGCCTATCCGCGCGTCCTGGACTATGAGCGCTTCCGCGCCATCGCGGACGAAGTCGGCGCAATCTTCATGGTCGACATCGCCCATTATGCTGGCCTGATCGCCGGCGGCGTCTATCCGAACCCGTTCCCCTATGCCGACGTGGTCACCACCACCACCCACAAGACGCTGCGCGGCCCGCGCGGCGGCATGGTGCTGACCAACAAGGAAGACATCGCCAAGAAGATCAACTCGGCCGTCTTCCCCGGCCTGCAGGGCGGCCCGCTGATGCATGTCATCGCCGCCAAGGCGGTGGCCTTCGCCGAGGCGCTGCGTCCGGAGTTCAAGACCTACGCCCAGGCGGTGGTCGACAACGCCCAGGTGCTTGCCAAGACGCTGATCGCCGGCGGGCTGGACATCGTGTCGGGCGGCACCGACAGCCACATCGTGCTGGTCGACCTGCGTCCGAAGAACCTGACCGGCAAGGCGGCGGAAGCCAGCCTCGAGCATGCCGGCATGACCTGCAACAAGAACGGCGTGCCGTTCGACCCGCAGAAGCCGATGATCACCTCCGGCGTCCGCCTGGGCAGCCCGGCGGCGACCACCCGCGGCTTCGGCACAGCCGAGTTCCAACAGGTCGGCGAGATGATCGTCGAGACGCTGGACGGGCTGGCCGCCAGCAACTCCGGCGACAACACGGCGGTCGAGGCGGCGATGCGCGAGCGCGTGCGCGGCCTGTGCCGTCAGTTCCCGATCTATCCGACTCTGTAATCGCCTGTAATCGACGGGGAAACCATCAGATGCGCTGTCCGTTCTGCGGAAACGAGGACACCCAGGTCAAGGACTCGCGCCCGACCGAAGACAACTCGGCAATCCGCCGGCGGCGCTTCTGTCCCAGCTGCAGCGCCCGCTTCACCACCTTCGAACGCGTCCAGCTGCGCGAGCTGACGGTGGTGAAGAGCAACGGCCAGCGCGAAGCCTTCGACCGCGAGAAGCTGCTGCGGTCGATGCGGATCGCGCTGCGCAAGCGCCCGATCGACGCCGACCGCATCGACCGGGTGGTGAACAGCATGGTCCGCCAGTTGGAATCCTCCGGCGAAAGCGAAATCCCGTCGAAGCAGATCGGCGAGAAGATCATGGAAGCGCTGCAGACGATGGATCAGGTGGCGTATATCCGCTACGCCTCCGTCTACAAGGACTTCCGCGAGGCTTCCGACTTCAACGAGTTCGTTGAAACTCTGGCGCCTGAAGCTTCGCCGGGATTGTAATTGCTTCGGTGCGGGGGCAGGCAGGTTGTCCTGCCCCCGCACCAACCCCTCACCCGAACTCTCATCAGACCTGGGCCAGGATCGCCAGCAGCAGGATCGCCACGATGTTGGTGATCTTGATCATCGGATTCACCGCCGGCCCGGCGGTGTCCTTGTAGGGGTCGCCGACGGTATCGCCGGTCACCGCCGCCTTGTGGGCGTCGGAGCCTTTGCCCCCGTGATTGCCCTCTTCGATGAACTTCTTGGCGTTGTCCCAGGCGCCGCCGCCCGACGTCATCGAAATGGCGACGAAGATGCCGGTGACGATGGTGCCCAGCAACATGGCGCCCAGCGCCGCGAAGCCTGCCGCCCGCCCGCCGATGGCGGCGATCACCAGATAGAGGACCACCGGGGCCAGCACCGGCAGCAGCGAGGGGATGACCATCTCCTTGATCGCCGCCTTGGTCAGCATGTCCACCGCACGGCCGTAATCGGGCTTGGCGGTGCCCTCCATGATGCCGGGGATTTCGCGGAACTGGCGCCGCACCTCCACGACGACGGACCCTGCGGCGCGGCCGACGGCAGTCATGCCCATGGCACCGAACAGATAGGGCAGCAGGCCACCCACCAGCAGACCGACGACGACATAGGGATCGTTCAGCCGGAACTCGACCGGGATGTTCGGGAAGTAATGCCCCAAATCCTGGACGTAAGCCGCGAAGAGAACCAGGGCGGCCAGACCGGCGGACCCAATGGCATAGCCCTTGGTCACCGCCTTGGTCGTGTTGCCGACGGCGTCCAGCGCGTCGGTGGTGACGCGGATGTTGGCGGGCATGTCCGACATCTCGGCGATGCCGCCGGCATTGTCGGTGACCGGCCCATAGGCGTCGAGCGCCACCACCATGCCGGCCAGCGCCAGCATCGTCGTCGCGGCGATGCCGATGCCGAAGACGCCGGCTTGCCCATGGGCGATCAGGATGCCGGCGCAGATGACGATCACCGGCAGGGCGGTCGATTCCATCGACACGGCAAGACCCTGGATGACGTTGGTGCCGTGCCCGGTCTCCGACGCCTTGGCGACGCTGCGCACCGGGCGGAAGGCGGTCGAGGTGTAGAATTCGGTGATCCAGACCAGGAGGCCGGTGACGCCGAGCCCGACCAGGGCCGAGACGAACAGGTTGAAGCCGGTGATCGACACGCCGTCGGTCATGGTGATTGCGCGGGTGAAGCCGAACAGGATCGCGGTGACGATCAGGATCAGCACCAGCGAGATGCCGGCCGCGACGATCAGTCCCTTGTAGAGCGCCTTCATGATGGCGTTGTCGGGGCCGAGCTTCACCGCGAAGGTGCCGGCGACCGAGGCAAGGATGCAGACGGCGCCGATCAGCAGCGGATAGACCAGCATCATCCGCAACACGCCGCCGGTAAAGAAAATCGCCGCCAACAGCATGGTGGCGACGATGGTGACGGCGTAGGTCTCGAACAGATCGGCGGCCATACCGGCACAGTCGCCGACATTGTCGCCGACATTGTCGGCGATGACCGCCGGGTTGCGCGGGTCGTCCTCCGGGATGCCGGCCTCCACCTTGCCGACCAGATCGGCGCCGACGTCGGCGCCCTTGGTGAAGATTCCGCCGCCCAGCCGGGCGAAGATCGAGATCAGCGAGGCACCGAAGCTGAGCGCCACCAGCGCCTCCAGCACGGTGCGGACCTCGACAGGATCGTTGACGCGGTAGACCAGTGTCAGAATGCCGAAATAGCCGCCGACGCCCAGCAGCCCCAGCCCGACCACCAGCATGCCGGTGATCGCCCCCGACTTGAAGGCGATGTCGAGTGCCGGTGCCAGACCGCGGGTGGCGGCCTCCGCCGTGCGGACGTTGGCGCGGACCGAGACGTTCATGCCGACATAACCGGCACTGCCCGACAGCACGGCGCCGATCAGGAAGCCCAAGGCCACCGGAAAGCCAAGCGTCACCCACAGGATGACCAGCAGGACGATGCCGGCGATGGCGATGGTGGTGTATTGGCGGTTCAGATAGGCGCGTGCTCCTTCCTGCACCGCGGCGGCGATGGCCTGCATCCGTTCGGACCCAGGCGACGCGGCCATGACTTCTTTCCCGGTACGAAAACCGTAGGCCAGCGCGAGCAGGCCGGCGGCGATGATGACGATGAACGCTAGAGCCATCGCATCCCCCGATTG
>Ga0206117_101125_pt1 | contig 16163 bp, 14 predicted proteins | sample 3A5Ametagenome_FD_177997 | JGI IMG/M metagenome (GOLD analysis project Ga0206117, IMG submission 177997) | Enriched microbial communities from leaf-cutter ant dump, University of Wisconsin, Madison, United States - 3A5A | ecosystem: Environmental > Terrestrial > Nest > Insects nest > Nest dump... | reverse complement strand
TGGACAGCGCCAACGCGGTCGGCGAGGTCGGCTCCATCACCTGCGGCGACGCGCTGCGTCTGATGCTGAAGGTCGATCCCGACACCCAGATCATCCTGGATGCGAAGTTCCAGACCTTCGGCTGCGGCTCGGCCATCGCGTCGTCATCGGCGCTGACCGAGATGATCATCGGCAAGACGGTGGACGAGGCGTTGACCCTGACCAACCGCGACATCGCCGAGTATCTGGGCGGCCTGCCGCCGGAGAAGATGCACTGCTCGGTCATGGGGGCCGAGGCCCTGCGTGCCGCCATCGCCAACTACAAGGGTGAGGAGTGGGTCGACGACCACGAGGAAGGCGAGCTGATCTGCAAGTGCTTCGGGGTCGACGCCGCGATGATCGAGCGCGCGGTGACCGTCAACGGCCTGACCTCTCTGGAGGAAGTTACCCACTACACCAAGGCCGGTGGCTCCTGCCAGACCTGCCACGAGAAGATCGAGGAGGTGCTGGAAGCGGTGATGGCCAAGACCGGCGCGCTGAAACCCGCTGCCAAGCACACCCCCGGCACCGTCGGCCTCGACGCCATCAAGCCGCTGCCGGCCAAGCCGGAACCGGCCGCCGCGCCGAAGCTGACCAACGTGCAGCGGATGCAGGCGATCATGAGCGCCATCGAGGAAATGCGCCCGCAAATCCAGCGCGACGGCGGCGACGTGGAACTGGTCGACATCGACGGCAAGGACATCTACGTCCGGCTGACCGGCGCCTGCTCCGGCTGTTCGCAGTCGGCGGGCACGATGATGGGCGTGCAGATGAAGCTGGTCGAGGCGCTCGGCGAGTTCGTGCGGGTCAAGCCCGCGTCCCTCATGCCGGCCCATGCGGGCTAAGGGGAGGAACCGGCGATGACGATTCCGAACGTGACCATTCCCAACCGGGGCATCTATCTCGACAACAACGCCACCACCCGCGTTGACCCCGACGTGCTGGCGGAAATGCTGCCGCTCTTCACCGAGCATTTCGGCAACCCGTCCTCGATGCACGCCTTCGGCGCCGCGGTCGGCGGCAAGATCGAATGGGCGCGCAAGCAGGTCCAGGCGCTGCTCGGTGCCGCCCATGACAGCGAGATCGTCTTCACCTCGGGCGGCACGGAAAGCGACAACACCGCGATCCTGTCGATCATCGAGGCCTATCCGAAGAAGCGCGAGATCGTCACCAGCGTGGTCGAGCACCCCGCCGTGCTGGCGCTCTGCGACTATCTGGAGAAGAAGCGCGACTACAAGATCCACCGCATCCCGGTGGACAACAAGGGCAACCTCGACATCGACGCCTACCGGGCGGCGCTGTCGGATCAGGTCGCCATCGTGTCGATCATGTGGGCCAACAACGAGACCGGGACGATCTTCCCGATCGAGGAGCTGGCGCAGATGGCCAAGGCGGTCGGCGCCGTCTTCCACACCGACGCCGTCCAGGCGGTCGGCAAGATCCCGATGAAGCTCGCCGACAGCGCCGTCGACATGCTGTCGCTGTCCGGCCACAAGCTGCACGCCCCCAAGGGCATCGGCGCGCTGTACGTCAAGCGCGGCCTGCGCTTCCGTCCGATGCTGCGCGGCGGCCACCAGGAACGCTCGCGCCGCGCCGGCACCGAGAACGCGCCGGCCATCGTCGGCCTGGGCGCCGCCGCCCACCTCGCCCTCACCCACATGGGCGAGGAGAACACGCGGGTGAAGGCTCAGCGCGACCGGCTGGAACAGGCGATCCTGGCCGCCGTGCCGGCCTGCTTCGTCACCGGCAACCCGGACCACCGGCTGCCCAACACCTGCAACATCGCCTTCGAGTTCATCGAGGGCGAGGCCATCCTGCTGCTGTTGAACGAGCAGGGCATCGCCGCGTCCTCCGGATCGGCCTGCACCTCGGGATCGCTGGAGCCGAGCCACGTGATGCGTGCCATGGGCGTGCCCTACACGGCGGCGCACGGCGCCACCCGCTTCTCGCTGTCGCGCGACACCACCGACGCCGAGATCGACCACGTCATCGCCGTGGTGCCGGGCATCATCGCCAAGCTGCGCAGCCTGTCGCCCTACTGGCAGCAGGAGGCCGGGAAGCCCAAAGAGTTCGCACCCGTTTATTCCTAACACCGGAATCGCAGGCCGGGTCGGTGGCCCGTCCCGGCACCCCGCCCGACGACACCCCGTCGGGGCGGGTCCCCGGCCCGGCCTGCGACACTTTTCAAAGGGGACAGGTCTCCCCCGCGCGCGAGGTGCCCCCATGCCCACCACCTTCGCCACCATCAACGACACCACGCTGCGCGACGGCGAGCAGACAGCCGGCGTCGCCTTCACGCTCGACGAGAAGATCGCCATCGCCCGCGCGCTCGACGCCGCCGGCGTGCCGGAGCAGGAGATCGGCATCCCCGCCATGGGCGAGGAGGAGCGCGAGGGCATCCGCGCGGTGGCGTCGCTGGGGCTGAAGGGCCGGCTGATGGTGTGGTGCCGCATGCACGACGCCGACCTCAAGGCGGCGCTCTCCTGCAATGTCGGCTTCGTCAACCTGTCGATGCCGGTGTCGGACATCCACATCACCAGGAAGCTGAAGCGCAATCGCGCCTGGGCGCTGGCGGAGATCGAGCGCCGGGTGAAACAGGCGCGCGACCACGGGCTGGAGGTCAGCGTCGGCGGCGAGGATTCGTCGCGCGCCGACATGGATTTCCTGATCGCCGCCGCCACGGTGGCGCAACAGGCCGGCGCCCGCCGCTTCCGCTTCGCCGACACGCTGGGCGTGCTCGATCCCTTCCAGACGCGCGCCTGCATAGACCGGCTGCGCCGGGCCACCGACCTTGAGATCGAGATCCACGCCCATGACGATCTGGGCCTCGCCAACGCCAATTCGCTGGCCGCGGTGCTGGGCGGCGCCACCCACGTCAACACGACGGTGAACGGTTTGGGCGAGCGCGCCGGCAACGCCCCGCTGGAAGAGGTGGTGGTGTCGCTGAAACACCTCTACCACATCGACACCGGCGTCGAGACGCGGTCGCTCGGCACCATCAGCGATCTGGTGGAACGGGCCTCCAACCGGCCGGTGGCGGTCAACAAGTCGATCGTCGGCGCCGCCGTCTTCACCCACGAGGCCGGCATCCATGTCGACGGGCTGCTGCGCGACCGCAGCACCTACCAGAATTTCGATCCGGCCGAGGTCGGGCGCGAACACCGCATCGTGCTGGGCAAGCATTCCGGCACCGCGGCAGTGAAGCTGGCCTACGAGCGGCTCGGCATCGCCTGCGACGACGCCACCGCGCAGGCGGTGCTGCCGCGCGTCCGGGCGCTGGCCACCCGCGCCAAGCGGCCGCCGACGGCCGAGGAACTGCACGCCTTTCTGGAGGCGGCGACATGAGCAAAACCGGACCCGGTACCGGTATCCTCGCCCTGCTGCGCGAGGATGTCGCCTGCGTGTTCGACCGCGACCCGGCGGCGCGCAACGTTCTCGACGTGTTGACCTGCTATCCCGGCATCCATGCGCTGGTGATCCACCGCTTCGCCAACGCAGCCTGGCGGCGGGGGCTGCGCTGGCCGGCACGGTTCCTGTCCTATGTCGCCCGTGCGGTGACCAACATCGACATCCATCCCGGCGCCGGCATCGGCCGCCGCTTCTTCATCGACCATGGTGCCGGCGTGGTGATCGGCGAGACGGCCGAGATCGGCGACGACGTGACGCTCTATCACGGCGTCACACTGGGCGGCACGTCCTGGACCAAGGGCAAGCGGCATCCGACGCTGATGGACGGCGTGCTGGTCGGTGCCGGCGCCAAGATCCTGGGACCGATCACCGTCGGAGCCAACGCGCGCGTCGGCGCCAATTCTGTGGTGACCAAGCCGGTGCCGGAGGGCATGACCGTGGTCGGCATCCCCGGCCGGGTGGTGCGGCCGGAAGCCTATCGCCAGCTGTCCGATCCCCATCTTTCCAATCACGGCATCGACCTGGAACATCACCTGATGCCCGATCCGGTCGGCAAGGCCATCGCCTGCCTGATCGATCACATAAACCGCATCGAAGCCCGGCTCGAGGCCCACACCGCAGCGGAAACGTCACAGTTTCCTGCTAAAAGCATCCGCCTGTCGGAATTTCGCCTGAACGATATACGTTTGGACGGTGTGGCCTGCAGCTCTTGTGGCAACATTTGCGACCAGGAGGGGTGCGCCCCCTCCCCTTCCACCCAGCAGCACGCGTGAGGAGCCTTCGACGATGAGCGATTTCACCGACGACCTCGACGATCTGGAAACCGCGGAAGACTTCCTGCGCTTCTTCCATGTCACCTACGACCAGCGCGTGGTGAACGTGAACCGCCTGCACATCCTGCAGCGCTTCCACGATTACCTGTCTGAGGATATCGGGATAGAAGGTCTGGACGACGAGGGCACGTCGGCGCGCTACCGTTTTCACCTGGAGCGCGCGTACCAGGATTTCGTCGTCTCCAACGCCATCGCGGAGAAGACCTTCAAGGTCCATAAGGAAGAGGCGCGCAAAATGGCCGACCGCTTCGTCCCGCTGGACAGCCTGCTGGGCACCCCGGTCGGCTGAACCGCCGCCGGCGCCGTTCGACCGAACGAGTGGGGCCGAACGAGTGGGGGCGCCTTCCGCGCCCCCCTTGTCGTCAGTGGACTTTGCTCTCGTTCGTACCGCCGTCGCGCCGGTAGACATGGACGTGGTAGGCCGCCATCGGGTTCTCGTCGAGATAGCGAAGCAGCTCCTGCTCCGTCCGCGGCGTGGCATCGCGGATCAGCACCTGCCAGGCGGGCTCCATCGTCGCGCGCATGGTCTCGTTGTGCGGCAGCATGATGAAGCCGGCCCATTCCGGGTCGAAATCGGCCAGATAGCTCTTGGTGTAGTGCTTCATCATCGCCGCGTCGTTGACGTTGACGCTTTCCATGTTCTCGAAACAGACACGCAGATCCATCGCCGGTCTCCTCATGCAGAAGGCTGCAGACCCGCCGATAGCCTGTCCAACAACGTGCAAGGGACAGGCGCAGGTCCACGATGTTCGCTCGTGAAAACAGCCCTGACAGTGAGATGGTACGCCGCATGTGTGAAAAACAAGGGCTCACCGGCAGCCAAGGCGACGCTTTTCCCTCGTCACCCATGCAAAGGGCGCAGATTGCGCCATTGGTCATAATCCCGCGATTTCAGGTTCGCCGATTGCAGGTCTCCTGTAAAATCGCTGTGACACCCCTTGCGCGATCATGATGACCGATCCTTTGCCTGCCTCAGACACTCCCATTCGCATCCTCATCGTGGAAGACGAGAGCCTCGCCGCCATGGCCTTGGAGGAGGTTCTGGGTATGCTCGGATTCGCCGTCGTCGGGATCGAGGACAATGCCGACGGTGCGATTGCGGCGGCGGAGAAGCTGCGTCCGGACATCGTGATGATGGACATCCGCCTGCTCGGTCCGCGTGACGGGATCGAGGCTGCCGCGGCAATCCGCGAGCGGACCGGCATCCGCTGCATCTTCACCTCCGCCTTCGGCGACCCCGAAACCCGCCACCGCGCCGCCGAATGCGAACCCTTCGGCTTCGTCCGCAAGCCCTACTTCCCGGCCGAACTGCAACGGGCGCTGGGTCAGGCGACGGAGGTGTTGAACCGGCGCGGCTGAAGGTCCCCAAATCAAATCGGCCTCCGCACGTCGCCGCGCGGAGGCCACCCAGTTCCGGGGAAAAACAATGGAAAACCGGATCAGCGAAAGACCGGATCAGCCGAACTTGTAGCTGATGCCGTAGCCGCCGCGCGGATAGTCCCAGGCGATGTTGCCCTTGTCCTGGCAGACGACGCGGCAGGTGCCGCATTCCAGGCACCCGTCGGTCACCAGCGTCACGCCGCCGGTTTCGTTCTTGCTGTAGCAGGCGGCCGGGCAGCAGAAGGTGCAAGCCTGCTTCTCGCAGGTCTGGCAGGCCTCCACGCTCTTTATCTGGATGTGCGGCCGGCTCTCGTCGACGATGTAGCGGTTCTGATAGAGCTTCTCTTCGACCTTGACCATCATGTTCATCGCACGGCCCTCACCAGCTTGATTGCGTCACCGACCAGTCCCATCACCGAGCGGCGCTTGATGAAGGACTTCATGATCTGCTTTTCCTTGGTCTTCTTGTCGATGCTGTCCACGGTGAACCAGTTGTGGGCCGCCGCGGTGATCTCGTCGGGATAGGCGCCGAAGAACTGTTTGTTGCCATGCATGATGCCGGGCAGCTCGCGGTACTTCTTCAGGTCCTTCATGATGAAGCTGTCATCCAGCTTCTTCTTGTAGGCGGCCAGGTTCGACGCGGTGAAGCCCTTGCCGGCGGCCTTCAGCTCGATCACCGTTTCCGCCGCCATCCGGCCCGACGCCATGGCGAGGTTGGACCCCTCGCGGTGCGCCGCGTTGTTGAAATGGGCGGCGTCGCCGACCACCATCCAGCCGTCGCCATAGAGCTGCGGAACCGCCTTGTAGCCGCCTTCCGGGATCATGTGGGCGGCATATTCCTTCATCTCCGCCCCTTCGATCAGCGGCTTGATGACGGGGTGGTTCTTCAGATCCTCCAGCATCTTGTAAGGCGGGCAGGAGCCGTTCTTGAAATCGGAGATCAGGCAGCCGATGCCGATCGTCAGCGATTCCTTGTTGGTGTAGAGGAAGGCGGTGCCGACCATCCCCTTGGTCACCTTGCCCATGATCTCGATGACGACGCCTTCGTCCTCCTTGATGCCGAAGCGCTGCTGGATCAGCTCCGGATCGATGAAGAGGATTTCCTTGACCGCCAGCGCCACATTCTCCGGTGCGGCTTCGTCCTGCAGTCCGGCGCGCTTGGCGAGCAGAGCGTTGACGCCGTCGGCCATGATGACGACATCGGCGTGAATTTCCCCACCCTCGCGGTCGGTGCGGACGCCGATGACCTTGCCGGATGCATCGCGGATCAGCTCGGTCACCGTCGTTTCGCAGATCTGCAGGCCGCCGACCTTGCGGATCTGCTCGCCCCACCACTTGTCGATGTTGGCGCGGATGATGGTGTAGCGGTTCGGCTTGTCGGTATTGAAGGCTTCCGAGCGGTAGTTGGTGCCGACATAATTGTCGTCGCCCAGCAGCCAGACGCGCTGCTCGATGATGTGGCGCTCGGTCGGACAATCGTCCCGGAAGTCCGGAATGATCTTCTCAAGCTCATGGGCGTACATGATGCCGCCCTGAACGTTCTTGGCGCCGGGATATTCGCCGCGCTCGAGCTGGAGCACCTTCAGCCCCTGCTTGGCCAGCATATAGGTCGCGGCGTTGCCGGACGGACCGGCACCGATGACGATGGCGTCGAACTTTTCGACCATGTCGACAGGCTCCTTTCTCGTCCGGCGGTCAGCCGGCCATGCGGTTGACGGAGAGGCGGCGGCCGAAGGCATCGGTCAGCGCCGGCAGGATCTTCAACGCGTCGCCGACCAGACCCAGATGGGCGAAGTCGAAGATCGTCGCGTTCGGATCGGTGTTGATCGCCAGGATCAGGTCCGACTTTTCCATGCCGACCCGATGCTGGATGGCGCCGGAGATGCCGGCGGCGATGTAGAGCTTCGGCCGCACCGTCTTGCCGGTCTGCCCGACCTGACGGTCGTTGCCGGCCCAGCCGGCCTGGACCAGCGGGCGGGTGACGCCGACCTCGGCGCCCAGCACCCTGGCGAGGTCGAAGACCAGCTTCATGTTCTCGACCTTGCCCAGCCCCTTGCCGGCGGACACGATGATGTCGGCGAAGGCCAGCTGCGCCTCGTTCTGCTCGCGGTCGGCGATGAAGTTCAGAACCTTGGTGACGATGTCCTCTTCACGCAGATCCGGCTGGATTTCAATGACGCGGCCGATGCGGGCGTCGTCGCGCTCCGGCATCGCCATCACGCGCGGACGGACGGTGGCCATCTGCGGCCGGTAGGCCAGGGTCTGGATGGTGCAGAGCAGCGTGCCGCCGAAGGTCGGCCGGGTGGCGGCCAGCGAACGGTTGTCGGCGTAGATGTCCAGTTCGGTGCAGTCGGCGGTCAGTCCGGTCGCCAGCGTGGTGGCGATGGCGCCGGCCAGATCGCGGCCCAGCGTGGTGGCGCCCAGCAGCACGATCTCCGGCTTGTGGGTGTTCACAACGTCGGTCATGACCCGGCAATAGGGATCGGTGCGGTAGTCGGCCAGCGCCGGATCGGTCACCTTGTAGACGATGTCGGCGCCATAGCCGATGGCGTCGCCGCAGATGCGGTTCAGGTCGGGGCTCTCGGCGCCCAGGACCACGGCACCCACCTCCACCCCCAGCTTGTCGGCCAGCTTGCGGGCTTCGCCCAGCAGTTCCAGCGACACGGAATGGACGATGCCGCGCTCCTGCTCCACGATCACCCAGACGTTCTTGTAAACCTTCAGGTGTTCGGGAAGCTGGAACTTGCGGCCCTGGGGCTTGCTCGGTTCGCTCATCGTCGGGTCTCCCGCGGATGGATCGTCAAAGCCCGGCCGCGGCGCGGGCGAGCAGGTCGCCGGCCAGCTTGGGCTGGGCGGCGAAGATGGCGTCGATGGCGGCGGCGGCCATCGCTTCGGAGGTGTCGGCATCGGCGACGATCATCTTCGCCTTTTCCGCCCGCGGCTTCGGCACGAACACCTTCGACACCACGGTCGGCGAGCCCTTCAGGCCGACGCGGCCCTCCTCGGCGCCGGTGAAGTCGCGGCTCCAGGTCTTCAGTTCGTAGCGGGCGGCGCGGAACAGATCGTCCATCTTGCCGAAGCGGATGGTGTTGGTGCCCTCCAGCATGGTGATCATACAGGGGAGCTTCGTCTTCAGCACCTGAACACCCCCTTCGGAGCGGCGCTGCACCACGATCTCCTTTGACGCGATGTCCAGATCCTCGATCTTGGTGATGTAGGTCAGCTGCTCGAAGCCGAGCCGGGTGGCGATGCCGGGGCCAACCTGGGCGGTGTCGCCGTCCACCGTCTGCTTGCCGCAGAAGACGATGTCGACCGGATCCTCCTCCGACAGCTTCTGGATGGCCGAGGTCAGGGCGTAGCTGGTCGCCAGCGTGTCGGAGCCGGCGAACTTGCGGTCGGTCAGCAGGACCGCGTCGTCGGCGCCCAGCGACAGCGCCTTGCGCAGCGAGGTTTCCGCCATCGGCGGTCCCATGGTCAGCACGGTGACACGGGCGCCCACCTTGTCCTTCAGCCGCAGCGCCTCTTCCAGCGAGAACAGGTCGAAGGGGTTGATGATGGCGGGCACGCCCTGCCGCATGATGGTGTTGGTGACGGGATGGATGCGGATCTGGGCGCTGTCGGGCACCTGTTTGATACAGACGACGATGTGCATCCCGTTCTCCTTGGCTTCCGCTCTCGCTGTGGCGCGCATTTTGGGTTTGGGGCCGGCACCGGGCCGGGATACACCCAGAACAGCAAGCGGCGTGCCAGCCGGCAGACACCGGCCAAGTCACGGGAAATACTGGAGTTTTTCAAAAGGCGGGAAGCGTCCTCCCCTTGTCGTAAAGGCGACAAGGGGACGCTCATGTCGGTTTCGCTACAGCACCGGCGGGTGCGATATCAGACCGTCTCGATGTGGACGATGACGCGGTTCAACTCCACGCCAACGCGGGCGACCATGTCGGCGATGCCGTCGAGCCGGTGGTCGATCACCGCCAGTTCCACCGCATCGGCGGCGGCGGCGAGGTCGCGGGCGCCGACGGTGCGCGAGGATCCCGCCAGCTTGTGGGCGGCCTGCCGAACCTCGTCCCAGATCTCGCCGGCCAGCGCGTCGACCAGCCAATGGTGCGAAGCGCTGTTGGAGGTCACGAACTCGCCCAGCAGATGGCGGACGAACTCGCCGTCGCCGTCGAACAGCGCGGTCAGCGCCTCCAGGTCGAGCGGCGGCAGGTCGGCACTGACAGGGGTAGGCCGGGGTGGCGTCTGAGGCGCCGGTTGCTGCAACTTGCAAGTCGCCGGCCCCATGTTCTGCAACGGATCGTCCAATTCCTCACCCTCCCCGCATTCGCCGTCCGCCGGCGGCAGGAAACGGTCCACCACCCGGCGCAGGTCGGCAAGGCTGACCGGTTTCGCCAACGTATCGTCCATGCCCGCGAGAAGGCAAAGCTGGGCCTCGTTCTCCGTCGCGTTGGCGGTGATGGCGACGATGGGCAGGCGAGCGCCGCTTTCGCCCTCCGCGGCGCGGATGCTGCGGGCCAGTTCCATGCCGTCCATCTCCGGCATCTGGCAGTCGGTCAGCAGCAGGCCATGGCCGCCGGCCCGCCACAGGGCCAGCGCCTGGGCACCGTCCTCCGCGGTCTCCATCACATGGCCGAGCAGAGTCAGCTGGCGCTGGATGACCTGACGGTTGGTCGGATGGTCTTCCGCCACCAGGATCAGCCGGCCCCGTGCCCGCGCCTCCTCCACCGTGGGCAGGCGGCGACGGCCGGCGGTCGGCGCGGCGGGCTCCGGGGCAGGTTGCCGGTCGGCGCGTCCGCCCTCCCCCGCCGCCATCCGTCCGGCGGCGGCCAGGACGGCGCGGACCAGCCCGACCCGCCGCACCGGCCGGGCGAGTACCACGGTGCCGGCACCGGAGGCGCCCAGCTCCGCCGCGTCGCCGGAACTCAGCGCGTCGCCGCCGATCACCACGCGCCCGCGAACCCGGCCGCGCGGGTCGCGGTCCAGCGCCGCAGTGTCGGTGCCGAGCGTGGAGACCAGCACGTCGCAGACGGCAGTCGGCAGCAGGGTGTGCAAGGCTGCGCCGGCGTCGGCCGCCTCCACCACCTGGGCGCCGTCCGCGTTCAGATAGCGGGCGAGAAAGCCGCGCTCCTGCGCATCCGCCGCCAGGAGCAGAACAGTCACCCCTTGCAGCGGCGCCCGCTGCATCACGGCCTGCCCCTCCACCGGAACCAGATCGGCGGAGAAGGTGAACCAGAAGGTGGAGCCGACATTCACCTCGCTGTTGACGCCGATGTCGCCGCCCATCAGCTCGGCCAGACGCCGGCAGATCGACAGCCCCAGCCCGGTGCCGCCGAAACGGCGGGTGGTCGATGCCTCCGCCTGGGTGAAGGGACGGAACAGGCGGCTCTGGTTCTCCCTGGAGATGCCGATGCCGGTGTCGGTCACCGCGACGCGGATGATGACGCGGTCGCCGTCGAAATGCGCCAGCTCCACCCGCACGGTGACCGACCCGGACTGTGTGAACTTCACCGCATTGCCGGCGATGTTGAACAGGACCTGCCGGATGCGGACCGGATCGCCCATGACCTCCATCGGTAGGTCGGGGTCGACGTAGGTGACCAGCGACAGTCCCTTGGCCCTGGCACCCGGCGCCAGCGTGTCGGCCACCCCCTCCACCACATTGGCGAGCGCCACCGGCACCCGCTCCAGGTCGAGCCGGCCGGCCTCGATCTTGGAGAAGTCGAGGATGTCGTTGATGATGGTCAGCAGGGCGCCAGCCGATTCCCGCACCACGCTGACCAGTTCGCGCTGGTCGCCGGTCAGGCTGGTGTGCTCCAGCAGTTCCAGCATGCCCTGGATGCCGTTCATCGGCGTGCGGATCTCGTGGCTCATGGTCGCCAGGAACAGCGACTTCGCCTGATTGGCCGCCTCGGCCTCCGACCGCGCCGCCTCCGCCGCTTCGCGTGCCGCCACCAGATCATGCGTGCGCTCCGCCACCTGCCGTTCCAGGCTGCGGTTCAGCTCGGTCAGTTCTTCGTACAGGTGGACGTTGTCGAAGCCGATGGCGACCTTGGCGCAGAACACCTCCAGCAGCCGCCGCTCGTCTGCGGTCAGCGCGCGGCCATGCCCGAGATAGACCACGGTGTCGTGCCGGCGGGTGGCGGAGCGGAAGACCAGCACGCTGTGCCCGCGCTCAAAGCGGTTGCGGCCATCGGTCAGCGCCGCGGTCACCGCCTGCGCCGCGTCGGGCGGCAGCGCCAGGAACAACGGGATTCCCTCCATCCCGACATGGCAGCCGGCACCGCCCAGAACCAGCGGTTCCGCCGGCCGCGGCCCGTCGCACAGGCGGCTGACCAGCGCCACCCCGCCCGACGTCATGCCATTGGCCGGCGGACAGACGCCGACGATCTGGGCCACGGCATGGCGGACGAACTCCGCCATCGTCCGCTTGCCCAGCAGGGTGGAGGAGGAGTCCAGGATGCGCTCCAGCCCCTCCCGGTGGTCCTCGATGGCGGTGATGTCCTGATATCCGCGCAGCGCGGCGACGACGGAGGTGAACAGCTTCTGCGCCGTCAGCTCCGTCTTCGATTTGTAGTCGTTGATGTCGTAGCTGAGGATGACGTCGCGTTCCGGCGCCTGCCCAGGCTGGCCGGTGCGCAGGATGATGCGCACACGGCGGTTGCTCAGCTCGCTGCGGATGTAGCGGACCAGCCGCAGGCCGGCGTCGTCGGATTCCATCACGACGTCCAGCAGGATCACCGCGATGGCCGGGTTGTCGCGCAGCACCCCGCGCGCCTCCGCCGCGGTGGCGGCCGACAGGAACTGCGCCGGGCGTCCTTCGAAGGTGAAGCCGCGCAGCACCATCTTGGTGGTGGCATGGATGGCCGGGTCGTCGTCGACGATCAGGATCAGCCAGGGTTCGACCGGCTCGACAGCCTCGGCAACCGCCTCGACGGCGGGCTCCTCCTCCGCGAACAGGAATTCGTCGCTCATCACGGTCCCCCGCCGAACTTGCCGCGCTTTCTCCACCCAAACGCGCGGGCGACAGTACCATAAGCAAGGGAACGCCTGCCAGTTCGGCCCCCTCCGGCGGTCATCGGGCGGCCATCGGGCCGAAAGGGTGGATTTGACGGGCGGCAGCCGCCATGGTGGCGCCGTTTCCCATCGCGCATGTGCCGTCATGAATTTGCTTGCCTGCATCCACGACAAGGCCCCGCTGATCGAGGCGCGGGACCCCGACCTGGGCGACCTGTTCCCGCCAGGATTCCTCGATCTTTACGAGGTGCACAGCTACCGCAACGCCGCGCGCATCCTGGCCCACGCCTGCACGGCCGAGTTCCGCGAGATCACCGAACGGCTGATGGAGTTCCGCATCCGCACCGAGGACATCGTGGCGTCGGGCGGCAACAAATCGCAGATCGCCAAGACGATGGAACGGATGCTGAACCCGCTGGGGTGGAACGAGACGCGCATCCGCGGCGACCTGTTCATCACCAAGATGATCGTGACGCACGAGGAGAAGCGCCGCGTCGCCGGCAAGAACCGCGGCCAGACCGTCACCGAGCAGCGCCAGCGCGAGGAGCTTTACAAGGTCAATGGCTTCATCGACGGGCACAAGATCGACTTTGTGAAAGGGCGGGTGTCCTTCGACCTGGAATGGAACAGCAAGGACCAGACCTTCGACCGCGACCTCTACGCCGCCCGCACCTTCTACGAATGCGGCATCATCAATGCCGGCGTCCTGCTGACCCGCAGCGCCGAACTGATCCCGCTGTTCACCGAAGTGGCGCGGCGGGTCGAGATGAAAAACTTCCAGAACAAGTACGGCGCCAGCACCACCTGGATGAAGAAGCTGCTCTACCGGCTGGATGCCGGCCGTGGCGGCGGCTGCCCGGTGCTGGCGCTCGGCATCCGCCCGGCGCTGGTGTCCGATTTCGACGAATGGAAGGACAGCCACCCGGTGGTGCGGCAGACGGCGACCTTCGACGTCGACACCGGGGCGGAGGACGAGGACGATCTGTGGTGAGGGCGCGGAGGGCTCCTCACCGGCATCCTCACGCGAACTTGCGGTCAGTCAGCAGCAGCCGAACCGCAAACCCCAGGAACAGCACGCCGGCGATGCCGTCCAGCGCCGTGCGGACCCGTGGGCTGGACAGGACGCGCCGTGCAGCCCCGGCGCTGAGCGCGGCGATGCCGACCAGATAGAGGCCGCCCAGCACTGAGATGATGTTGCCGAGGATGAAGGTCTGCAACGCCACATGGCCCAGCTCCGGGGCGATGAACTGGGGCACGAAGGCCAGCTGGAACAGGATGATCTTCGGGTTCAGCAGGTTGGTCAGCAGCGCCTGGACGAAGACGCGGCCGGTGCCCGCCGGGGCCGGGGCCTCGATGGCCGGAGCGGGTTCGGCACCACGGCTGGCCCAGACGTTCCACAGCGACCGGAAGCCGATCCAGGCGAGATAGGCGCCGCCGGCATAGCGCAGCAGGTCGAACAGCGACGCCGACGCCGCGATCAGGGCGGAGATGCCGGCGGCAGCCAGCAGCGAATGGACGGTGTTGCCGACGCAGATGCCGATGGTGGCCACCACGCCCGCCTGCCGGCCATCGGCGATGCTGCGGGTCAGCACCAGAAGCGAGTCCGGCCCCGGCGCCAGGACCAGCACACAGACGGCGACCATGTAGAGTTGCAGCAGATGGAGGTCGAGCGGCAGGGTCATCGCGGGACGGCCTTCGAATGGGGGCTCAGGCGAGGGGTTCGGGTGCTCAGTCGGGCCAGCGGCGGTGGATCCACAGCCATTGCGCCGGCTTGTCGCGGATCCAATCCTCCAACAGGCGGTTCAGCCTTTCCATAAGAATTCGCGCATCCGTATTGCGGTCGCCGCTGGTCGGGTATTCCTCCGGCGGCAGGACGGTGACGCGGAAATTGGCCCCTTCCAGGCGCTCGGTCCGCGCCGGGCACAGCGGCAGCTGCATCTTCATGCCGAGGACGGCGGCGGCCGGGGCGGTCATGGCGTCGCGGCCGAAGAAGGGCACGGGGATGCCGTCATTCATCTTCTGGTCGATCAGCATGCCGACATGGCCGCCCCTGGTCAGGTGACGCAACAGGATCCTGGCGCCATCCGGTCCCTTGGGGATCTGCGTGCCGGTCGCCGCCCCGCGCAGCCTCACCAGCAGGTCGCCGACCATCGGGTTGTTGGGCGCGCGGTAGACCAGCCCCAGTTCCAGCCCGCGCAGCCGCGCGGCGACCGACTGCACCTCCCAGTTCGCCAGATGGCCGGAGACCATGAGGCCGGCCTTGCCGTCTTCGCGCAGGGCATCGACATGCTCCACGCCGACAATCTCGGTCCGATCGCGGCCGATCTGCTCCAGATGCGGATATTCGGCGATGGTGCGGCCGAGATTGTCCCACATGCCGCGCAGGATCGCGTCGATTTCCGCCCCGCTCTTCTCAGGAAAGGCGCGGGTCAGGTTGCGCCGGGCGCGGGCGTTGTTGGGCAGCCAAGGCCCCACCGTCCGGCCGATCCAGCCGCCGAGCGCCGATGCGCGGTCGAGCGGCAGGGTCTGGAACAGCCGGCAGATGCCGTGGACCAGCAGGGCCTCCACCGGATAGCCGATGCGGCGCGTGAGCCATTGCTGCAACGGACTACGCGGCTTGGCCATCGGGGCTTCCTTTCAGCGAAACATGCGTCAGCAGCGCCGCGAGCGCGCTGTCATCGGTCCAGCGCACCGACACCGGCAAAACGGCGACCTTCGTCCGCAACTCCGGCGGCAGGCGGACGGCGTCCTTGGCGGTGGTGACGGGCAAGGCACCCAGCCCCGCGGCGCGGTCGATCAGCGCCGCCACCTCGGCCGGGCGGTAGGGATGGTGGTCGGCAAAGGGCACCCGCTCCGCAATGCGGGCGCCGAGCGCCTCCAGCGTCGCGAAGAACTTCTCCGGACGGCCGATGCCGGCGAAGGCCAGCACGTCGCGGCCGGCGAGAAGGGAGGCGGCCTCAGGATCGGGCTCCAGCCGAGCCTCCAGCACCGGGAGCCCGCCGGCCAGCACCGCCACGCCGTGGCGGTCCTCGCCCAGGACCACCAGTGCGTCGGCGCGGGAGAGGCCGTCGGCCACCCGCTCCCGCAGCGGCCCGGCCGGCACCAACCGGCCGTTGCCGAAGCCGACCGCGCCGTCGGCGACGATAATCGACAGCTCCTTGTGCAGGGCCGGGTTCTGGAATCCGTCATCCATGACGATGGCACCGGCACCGGCGGCCACCGCGCGCTCCGCCCCCGCCAGCCGGTCGCGCGCCACCCAGCAGGGCGCCGCCCCGGCCAGAAGCAGCGCCTCGTCGCCGACATCGGCGGCGGTATGGCGGCGGGGGTCGACAGCCAGCGGACCGGCCTCCCGCCCGCCATGGCCGCGGGTCAGAGCATGGACCACCACGCCGCGGGCCTGCAGCGCCGCGATCAGCGCCAGCCCGACCGGCGTCTTGCCGGCGCCGCCCGCCACCAGATTGCCGACGCAGACCACCGGGACGCCGACCTTGCGCGGAACGGTCCCTGCGA
>Ga0206117_101124_pt1 | contig 16195 bp, 11 predicted proteins | sample 3A5Ametagenome_FD_177997 | JGI IMG/M metagenome (GOLD analysis project Ga0206117, IMG submission 177997) | Enriched microbial communities from leaf-cutter ant dump, University of Wisconsin, Madison, United States - 3A5A | ecosystem: Environmental > Terrestrial > Nest > Insects nest > Nest dump... | reverse complement strand
CGTGCTGGAGGGCGAGGCCAACACCAAGCTGTTCCACCAGGGCATGGTCACCCATGCGCTGCCCGCCGGCTGGGAGATCGAGAACGCCAAGCTGGGCGGCGGCACGCCGGAGGAGATGGCGTGGCTGGGCGACCTGACCTACACCCGCACGACCGAGGCGCGCGACGACCGCTATGTCGCCGCGGTGGACCTGACGGAGGACCAGCAGACCTTCAAGCTGGCCTTCATCGTCCGCGCCATCACCCCCGGCACCTACGAGCTGCCGGGTGCCACGGTGGAGGACATGTACAAGCCGCGCTTCTTCGCCCGCCAGACCACCGGGCGGATCACCGTCCGTCCGGCGGAGTGACGATTGGCGCCGGCTTGGCTGCGTAATGGCTGGGTAAGGCGGGCGGGGGTGGCGGTGGCCGCCCTCGCCGTCTTGATGGGGACGGCGCTGCTGCTCGACCGGCTGTTTCCGCCGCCGCTCGACCGGCTGGCCGACCTGTCGGTGACGGTCACCGACCGCACGGGCCAGCCGCTCCGCGTCTTCACCAATGCGGCCGGCGCATGGCGGCTCCCGGCGACGGTGGACGATGTCTCGCCGCTGTTCGTCGAGCTGCTGCTGGCCTATGAGGACCGGCGCTTCGAGAGCCATGCCGGCGTCGATCCGCTGGCGGTGCTGCGGGCGGCGGGGCAGAATCTGGGGGCGGGTCGGGTGGTCTCCGGCGCCTCCACCATCACCATGCAGGTCGCCCGCCTGCTGGAGCCGCGGCCACGGACATTCACCGCCAAGCTGATCGAGGCGGCGCGGGCGGCGCAGCTGGAATGGCGCTACAGCAAGCGCGACATCCTCGGCATGTACCTGACGCTCGCCCCCTATGGCGGGAACATCGAGGGCATCCGCGCCGCCTCTCTGATGCTGCTGGGCAAGGCACCGGTGGAACTGGACGCGGCGGAGGCGGCGCTGCTGGTCTCGCTGCCGCAATCGCCCTCCCGCCTGCGCCCCGACCGCTATCCGGAGCGGGCGCAGGCGGCTCGCGACAAGGTGCTGGACCGTGTGGCGGAGGCAAGCGCGCTGTCGCCCAAGGCGGTGGCGGAGGCCAAGACCTTGCCGGTGCCCTCGGCCCGGCTCCCGCTGCCGGCATCATCCCCGCATCTGGCCGACCGGCTGCGCAGCGCCAATCCCGGACGGGCGGAGATCGCCACCACCATCGACGGCACCCTGCAACAGGCGGTCGAGGCGCTGGGCCGGAAGACGGCGGAGACGCTGAACCCGCAGGCCGGGCTGGCGGTGCTGGTGGTGGACAACCGCGACCGCTCGGTGCTGGCCTACCTCGGCAGCCCCAACGCGCTGGACGAGACGCGGCAGGGGCCCATCGACATGGTGCGGGCGGTGCGCTCTCCCGGATCGGCGTTGAAGCCCTTCATCTATGGGCTGGGTTTCGACGACGGCATCATCCACCCGCTGACCCAGATCGCCGACGTCTCCACCCGCTTCGGCGACTGGGCGCCGCGCAATTTCGACCGCAGCTTCACCGGCGACCTGACGGTGATGGAGGCGTTGCAGCGCTCGCTGAATGTGCCGGCGGTGCTGGTGCTGGACCGCGTCGGGCCGCTGCGCTTCGCCGAGGCTCTGCGCAAGGCCGGTGTCCGTCTGGTGCTGCCGGGTGGCACGACGCTGCCGGGGTTGCCGGTGGCGCTGGGCGGAGCGTCGATCAGCCTGTGGGACATGACGACGCTCTACAGTGGCTTGGCCCGCGACGGGCTGGTGGCGCCCTTGCGCGCCAGGTTGGACGAGCCCGGCGGGACGGAGCAGCGGCTGCTGTCGGCCACCGCTGCGCAGCAGGTCCGCGCCATCCTGGAAGGCTCGCCGCCGCCGCCGGGGGTGGTGCAGGCGCAGGAGCTGCGCGGCAGCGGGCCGGTGGCGTTGAAGACCGGCACCAGCTACGGCTTCCGCGACGCCTGGGCCTTCGGCGTCACCGGGCGCTATACGGTGGGTGTGTGGGTCGGGCGGCCGGACGGCACGCCCAGCCCCGACCATTACGGCCGCAACACCGCGGCCCCGCTGCTGTTCGAGGTCTTCGACCGGCTGCCGGCCGAGCGCGGCCGTCCTGCCGGCCCGGTCAGGAACGAGGCGCCGCCGGAACTGCTGCGCCACCTGCGGCCGGGGGAGGTCGAACTGGCCGGGCCGCGCCAGTCCGACCGGTTGCGCCTGACCTTCCCGGTCAGCGACATGGTGCTGGAGGCGCTGGGGCCGGATGGCAAGGGGGAGCCGATGACCCTGACCGCCAGCGGCGGGCGTCGCCCGCTGTCCTGGCTGATCGACGGCCGGCGCATCGCCCAGTCACCGATCGCGCGCGACGTGGTGTGGCGTCCGGAAGGGCCGGGGGTGGTGCGGGTCACCGTGCTGGACGCCGACGGCCGCAGCGACAGCGCGACCGTCGAGATTCGCTGAAACCGCTAGGACGCGCGGCGCAGGCCGAAGGAGGCGTCGTCGCGTCCGCTCCACACTCGCGTGCGGACGCGCATCTGCTTCTGGCAATCCGCCGAGCAATAGAGCGGCGCCGGCCCCCGCGTGGACGGGCGGACGAAGGGACGGCCGCAGCACGCGCAATGCAGCGGGCGGGTTGCGGTGTGCGGGAGGGTGGCCGGACGGGCGGAGGCGGACATCTCGGAAATGTTTTCTTGGTTTCGGGTGACGGCCAATATAGGGGCGGTGTGTTGCAGTTCCATGCTCGGGAAAACGCCTAGGACGGAATGGGTAGACGCCCCATCCGGCGGTGGGATGCTGTTGACCGGTTCCGACCGAGGGCCTATTTGAATAGGCTGATAACAAGCGGGAGCGGTGCGGTGCCGATGCGCGTCGCCGACTGGATGCGGAGGTTGAGCTGGGTCGCGGGGGCGCTGGTCCTCGTGACACTCGGCCTGCTGCTGTGGTCGGGGGATGCCGCCGCCTTCTGTCCGCATGATGCGCCGGGTGCCGTCGCGGCGCATGGCGTATCGCACACAACCGCCATGGATGGAATGGACCACGGCCGCCCCACGCCGGGCCGGTCGCATCACGCGACGCAGCCCTGCTGCGCCGGCATGGCCTGCGCCCCCATGGTCGTCGGTTTGCCCAATGCCGGTCTGTTGACCCCAGCCGACTCCGCCGGGCTGAAGTTGCGGTGGGCGGCCGGGCCTTTGCGCGAGGGGCTGGGGGTGCGGCCCGACCTGCCGCCGCCGCGGCTGGGATGATGCCGGCGCGCCGCCGGGCTTCCGCGGCGCTTTTCCTCGTCCCCCGTTGATCCGATCCTTCGGAGTCCGTCATGACTCTCGCGCTCTCGCGCCGCCGTCTGCTGTCGACGGCGGTCGCCGGCGGCTGTGCCGCCCTGCTTCCCGCCTTTCCCCGCTCCGTCTTTGCCGCCACTCCGGTGGAGGATGCAATCCGACTGACCGTCGACCGCCGCACGCTCGACGTGAACGGCAAGGCCGCCAGCGTGTTCGGCATCCGCCAGCCCGACGGCACCCCTGGGCTGACCCTCGTCCCCGGCCGGCGCTTCGTCGTCGATCTCGCCAACCGGGCGGGCGAGGACACGATCATCCACTGGCACGGCCAGACGCCGCCCTATGTCCAGGACGGTGTCGTCGACAACAACCGTCCGGCGATCCGCACCAATGAGTCGGTCCGCTACGACTTCGCGCCGCGCACCGGGACCCATTGGATGCACTCCCACCACGGGATGCAGGAACAGCTGCTGATGGCGGCCCCGCTGGTGGTCCACAGCGCCGGGGACCTGCGGACCGACGAGCAGGAGGTGACACTCCTGCTGCATGACTTCACCTTCCGCGACCCGGCGGAACTGCTGGCCTCCCTGGGCGCGCCGGCTGGCGGAATGGCCCATGGCGGTCACGGCCAGATGGACCATGGCGCTATGAATCATGGCTCCATCAACCACGGCTCGATGTCTGGCGGCGCTATGAACCATGGGTCGATGGGTCACGGCCAGGCGGCGGATGGTTCGGGCCATGGCGCGGATCATGGCATGAGCGGCATGTCCGGCGGCATGGCGATGGACCTGAACGACGTCGAGTACGACGCCTACCTCGCCAACGACCGCACGCTCGCCGATCCGGAAGTTGTGCGGGTGGAGCGGGGCGGACGGGTGCGGCTGCGCATCATCAACGGCGCCACCTCGACCGCTTTCCATCTCGACCTCGGACGGCTAAGCGGGCAGGTGATCGCCGCCGACGGCAACCCGGTGCGGCCGGTCTCCGGCAGCCGCTTCGCCATGAGCATGGGCCAGCGGCTGGACATCCGCCTGACCATGCCGGCCGAGGGCGGCGCCTTCCCCATCCTGGCTCTGCGCGAGGGGGCGGTGCAGCGCACCGGCATCATCCTCGCCACACCCAGCGCGGCGGTGGAGAAGGTCGCGGCGACCGGGGAGGTACAGACCGATCCGCTCGACCTGTCACTGGAAAAGCAGCTGGTCGCCGTCACGCCGCTGGCGCCGCGCGCGCCCGACCTGACGCGGCGGATGCGGCTGACCGGCTCGATGGCGCCCTATGTCTGGAGCCTGGACGATTTGACCTTCGGGTCGCACCGGCCGCTGACGGTCCGCCAGGGCCAGCGGGTGGAGCTGACCTTCGATAATGCGTCGATGATGGCGCACCCGATGCACCTGCACGGCCATCATTTCCAGGTGGTGGCGATAGACGGCCGGCCGGTGGCGGGGGCGGTGCGCGACACCGTCCTGGTGCCGATGATGGGCAGCGTCACCGTCGCCTTCGACGCCGACAACCCCGGCCGCTGGCCGCTGCACTGCCACAACCTGCTGCACATGGCGACGGGGATGATGACGGAGGTGGTGTACGAGGGGGTGGGATAAGGCAGACCCCAACCCTCAGTAATGCGGCGGCGGCCGGTCGTCCTGCGGGGAGGCGATGGCGTATTCCGCCGCCTCCACCCGGTCGCGCATCCGCCTCATCTGGGCGGTCAGCCGGTCGATGGTCTGGCCTTGGGCGAAGATGACTTCCGACATCTCCTCCGCCATGCGCTCGTGATGGGCGAGGCGGCTTTCCAGGTCGGCGAGGCGTTTTTCAAGGGCGGGATCCATACGGCACCGGAGAGGAAAAAGAAAATCGGGGAACGGGCCGCAAGATGGACCATTCCCCGCTCCGGGTCGAGGTGCCTTTCCGCTCACGCCATGGCGGTGGTGCCGGCCAGCCAGCCGGACAGGCCGGTCAACAGCAGCACGGTCAGGCTCGCCAGCCGCAGGGTCAGCGGCGCCATCGCCAGCCCGCCCATCAGCCTGTCGTTGCGCAGCAGCAACAGCATCGGGATCAGGATGAAGGGCAGGGTCAGGGCCAGCACCACCTGACTCAGCACCAGCAAGCCGTCCACCGCCCTGTCTCCGGCGCTGCCCAGCACCGCCAGCGCCGGGACCAGCGAGGCGCCGCGGGTGATCAGCGCGCGGGTGACCGGGCGCAGCCGCAGGTTCAGGAAGCCTTCAGTCACCATCTGCCCGGCCATGGTGCCGGTGGTGGTGGAGCTTTGGCCGGCGGCCAGCAGGGCGATGGCGAAGACCAGGGCGGCGACGTCGCCGATGCTGCTGCCCAGCAGGGCGTGGGCGTCCTCGATGCCGGGGGAGGCGCCGGCAGCCGCACCCTGGAAGGCGACGGCGGCAACCGCCAGGATGGCGCCGTTGACCAGACCGGCCAGCGCCAGCGCGGTCGACAGGTCGATGGTCAGCCAGCGGGCGGCCTGCCGGCGCTCCTCCGCCGTCTTCACCTCGGCCAGCCGGGCCTGCACCAGACCGGAATGCAGGAACAGGTTGTGCGGCATGACGGTGGCGCCGATGATGCCCAGCGACAGGTACAGCATCTCCGGATTGCGGGCCAGCTCGACGCTCGGCACCAGGCCGGCCAGCAGGGCGGCGGGGTCGGGACGGGCGATTGCCAGCTCCCAGGCAAAGCAGACGACGACCACGCTCATCAGCGCGCCGACCACCAGTTCGGGCGCACGGCCGCGGGCGCCGGGCAGGGCCAGGATGCCGAAGGTCAGCACGGCGGAGATCACCACGCCGGCCATTATCGGGATGCCGAACAGCAGCTTCAGCGCGATGGCACTGCCCAGCAGCTCGGCCAGATCGGTGGCGATCATCGCCAGCTCCGAGACCGCCCAGACCAGCATCGCCACCGGCCGCGGGAAACGCTGGCGGATCAGCCGGGCCAGATCGGTGCCGGTCGCCAGCGTCAGCCGGACGATCAGCCCCTGCAGGAAGATGCCGGCCAGACTAGCGATCAGCACCGCCGACAGCAGGGCGAAGCCGAAGCTGGAGCCCGCCGCGATGTCCGTCGCCCAGTTGCCCGGATCCATGTAGCCGACCGCTACCACGAAGCCGGGGCCGAGCATGGTCCAGAACCGGCGCCCCACCACGGGGGTGCGGGTAGGAGTGGGAACGGTATCGGCGATGGTGGGGGATGCGGTCTTCACGCCGGTTGCTCCTGAACGGGACGGCCAGAGGTTTGGCCACCGATGCAACAATGGCAGGGCCTTTCGATAGCGTCCAATCGACGTTTTCTAACGTGGCGATAGGCGCTTGCTATCGATATGGCGACCGAGCCAAGTCTGGTCCAGCTCAGAACAGCAGGGCGCTCACTTCGTTCGCAGTGCAGCAGTGCCATGCGGGCGAATTTCGTCGGGAACCAATCTCCCCTTCATCAGCGGCGGCGCGGACCGAAGCGCTTGCGCGGGGCGCCGCGGAAGCCGGCGGCCGGAGGCGGTTCGCGGCGGCGGGCGCGGGAGGCCAGAGCTTCGGACAGGCGCTGGCCGATGGCGTCGCGGGCGCTGCGCACGCGGTCGCGGTCGGGCAGGGCGTCCGGGAACTTGCGCGACGCCCAGAAATAGAGGTCGCAGGCGCGCGATGCCGCTTCCAGCACGTCGGCGGCCAGCCCGTCGAGCCGCGCCGGGATCAGCCGGCCGAGCGGCAGCCTCTCTCCCGCTTCCACCGCGTGGAGGATGGCGGCGAAGACCTTGGCATCCTCCGCATCCTCCAGGTCGGCGGGGGCGAGCAGCAGGTCGAGCTTGGCGGCCAGCGCCAGCCGGCGGGCGTCCAGCATGGGTGCTGCCCGGCGCAGCGCCGACAGATCGGCCAGCCGGAACGGGGAGCCGGATGTCGCGGCGCTGCCGAAGCACTCCACCAGCAGCCGGGTCTCATCGCTGTCGATGTGGCTGGCGAGACGGGCCAGCATCGCGCGGGTCGGGCGGACGGGCAGGGGGGCGTCGGCGCGCAGGCGGCGGTCGGGCGCCTCCAGCAGGCGCTTCAGCGCGGCGGGGGTGCCGCGGGCGATGACGCCGAAATGCCCCTCCTCGAATTGGCCGAAGCGGCCGGCGCGCCCGGCGATCTGCTTCACCTCGGTGGCACTCAGCGGGCGGACGCTGCTGCCGTCGAACTTCTCCAGGGCGGTGAACAGCACCCGGCGGCAGGGCAGGTTCAGTCCCATGCCGATGGCGTCGGTCGCCACCACCACATCCGCCTCACCGGACAGGAAACGCGCCGCCTCGCGCCGCCGCACCGCCGGGGCCAGCGCGCCATAGATGGCGGCGACCGACAGCCCCTGGGCCAGCAGGGTGTCGCGGACGCTGTGCACCTCGCGGCGGGAGAAGGCGATCAGCGCGTCGCCGCGCTCCACTTCCGCCCAGTCCAGCCGGCGGTCGAGCATCGACAGCGGGGTCTTGCGCTCAAGCTCCACCACCTCCAGCGGTTCGCCGAGATGGGCGGCGGCGCGTTCCACCAGCGGCCGGACCTCCGGCGCGCCAAGGATGTAGACGGTCTCCGCCGGCACACCCATCAGGGCGGCGGTCCAGGCCCAGCCGCGCGCCGGGTCGGCCAGCATCTGGATCTCGTCGATCACCGCGACCTCGACCGGGCGGTCGGGGTCCATCACCTCGATGGTGGAGGCGGTGTGGCGGGCACCGGGGGTGCGGATCTCCTCCTCGCCGGTGATCAGCGTCGTCGGGGTGCCTTCGCCGTTCAGCCGCTCCATCACCTCAAGGGCCAGCAGGCGCAGCGGCGCCAGATAGACGCCGTCGCGCGCCTCGCGGAGTGCTGAAATGGCGCGGTGGGTCTTGCCCGAGTTGGTGGGGCCGATCACCAGCACCAGCCGGCGGTTCATGCCGCGCGCCACCGGGAACAGCCGTTCGAAGCGCGAAAAGTCGAAATGGCGGTCGACATAGAGCCGCCCGCGCGCTTCCGCCCGGTCGCGCCGCCACTGGTCGAATTCACGGTCCCAGCGGTCGAGCAGTTCGTCGGCGTCGTTGCGGTTGCGGGCGGCCTTGCCCAGCCGCTCGGCGAGGCTGGAGAAACCCCAATCCGGGTCGTCGCCGGCCCGCTCGGCCAGATCGCGCAGCCGGGTGGCGATGCGGGACAGGGCGTCGTCCAGTGCTGCACACAGGGCCGGGTCATGGTCCAGCCGCGCGGACAGCTCGGCATCGGACAGATCCGACAGCTCCAGCGCGTCGAAGGTCCGGGAAACCTGCAGGCGGATCGCCGGCGACAGGCCGGGCCAGGGCAGTTCGTCGCCGCGCACGGCGCGGACGCGGGTGCGGTCCTCGCAGGACAGCAGGGCGGTGTGGCTGCCGGCCAGCGCCCGGCGGCCCTGGGCCAGCAGCTCGTCGCGGCGATGGGCGCGGTCGATGCGGCCGGCGATCTCCAGCAGGATGGCCTCGCGCCGCTCCGCCGGCACCAGCAGGTCGCGCTTGCCCTTCGGCAGCGGCAGGCCGAGCGGCACCAGCCCACGCGTCTCGGCGTCGGTCATCCGCAGCAGGCCGGCGGCCCCCAGCGTCGTCACCTCCGGATGGGCGACGGCCAGGTCGTGGACCAGATGCGGGTCGGCGGTGGCTGTGGCGGCCGGCGTGCCGATGTCGTCGCTGATATCGTCTGTCATGGCACCTGTCCGGACGCGATGTGGTGCAGCACGATGCCGCTGGTGGTCGCCACGTTGAGGGAGTCGAAGTCGCCGGCCATCGGGATGCGCACGCTGCGGGCGCGGGCCAGCAGGGCGGGCGGCAGGCCCGGCCCTTCAGAGCCGAACAGCAGGGCGGCGCGGCGCGGCGGCGTCAGGGCGGCCAAAGTCTCGGCACCGGCGGGGCTGAGCGCCACCGCCTCGAAGCCGAAGCGGTCGAGCAGGGCGAGCGGGTCCTCGTCCGCGGCGAGCCTCGCCGTCGGCACCAGCAGGGTCGCCCCCACCGAAACGCGGATCGCCTTGCGATAGAGCGGGTCGCAGCAGCCGGGATCGAGGATCACCGCATCGGCGCCGAAGGCGGCGGCGTTGCGGAAGATGCCGCCCATGTTGTCGTGGTTGCCGATGCCGAACAGCATCACCACGCGGGAGACCGGCCCGCAGGCGCCCAGCAGGTCGGCCACGCTCGGGACACTGGTCTTCTCCCCCACCGCCAGGATGCCGCGATGCAGGGGGAAGCCGGCGATGCGGTCCAGCACGGGCTGGGTGGCGGTGTAGACCAGGGTGTCCTCCGGCAGGGCCGCCAGCATCGGCTCCAGCGCCTCCAGCCGCTTCTCGGCGATCAGCAGCGAGCGGGCCCGGTATCGGGCGGATTGCACGAGGCTGCGCACCACTACTGCCCCTTCGGCGATGAACAGCCCGTCACGGCCGACGAGATCGCGCTCCCGCACGTCGCGGTAAGGCTCGATGCGCGGGTCTTCGGGATCGGTGATCGGGATGACCTGATAGGGCGGGGTGGTCAAGGGGCGGCTCGGCGTCTGGGGTGTCCGCCTACTTAGTGCATGTGGCGGCGGGTTTCCAAGGCCGTTCCCTGCAGACCCTCCATGGGCATACCCCCTTGCCGATGCGGAAGTCCCTGCTCATGTTGCGGTGCAGCATAAGCATTTGGAGACGTGCCGGCCATGACCATGATCCGAACGCTGTGGAACCGCGTGTGCGGCAAGACGACGCCTGCACCGCGCACGTGCCCTGCGGAACCGTTGGAACTGTCGGGGCCGGAGCCGATGCTGGCCCTGCCGCCGCCCAGGCCGACGCTGGCGCTGGCCTTGCAGGGCGGCGGTGCGCATGGCGCCTTCACCTGGGGCGTGCTCGACCGGCTGCTGGAGGAGGATATCCGGCTGGTTGGGGTCAGCGGCGCCAGCGCCGGGGCGATGAACGCCGCCATGCTGGCCCAGGGCTGGGCACGGGGCGGATGCGCGGGCGCGCGGGCGGAGCTGGCGACTTTCTGGGAGCGGGTCAGCGCCGCCGGACGGTTGGGGCCGATCCGGCCGAGCGTGACCGACCGGCTGCTCGGCCGCTGGAATGTCGACCATGCGCCGGGAACCCATCTGGTGGACTGGGCGCGGCGCTGGGTCAGCCCTTATCGGACCCAATCGGCGGATTTCCACCCGCTGCGCGGCCTGCTGGCTGAGATGGTCGAACCGGAGCTGATCCGGCGGAGCGGGCTGCGGATGTTCGTCAGCGCCACCACTGTGCAGACCGGAGCCCTGCGGCTGTTCGAGGAGACGGAGCTAGAGGTCGATCACCTGCTGGCCTCGGCCTGCCTGCCCAGCCTGTTCCGCGCGGTGCGGATCGACGGCCAGGATTATTGGGACGGCGGCTATCTCGCCAACCCGCCGCTGTCGCCGCTGGCGGCGGCCTGTCCCGGCGCCGACCTGCTGGTGGTGACGATCAACCCCTTCACCTGCTCCACCACGCCGGAGGACCCGGCGGGCATCGCCGCCCGCCTCAACCAGATCACCTTCAACGCCGCCCTGCTGCAGGAGATGCGCTGCCTGTCCGCCCGCAGCGACACCCCGCGCCTGCACCTGATCGGCGCCGACGAGCATCTCCAGGATCTGGGCCTCTATTCAAAGCTGATGACCGACTGGAACTTCCTCAACTGGCTGCGCGACGCCGGACGCGAGGCGGCGGGGCGCTGGGTCGAGGAGAACATGCGGGCCGTCGGCACGGAAAGCTCCGCCCGGTCGCCGGCCTTGGTGTAATTCTGGCGTCGCACGGATATTTGCTGAGCCCTTATCTGGCCGTCATTCCCGCGAAGGCGGGAATCCAGCCGCATCAAGCATCGGGCTCGGAAACCTGGATCCCCGCCTTCGCGGGGATGACGGCTGATCGAGGGGGAGCGTATCGCCTGCCCCTCACTCTGCCGGGTGTTGCCGGGCGTCGGGGTCTGCGTGTGCGAACCAGCGCTTCATCCGGCGCGACAGCCCGTCGAGATAGGTCAGCGCCACCGGCACCACCAGCAGCGTCAGGATAGTTGAGGACAACAGCCCGCCGATCACCGCATGGGCCATCGGTGCGCGCTGCTGCGCCCCCTCGCCGATGCCGAGCGCCAGCGGCAGCATGCCGAAGATCATCGCGGCGGTGGTCATCACGATGGGGCGCAGGCGGATGATGCCGGCCTCGACCAGCGCGTCGTGCAGCCCGGCGCCGCGCTTGCGCGCCTGGTTGGCGAAATCGACCAGCAGGATGGCGTTCTTGGTCACCAGACCCATCAGCATGATGAAGCCGATGGCGCTGAAGATGTTCAGCGTCGACCCTGCCGTCAGCAGTCCCAGGAAAACGCCGACCAGCGACAGCGGCAGCGAGGCCATGATGGCGAGCGGTTGCAGGAAGCTGCCGAACTGCGAGGCCAGGATCAGGTAGATCAGGATGACGGCGAGCGCCAAAGCCTGCATGGCATAGCCGCTGGTCTCGGCGATGTCCTTGGTCGAGCCGCCGAAGACGATGCGGTAGCCGGGCGGCAACTCGATCTTCGCCAGCGCCGCCTGCAGGTCGCGCCCGGCATCGCCGGCGGCGCGGCCCTGGACGTTGGCCTGGACATTCACCTCGCGTTGCAGGTCCCGGCGGTTGATCTGGGAGGCACCGAGCGTCGTCACCACCTCCGCCACCTGCGAAAGCGGGATCATGCGCGGCGTGCCGTTGGCATCGACCCCGCCGGAGAAATAAATGCGGTCGAGGTCGGCACGGCCGGCGCGGTCGCCTTCGGGCAGGCGGACCAGCACGTCGTAGCTCTCACCGTCCGGCGCCTTCCAGCTCGACACCGTGTCGCCGGCGAACAGCGGGCGCAGCGTGTCGGCCACTTTAGCGGTGCCGATGCCGAGGTCGCTGGCGAGGTCGCGCTCCAGCCGGACCGCCAGCGTCGGCTTGGCCGCCTTCAGCGTGCTGTCGACATCGACGAAGCCGGGGATGGCGCGCATGGCGCCGATGACCGTCTGCGACAGCCGGTCCAACTCGGCGATGTCGCGGCCCTGGACCGAGACCTGGATCTGCTTCTGCACGCCGCCGACGCCGGGGATGGCGATGCCGATGGTGACGCCTGGGATGGCCGACAGCCGTTGCCGCAGCAGCGGTGCGAGGTCGTTGGGCGAGCGCCTGCGCTGGTCGATGGGGGTGTAGCGCAGATAGATGCTGCCGCGGTTGTGGCCGATGGAGACCCCGGTGTTGACCGTGCTGTAGGTGTAGGCGATCTCCGGGAATTCGCGGATCGCCGCCTCCACCTGTCTGGTCTTGGCGGTGGTGGTGGCGAGCGACGAGCCGACCGGGGTCTCCACCTCGACGATCTGCTCGCCGAGGTCGGCGGCGGGGACGAACTCCACGCCGATGCGCGGCACCAGCAGGAAGCTGCCGAAGAAGATCGCCAGCGCCGCGACCACCACCACCCAGCGCCGGCGCAGGCCCCAGCGCAGCAGCCGGCCATAGCCGTGCGAGAGCGCATCGAAGCCGTGCCCGAACCATGCCGCGAAACGGCCGAAGATCGAGCGGCCGTGGCGGCCATGGGCGGCCGGGTCGTACCAGATGCTGGACAGCATGGGGTCGAGCGTGAAGGACACGAACAGCGAGATCAGCACCGCCGCCGAGACGGTGATGCCGAATTGCAGGAAGAAGCGGCCGATGATGCCGCCCATGAAGGCGACCGGCAGGAACACCGCGACGATGGTCAGCGTGGTCGCCAGCACCGCCAGCCCGATCTCCGCCGTGCCGTCGAGTGCCGCCTGACGGTGGCCCTGGCCGCGGGCGAGGTGGCGCATGATGTTCTCGCGCACGACGATGGCGTCGTCGATCAGGATGCCGATGGCGAGCGACAGCGCCATCAGCGTCATCATGTTCAGCGTGAAGCCCATGGCGGCCAGCATGCCGAAGGTGCCGAGCACCGCGACCGGCAGGGTCAGCGCGGTGATGACCGTGCTGCGCCATGACCCCAGGAACAGCATGACGATCAGGATGGTCAGGATGCCGCCCTCGACCAGTGTTTCCTGCACGTTGCTGAGCGAGTTGGTGATGCCGCGCGAACTGTCGCGCACCACCGCCAGAGTCACGTCCGCCGGCAGCGAGCCGTTGGTCCGCAGATCCTGGATCGCCCCATGCAGGCCGCGGGCGACCTCCACGGTGTTGGCGCCCTGGACCTTCACCACATCGACCGCCAGCGCCGGGTTGCCGTTCAGCAAGGCGGCGGAATCCTGCTCCTCCTGCCCGTCGATCACCTCGGCGACCTGGGCGAGCCGCACCGGGCTGTTGCCGCGCCGCGCGACGATCAGGTCCAGCAGGTCGCGCGGGTTGCGCACGCGCCCTTCGACCTGCACCACGCGTTCCCGCCCCTGGCCGGAGACGGTGCCGGCGGGCACGTCCTGGTTCTCACCGGTGACGGTGGCGATCACTTCGTCGACGCCGACATTGAGCGCTTCCAGCTTTTCCGGCATCAGCCGCACCAGGATCTGCCGCTTCACCCCGCCGGCGATGGTGGCCTTGCCGACGCCGCGGACATTCTGCAGGCGCTTCAGGATGATCTGGTCGGTCAGCGTGGTGAGGTCGCGCAAGGACCGCAGGTCGGAGGTGACGGCGATGGACAGGATCGGCTGGTCGTCCGGGTTGAACCGGGTGATCTGCGGATCCTTCACCTCGTCGCGGAAGGTGGCGCGGATGGCCGAGACCTTCTCGCGCACGTCCTGCAACGCCTGCACCGACGAGGTCTTCAGGTCGAACTCGGCGATCACCACCGACTGGCCCTCGTAGGAGCGCGAGGTCAGCGTCTTGATGCCGGCGATGGTGTTGATCGCATCCTCGACGGGCCGTGTGATGTCGGTCTCCACCGTCTCCGGGCTGGCGCCGGGATAGGCGGTGCTGACCACCACCACCGGGAAATCGACGTCGGGAAACAGGTCGACGCCCAGCCGGTTGTAGGAGAAGAGGCCGAGCACCATCAGCGCCACCATCATCATGGTGGCAAAGACCGGGTTGTCGACGCTGATGCGGGTGATCGGCATGGCTGCTGGTCCGTCCGGGTCAGGTGCCGGCTATCGAGACGCTGCGTCCGGCGGTCAGGCCGGGCAGGTTGCCGGTGACGATGCGGTCGCCCGGCGCCAGTCCGTCCACCTGCACCAGATCGCCGCGCGCCCACAGCGCCACCCGCGTGACCGGGCGGCGCACGGTGCGGCCGTCGGCAATCGCCAGCACGAAGTCGCCCTGCTCGTCATGGCGGATGGCGACCGGCGGCACGGCGATGGCTCCCGCCGCCTGCGCCACCAGAACCTCGCCGCTGGCGAACATGCCGCCGCGCAGCGCGCCGTCGCGATTGTCGATGGTCACATAGACCGGGATGGCGCGCGATCCCGCCCGCGCCATCGGGTTGATGCGGGCGACGCTGCCGGCGAACTCCCGCTCGCCGAACCCCTCCACCCGCAGGCTGGCGGTCTGTCCGACGGCGAGCCGGGCCACCTGCTCCGCCGGGACGGTCGCCTCGACCTCCACCCGCGACAGGTCGACCACGGTGAACATAGCGGCGTTCACCGCCAGATTTTCCCCCGGATTGACGGCGCGGGTGGCGACCATGCCGTCGATGGGGCTGAGCACCACCGCGTCGCGCAGCGCCTTGCGCGCCAGTTCGACCTGTGCGGCCAGCGCATCGACCTGGGCGCGCTGGAAGCCGAAGCTGCTTTCGGCCTGATCCAGGCTGGTGTCCGAGACGATGTTGCTGCGGTTCAGCGTACGGTTCTTGGTCAGGGTCTTTTCGGCCAGCACCAGCTGGGCGCGGGCGCCCTCCAGGTTGGCCTGCTTCTCGTTCAGGCGGGCGGTCAGCTCCACCGTGTCGAAGCGGGCGAGCACGTCGCCGCGGCGGACCGCCTGCCCCTCGCGCACCGAAACCTCGGCCAGCCGTGCGGCGACCTCCGCCTTCACCGCCGCCTGCTCCATCGGCGAAACGGAGCCGCTGAGCCGGACCGTCTCCGTCAGCGCACGCGGGGCGACGGCCGTGACCTCCAGCGCGGTCAGTTCGACCGGGCGCTCAGCCGCTTGGCCTGCCGCCGGGCCGGCCGGGGTGGGGGAGGGGGACGCTGGATTGCGGGCGCGCCATAGGGCAACACCGCCGCCTGCCACAAGAAGAACCAGAAGGATTGCGAGCAGTCGACCGAAGCGCCGGGGCTTGCGGGGTGGGGCTTCCTCCTGTGGCGTGGGCCGCCCAGGTTGCAGTTGCTGCTGCGGTGTGTGCTGGGCCGGCGGGAAGGTCCGTTGAGGGGCGGTCATGATCGTCGATCCAGTTCGGCCGAGCCCGTCCGGTCGGAACGGCATCGGTTGAGGGGGCGGCCGGCGCCCTCCATTAGGGGTGGCGTCGATGTTCCGTCAAGGTTCCCGTTGTCGCGCCTTGTGACGGCATGGTGATGTCCGGACGGAGTGAGAAGATAGGCATAGGGACATTTGCCCAAAATCCTAATTGCCGACCTCTTCACAAGGGATAAAGCAGGCTTTTTTGAGGCATCTTCGGGACAGGATTCAAGAAACGGCCATGATGTCGCTTGACAGGCGTGGGCTATACATTGAAAAGCGATCCATCTTTTGTCACGCCTGCGCCAACAGCACGGAAATCCCCTCGTGGTCAAACGAAACCTCGCGACGATCCACGCCGCCGGAGCATTGTTGTGCCTGGCTCTCGGTCTGGCCGGCTGCGCTTCGGAAGCTCCGCAGGTGCAGACGGCTCCGCCGGTCGAGGCCGCCGCCTATGTGCCGGATCCGAATGATCCGCTGTCCCGCTGGGTCCCGCACATCCGCGAGGCCTCCCAGCGGTACGACATGCCGGAGAAATGGATCCGTGCGGTGATGATGCGCGAGAGCAACGGCCGGGCGACGACCAACAGCGGCAAGGTGCTGACCAGCTCCGCCGGGGCCATCGGCCTGATGCAGGTGATGCCCGGCACCTATGAGCTGATGCGGGCCAAAT
>Ga0206117_101122_pt1 | contig 16202 bp, 12 predicted proteins | sample 3A5Ametagenome_FD_177997 | JGI IMG/M metagenome (GOLD analysis project Ga0206117, IMG submission 177997) | Enriched microbial communities from leaf-cutter ant dump, University of Wisconsin, Madison, United States - 3A5A | ecosystem: Environmental > Terrestrial > Nest > Insects nest > Nest dump... | reverse complement strand
CATGCGCATCGGCCTCGACCTGCGCGACGACGACATCTACTGGAACATGGCCGATCCCGGCTGGGCCTATGGCGCCTATTACGGTCTGGTCGGGCCGCTGCTGCTGGGGCGGACGACGATCTTCTGCGACGGGCCCTACGACGTGCGGCAGGGCTACCGCATGCTGACCAAGTTCGGCGTCACCAACCTGACTGCCGCTCCATCGCAGATCCGCGTATGGCATGGCGCCGATCCCGGCGTGTCGCACCAGACCGCGCTGCGCATCCTGTCGGTGGTGGGCGAGCCGCTGCCGCCCGACCTGATCGCCTGGGCCAACCGGACGGTTAAGGTCCCCCTGCTCGACCAGTATGGCCAGCGCGAGACCGGCATCTTCATCGTGAACCGCTACGATCCCGACGGCGTGGGCCGCCACGAGTCCGAAGGGCCGGATGGCGCGGATGCGGTTCAGCCGGCAAGCGGCTCGCTCGGCCGGCCGATGCCGGGCTTCCGCGTCGTCATCCTCGACCCCGACGGGCGGGAGGCGCCGGTGGGCGGCGCCGGCGAGATCGCCATCGACGTCGACCACTCCCCGCTGTTCTGGTTCGAATCCTACGCCAACAACCCGGACCGCACCGCCCAGCGTTTCCGCCACGGCCGGCGCTATTACCTGACGGGCGACCGGGCCTTCCTGGACGGCGACGGCAACATCCATTATCGCGGCCGGGCGTCCGACGCGATCCAGATGCAGCAGGGCGAATAGTCACGGCCCCCCCTTTTCGGGTATAGAACGCGTTCGGGACTGCGGCTGCGGCAATGGGAAGAGCGCGAAGGACGGGTATGGAATCCAAGACGAAGAACCGCGAATCCTGGCTGGCCGCCGCCTTCGCGGCGCTGGCCGAAGGCGGCGTCGACAAGGTTCGGGTGGAGGTGCTGGCGAAGGCCCTGAAGGTCACCAAGGGCAGCTTCTATTGGCATTTCCGCGACCGCACCGAGCTGATGAGCGCCCTGCTGGACAGCTGGAAGCTGGGCCGCATCGCCGCGATCAAGGAACAGACCCGGCTGGACGGGCGCGAACCGGCGCAGCAGCTGCGCGACCTGCTTGCGCTCTATGGCGGCAGCAAGCCGCGCGGCATGGCGATCGAGCTGGCGGTGCGCGACTGGGCCCGGCGTGCACCGGAGGCGGAAAGCGTCATCGCCGAGGTCGACCGCGAACGCCTGCACAGCGTCGCCGGCCTGTTCGTGGCGCTCGGGCTGCCCGCCGACCAGGCCTTTGCCCGCGCCTACCTGTTCTACGCCTTCGCCTTCGGCCAGGGCCTGCTCGCCCCCGGCGCCGCGGCCGACCGGGCCGAGGTGGTGCGGGCGATCTGCGCCGACGTGCTGGTGCCGGCGGCGCAGCCGCAATCCTAAGCCGTCAGGGCATATAGGCCAGCCGCAGATTGCCCCAGTGGCGGCCGAGCACCATGATCGGCGCATCGACCTCCTTCAGGCGGACCATCTGGCCGCCGCCCATGTCGCGGCGGTAGGCCTGCAGCAGGAACGGCCGGGTGTTGCGCGCCGCTGCAAGGCCGGAACGGTCGGCGAAGACACGGCGGTTGCGGCAATGGGCGGCGTTCCAGACCGCGTCGCCCGGCCGTTGCGGGTCGGAATAACGCGTGTTGTGGGTCGGCAGATAGCCGACGGCGTTGACCGCCGCACAGAACTGGAAGCGCGGGTTGGCCGTCAGGACCGGCTCCTGGATGGCCGGGAACAGACGGTCGGTCAGGTCGGTGAAGGGGGCGAGGCACTGTTCCGGCTCCGTGCCGGGAATGGTGGACAGCTCGGTCGAGAACAGCGCGTCCTCGCCGATGCTGCCGCTGGCAAGCGCGCCCTCCAGCACCTTGCCCAGCGCCGCCGCCGTGTCCTGTGCGGTGCCGATGATGGCGGAATCGGCCTCGACCATCGCGTTGTAGGCGCTTTCCAGGCGGTTGGCCTGGGCGTCCGACAGATCGTCCAGTGCCAGATGCAGGCCGAGATCGCTGGTTCCGGCGACGATGGCCGGCAGGTCGCCGACATCGCGCAGGGTCACGGTCACCTTTGTTTGCTCGGCAAAGTCCGGCAACCCCTTGCTGTCGATCAGCAGCCCATCGAGCGACAGGTCCAGCATGGTGACGGTGCGGCGGTCGCCCGCCACGGTCATGGCGATCGGCTCCTCGCACGGGATGCGGTTGGAGACGCGGCGGTCGCCCGCAACCGACTGGCGCAGCGCGATGACCAGCCGGCGCTTCAGGTCGGCCACGGCACCCTGGGTGTCGGTCATGCGGCGGCTAACGTCGGTGGCGATGCTGGTGATCTCGTCGGTCTGGTCGCGGATGCGCAGCACGCTGCCCGACACCTGGGAGGCCCCGCCGGCGGAGTTGGTGGCGCTGCGCCCGATCTCGGCATTGGCGGCGGACTGCTCCTCCACCGCGGCAGCGGCGGCCGTGGCCGCCTCGTCGATCTCCTCGATCACCGAGATGACGGTCTGGATGGCCTGGACGCTGCCGCCGACCGCATGCTTCAGCTGTTCGATCTGGCGGGCGATGTCCTCGGTCGCACGCGAGGTCTGGTTGGCGAGCTGCTTGACCTCGCTGGCGACGACGGCGAAGCCCTTGCCGGCCTCCCCCGCCCTGGCCGCTTCGATGGTGGCGTTGAGCGCCAGCAGGTTGGTCTGGCCGGCGATCTCGTTGATGAGGGTGGCGACCTTGGCGATCTCCTCCGTCGCGATCTCCATCCGGCCGATGGCGGAGGCGGAGCCGCGGGCGCTGTCCACCGCGCGCCGGGCCACTTCGCTGGACCGCGCCGCCTGCCTGGCGATCTCACGCCCGGAGGAATTCAACTCCTCCGTTGCGGCGGCGACCGACTGGGCGTTGGAACTGGCCTGCTCCGATGCGGCCGACACCACGACGGTGTTCTCGCGCACCACGCCCAACGCCCCCATCAGGTGCTCGATGCCGTCGCCGGCCCGCCGGCTTGCCAGCTCCACACCCATCCAGGTGGAATCGAGGTCGCTTTCGATGGATTTGCAGGTTTCGAGCAGGGCCTGGCGCGTCGCCGCCTTCTGGCGCAGCTCCGTCTCGTGCTTCTCATGGATGCCGTAGGCCAGCTTCGCCTTCATCGCGTTCAATTCGGACGCCACGCGCCGGAATTCCGGCACGCCGATGGCGGGCATCGCCTCGGTCAGCGCACCGCGGGAGATGCGTTCGAAGGTGCGCTCCAGAACCGCCAGCGGCCGGCGCAGGTTGCGCAGGATCGCCCAGCCGAACAGGAGGGCGAACAGGCCGCTCAGCAGCATCGCCGCCACCACTTCGATAAAGCGGGTCTTGTAGTCCTTCTCGGCCTTCTCGAACTCTTCGCGCGCCACCCGGATCTGAAGTTCCAGCAGGGCGTCGGCCACGCGGTGCAAGTCGGCGAAGACGGGGCGGACGGCACTGCGCAGGTGGGCGTCCAGCCCGGCCGCATTCTTCTGCCGCGCCAGCGCCAGCGCCGGGCTGATCCCACCTTGGAGGTAGGAGCCGACCAACGGCTTGAACTTTGCGGCGAGAAGCTCCTCTTCCGGCGTCAGGTAGGTCGCCAGATAGTCGGCCAGCAGCCGCTGCATCGCTGCGGCGTTGTCCGACAGCTCCTTCTCGACCGCGGACTGATCGCCGCCGCCTGCCAGCATGTCTGCAGCGAGGTCGGTCAGGCGCTGCCGGCTGTCGCGGGCGAGATTCTGGATCTCGCCGATCTGATAGGCGGGAACGGTGCGGTCCTCATACACCGTGCGCAGTGACTGGTTGGAGTCCGCCATGCCGTCCAGACCGAGCCAGCCCGCCAGCAGAATGGCGACGGCCAGCAGCGCGAACACCGCGGCCATGCGCCCGGACAGGCTCGCCCAGGCGAAGGCGACAGCCCGCCCGGCGTGGCTGCGGCGCACCAGCATGCCCTCCGACAGTGCCACTGCGGCGCGGTTGTCGCGCATCTCCGCATAGAGCCTGTCGGCCGCCGCGATCTCGTCCCGCGACGGCTTGGAGCGGATGGAGATGTAGCCGGTAACGGCGCCGTCCTCCATCACCGGCGTGACGTTGGCACGCACCCAATAGAAGTCGCCGCTCTTGGTGCGGTTCTTCACCAGCCCTTCCCAGGGCCGCCCCGCCTTCGCAGTCGCCCACAGATCGGCGAAGGCCTCCTTCGGCATATGGGGGTGGCGGACGATGTTGTGCGGGGCGCCGATCAGCTCATGCTCGTCAAAGCCGCTGATCTCGACGAAAGCCCGGTTCACAAAGGTGATGCGCCCGCCGGTGTCGGTGCGCGAGACCAGAGGAACCCCGTCGGTCAGATAAACTTCACGGTCGGTGATCGGTGTGTTGACGCGCATGACGCGGTTCCGCTCCAGCCATAGCCTCGAACATGTCGGTCGGGCATGGTGGCGAACCGATGACTGCCGCATGAAAGCATCGGTCGGCCTCCCGGACCGGACCTTGCGCTGCAAGTGGCATGCCGCATTATTTTGTCGGTAAGCGAACAAACTCCATGTTCGGCCACAACGGCGACGCGAAATCTCCCGGCATCGTTCGTCGCAAAATGCATCCGGAAAAGCGGACTGGCCCCAAAGTATTATGCAATTTGGGAAAAGCTATATCGTCTGACCGTTCAGCCACGCAACGGCCCGTTGGCCAGCCCGTCCAGCGGGATCGCGGTGACGCTCTTCACCTCTTCCATCACGGCGTAGGTGTGGGTTTCCCGCACCCCGCGGGCGGTCGACAGCAGCTCGCCCAGGAACAGGCGGTATTCGTTCATGTCGCGCACGCGGGCCTTGACCAGATAATCGAACCCCCCCGCCACCATGTGACATTCCATGATCTGCGGCATGCGCAGGACGGTGGCCTTGAAGTCGTCGAAATTGTCCGGCGTGGTGCGGTCCAGCACCACTTCGACGAAGACCAGCATCCCCGCTTCCAGCCGGTGGGGGTCGAGCAGCGCGACATAGCGCTGGATGATGCCGTCGGACTGCAGGCGCTTCACCCGCTCCAGGCAGGCGGCCGGGCTGAGGTTGATGCGGCGCGCCAGTTCCACATTGCTGAGGCGTCCGTCGTCCTGCAGTTCACGCAGGATCTTGATGTCGGTGGAATCGAGGCTGCGGTCCATCGGCGGCTCGGAATGCTGTTCGGCTGGCGGCCCCGATCCTAGCGGAAAAATCGGGGCCAAGCCATGCCGGACCATAGCCGCAGCGGTTGAACCCATGCGGCTCCGAAGGCTGTTTGCCTGGAGCGCGGCCGATCAGGCCGCCAGCGGCAGGGTCACCGTCATGCGCAGGCCGCCGGTCGGGCGGTTCTCGGCGCGGACACGGCCGCCGAAGGCTTCGATGTTGCGCCGGACGATCCACAGGCCGATGCCGAAATGCGCCGCCCCGGCCTGATGGGCCGCCGCCTCGTCCTCCGGCATGCCGCGGCCGGGCTCGCGATGGGAGAAGTAGCGCTCGAAGATGCGTTCCAGATTGGCAGGATCGACCCCCGGCCCCTCGTCGTCCACCACAAGCTCGGCGCAGGTGCCTACGCGGGTCAGGCGGACGCTGACCGTCCCGTCGGGCGGCGAGAAGCTGACGGCGTTCTCCACCAGATTCTCGACGATGGTCTCCAGCGTCTCCTCGCTGGCCCGCACCACCAGCCCGGCATCGATGCGCGAGCGCATGTGCAGGCGGCGTTCGGCCAGGAGGCCGGTGTAGCCACCGGCCATCCGCTCCACCAGCGACGACAGGTCGACGCGGCGCCGTGCCGGGGCCAGCAGGTCGGCCGCCGCCTCGTCCATGCGGCGGGCGAAGGAGACGAGGCCGTCGAGCTTGTCCAGCGACTTCTCGATCATGGTCAGGGCGCGCTGGCTGCGGGCGTTCTCCGCCGGCAGGGCGCGGCGCAGCGGCTCCACCGACTGGCGGATCACGGCGATGGGCGTCTTGAAGGCGTGGGCGTTGTCCTCCGCCGCACGGCGCAGCGACTGGGCGCTGTCGCGCAGCGTGGAGACCAGTCGGTCGAAATCCTCGGCCACGCCGGCCAGTTCCGGCACGGTGTTGCGGGCGGCGAAGGAGGCGTTGCCGCTGTCCTGGTCGGGCACGTCCTCGCCGCCGACGATGCGGCGGGCCAGATCGCCGAAGCGGTTCAGGTTGCGCCAGATCCCAGCCAGCACAGCCAGCACCAGGGCGGCCATCGCCAGATAGATCGCCGCGGCGGCCTGCACCGCCGGTGTGCTCCAGTAGGGTCGGCCGATGGAGGAGGAGATATAGGCTTCGGTCGCATGGCTGGTCACCAGCGCCCAGCAGCCGAAGCTGGTCTTGATCGGGGTGATGGAGGACAGCACCTCCTCCCCACCCTCGACATGGGGAACCCGCATCGCCAGCGTCGCATTGCCGGCGCAGCTCGACCCCAGACGGTCCAGCACGCCCTGTTCGAGCAGCAGGCGCCGTTCGGCGTCGATGTCGGCGGTCGACAGGCTGGGGGCGGCAGCCACGTAGAAGAAGGGCTCCGGACCGGCCTTGGCGCCGGACGCGGTGGTGGCGGTGCCGGATGCTGCCACGCGCGGGCGCACCAGCAGCTTCAGCCGGGTGCGGTCGTCGCCGTAGCGGGCAAGGGCGATGCTCAGGCTGGGAAGGGCCGTGCGGTCGACGCCCAGCAGTTCGGGCTCCAGCGCGCGGGCGATCAGTTCCCCCTGGCGCTGGGCGCTTTTCAGCAGAAGCTGCTGCGACGCCTCGTCGGCCCGCTGGAACTGGTCGTAAAGAAGGACTGGCACCGCCACGAACACGAGCGTGAGCAGCAGCAGGCGGCTCGCCATCGAGCGCCAGAGCCAGAGCAGGCGTGCGGACGCCCGTCGGGGCGCCCGCATCGCAAGGTCAATCGGCAGCAGCGCCATCGATCAGCATATCCTCGCCGATACCGTCTTCGTCACGGCCCTGGTTGGCCGCGTTCTCGCCCTTGCCCCAGCGATAGCCGAAGCCCGGATAGTTCTCGATGCAGGCGAAGCCGGCGTCGACCGAGCGGAACTTCTGGCGGATGCGCTTGATGAAGGCGCGGACATTGGCGCGGTAGCCCGACGGGCCGTAGCCGGCGACAAAGCCCTTGCCGTGGACGAGGTCATAGATCTCGCGGTAGGAGACGTCCTCTTCCGGGCGGGTCGACATCAGCTTGACGATGTTGAACTCGGTCAGCGTCAGGTCGATGCGCTTGCCCTTCCAGAAGGCACGGCTGTTGTCCAGGCGCAGCTCCAGCTCGCCCAGCCGGTGGCTGGTGGCGTTGCCGCCGGCCTCCGCATCTTCCGAACCCTTGGCGCCGTCGCCCTTGATGCCATCGAGGATCAGGCGCATGCGCTTCAGCAGGATCGACAGGCTGCGCGACTTCTCCACGAAGTCCAGCGCACCGCCGGCCAGCGCCGCCTCTTCGTAAATCTGGTCGGACAGCACGGTCAGGAAGATGACCGGGGTGGCGATGCCGCGGGCACGCATCTGGCGCAGCACGTCGATGCCGTCCAGCTTGGGCATGCGCCAGTCCAGAAGGACGATGTCGACCGACCCGCCCTCGGCGAAGAAATCGAGCGCCGGTTCGCCGCGGTCGAAGGTGATGACCTCGTAGCCCTCGTCGCCGAGGTTGAGGCTGAGCGACTCACGGAACAGGTCGTCGTCGTCCACCAGAGCGATGCGGGCAATGGTCGGATCGGTCATCGCGGACATTCCCTTGTTCGACTCCGGCTTACTGAAACCCGGGGCGGACAGGGCGCCCTGCGTCAGCTTGAGCGAGGAGTTGGGCGAAGCATCGGTGGTCGGCGTCAGGGACATTTTGGCTGCTCTTCATGTCGTAGGAGAGGGCGCGGAAGTCCTGGGACGAGGTCATATCCATGAAGAAGAAGACCTTGAGGGTACAATCGCCCTTGGCATACCGCCAGATCTTGGCGGGAGGCGCCTCTTCCCGTGCAACGGGGGACCCCAGGAGTTTGAGAGTCTGGACTTCGTCCAGCCCGACAAGGCTGTCGGGGTCGGCGTTGGGGGTTGCGGGTGGGGTGGACATGCCCCCCATGGCCGGCGCCATTGGCGGCACCGCAGCGGCATTCGCCGCCTGGGGGACGGTATCGGGTGCGATGGCCGCCAGCTGGGTGGAGGCCTGAGCGGAAGCCGCAGCGGTCGCCACGTCGCCGGTGGTGACCGGCGGGCCGGGCTGCGGCATCGGCAGGGCCGGTGCCAGCGTGGCGGCGTCGGGAACCTTGCGGGCCGGCTTCTGCCTGGGCACCGGCGGGGTTGCCGCACGGGCGTTCGGGTTGGCCGCCGTCACGTCCGCCCCACCCCATCCCGGTCCGGCGGTGTTGGCCGGGCAGCCGGCCAGCAGGAGGACCGCGACCAGCAGGCCCGCATGTCGGCCCCGGCCGGCGGCGTAGGCGCCAAACTGCGCCACATCGCGGAGGACTGCCGGCACGGTCATGGGGGCGGGCCTTTCAAATCCAAGAGGAACGGGCATAACGGCATTAACACGGGACGAACCATTTCCATCTAGCCTGGAAGTCAACTTCGCGTGCTGGTTGGAGTTGGCCGCGTCTGATGTCTCTAAACTCAATCCAGTCTGGTTAATGGCGCGTTAAAGCCACAGCCCTTACCCCCATTTTGCGAAATCCCATCAATATTTTTTGAAGTTTCGTTTGATTTCCGAGCAAATCCACAATGGATCGCGTGGCTCTTTGCTCAAAAGTGGTATGAAAACCGGTCAAATCCATTGCTCGTCAGCCGCTTCGTTGAAGATGTACGGGACGACAGGACGTGACAGAAATGAGGCGGGAGGATGGCCGGGGCGGGTCGGAACCGTGGCGATTGCCCAAAAAACAATCGCCACAAAAACAATCGGCGGCGGAGCCACCCGGGTATGGCTCCGCCGCCGTTCAGCCGGACGGGCAACAGGTCATTGAGCGGCGCGCGCGAAGCGGCCGTGGGTCGTTGCCACTCGAACTCCAGCCGTGGTTCCGGCCGGCCGTCAGGCCGGTCGGCGTCGTGGGAACGCTGCTTTTTCGGCACCATCCTTCACGAAGACAATGATGCGCCGGGCGGACGGCAGCGTCAAGTTCGCAGCACGTACAATTTAGGATGCCGCATATCCGGACGATGGGAGGGCGTGCGGCATTGCTGACCATCGACGGAGCGATATCCACCCGTTAGCTTGGGAGGTTGTCCGAACATTCCGCGATGCACGCCATGATTTCCGTGCCGGGAGCCGATAGGGCTGTCGTCGAGGAGCGAAAGCTGAGCACCTACCTGTTGTCGGACAGCCATCCAGCCGGCCGAAGCAAGGCAGCTTCCTTTCGATACTTCGGCTTCGAGCCGGCGGAATGGCAATGTCTTCAGCAGGCCTTGTTGTTCCACATCCGCGCATCGGACGTTGTCAATGTGGAGCAGACGGAGTTCGGGTTGAAATACACGGTTGTGGGCCGCCTGGAAACGCCGTCGGGACGCTCTCCTTTCGTCCGCAGTGTTTGGTTTGTCGCAACCGGCCAGGATGTGCCAAGATTGGTCACCGCTTATCCCGAACCGGGGAGCAAGGAATGATCCAGGAACTCGATCCCGTCGTGCTGACCGAGGATCTGCCGGAAGCCGGCCTGAAGCAGGGCGATGTCGGCTGTGTGGTGATGGTGCATGACGGGGGCAAAGGGTTCGAGGTGGAATTCACCACGCTGGCCGGCGATACCGTGGCGGTTGCGACGGTCGATGCCCGCGCCGTCCGTCCGGTCGGCCGGCGGGAAATCGCGCATGTCCGACTGGTGGCCTGAAAACCCAAGACCCTGAATTCCCAAATACGAAAGGGCCGCGCCCCCTGCCGGAGGTGCGGCCCTTCGTTGCCGAAGGTTCCCTCACGCACAACCACGAGCGCGGGCCACCTTCGATGCGGTGGGGCGGCCAATGGCGTCGCTGATGAACGCCCCGGCCGCGATCAGCCTGTCCAGGTCCACCCCGGTCTCGATGCCAAGGCCGTTCAGCATGTAGAGCACATCCTCGCTCGCCACGTTGCCGCTGGCCCCCTTGGCATAGGGGCAGCCGCCCAAGCCCGCGACGGAGCTGTCGACCACCGCCACGCCCATCTGCAGGGCGGCCAGGATGTTGGCCAGAGCCTGCCCGTAGGTGTCGTGGAAGTGGACGGCGATCTTGTCCACCGGCACCCGTTCCGCCACCGCGGCGAGCATCAGCTGCGCCTTGGTCGGGGTGCCGGTGCCGATGGTATCGCCCAGCGAGATCTCGTAGCAGCCCATGGCGAACAGCCGTTCCGCCACGTCGGCCACCGCCTTGGGCGCGATCTCCCCCTCATAGGGGCATCCCAGCACGCAGGAGACATAGCCGCGCACGGGCACGCCCGCCGCCCTGGCCTGCTCCATCACCGGCGCGAAGCGGTCCAGGCTCTCGGCGATGGAGCAATTGATGTTCTTCTGGCTGAAGCTCTCCGAGGCGGCGCCGAACACCGCCACCTCGTCGGCCTTGGCCGCCAGTGCGCCCTCCAGCCCCTTCAGGTTGGGTGTGAGGGCGGCATAGCGCACACCGGGCTTGCGCGTGATGCCGGCCAGCACCTCGGCGCTGTCACCCATCTGCGGCACCCATTTGGGCGAGACGAAGCTGGCGGCCTCGACCACGCCCAGGCCGGCGTCGGACAGGCGGTTGACCAGCTCCACCTTCACCGCCGTCGGCACCATCGACTTTTCGTTCTGGAGGCCGTCGCGCGGGCCGACCTCCACCATGCGGACGAATTTCGGCAGTTGCATCGGTCAGGCCTCCGCGATGTCGAGAACCAGCAGGTCGACGCCTTCCGACACCTGATCGCCCGCGGCGAAATTCACGGCGCTGACCGTGCCTGCCGCCGGAGCCTTGATGGTGTGCTCCATCTTCATGGCTTCCAGCAGCATCAGCGGCGCGCCCGCCTCGACGCTCTGGCCGGCTTCGACCAGCACGCGGACGACGGTGCCCGGCATGGGTGCCGTCAGACGGCCGGAGCCGCCCTCCTGCTCCGCCGCGCGGGCGCTGGGGTCGTCCAGCGTCAGGCGGGACACCGCGCCGTCGATCAGGACGGTGATGTCCAAGCCCTGCCGCACCACGGTGGCACGGGTGCGCATGCCGTCCAGCGTCGCCGTCAGCAGGCCGTCCGACAGGCTGATGCCGGTCACCGGCATCGGCTTGCCGCCATCCACCGCGACTTCGTAACCATCCGCCCGGAAATGCAGCGTCACCTCGCGCGCCGTCTCTGCGTCCATCAGGCGCAGGTCGTAATGGTTCTCCTCGTTCAGCCGCCAGCCGTTGGCGAGCAGCCAGGGCGAATAGCGGTCCGAGCGGGCTCGCAGTGCGGCCTGGGCTTCCTCCCGCCGCGTCAGCAGCACCGACAGCGCGGCGGCGGCCAGCGCCCTGTCGGCCACCGGGGCCGGCGGCGGCAGCAGGTCGGCGCGGTGGCGCTCGATGAAGCCGGTGTCGATCTCCACCGCCTTGAAGGCCGGATGGCCGGCGATGGCGCCGAGGAAGGCGACGTTGGTGGTGACGCCGACCACCTCGTATTCGGCCAGCGCCACCCGCAGGCGGCGCAGCGCGCTGTCGCGGTCCTCATCCCAGACGATCAGCTTGGCGATCATCGGGTCGTAATACATCGTCACCGAATCGCCCTCGTGGACGCCGGTGTCGACGCGGACATGGTCGCTCTCGGCCGGCGGGCGCAGGCGGACCAGCTTGCCGATGGCGGGCAGGAAGTCGCGCTGCGGGTCTTCCGCGTACAGCCGCGCCTCGAAGGCATGGCCCTTACGGGTCAGCTGCTCCTGGCGCAGCGGCAGCTCCGCCCCGGATGCCACGCGCAGCTGCCACTCGACCAGATCGAGGCCGGTGATCTTCTCCGTCACCGGATGTTCCACCTGCAGGCGGGTGTTCATCTCGATGAAGTAGAAGCCGCCATCCTCATAGAGGAACTCGACGGTGCCGGCGCCGACATAGTTCACCGCCTTGGCGGCGGCGACCGCGGCCTCGCCCATGCGGCGGCGGAGGTCGTCGGGAAGGTTGGGGGCCGGCGCTTCCTCGATCACCTTCTGGTGGCGGCGCTGGACCGAGCAGTCGCGCTCGAACAGATAGACGCCGTTGCCGTGGGTGTCGCAGAAGACCTGGATTTCGACATGGCGCGGCCGGCCGAGATACTTCTCCAGCAGCAGGCTGTCGTCGCCGAAGGCGGCCTTGGCCTCGCGCTGGGCGCCGGCCACCGCATCGGCCAGCTCGTTGGCGGCGCGCACGACGCGCATGCCCTTGCCGCCGCCGCCGGCCGACGCCTTGACCAGCACCGGATAGCCGATCCGTTCGGCCTCCGCCGACAGGGTGGCGAAGTCCTGGTCGGTGCCGTGATAGCCCGGCACCAGCGGCACGTCGGCGTTCGCCATCAGCCGCTTGGATTCCGCCTTGGAACCCATGACGCGGATCGCCTCGATCGGCGGGCCGATGAAGACGATTCCGGCCTCGGCGCAGGCTGCGGCGAAGCCGGCATTCTCCGACAGGAAGCCGTAGCCGGGATGGATGGCCTCAGCCCCCGTGCGCTTCGCCACGTCGAGGATGATTTCGCCGCGCAGATAGCTTTCGCCGACCGGGGCCGGGCCGATGCAGACGGCCTCGTCGGCCATCTGGACATGCATCGCCTTGGCATCGGCCTCCGAATGGACGGCGACGGTCTTGATGCCCAGGCGGCGGGCGGTGCGGATGACCCGGCAGGCGATTTCGCCGCGGTTGGCGATCAGGATCTTGTCGAACATGTGGATCAGCTCCGCCAGGACGGGGTGCGTTTGTCGAGGAAGGCGCCGACGCCCTCCTTGCCTTCGGCGCTGGCGCGCTGGCGGGCGATGCGCTCCGCCGTGTCGCGCACCACGTCGTCGGTCAGCGGCCGGCGGGCGACGGCGCGGATCAGCTCCTTGGCGGCTGTGACCGCCGAAGGCGCGCTGTCCATCAGGTTCTTGACCGTCTTCGCCACCGCCTCCTCAAGCCCGTCGGCGTTGGTCAGCTCGTGCAGAAGGCCGATGCGGTGGGCCTCCGCCGCGCCAAAGCGCTCGCCGGTCAGGAAATAGCGGCGGCAGGCGCGCTCGCCGATGGCGGCGATGACATAGGGGCTGATGGCGGCGGGGATGATGCCCAGCCGCACCTCCGACAGGGCGAAGGTGGCGGTCTCGACGCCGATGGCGATGTCGCAGGCCGACACGAGCCCGACGCCGCCGCCGAAGGCCGGACCCTGCACCACGGCGACCGTGGGCTTCGGGCATTCGTCCAGCGTGCGCAGCATGGTGGCGAGGCCCATGGCGTCGGCCAGATTCTCCTGATGGGAATAGCCGGCCATCTTCTTCATCCAGGACAGGTCCGCCCCGGCCGAGAAGCTCTTGCCCACCCCGCGCAGCAGGACGACGCGCACTGCCGGATCCTCGCCCACCTGCCGGAAGGCCGCAGTCAGGTCGGCAATCACCTGCTCGTTGAAGGCGTTGTGCACGTCGCCGCGGTTCATCGTGACGGTGGCGACGCCGGTGTCCGCGATGTCGATGAGGATGTCGCTCATGGTCGCCTCCCTCACATCCGGAAGACGCCGAAGGGCGTCTTCGGCACCGGGGCGTTCAGCGAGGCCGACAGGCCGAGGCCCAGCACCATGCGGGTGTCGGCCGGGTCGATGATGCCGTCGTCCCACAGCCGGGCGCTGGCGTAATAGGCGTGGCTCTCGCGCTCGAACTGGGCGCGGATCGGCGCCTTCAGCGCCTCCTCGTCCTCGGCCGACCACGGCTTGCCCTGGGCTTCCATGGCGTCGCGCTTGACCTGGGCCAGCACGCCGGCCGCCTGCTCGCCGCCCATGACCGAGATGCGGGCGTTCGGCCACATCCAGAGGAAGCGCGGGCTGTAGGCGCGGCCGCACATGCCGTAATTGCCGGCGCCATAGCTGCCGCCGATGATGACGGTGAATTTCGGCACCTTGGCGCAGGCGACCGCCGTGACCAGCTTGGCGCCGTCCTTGGCGATGCCGCCGGCCTCGTATTTGCGGCCGACCATGAAGCCGGTGATGTTCTGCAGGAACACCAGCGGGATGCGGCGCTGGCAGCACAGCTCGACGAAATGCGCGCCCTTCAGGGCGGATTCGCTGAACAGGATGCCGTTGTTGGCGATGATGCCGACGGGATACCCGAAGATGTGGGCGAAGCCCGTCACCAGCGTCGTGCCGTAGAGCGGCTTGAACTCGTCGAAGCGCGAGCCGTCGACCACCCGCGCGATCACCTCGCGCACGTCGAAGGGCTTGCGGGCGTCGCTGGGGATGACGCCGTAGAGCTCGCGCGGGTCGAAGGCGGGGTCCTCCGGCTCGCGCAGGTCGAGGTCGATGTGCTTGGCGCGGTTCAGGTTCGACACCACGCGGCGCGCCATCGCCAGCGCGTGGGCGTCGTTCATCGCGTAATGGTCGGTGACGCCCGAGGTGCGTGAATGCACGTCGGCGCCGCCGAGATCCTCGGCCGACACCACCTCGCCGGTCGCCGCCTTCACCAGCGGCGGGCCGCCGAGGAAGATGGTGCCCTGGTTGCGGACGATGATCGCCTCGTCCGACATCGCCGGGACATAGGCGCCGCCGGCGGTGCAGCTGCCCATCACCACGGCGATCTGCGGAATGCCCTCGGCCGACATGTTGGCCTGGTTGTAGAAGATGCGGCCGAAATGGTCGCGGTCGGGGAAGACCTCGTCCTGGTTCGGCAGGTTGGCCCCGCCAGAATCCACCAGATAGATGCAGGGCAGGTTGTTCTGCTGGGCGATCTCCTGCGCGCGCAGGTGCTTCTTGACCGTCAGCGGGTAATAGGTGCCGCCCTTCACCGTCGCGTCGTTGGCGACGATCATGCACTCCTGCCCGGCGACGCTGCCGATGCCGGCGATGATGCCGGCGGACGGGATGTCCTCGGCATAGACGCCGTCGGCGGCCAGTTGCGACAGCTCAAGGAAGGGCGAGCCGACGTCGAGCAGCTGGCGGATGCGCTCGCGCGGCAGCAGCTTGCCGCGGGCGAGGTGCTTGTCGCGGGCCTTGGCGCCGCCGCCCTGCTGGATGGCGGCGACCTTCCGGCGCAGATCGTCGACCAGAACCTGCATGGCGTCGGCGTTGGCCTGGAACTCGGCGGAGCGCGCGTTGAGGGCGCTCTTCAGGACGGTCATGCCGTCTTCCTCCCGGTTTGGCGGTCTTGGTTGTTTGACGTGTTACTGGACGAGCGCACGGCTGATGACCAGCCGCTGGATGTCGCTGGTGCCCTCGTAAATCTGGCAGACCCGGACATCGCGATAGATGCGCTCGACCGGGAAATCGTTGAGGTAGCCGTAGCCGCCATGGATCTGGATGGCGTCGGAGCAGACCTTCTCCGCGATCTCCGAGGCGAACAGCTTTGCCATCGCCGCCTCCTTCATGCAGGGCACTCCGGCATCGCGCAGGCTCGCAGCATGCAGCACCATCTGGCGCGCCGCCTCCACCCGCGTCGCCATGTCGGCGAGACGGAATGCGATGGCCTGATGCTGGATGATCGGCACGCCCATGCTCTGGCGTTCCTGGGCGTAGCGGATGGCGTGGTCCAGCGCCGCGCGCGCCATGCCGACCGACTGCGAGGCGATGCCGATGCGCCCGCCCTCCAGGTTCGCCAGCGCCACCTTGTAGCCGGCGCCCTCGGCCCCGAGCATCAGGTCGGCGGGAACCCGGCACTCCTCGAAGACGATCTGGCAGGTGTCGGAGCAGTGCTGTCCCAGCTTCTCCTCCGTCCGCGCCACCTGATAGCCCGGCGTGTCGGTCGGCACGATGAAGGCGCTGAGGCCCTTCTTGCCGGCGGCCGGATCGGTCACCGCGAAGACGATCGCGACATCGGCTTGCGAGCCCGAGGTGATGAACTGCTTGGTGCCGTTCAGCACCCAATGGTCGCCGTCGCGCCGGGCGCGGGTCTTGATCGCCGAGGCGTCGGACCCCGCCTGCGGTTCGGTCAGGCAGAAGGCGCCCAGCATTTCGCCGCGCGCCATCGGTTTCAGGAAGCGGTCCTTCTGGGCGTCGGTGCCGAACTTCAGGATCGGCATGCAACCGACCGAGTTGTGCACGCTCATGATGGTGGAGACGGCACCGTCACCGGCGGCGATCTCCTCGATGGCGAGCGCGTAGGCGACATGGTCGGTGGCCGCACCGCCGAATTCCTCCGGCACCAGCATGCCCATCAGGCCGAGTTCG
>Ga0206117_101121_pt1 | contig 16221 bp, 17 predicted proteins | sample 3A5Ametagenome_FD_177997 | JGI IMG/M metagenome (GOLD analysis project Ga0206117, IMG submission 177997) | Enriched microbial communities from leaf-cutter ant dump, University of Wisconsin, Madison, United States - 3A5A | ecosystem: Environmental > Terrestrial > Nest > Insects nest > Nest dump... | reverse complement strand
CAAAGCCGGCTGCCCGCATTTCCTCGGGCTTGTAGATGTTGCGCAGGTCGATGATCAGCGGCTGGGCCAGCAGCGACTTGACCCGGTCCAGGTCGAGGGCGCGGAACTGGTTCCATTCGGTGATCAGCACCAGCGCGTCGGCGCCACCCATGGTGTCGTAGGCGTCGTCGCACAGTTCGACCCCCGGCAGCAGCGGCGCGGCCTCGTGCATGCCTTCGGGATCATAGGCGCAGACCTTGGCGCCGGCCTCGACCAGCACCGGCAGGATCGCGAGGCTGGGGCTTTCGCGCATGTCGTCGGTATTGGGCTTGAAGGTCAGGCCCAGCACGGCGATCTTGCGGCCGGCGACATTGCCGCCCAGCGCGCCGATGACCTTGTCGGCCATGCGCCGCTTGCGGCGTTCGTTCGAATCATTGACGTGCTCGACCAGTTCCAGCGGCGCGCCGTAACGCTGGGCCATGGCCACGGCCGCCCGGGTATCCTTGGGGAAACACGATCCGCCGTAACCGGGCCCGGCATGCAGGAACTTGCCGCCGATGCGGCGGTCCAGGCCGATGCCGCGGGCGACATCCTGGACCGAGATGCCGATCTTCTCGCACAGATCGGCCATCTCGTTGATGAAGGTGATCTTGGTCGCCAGGAATGAATTCCCGGCATATTTGATCAGTTCCGCCGTCTCGACGGTCGAGAACAGAATCGGCGTCTCGTTCAGCGACAGTGGGCGATACAGGCCCCGCATCACCTCGCGCCCCCGCTCGCTCTCGACGCCGACGACGACGCGGTCGGGGCGCATGAAATCCTCGATCGCCGACCCCTCGCGCAGGAATTCGGGGTTCGAGGCCACATCGAACTCGAAACCCGGCCGGGTGCGTTCGATCACCCGGCGCACCTCGGCCCCCGTCCCGACCGGCACGGTCGACTTGGTGACGATGACGGCATAACCGGTCAGGGCCCGCGCGATTTCCGCGGCGGCGGCATAGACATAGGTCAGGTCGGCCTCGCCGTCGCCGCGGCGCGACGGCGTGCCCACCGCGATGAACACCGCTTCCTTGTCGGCAACGGCCGCCTTCAGGTCGGTGGTGAAGGTCAGCCGGCCGGCCTTGACGTTCCGGGCCACGACATCGTCGAGGCCCGGTTCGTAGATCGGGATCTCGCCCGCCTCCAGCCGCCGGATCCGGTCGGCATTGTTGTCGACGCAGACGACATGGTGGCCGAATTCGGAAAAGCAGGCACCGGACACCAGGCCGACATAGCCGGTGCCGATCATCGCGATGTTCATTTAGGCGGATCCCCGAAGGCGGCGGTCAGAGATTGGGCACGATATCGCGCAGATGCTGCGCGAGGTCCGGGCCCAGGTCGTCGCGGGCCAGGCCGAAGGCGATGTTGGCCTGCAGGAAACCGAGCTTGTCGCCGCAATCGAAGCGCTCGCCCTCGTAGCGATAGGCATGGAACGGCTGGCGGCCGATCAGCGCGGCCAGCGCATCGGTCAGCTGGAACTCACCGCCGGCGCCGCGCTCGACCTTTTCCAGCGCGCCAAACACTTCCGGCTGCAGGATATAGCGGCCGATGACCGCGGTGTTCGACGGGGCAACATCGGGGGCGGGCTTTTCCACCAGGCCCCGGACCTCGACCATGCGGCCGTCGTCCTTGCCCGGATCGACGCAGCCGTAACGCTTGATATGGGCGTTGGGCACGTCCATCGCGGCGACGATATTGCCGCCGGTCTGGTTGTAGGCCTCGACCATCTGGGCCAGGGCGGCCTTGCCGCGCGACAGGATCAGATCGTCGGCCAGCAACACGGCGAAGGGTTCATTGCCGACCAGTTCGCGGGCGCAGTAGACCGCATGGCCCAGCCCCTGGGGCTCCATCTGGCGGGTATAGGCGATTTCGCCGACCTGGGGGCGCCACTGGTTCAACTGGTCCAGCGCCTCAAGCTTGCCGCGGTCCCGCAGGACTTCTTCCAGCTCGTAGGAGCGGTCGAAGTGATCCTCGATCGCCGCCTTGCCGCGGCCGGTCACGAAGATCAGTTGCTCGATCCCCGCGGCGCGCGCCTCTTCGACGGCGTACTGGATCAGGGGCTTGTCGACGACCGGCAGCATTTCCTTCGGCATCGCCTTGGTGGCGGGAAGGAAGCGGGTGCCTAGGCCACCGACGGGGAAAACGGCTTTGCGGACGGGCTTGTTCATGGCGCGAAGTTGTCACCGGTAACTGTGAGAATTATCGAGCGAAATTACGGCCGAAGGATGATTTTCGGTTCTAATCCCTGGCCGCCGCCGACGCAACGTCGGAGGTGGGGGCCAAAGGCCCTACCCCGCCGATGTCACAGATTGGCGCGAGCGGGAAACGTCGCGGCGCGGCAATGGTTGCGCCATCCCCGCCCTTTGCCCCAGACTTGTGCCATGGCCGACCTGACCTGTCGCCCCCTCGGGCCTGACGACTTCCCGCTGATCGAACGGTTGTTCGGACCGAACGGCGCGGCCTCGGGCTGCTGGTGCATGTATTTCAACATCGCCGGGGGCAAGGACTGGCGCGATTCCAAGGGCGACCCAAACCGCGTCGCCTTTGCCGCCCGTATCGCGGCCGGCGAGGTCCATGCAATCCTGGCGCTGGAGGGCAACGAGGTGGTGGGATACTGCCGCGTGGGCCCGCGTGCGTCATTTGAACGCATCGACCGCTCGCGGGTGCTGGCCCGGCCACCCCAGGACGACACCTGGTCGGTGGTCTGTTTCTTCATCCACCGCCGGGCCCGCCGCCGGGGCGTGGCCCGCGCCCTGCTGGAAGCCGCCACGGCCCATGCCTTCGCCGCCGGCGCCCCGACGATCGAGGCCTATCCGGCCGTACCGCCCAAGGATGGCAAGATCAGCGGCGCCTTCGCTTTTTCCGGCCTGCCCCGGCTGTACGAGGCGGCGGGATTCGCGCCCGTGCCGAATGCGGCGGGGGTCAGGCCGATCTATCGCCGGGCTGCGCCTTGAGCGCCGCCAGCATGGCATGCAGCACGTCGAGGGTTTGGGCTAAGCCCGCCCGGTCGGTCGTCGCCTCGACCGCGGCGTAAAGCAGCCCCAGGATCATCCGTGCCAGCCGTGCCGGATCGGCCGCCAACAGCACGCCGGCGCCCTGCAACCTGATGACATGGGTCTGCATCGCGCCCAGGCCGTGGCGTTCGCGAATCGCCGTCCAATCCTGGCCCAGCACGGCCGGCGCCTCGACCAGCCCGATACGCCGCCCGCCGGGATCGAGGCCGGCGGCGACAAAGGCATCGCAGGCCGCCAGGAAGGCGTCCCACGGCCCGGCGCCGGCAGCGGTCGCGGTCTGGGCCGCCCGGCCGGTCAGGGCGACCATCGCCCGGTCCAGATCCTCGGCCACCCCGGCAAACAGGCCCTTCTTGTCGCCGAAATGGTAATACAGGGCCCCCGTGGTCACCGCCGCCTCGGCGCACAGTTCTGCCACCGATGCCGCCTCGAATCCGACCGCGCCGAACTGCCGCCGCCCGGCGGCGAGCAGCGCATCGCGCGTCGCCGCCGCGTTGTCGTGCCGGCGATCGCCTGTTCCTGCCTTCCTGACCATGCCCGCCAGCAGACCATCCGCCGTGTCGTTTGACAAACATAATTGAATTATGTTTTCTTACACCCAACGATAGAGGGGACGATCGCCATGATGCTGGCCGCCAAGCTTCTGACCGCCGTGGTCGCGCTGATCCACGTCTACATCGTGCTGCTGGAAATGGTGATGTTCCGCACCCGCGGGCGGAAAGTGTTCCGGGTCGCCGACGAAAACGTCGACCTGCTGGCCCCGGCGATGTCGAACCAGGGCCTCTATAACGGTTTTCTGGTCGCGGCCCTGGCGCTGGGCCTGTTCCTGCCCGACCCTGCCCTGTCAGCCGCCTTCACCCGCTTCGGCCTGGCCTGCGTCGTCGCCGCCGGCATCTGGGGGGCCATCACCGTCAGCCGGCGCATCCTGTTCGTGCAGGCGGTGCCGGCCGCGGTGGCCTTGGCGGTGCATCTCGCCGCAGGCTGAACTCAGCCCGGCACCATCCGGTGCGACACCGTCTTGACCACGGTGTAGTGCGACAGCCCCTCGGCCCCGCCCTCGCGGCCATGGCCTGAATCCTTGACCCCGCCGAACGGCGTTTCCGCGACCGACGCTTCCAGCGTATTGATCGACAGGTTGCCGGACTCAATTTCGTCTGCCAGGCGGTCGGCGGTCGCGGCCGAGTTGGTGAAGGCATAGGCCGCCAGGCCGAACGGCAGGGCATTGGCCTTGGCGATCGCCTCGTCCAGATCGGCCACCGGCGCGATGACGGCCAGCGGGCCGAACGGTTCCTCGCGCATCGGGCGGGCATCGTCCGGCACGTCGGCCAGCACGGTCGGCTGGAAAAAATACCCAGGACGGTCCAGGCGCCTGCCGCCGGTCAGGACACGCGCGCCCTTGGTCCGGGCATCCGCCACCATACCTTCCAGCGCCTCGATGCGGCGATGGTTGGCCAGCGGGCCCATCTCGGTCCCTGCCTGCATGCCGTCGCCGACCACGGTCTGGGCGGCCCGTTCGGCAAAGGCCTGGGCGAAACGTTCATAGATCGACTGGTGCACGTAGAACCGCGTCGGCGAGGTACAGACCTGGCCGGCATTGCGCACCTTGCGGATGGCCGACAGCACGCCGGCCTGGACCGGGTCGGCATCCTCGCACACGATGACCGGGGCATGGCCGCCCAGTTCCATCAGCACGGGCGTCATGTGGCGCGCGGCCAGTTCGGTCAGATGCTTGCCGACGGCGGTCGAGCCGGTGAAGGCGACCAGCCGGGTCTGTTCCTGCGGGATCAGATAACCTGAGATGTCGGCGGGGATGCCGAACACGAGGTTCAGCACGCCGCGCGGCAGGCCGGCATCATGCAGGGCGCGTGCGATATGCATCGCCCCGGCCGGGGTTTCCTCGGCCGCCTTCAGGATGATCGAGCAGCCGGCGGCCAGGGCGCCGGCAATCTTGCGCGACGGCTGGCTCATCGGGAAATTCCAGGGCGAGAACGCCGCGACCATGCCGATCGGCTGATGCAGCACGACATAACGGATGCCGGGTTCGGACGGGATGACCCGGCCGTAGGTGCGCTGGGCTTCGCCCGCATCCCATTCGAAGAATTCGCAGCCGCGAATCACCTCCAGCCGTGCCTGGGCCAGCGGCTTGCCGTGTTCCAGCGTGATCGAATGGGCGATCTCCTCGACCCGCTCGCGCATCAGCGCCGCGGCCTTCAGCATCACCCCGGCCCGGTCGCGCGGCGACCAGCGGCGCCAGACCTTGAACCCTTCGGCAGCGGCGGTCAGCGCATCGTCGAGATGCTGGCGGGTGGCGATCGGCAGCACGCCGATATCGCGCTCGTCGGCCGGGTTGACGACCTTCAGGCCCTCAGTTGCGCCGCGCCATTCGCCGGCGACATAACATTTCAGCTCAGGATAGGACGCCATCACGACCCCTCGATGCGACTAGGACCCAACTATCGCCCCGGCGGGTTTCATATGGCAATCGACTATATTTCGATTAATTAAGCGGCCTGGATTATTAATGTGCCTTAAGCAGCAGGTCCTTGGCCTGGTTGATCTTGGCGGCCAGGTAATCCGAGCCGCCGACATCGGGGTGCATCTTCTTCAGCAGGCGCCGATGCGCCTCGCGGATCTCGTCGGCCGTAGCCTGCGGGCCGACGCCCAGCACCGCGCGTGCTTCCTCCGGCGTCATCTGCCCCGTCGGCGCCGGCGCCGACGGCCCGGACGAGGCTTGGCGCCAGGTCGGATGCACCCGGTCGAGATAGGATTCCAGCAGGGCGGCCGACTGCCCGTCGCCGGCCAGTTCGGCGGCCAGCGCCATCAGATCCTGTTGGGTCAGGTCGGCCAGCCGGCGGCCCTGGAAACGGCCCTGGCGCACGGTGCCGGCCAGATCGCCGCTGCCATGGTCCAGGGTCATGGCCAGCCACGGCGTCTCGATGACCGATTGCCTGTTCCCGTCTGGGCCGGTGCCGACGGTCGAGAAATCGGGCGACGGGCTGCCGCCCCCGAACAACCCGCCGAAGATGCGGCCCAGCGGCCCGGGCAGGATATTCTTGCCGCCGACGGCCGCGGCCGCCGACAGGATCATCAGGGCGGGCAGTTCGCGGCCGGTGATCATCAGGTACAGCCCGCCGATGCCCAGGACGAAGGCGCCGATCTTGCGCCCGGCCGCGGCCAGCGCGGCGGGATTGGCCGACACGAACGCCTTGCTGCCCATGTAGAACAGCGCCAGCAGGACAAGGCCGATACCGAGGTAGAGCATGCTATTTCAGCTGGGCCAGCAACAGCGGCGCGGCGCCGCCGCGCGCCTTGGCCATGTCGGCCAGCGCCGCCCGCCCGCCCGCGGCATAGACCGCCACCGCCGCCAGCAGGTCGCGCAGCACGGATGCCGAGCCGGCATCGAACGGGAAATAGGCGCCGCGCGACAGCCGCGCCACCTGGCGGAAGGTGTCGGCCGCGGCGGGTTCGCCGCCTTCGTGGAAGATGAAGGCGGGCAGGCCCAACAGGCCCAGCTCGCCCGCCTGGGCGACCAGGCCGTCGGCCATTTCCTCGCAGGCGTCGCCGACATAGACCAGGGCGTTGACCCGCCGTTCGCGGGTGGTGGCCAGGGCATGCGACAGGACCCGGCCGATCTGGGTCTGGCCGCCCTGGCACTGGATGCGGCCCATGTAACCGATCATGCGCGCGGCATCGGACGTGAACGGCGAGGCCCGGCATTCATCGAAACCGCGGAAATAGACCAGCTGCGCCTCCAGCCCGCCGATGCCGGCTGCGGCGGCAAACATCTGGTTCTGCAGCTGGCTGGCCTGGTCCCAGCTGGGCTGGCGGCTGGCGGTGGCGTCCAGCGCGAAGATCAGCCGGCCGCGCGCGCCCGTCGCCTGGGGCCGCGGCGTCGCCGCCACCTTGGCCAGGAAGTCGGCAACGTCGCCGGTCGCCTGCGGCCGCTTGTCGAGGTCACCGCTCATGCCGTCATAAATGGGCTGCGCCGGCCCGGCTGTAAAGGCTTTCAGGCTGCGTTCTGCACACCCGGAAGGCGCAGGGCGTTGATCAGGCCGCGCACTTCCTGGCGCGCCGCGACATGGCTGAGCGACATGTCGACCCCCGCATTGGGATCGTCGAGGTCCAGGAGGGTCAGGCCGTTCAGGTACAGCTCGCGATAGATCACGCGTTCGGCCAGGCCCGGGGCCACGCGGAAACCGACGCGCGGGGCCAGTTTTTCCAGCACGCCGGCGATGCGCCGCTTGTTCTTGGCATCGACATGGCTGAGGCGGTTGCGCATGACCAGCCAGTCGACCTTGTGGCGGTCGCGGGCATAACGCTGCTTGCGCTGTTCCCACACCATCGCGGCGTATTGCGACGGGCGGATCACGTTCAGCGTGTCGGGATTGACCTCGGCCAGCAGGTCGAGGTCGATGAAGCTGTCGTTCATCGGCGTGATCAGCGTATCGGCAAAGGAATGGCCCAGCCGCGACAGCGGATTGTCCGACCCGGGACAGTCCAGGATCATGAAGTCGGCGGTTTCGGCCATGCGCCCCAGCGCCTCGCGGAACCGGTTGGCCTCGTCGGCGATGACGTCGGCGACGACGGCTTCCTTTGATGCCGCGACGAAGTCGAATTCCGGCATCGGCAGGCTGACCTTGTTGCGCTCGCAGAATGCCTGGCGATTCTGGAAATAGCGCCACAGCGTGCGCTGGCGGCTGTCGAGGTCCAGCACGCCCACGCGATGCCCCGCGCGCAGCAGCGCCACCGCGACATGCATCGCCGTGGTCGACTTGCCCGACCCGCCCTTTTCATTGCCGACGACGATGGCATGGCACCCGGCCGGCCCCGGCGTCCGCGACTCGCAGCTCATAGAGTCGTCTCCCCCAAAAGGCACGCGCCGTCACGGCGGCGCCTGCAAAAAAGCTGGCACGACTCCGTGCAGCACGGACTCCTGCCGGGCCTTCGGCACAATGGATAGGCAGGCGCCGATTTATGGTCAACAAAACCTTGACGACAGGGGTAAGCCCCCGCCAGGGTCCGCCTTATGGTCGATGAAGTCGAATGTGTGGTCGTTGGCGCCGGCGTGGTCGGCCTGGCCATCGCCCGGGCCGAGGCGCAGGCCGGCCGCGAGGTCGTGATCCTGGAGGCCGAGAACCAGTTCGGCACCGCCACCTCGGCCCGCAATTCCGAGGTGATCCATGCCGGCATCTATTACCCGCCCGGCAGCCTGAAGGCCAGGCTATGCGTCGCCGGGCGCCGGCTTTTGTACCCCTATTGCGCATCACGCGGCGTGGCCCATGCCAGGATCACCAAGCTGCTGGTCGCCTGTTCGCCCGACGAACTGCCCAAGCTGGCCGCCTATGCCGAAACCGCGGCGCGCAACGGCCTGACCGGCCCCGACGAAGCCTTGGCGCCGGTCACAGGGGCGCAGGCCCGGGCCATGGAACCGGCGCTGGCCTGCGAAGCCGCCCTGCTGTCGCCGTCGACCGGCATCATCGACAGCCACGGCCTGATGCTGAGCCTGCTGGGCGACGCCGAGGCGGCGGGCGCCATGCTGGCCTATGACGCGCCCGTCACGGCCGTGGCGCGCGACGGCGCCGCTTTCCGCCTGACCGTGGGCGGGGCGGCCCCGACCGAGATCGCCTGCCGCCGGCTGATCAACGCCGCCGGGCTGGGCGCGCCGGCCCTGGCGCGGATGATCGGGGGGTTCGAGGTGCCACGGCAGTATTACGTGCGTGGCTGTTATTTCACCCTGACCGGGCGCAGCCCGTTCAGCCGGCTGATCTATCCGATGCCGTCACATGCGGGCCTGGGCGTCCACATCACCATGGATCTGGGCGGCCAGGCCAAGTTCGGCCCGGATACCGAATACATCGATACCCTTGACTATACCGTCGACCCCACCCGCGCCGACGCCTTCTATGCCGAAATCCGTCGCTATTGGCCCGCCCTGCCCGACGGCGCCCTGGCACCGGGCTACGCCGGCATCCGCCCCAAGCTGCAGGGGCCGCAGGATGCCTTCCGCGACTTCGTCATCGCCGGTCAGGAAAGCCACGGGGTGCCGGGGCTGGTCAACCTGATGGGCATCGAAAGCCCGGGGCTGACCTCGTCGCTGGCCATCGCCGAGATGGTCGCGGGGCTGTGACGCCCGTCGCCCTGGGTCCCGCCCATAGGTGCTGAAATAGGCGCGTGATCAACGCCAATCGTCGTCCACGCTCAAAGTCGGCACCTGTAGGCATCGCCGTCATCCCGCGCGCAGCGCAGCGGCGACACGGGATCCAGGGTAGGCGCCGCCCCGCTTGCGACGATGCTTGCCCCCCGGGCTTTGCCGGGACTACTGTCCCGGCCTAGTCACTCCCCAGGTCAAATAATGCAATCCTCACAGCTCCGGCTGACCCTGTTGCTTGGCGCGCTGACCGCTTTCGCGCCCTTGTCGATCGACATGTACCTGCCGGCCTTTCCCGCACTGGCCGCCCATTTCAGGGCCGAGCCGACCGGAATCCAGCTGACCTTGTCGGCCTTCTTCATCGGCCTGGCCGCGGGCCAGATCCTGTACGGACCGGCATCCGACCGTTTCGGGCGCAAGCTGCCGCTGTATTTCGGGCTGGCGCTGTTCATCGTCGCCTCGATCGGTTGCGCCCTGGCGACCTCGCTCGACGCGCTGATCGCCTGGCGCTTCGTGCAGGCGATCGGCGGCTGCGCCGGCATGGTGATCGCCCGCGCCGTGGTCCGCGACTGCTTCGACGCGCAATCGTCGGCCAAGGTCTATTCCCAGCTGATGCTGGTGATGGGCGTGGCACCGATCATCGCCCCTGCCATGGGGGCGCAACTGCTGGTCTGGCTGGGTTGGCCCTGGCTGTTCTGGTCGCTGGCCGCGTTTGGCGCGCTGTGCGCCGTCGCCTCGATCGTCGCGCTGCCCGAGACGCTGAAACCCGCCGACCGCCATGCCGGCGGCGTCGGCCATGCCCTGCAGGCCTTTGCCGGGCTGATCCGCGACCGCCAGTTCATCGGCCTGGCCCTGGTCAGCGGCCTGGCCTCGGCCCTGCTGTTTGCCTATATCGCCGGCTCGCCCTTCGTGTTCATCAGCCAGTTGGGCCTGACGCCGGATCATTTCGGCTGGCTGTTCGGCGGCAATGCCGTCGGGCTGATCGGGGCATCGCAGGTCAATCACAAGCTGCTGGGCCGGCTGCCCCTGCGCCAGGTCCTGCGCTGGGCGGTCACCGCCGAGGTCGCCGCGGCCCTGGCCCTGCTGGCCGCCGCGGTGTTCGCCCCCGGCCTGGTCACGGTCGGCGTGCCGCTGTTCGTCTGCCTGACGCTGCTCGGCTTCATCCTGCCCAATGCCGGTGCCGCGGCGATGGCGGTGGCCGGCCGGCGGGCCGGCAGCGCCTCGGCCCTGGTCGGCACGATCCAGTTCGGGCTGGGCGCGGTCGCCGGCGGGCTGGTCGGTGCCGGCAATGGCGGGGGCGTGGTGGCGATGGCGGTGGTCGTCGCGGTCTGCGGCCTGCTGGCCCGCACGGCGCTGTGGCGGACCGAATCCTTGCAGCGCTAAGATACTGGGATCAGCGGCGCGTGCCCTGATCGAACTGGGCGCCGTCAAGGACACAGCCGATCATGTCGGCGCCGGTCAGGTTGGCCCGCAGGAACCGGGCGCCGGTGCAGTTGGCATCACGCAGAAAGGTGCCGGCCAGGCTGGCCTCGGTGAAGTCGGCGTCGGTCAGCACGGTGGGCCAGCGCCGGCCGGTGGCGTCGCCGCCGGGATTGCGGATGGCGACCGAGCCGAACTGGGCGCGGTCCAGCACCGCGCGCACGAAGCTGGCCTGGGCGAAGTTCGAGCCGGAGATGTCGGCAAATGACATCCGGGCATTGGCCAGCACCGCGCCGGTGAAATCGGCCAGCATCACCCGGCTTTCGCGCAGGTTGGTGCCGTCCAGCTTCGTCGCCTTGAACGACGCGCCCGACAGGTCCAGGCACGACAGGTCGAGGCCGGACAGATCCAGGCCGTCGAATACCGCCCTCACCCCGGCGCGGCCGTCCGAGCTGATCCATTCGGCATGCTGCCTGATGCTGGCATCGACCCCCTCGGGCAGGACCCGTTCGCCGCGCAGGCAGACCGCCCCGGTCAGGTCCGTGCCGGTCAGATCGCAACGCGTCAGGTCGACATTGCGCAGCGACGCTTCGGTCAGCTGGGCATTGCGCAGCTTGGCCCCGGTCAGGTCGGCGCCGTCCAGGATCGCCTTGTGCAGCTTGGCGCCGGTCAGGTTGGCGCCGGTCAGGATCGCGCCCTTCAGATTGGCGCCGCCCAACGACGCCTGGACCAGTTCGGCCTCGCTCATCTTCGCGCGCACCATCGAGGCGCCATCGAGCCGCGAGCCGGTCAGGTTGGCGGCAATCAGCATGGCATCGTCGAAATTGGCGGCGCGGTCGAAGGCCTGGGCATCGTCGGTCGGCACGATGCGGCCCGGGCGCAGATCGGCCTCGACGAAGCGCGACCCCGACAGCCGGGCGAACTGGAAGATGGCGCCGCGCAGGTCGCAGCGGTCGAAATTGGCGCGGTCCAGCAGCGCCTTGGTGAAATCGGCGCCGAACAGGTCCGCGCCTTGAAACGACGATGCCGTCATCGACGAGCCGCAGAACCGCGCCGCGGTCAGCACCGCGTCGTCCAGCACCACGTTGTTCAGCATCAGGTTGGTGAAATCGCCGTCACGGCCCATGAAACGGCGGCCGGTGCGGGCACGCACGTACTTGACGTGCTCCATCATCTCCCGCGCCAGGACGGATGGCACTTGGCGATACATCGGCCCGACTTCCAGCTTGACTGCCAAAACGCAAAATCGTCGCGACCCGCGCCTTACTACGCCGGCCACATGCGCCCCCGCCGGGTATCGTGAATTTTGGCTAAATTGGAGTCAAGCAGCCATCCGGCCCCGTCAGGAAAACTGGCGCAGGGCCACCACCGTGACCACGCCCACCGCGACCGTCGCCAGCAGCGGCAGGCGCGTGGCCAGCAGCGCGGTAACCAGGGCGGCCACGGTTTCCGGCCACCCGGTGGCCAATACCGTCGGCGCGATGACCGCGACCAGCACGGCCGGCGGAATGGCGTCGAAGGCGGCCTTGGCCCGGCCCGACAGGCGGATGCGGCCGGCCGCGAACAGCCCGGCGATGCGGGTCAGATAGGTCACCACGGCCATCGCGACGATGGCCGCAAGCGTCATCGGGTCGAGCGTCATGCCGCCGCCTGCCCCGCGTCCGCCGGTGCGGCCAGATAGGCGCCCAGGATGCCGGCCACCGCCCCGGCCGCGACATGCCACGGCGGCCCGGCCAGGACGTAGACCACGGCCGATGCGGCGCCGGCCGCGGCGACCGTCACCGCCGTCACCCGCCCCTTCCAGAATCCCGCGACCAGCCCGATGAACATGGCGGTGAAGGCGAAATCGGCGCCCAGCCGCGACGGATCGCCCATCAGCGACCCGGCCAGGGCGCCGGCGACCGTCGTGCCGACCCAGGCCAGCGGCAGCAGGCAGCACAGGCCGAACCAGTAAGCGGGCGTGACCGGCCGGCTGCCCGCACGCCGTTCGGCCAGCGCCCAGGCCTCGTCGGTCAGCAGATGGAAACCCAGGATGCGCTGGGTCCAGGAAAAACCCGACAGCTTGGGCGCCAGCGAGGCACCCATCAGCACCATGCGCGCATTGATCAGCAGGGCGGAAAAGGCCAGCGTGGCGATCGACAGGGGCTGGGTCCACAATTCGACCGCGGCGAACTGCGACCCGCCGGCAAAGACCAGCAGCGACATCAGCCCGACCTCGAGCGCCGACAGGCCCTTGGCCGCAGCCAGCGCCCCGAACAACAGGCCGATCGGCACCGCGGCGATGATCACCGGCACGATGTCGGCCAGGCCCTCGCGGGCCTCGCGCGGGATCGGGCCGATCATGCCGCGACCGCGGCGCGATAGCTGCCGGGGGTGACGCCGACGCGGGCCTTGAAGGCACGGGTGAAATGGGCCTGGTCGCAGAAACCGGTGGCGGCCGCGACATCGGCCAGCGACGCGCCGCGCTGGCGCAGCAGATGGCGGGCGGCATTGACCCGGCGATTGACCAGGAAGGCATGCGGGGTGAAGCCGGTATGGCGGCGGAAGGCACGGATCAGGTGATGGGCCGACAGCCCCGCCACGGCGGCCAGGTCGGACAGGCCGACATCCTCGGCATACCGCGCCTGCATCAGGGCGCCCGCCCGGGCGACCGGCCCGCCCTCGTCCCCGACCCCGGCCGGCACGATCGCGGCATGGCGCACCAGGCAATGGGCATAGGCACGCGACAGCAATTCGTCGGCGGCCAGCGTGTCGCGGCCCTCGTCCAGCGCCCGGTGGGCCGCCAGGAACAGCGCGATGCCATCGGGGTCGTGCACCACGGGCGTGGGAAAGAACGGCGTGTCGGTCACCCTGCGCCCCGACACCTCGGACGCCACCTGGCGCAGCAGCGCGACGGACGGATAGCTGTTGCGGTAGTGAATGCCGCATTCATCGGGATGGCCGTCATGCACGTCGCCGGGGTTGTGCAGCAGGAAATGCTCCGGCCCGGTATCGTGGCGCCGGCCGCGCACCCCCAGCCAGCCATGGCCGGCATGGATGTTGCCGATGGTATAGGTATCGTGGGCATGCAGGGTGAAGCGCGGCCGCAGCAGCACCGCGGTGACGCATTCCAGGCTGTCGAACCGTTCGGTCGTAAAGAACCGGGCGTGTTCGGCCCGCCGCGCATTGCCCTGCGTTTCCATGGGCCAGTTAATGCACCGGCGGGCGTCCGACGTCTTGAAGAAAATTGCGCTCAGGCCTGGTCGCCCGCCGGCATCCCGGTCGGGTCCACCCAAACCAGTTCGAGGACATGGCCATCGGGGTCTTCGACCGCACGGTTGTAGAGCCAGCCGAAGTCGGTCGGCGCGCGCGGATCGGCAGTACCGCCGGCCGCGGTGACGGTGGTCGCCAGGCGGTCGACCTCGGCCCGGTCGGCGCAGGTCAGCGCGATCAGCATCTGCGCCGCGGCATGGGCATCGGCTGGCGGGCGGGGCGCGTATTCGGCGAACCGATCGCGCTGCTGCAGTTGGAAGACGATGGCGTCGGTCCACACCATGCTGGCCGTCGCCTCGTCGCTGAACTGGGGATTCAGGGTGCAGCCCAGGGCTTCGTAGAACCGCGTCGCGGCGGCAACGTCGTGGACGGGCAGGTTGAGGAAGATCGAGCGGGTCACGGGCGGGTCTCCTGGTTGAGCCATTCGGTGATGAAGGTGGCCGAGGCGTGAATGTCGATCATCTCGGCCCGGTCGGACTTGGCGGCAAAGCCGTGCGGCATCCCTGCGGGCACGACGACGATCTGGCCGGCCGCGGCCTCGAACGGATGCCGGCCGTCGGTGAAGACGATCGTGCCCCGGCGGATGATGAAGGTTTCCGCATAGGCATGGCGATGCAGCGCCGCCCCCTCGCCCGCCCGATCGAGGCGGGTGAAGATGATCGAAACGCCCGATTGCAGCGCCGCCCCCTCGAATTCGCCGGCCCAGTACTCGGGGTCGGTGGTCCAGATGGTCTGTCCTGCCTGCATCGTTGCCTCCTGATCGAAAACCGCGGCCCCATTCCTACCGTCATGACTGAAATGCTGGTATAGCCAGATATGAAATACGGGAGTTCGGCGATGCTGCAGTGGGACGATCTGCGACTGGTGCTGGCGGTGGCCCGCGCGGGTTCGTTTGCCGGGGCGGCCGACCTGCTGGGCGTCAGCGCGCCGACCGTGTTCCGCCATGCCCGCGCGGTCGAGGAACGGCTGGGCAGCCTGGTCTTCCGCCGGGACACGACCGGCGTGTCGCTGACCGCGGCGGGGCACGAGGCCGCGGGGCTGGCCGCCCGCATCGAGGAAGACATCGGCGCGCTGGAGGCGCGGATCGGCCAGGAGGACGAGGCGGCCGCCGGCACGATCCGGCTGGCCACGGTCGACACGCTGGTCGCCGGCCCGCTGATGCCGCTGCTGCAGCGGTTCCGCGCCGGCCATCCGCGCATCCTGCTCGATATCCATGCCGGCATCGGCATGGCCAATCTGCGCCAGCGCGAGGTCGACGCAGCCCTGCGCGCCGGCGGCCCCGCACCGGAAAACCTGGTCGGCCGGCGGTTATGCCGCATCGCCGTCGCGGTCTATCGCGCGGCGTCGGGTCCGGCGATCGGCCCGGGCGATTTCGCCAGCGCGCCTTGGGTGCTGCCCGACGACCAACTCGGCCATCTCGCCTCGGCCGGCTGGGCCAGGCGGCGGGGCTATGACGCGCGCACCGCCCTGCGGGCCAACAGCCTGCACACCCTGGCGCATGCCGCCGCGGCCGGCATCGGCCTGGCCGTGTTGCCCTGCTACCTGGCCGATACCGACCCGCGCCTGGCGCGGATCGGCGAGCCGATCGACGAACTGGCCAGCGACCTGTGGTTCCTGACCCATGCCGAGTTGCGGCATACGGCGCGCATCCGCGCCCTGTCGGATTTCATCGCGCGCGAGATGCGCGGGCTGAAGGCGGCGTTTGCAGGGCGCGCCGGCCCGGACTGAAGGCGGATCAGCCCAGCCGGGCAGGCAGCGACAGGAAACCCCGGAACCGGGCACGGCCGCCGCGCACCGGTTCGCCATCAAGCCGGTAGTCGGGAAACCGTTCCAGGAAACGGCCGATCGCCACCCGCCCTTCCAGCCGGGCCAGCGACATGCCGACGCATTGATGCGCGCCCTGGGCAAAGGCCAGATGCCGGTTGGGCTGCCGCCCCAGGTCCAGGCGATCGGGGTCCGGAAACTGGTCGGAATCGCGGTTGGCCGCGCCGATGCACAGGGTGATGCGGCTGCCGGCGGGCAGGTCGCGGCCGCCCAGCGTCACCGGCACCGTCGTCATCCGGTTGCCGATCTGGTTGGAGCTTTCGAACCGCAGGAATTCCTCGACCGCCGTGCGGATCAGGTCGGGTTCGGCCAGCAGGCGCCGGCGTTCGTCCTGGTGGCGCAGCAGCAGTTCCAGCCCGTTGCCGATCAGGTTCGTCGTCGTCTCGTGCCCGGCATTCAGGATGAAGATGCAGTTCTGCAGCAATTCGGTTTCCGACAGACGCTCGCCATCCTGCTCGGTGCCGATCAACCGGGTCAGCACGTCGTGTTCGGGATCGCCGGGCCGGCGGCGGCGATCGGCCACCAGGGTTACCAGATAGGCGACGAAAT
>Ga0206117_101119_pt1 | contig 16256 bp, 14 predicted proteins | sample 3A5Ametagenome_FD_177997 | JGI IMG/M metagenome (GOLD analysis project Ga0206117, IMG submission 177997) | Enriched microbial communities from leaf-cutter ant dump, University of Wisconsin, Madison, United States - 3A5A | ecosystem: Environmental > Terrestrial > Nest > Insects nest > Nest dump... | reverse complement strand
GATCCGCCGGCCGCTCGAATCGGCGATGCGGCGGATCATGCAGGAGTTCGGCCGCGAGCGCGACCGCCGGCAGGCCCAGGTCGACACGGTCGAGGAGTATGAACGGGTCAGCCGCGTCTGCAACGGCGAGGCGCGCAATTACCTGTCGAAGCCCGCCACGCGGCGGACCGTCCGCCAGGGCTGACAACAGGGCTCAGCGCTTGCGCCGCCGCCTGTCGGTGGCATGGCCGTCGTTGAACTCCGGCGGCTTGCGGCGGACCCAGCGGATGAAGGCGGCGATGTCGGGATGGCCGCGCAGGGCGTCGATCTCATGGTAATGGTCGCGCAGCTGCTGCTCGGTCAGCACCGCATGGATCTTCGCATGGCAGATGCGGTGCATCGTCACCGTCTCCCGCCCGCCATAGGTGCGGGGGATCAGGTGGTGTTCGTTCAGGCTGGCGCCCGGCACCATCGGCCGGCCGCAGAGCGGGCAGGCGGGGCCGTCGGGTTGGCTTGCCGGCGCAGGCTTCGCGGCAAAGGGATAATCGGGAAGGCGCATGCCGAACCATATGGTCCGAATCGGCCGGCCGGCCAAGTCGGCTGCGATGGGGCGGCGCTGCAACGAAAAAGGGGAGCCGCCAGTGCGACTCCCCCCATTTTGCGAAGATCCCGATCCGGCGTCAGGCCGCCTTCTTCTCGGCGATCAGCTGGACGAAGCGGTCGAACAGATAGTGGCTGTCCTGCGGGCCGGGCGAGGCTTCCGGGTGGTACTGCACCGAGAAGACCGGCTTGCCCTTCAGGCGGATGCCTTCGTTGGTGCCGTCGAACAGGCTGACATGGGTGACCTCGGCGTCGGCCGGCAGGGTTTCCGGCACCACGACGAAACCGTGGTTCTGGCTGGTGATCTCCACCCGCCCGCTCGCCAGATCCTTCACCGGATGGTTGGCGCCGCGGTGGCCCTGCTGCATCTTGGTGGTCTTGGCGCCCAGCGCCAGCGACAGCATCTGGTGGCCGAGGCAGATGCCGAACATCGGCACGCCGGTGTCGAGCAGGCCCTTGATGGTCGGCACGGCATATTCGCCGGTGGCGGCGGGGTCGCCGGGGCCGTTGGACAGGAAAACGCCGTCCGGCTGGTGGCGCATCACGTCCTCGACCGTGGCGGTCGACGGAACCACCGTCACCTTGCAGCCGGCCGCGGCGAGGCAGCGCAGGATGTTGCGCTTGGCGCCGTAATCGATGGCGACCACATGGTACTGCGGCTTGTCCAGCGTGGCATAGCCGCCGCCGATGGTCCAGCCGGCCTCGGTCCAGTCATAGGTCTGGCGGCAGGACACGTCCTTGGCCAGATCCATGCCCTCCAGACCCGGCCAGCCCTTGGCCTTGGCGACCAGCGCCTCGATGTCGAATTTGCCGTCCGGCGCATGGGCGACGACGCCGTTGGGCGCGCCCAGGTCACGGATGCGCCGCGTCAGGCGGCGGGTGTCGATGCCGGTCAGGCCGACGAGGCCGTAGCTCTTCAGCCAGTCGTCGAGATGGCGGGTGGCGCGCCAGTTCGACGGATCGGTGATGTCGGCGCGCAGGATCAGGCCGCGGGCGGCCGGCGTGATCGTCTCGATGTCCTCAAGGTTGGCGCCGGTGTTGCCGATGTGCGGGAAGGTGAAGGTGATGATCTGGCCGGCATAGCTGGGATCGGTCAGGATTTCCTGATACCCGGTCATCGAGGTGTTGAAGCACACCTCGCCCACCGAATCCCCCGTGGCGCCGATGCCTCGGCCGCGGAACACGGTGCCGTCGGCCAGAACCAGGACGCCGGTGTGAACCGCATTGTCGGAGGGGGGAGTGGCGAGAGTCATTCCTGTGAACCTTCCCAAAAACCGCGGCCGGCGACGGATCGGGTGATCGGCGGAACGGCGACGGCCTAGCGTCCCGCCGGGCGCGCACACGTAGCCGCTCGCACCCCACCTCCGCCGGAATCGGACGGTGATGTGGGATCGAGTGGGCTGATCGGATGGGCCGGACATCCTATATGACGATTGGACGCAGGATTTCCAGCAATAGCTTTGCAGGGCGGCCCTGATCCGCGGACAAAGTGGGACGGTTGCGGGGCGCCCGATTGCCGGCCGGGGCTTTTGCCGTGGAAATCGGCGGCCATTTTCGGAATAGTCGGCTGTCCGGCCGGGGCCTTTCCCCAGCCCGACGAACGAAGGAAGACGGGACATGACGCTGCGCACGCAGTTCAACGACGGCCTCAAGGATGCGATGCGCGCGAAGGACCAGCGCGCGGTGTCCACCATCCGCATGATCCTCGCCGGCCTGAAGGACCGCGACATCGAAGCCCGCGGGCGCGGCGTGACCGACGGCATCGACGATGCCGGCATCCTGTCGATGCTGCAGGGCATGGTGAAGCAGCGCAACGAATCGGCGGGCATGTACGAGCAGGGCGGGCGCCCCGAACTTGCCCAGCAGGAGCGCGAGGAGATCGTGGTCATCGAGCGCTATCTGCCCAAGCAGATGAGCGAAGAGGAGGTCGCCGCCGCCATCGACTCCATCGTCACCGAAGTTGGTGCGGCCAGCATCAAGGACATGGGCAAGGTGATGGCCGAGCTGAAGGCCCGCCATGCCGGCCAGATGGATTTCGCCAAGGCCGGCGGTCTGGTGAAGGCGCGGTTGTCCGGCAAGTAAGGCCGGGCGAAGGGGGCTGGCCGCCGCGGGCGAACCCGAGGCCAGGCTTGCGCCCCGGGGTGGCGTGCAGCAGTCGGGAGGACGGTGGAATGGTCGCGGTCCGCAAGCCCACTTTCTCAGGCATGACCGTCGCCCAGTTCCTTGACTGGAGCGGCGACGGCACCGACACGCGGTACGAGCTGGTGAATGGCGAACCGCGCGCCATGGCGCCGGCGAGCATCACCCATGGCATCCTGCAAAGCACCGTCGCTCGCCTGATCGGCAACCATCTGGCCGACCGTGCGCCCGGCTGCCATGTTGTGACCGCTCCGGGCGTTCAGCCCCGCGTCCGCTCCAGCCACAACATGCGGATCCCCGACCTGGGCGTGACCTGCACGCCCGACGAGCGCGGGCTCCGCACGCTGCCCGATCCGGTCCTGCTGATCGAGATCCTCTCACCCAGCAACGAAGCCGAGACCTGGGAGAATGTCTGGACCTACACCACGCTGCCGTCGGTCCGCGAAATCCTGGTTCTTTGGACGGCAGGGGTCGGGGCGGAACTTCTGCGTCGGCAGGCCGATGGTAGCTGGCCGGAGAGCCCGTTGGTGATCGTGGCGGATGACGTGTTGGGTCTGGAAAGCATCGGCTATGAAGCCCCTCTGCCCGCACTCTATGCCGGGACGCATCTTGTCAGGCAGCCGGACTGACCCTGCGCCCTCTGCGCCCTTGGGGCCGGCGGCGCTGGTTCCCATACTATGCCTCTGCTATAGCGTGGCCCCCATCGCTTCCGCCTATCGTCCTTCGCATCCGGTGACCGTTCGACCATGGCCTTCCCGCCCCAATTCCTGGAAGAACTGCGCACCCGGCTGACCCTGTCGGAGGTGGTCTCCAAGCGGCTGCGGCTGATCCGCGCCGGCCGCGAGTACAAGGCCCCCTGTCCCTTCCACAATGAGAAGTCGCCGTCCTTCTACGTCAACGACCAGAAGGGCTTTTTTCATTGCTTCGGCTGCGGGGCCCATGGCGACATCATCGGCTTCGTCATGCGCCACGACAATCTCGGCTTCCCCGAGGCGGTCGAGCATCTGGCCGGCGAGGCCGGGCTGCCGGTTCCCCGCCCGACCGAGGAGGACCGCCAGCGTTACGAGAAGCGCAAGACCCTGCATGACCTCGTCGAGCAGGCGACGCGCTGGTTCGAGCAGCAGCTGCATGGTCCCGCCGGGCGGGCGGGGCTGGACTACTTCCTGCGGCGCGGGCTGGACGGCGAGACCATCGCCCGTTTCCGGCTGGGCTATGCGCCCGGCGATTCGAATGCGCTGCGGACTTATCTTGGGAAGCAGGGTTTCTCCGACGACGACATGGTCAATGCCGGGCTGCTGAAGCGGCCGGACGACGGCCGGTCGCCCTACAGCTTCTTCCGCAACCGCGTGATGTTCCCGGTCACCGACCGGCGCGGGCAGGTGGTGGCGTTCGGCGGACGCATCCTGGAGGGCGACGGACCGAAATACGTCAACACCGCCGACACGCCGCTCTTCCACAAGGGCACGCTGCTCTATGGCCTGTCGCGGGCGCGGCAGGCGGCGGCGGACGGCAAGCCGGTGATCGTCGCCGAAGGCTATATGGACGTGATCGCGCTGGTCCGTGCCGGCTTCGAGGGGGCGGTGGCGCCGCTGGGCACCGCGCTGACCGAGACCCAGGTGCAGGAGCTGTGGAAGCTGATCCCGGCGGCGGAGAAGGTGCCCTTCCTGTGCTTCGACGGCGACAATGCCGGCCGGCGCGCGGCCTGGCGGGCGGTGGAGCGCATTTTGCCGCACCTCGCTCCCGGCCAGTCGGCCCGCGTCGCCTTCCTGCCGGAGGGGGAGGATCCCGACAGCCTGATCCGCGCCCAGGGGGCGAAGGCGATGGGAGCGGTGCTGGAGGCCGCCATCCCGCTGTCCGACGCCCTGTGGCGGATGGAGAGCGAGGGCAGGCCGACCGACACGCCGGAGGCCAAGGCCGCGGTGAAGGCGGCGCTGGAAGCCCGCGTCGCCACCATCGCCGACCGCGACGTCCAGAGCTTCTACCGTACCGAGATGCGCCGCCGCGTCGACGAAGCCTTTGCTCCGGCGCGGCCGGCCTACAACCGCGGGCCGTGGGTACCGGGGCAGGGGCGGGGACGTTTCGGCGAGGCGCCGCGCCGCCATGTGCCGGGCACGCCCGGACGCCTGACATCCAAGCCGGCGGGGGAGGGGCGCGGCCGCGCCTCCCGCCTCGTGTCGATGCGCGAGCGCATCCTGCTGGCCACGCTGATCAACCATCCGGATTTGTTCGGGGAACTGGCGGAGCCGCTGGGGCTGTTGCCATTCGGTGACCCGGAGCTGGAAAAACTGCGCTGGGCGGTCATCGAATGCCTTTCCGACGACCGCAACCACGACTCGACACTTGACGCCGATGCGCTTTGTCGCCACTTGTCATCCGCCGGCCATGAGACGATGGTCGGTGCTTTGCTAGGCGAGTCGACCTATGTCCATGCCGGCTTCGCCCGTCCGGACGCCTCCACGGAGGACGCACGGAAGGGATGGTGGCCTGCGTGGCGGCATCTGCATCACGAGCGGGTGCTCGACGATCTTAGGGAAGCGAAGGCGGCTCTGACCCGTGACAACAGCGAGGCCAACTTCGCGAGGGTCGTGGCTCTTCAGCAGGAGGTCATAAAGTCCGGTCTGGGTATCGCGGACAGTGACTTTGACGATCTCTGAGTGTTGACGATGCAGATCGTCGGCAATCGGACGTCGGTTGATGGGTACGGAGAGCAACAGGACGGGGCCGCATGACAGTTTCTGTGATGGCGGGTTCTGGGTAGATACATGGTTGGGGGTGGGGCGGACGGGCCGGGAAACCGGGACCGGGCGCTCCTTTCGTCTTTATTCACTGGGGTAATGCGGGGGCACCGATCGCATGGCCACGAAAGCTGCGAACAGCGTGGAAGTTTCCGAAACGCGGGAGGAATCCGCAGACGGTCCTCTGATGGACGGCATGGGTTTGGCCGTCAAGAAGATGATCGCCCGCGGCAAGGAGCGCGGGTATGTCACCTATGACGAGCTGAACGCAGCGCTGCCACAGGATTCGTCCTCGTCCGAGCAGATCGAAGACACGATGGCGATGCTGTCCGAGATGGGCATCAACATCGTCGAATCGGAAGAGCAGGATTCGGAGAACAGCGGCGAGGGTGCGGGCGAGGGCGAAGGCCGCTCGTCGGGCAATCTCGACGACGACGACATCGGCCGGACCGACGACCCCGTGCGCATGTACCTGCGCGAGATGGGTTCGGTGGAGCTGCTGTCGCGCGAAGGCGAAATCGCCATCGCCAAGCGGATCGAAGCCGGTCGCGAGATGATGATCGGCGCGATCTGCGAATCGCCCCTGACCATCCGCGCCATCCTGGAGTGGCATGATTCCCTGATGGAAGGGAAGATGCTGCTGCGCGACATCATCGATCTGGACGCCACCTATGGCGGCGGTCCGGACGGCGAGGAGCTGCCGGAAGGGCTGGCCGAAGCGGTCGAGGCCACTGGCGCCCCCGGTGCCGCCGCCGCCGGCACCGCCCCCGCCGCCGACGCTCCGCCGTCCGAGGAGGACGGCGACGAGCCGCGCCCGCCGCGCGCCGAAGGCGAGGGCGAAGAGGGCGAGGAAGGCGAAGAGGGCGAGAACAGCCTGTCGCTGTCCGCGATGGAAGCCGCGCTGAAGCCGCAGGTCATCGAGACCTTCGAGAACATCAAGGCGACCTACGACAAGCTGCACAAGCTGCACGAGGCCCGCATGGGCGCGATGCAGCGCGGCGAGGACGTCGGCAAGCAGACGGACAAGAAGTACGACAAGCTGAAGCTCGAAATGGTCGAGCTGATGAACACCGTCCGCCTGAACAACCAGCGCATCGAGCAGCTGGTCGAGCAGCTCTATGGCCTGAACCGCAAGTTGACCGGCTTCGAAGGCCGTCTGCTGCGCATGGCCACCGAATGCCGGGTGAAGCGCGAGGACTTCCTGAACCAGTATTTCGGCCACGAACTGGACCCGAACTGGCTGGAGCGCATTCGCGGCCTGAACCCCAAGACCTGGGGCAAGTTCGCGGAGAAGTACGACGGCGAAATCCGCAAGACGCGCGAGTCGATCTCGAACGTCGCCGAGGAAGCGCGTCTGCCGATCAACGAGTTCCGCCGCATCGTCTCCACCGTCCAGAAGGGCGAAAAGGAAGCGAGCCGCGCCAAGAAGGAGATGGTCGAGGCCAACCTGCGTCTCGTCATCTCCATCGCCAAGAAGTACACGAACCGCGGCCTGCAGTTCCTGGACCTGATCCAGGAGGGCAACATCGGCCTGATGAAGGCGGTGGACAAGTTCGAGTACCGGCGCGGCTACAAGTTCTCGACCTACGCCACCTGGTGGATTCGCCAGGCCATCACCCGCTCCATCGCGGACCAGGCGCGGACCATCCGCATCCCGGTCCACATGATCGAGACGATCAACAAGCTGGTCCGCACCAGCCGCCAGATGCTGCACGAGATCGGCCGCGAGCCGACCCCGGAAGAGCTGGCGGAACGTCTGATGATGCCGCTGGAGAAGGTCCGCAAGGTCCTGAAGATCGCCAAGGAGCCGATCTCCCTCGAGACGCCGATCGGCGACGAGGAGGATTCGCATCTCGGCGATTTCATCGAGGACAAGAACGCCGTCCTGCCGCTCGACGCCGCCATCCAGGCGAACCTGCGCGAGACGACGACCCGCGTCCTGGCCTCGCTGACCCCGCGCGAGGAGCGCGTGTTGCGCATGCGCTTCGGCATCGGCATGAACACCGACCACACGCTGGAAGAGGTCGGCCAGCAATTCAACGTGACCCGCGAGCGTATCCGCCAGATCGAGGCGAAGGCGTTGCGCAAGCTGAAGCACCCGTCGCGGTCGCGCAAGCTGCGCAGTTTCCTGGATACCTGATCGGGACACCTGATCCGGGAGCGTATCGTTCGAGACGAAGCGGGGGCCAATCGGCCCCCGTTTTCGTTTTCAGACTTCTGCGTCGGAACGATGAACGAGGGGTTGCATTTCCCCAAAGCTTTGTCGCAAAGTGCGGCCCGCGGTAGGGCCTGTAGTTCAGCGGTTAGAACGCGCCGCTCATAACGGTGTTGTCGTCGGTTCGAATCCGGCCGGGCCCACCACGCCTCCCCGACCGACCCAACACTCTCCTTGGGACATGGCGGGGGGCATATTCGTGGGCGACGTTCTCCACCTCATCCAATCGGCGGCGGCCGCGTTGCAGCGGCGGGAACCGGCGGCGGCGCGCAACGTGTTGCGGCAGGCGCTGGCACTCGATCCGGGGCGTGGCGATGGCTGGAGCATCCTCGGCGTGGCGGCCATCGGCAGCGGCGACGCGGTGGGGGCGCTGGCGCCGTTCAGGCGGTCGCTGTGCAGCACGCCGGACAATTCCGCCTATGCCCGCAACCTCGCAGCCTGCCTGAAGCGGCTGGGCCGGGCGGACGAGGCGGCGACCGTCCTCCATCGGGCGGCGCTTGCCGGCGCGCTGGTTCCCGACCTGCTCTGCGACCTTGCCGATCTGCGGCTGGGCATCGGCGACGTATCGGCGGCGCAGCCGCTTTATCGGGCGGCGCTGCTGCTGACGCCAGACCATGGGCGCAGCCTGAACAATCTGGCGGAAACCCTGCGCCGGCAGGCCATGCCGGAGGCGGCGACGGAGCTGTCCCGGCTGGCGCGGCTTCGCGGCACGGCGCCGGCCTGGGCCGCGGCGGGGGCGGAACTGGTCGAGGCGGGATGGATCGAGGAGGCGCAGCCGGCGCTCTGCCGGGCGCTGGCGCTCGATCCGGCCGATCCGGCAAGCTGGAGCAATCTCGGATTCGCGCATCTGCAACGGCACCGGGCGGAAGCGGCGGTAGCGGCCTTCGCCCATGCCCGCCGCCTCGACCCGGCATTGGCGGAGGCGGCGGTCGGGCAGGGCAGCGCGCTGATGCTGATGGGCCGGGTCCGCGAGGGGGCCGCACTCTATGAGGAGAGGCTGCGGCTGCCGCTGTTCCAGCCGCCGCGGCGTTTCGACCGGCCGGACTGGGACGGCAGCATCCGGCCGGGCGCGACCCTGCTGATCCATGCCGACCGTGGAATTGGCGATGCGATCCAGTTCATCCGCTATGCGCCGCTTCTGCGGGCGCAGGGGATGAGGGTACTGTTCTGCGGCCAGGAAAACCTGCTCGGGTTGCTCCGGTCCTCCGGGATCGTCGACGGCGCCTTCGGCTATGAAGAGGACTTGCCGCCCTACGACATGCATGCCCATGTGATGAGTCTGGTCCATCGGATGGGAACCGATCTGGACAGCATTCCCGCGGACATCCCCTATCTCCACGCCTCGCAGGCGGCGAGGGAGCTTTGGGCCGGGAGGGCGGCGGGCCTGAAGGGGCTGAGGATCGGCATCGTCTGGGCCGGGTCCGTGCATTTCCGCTATGACCGGGTCCGCTCGCCGCGGCTGGAACCGCTGCTGCCGCTGTTCGGCATTCCGGGGACGACCGCGGTGGTGCTGCAGTTCGGGGAGGGGCGCGACGACATGGCGAAATTCCCTCTGCCCGCCGGCACTGTCGATTGGGGCGATGCGTTGCAGGGCATGGACAACACCGCGGCGGCCTTGGAAGAGCTGGATGTGGTGGTCAGCTCCTGCACGTTCATGGCCCATCTGGCCGGCGCGCTGGGGCGGCCGGTGTCGGTGCTGCTGCATGCCGGGTCGGAATGGCGCTGGCTGCGCGGGCGGGAGGAGTCGCCCTGGTATCCGACGGCGCGGCTCTACCGCCAGACGGTTCCCGGCGACTGGGCGGGGCCGGTGGAGCGGCTGCGGGCCGATCTGGCGGCACTGGCTGAGCGGCGGATTGCGCTGGCCGGCAACTGACGGGGCTCCTCTGAAGCCTTTTCGGCACAAGCGTGGCCGTCCCGCATAAATTTTACTGCAAGCCTCATAAAGTCTGGAATAAAGGATGCGCGGCGCGCGTTCGCACCCATATGCATCGGGTCTCCCATTCGGCCGCAAGGTCGAAAGAGCCGGCCCGGCCTCTGGAGTTGCGGCGCCCTTGTCGTCCCGTCCGCCTTGTCGGCAGAAGGGGAAGGCCATGGCGTGAGCCGTGGCGTGATCGGTTAAGGATCGGGTGCGCGGTTGAGCAAATTCGGGGTCGATCTGGAAGTCCACATCGCGTCCTTGCGGCGCTACGCGCGTGCGCTGATGCGCAACAGCGCGGATGCGGAGGATCTGGTGCAGGAGGCGCTGACGCGCGCGGTGGCGCGTGCCGACAGCTTCCAGGCGGGGACGAACCTGCGGGCATGGCTTTTCACCATCCTGCACAACGTCCACGTCAATCAGGTCCGTTCCAAGGCTGCCCGGCCGCAGGAAGTCGACGTCGACGATGTCGAATCCAAGCTGGTCAGCCCGCCCCGGCAGGAAGAGCGTGTCGAACTGCGCGAGATGATGCGCGCGGTCGACGAGTTGCCGGAGGAACAGCGCAAGGTGCTGCTTCTGGTGGCGCTGGAGGGCCTGAAATACGACGAGGTCGCCGACATGCTCGGCGTGCCGATCGGGACCGTCATGTCGCGCCTGTCCAGGGCGCGCGAGGCGGTGCGGGCGAAACTGGCGAACGAGGGTGGCGTTACCCTCCGGCGGGTGAAGTGATGAACGCGCATCAGGGACTGGGACGGGTCACGGAGGACGAACTCCACGCCTATGTCGACGGGCAGCTGGACGGCAACCGCCGTCTGGCGGTGGAGCGATGGCTGGCCGAGGATCCGGAGGCGGCGCGCCGGGCGGAGGATTACCGCGCCCAGGCGATGCTGCTGCACGAGATGTTCGACACCGTCCTGCGCGAGCCGCCGAGCGACAAGGTCCAGGAGCTGTCCGACCGGCTGAAGGGACGTGTCGCCTTCAACGACAACCGTCCGGCCTGGCATGCCCGTCCGCTGGTGCGCTTCGCAGCTGCCGTGATGCTGGTGGTCGCCGGTGCGGCCGGCGGCTGGATGGGCCGCGGCGTCGACCAGCAGGTCGGCGCCCCCGTCGCCCAGCAGCGCCAGACGCTCGCCACCTTCGCCCAGGAAGCCACCCAGGCACACCGCTTCTACACCTCCGACGAGCGTTTCCAGGTTGAGCTTGGCGCCGACAACCAGGACGAGCTGAACGGCTGGCTGTCGAAGCGGATGGGCCGCGACGTCTTCGGGCCGGACCTAGGCCGCATCGGCTATCGCCTGATCGGCGGACGCTCGCTGCCGACCGACCTCGGCGCCGGTGCGCAGTACATGTATGCCAACGACGGCAACAAGCGGATCACCCTGTTCGTCGGCGCCCCGCAGAGCGGCAACCAGTCGAACTTCAGCTTCACCCAGAACGGCGACGTGGCGACCTTCTATTGGGTCGAAGGGCCGCTGGCCTACGCGCTGGCCGGCCGCCTGTCGAAGGAGGAGCTGCTGGAGATCGCCAAGGCGGTCTATCAGGACGTGAAGGCCGGCCCGCCGCGGCGCGAGGCCCCGCCCGAGCCGCAGCAACAGCAGCAGCCCCAACAGCAGCAGCAGGAACAGCCGGCGGGCGTGCAGCCGATCAGCGACACGCACAAGGCCAAGGAAAGCTGAGGGAATTTTCAAGCAGATCGAGGGGGGCGCCAATGGCGCCCCTTGTCGTTCCAGCAGAGCTTACGTTTCCGCGGACCTCATCGCTCCAGCAGATAGGTCTTCAGCCAGTCGCGCACCTCGCGGCAGACTGCCTCCGACGCCTCTTCCAGCGCATGACCGGTGCCGGGGACCAGGACCAGCTTCTTCGGGTCGCGCGCCTTGCGGTGGACATGGATGGAGCAGCTGGCCGGCAGAATCTCGTCCGCCTCGCCGTGGATCAGCAGGACCGGGCAGGACAGGTCGCCGACCGGATCGGTGCCGTAGCCCTGGGTCGCCAGCGTCACCACGGTGCAGACCGCACCCCGGTTCGACGCCGCCGCCTGGATGACCACCGCGCCGCCGAAGGAATGGCCGACCAGCGCCACATGGTGGATGCCCTGCTGGCCCAGGAAGCTGAGCCCGCACAGCACGTCGTTCACCGCCTCCTCCAGGTCGCGCGGATCGCGGAAGCACAGGCGCAGCGAGGCGACGCGGTCGGCGGTGAAATCCGCGGACAGGCGTGGATAAAGCCCGCGTGCCGGGCTGTCGAACCCGCCGCCGACCCCGCCGACCCACAGCACCGCCAGTTCGCCGTCCGGCACCGGGTAAAAGCGGGCCTGGACCGGGCCGCGGTCGGTCTCGAGTGTCACCGGCCGAAAACCCTCGGCGTCGACGATGCCCATGGTGGCGTCCAGAAGCGGCACGGCCATCCTCCCATCCGATCTTTGCTGTAGGGACTAACAGCGCAGACGCCCTGCGGTTGCCGCTTACCACAGCAGGTGAGGCAACGAAGCCGCAACCCGGCTGTTCTCTGTCCATGGTCTTTGCACAGACGGGAAAGGAGCGGCGATGGCGTCGAACAGTTTGACCGGGTGGGGCGGCCGCCGGCCGCAGCCGGACACTCTCCTCTCTGGCCTGGGTTCCGGCCTTGCGGGCGCGGTGCCGGGCGATGCCGCGACCGGCGGTCGCTGGCTTGCCATGGTCGGCGGTACGGCACTCGGCGTTCTGGGGTTGCAGCGGCCGGGCTGGGGCGGCGCGATGATGGCGCTGGGCGGTGCCGGCCTGTTCGCCGCCGGTGCCCTCGGGTTGCGGCCTTTCGGCGAGCGGTCGTTGCGCGTCGCGCCCGACCCCGGCGCGTGGCGCCACCAGGGTCCGGCCACCCGCCGCCGCTCGCTGACGCCGGAACGCACGCAGGCGGTGGTCACCATCGCGTCGGATGCCGGGACGATCTTCCGCTTCTGGCGCAACTTCGCCAACCTGCCGAAGCTGATGCCGCAGCTGGAGCGGGTCGATGTGCTGTCGGCGACCGAAAGCCGCTGGATAGCCAAATCCGCGACAGTGTACGGCAGGGAGGCCGCGGGCGAGGCGCCGGACTGGCGCTGCGTGCTCGACCGCGTCGACGAGGACCGGCTGCTGACCTGGCATACGGTGGGCGAGACGGCCCTGCCGCACCGCGCCTCGCTGATGCTGAGCCCGGCGCCCGGCGACCGCGGGACGGAGGTGCGGCTGACGCTGGTCTACCGCGTGCCGGCGACCGAGGTGGCGGCACTGCTGGGCGTCACGCCGGCCGGGCAGGCGGAGGAGGCGCTGCGCCGGCTGAAGCAGCGGGTCGAGACGGGCGAGCTGTCCACCATCGAGCGCCAGCCGCGCGGCGGACATGCCGGCCCCTTCCGGGAGGCGACGGAATGAAGGCGCTCTGCTGGAACGGAACCAACGACCTGCGGGTGGAGCGCGTGCCCGACCCGGTGCTGGTCAATCCGCATGACGTGATCGTCAAGGTGGTGCTGTCGTCGGTCTGCGGGTCTGACCTGCATCTGCTCGACGGCTATGTGCCGACCATGCGGCCCGGCGACATCATCGGCCACGAGTTCCTGGGCGAGATCGTCGAGAAGGGGCCGGAGGTCCGCTATCTCAACCGCGGCGACCGGGTCATCACGGTGTCGATCATCGGCTGCGGCCAGTGCGGGCACTGCCGGCACGGCGAAAGCTCGCTGTGCGACAACTCCAACCCGAATCCGGACTATGCCCGCACCGCCTACGGCCATTGCGGCGCCGGCATCTTCGGCTACAGCCATGCCTTCGGCGGCTATGCCGGCAGCCATGCCGAGTACATCCGCGTGCCCTATGCCGACTTCAACGCCTTCCGCGTGCCCGACGGGGTGAGCGACGAGAAGGCGATCTTCGTGTCCGATGCCGTGCCGACCGGCTACATGGCCGCCGACATGGCGGGCATCAAGCCGGGCGACGTGGTGGCGGTGTGGGGCTGCGGCGGCGTCGGCCAGATGGCGATCCGCAGTGCCTATCTGCTGGGGGCGGAGCGGGTGATCGGCATCGACCGCGTACCCGACCGGCTGCGCGCCGCCCAGATGAAGGCAGGGGCGGAGACGCTGGATTACAGTCGCGTCGACATCTTCGACGCGCTTCAGGCGATGACCGGCGGGCGTGGCCCGGATGTCTGCATCGACGCCGTCGGCATGGAAGCCGACAGCGGGTCGAACGCGGTGGAGGACCTCTATGACCGGGCCAAGCAGGCGGTGGGGTTGCAGACCGACCGGCCGGCGGTGCTGCGCCAGATGATCGAGAGCTGCCGCAAGGGCGGCACCCTGTCCATCGTCGGCGTCTATGGCGGGCTGATCGACAAGTTCCCGATGGGAGCAGCGATGAACAAGGGCCTGACCTTCCGCATGGGCCAGCAGAACGGCCAGCGCTATGCCGAGCGGCTGTTCGAGCACATCCGCAACGGCGAGCTGGACCCCTCTTACCTGATGACCCACCGGCTGCCGCTGGACGACGGCCCGCAGGCCTACCGCATGTTCAAGGAGAAGGCCGACGACTGCCTGCGCGTCGTCTTCGCGCCGCAGGGGTGAAACGACAAGGAGAGACAGATGGAACTGGTCTATGCCTATCCGGCGGAGCGCGGCCGGGGCGTGGAGGCCGAGATCGTCGGCAGCCTGCGCGACCGCTTCGGCACTGTCGTGCAGCGGGGGCGGGAGGAGCGGGACGCCGAGCGCGGCGACCGCTCCGACGTGGTGGTGACGCTGGAGGTCGGCGACGACAAGGTCGAGGCGGCGCTGACCGCGCTGCGCGCCCATCCGCTGGTGATCGATGCCGCCGCACGGAGCTTCGGCGAGCGGGTGTGAGAAGGTCTTGGCGCCAGAAGCGATACCTCCATCGTGTCTCTTTGCAGGTCGGCCGGTCTGTCGTCCGCTCAGCCTCCTGAGAGTTCGAAAAAGGAAGGTCGGATGAGGAGGTTTCTGAGTGTCATGGCTCTGGCCGTCGCGCTGGGCGGGAGCGACGCGGCCGCCCAGCAGTCGATCATCGACGGCTGGGCGTGGAGCACCCTCGTGCCATCGATTGCCCAGACCGACATCCTGGGCACCCATCTGCGGGAACTGAGGAACGAGCAGGAGCGGCGCAACACGCCGCCGCCGGATGTCTCGCGGCTGGGCTTCACGCCGTCGAAGGCGCGGCGCAGCGCCAATCTCGCCGCCTTCGTCGAAAAGACGCGGGCGGTCGATCCGAACGGCGCCGCCGATCTGCAACGGTTGTTCGCCGAGGGCGACATCATCGAGCGGATCGGGGCGGCGATCGCCCCCGTCGGCCTGCGGACCGACAATCTCGCGGATGTCTATGCGCTGTGGTGGATCGCGGCATGGCAGGCGACGCGCGGCGACAACGACACGCTGGGCCGCGACATGTATGCCGCCGTCCGCGCCCAGTCGGCAAAGGCGCTGAACGGTGCCGGCGGTCCGGCCCGGGCATCCGATGCCGAGAAGCAGGAGCTTGCCGAGGCTCTGCTGGTCCAGACCATGCTGATCGACGTCGCGGTGGATCAGGCCAAGGGCAATCCCGCGCTGATGCGGCAGGTCAAGGCGGCCGTTGCCAAGGGCGCGCGGGGCATGGGGCTCGACATGGCCGGGATGGAGATCACCGGCGGCGGCTTCGTTCCCAACGGCAAGCGGTGAGGGGGCCGTATCTCCCGGTTTCCCGCAGCAATCCCACCCCGAGGATGCCGCCACCGCTGAATCGATAGGTTTCGAAACAATTTCCCGGACCCGCGTGACCACGCTGCCTCGTCCCTGTTGACCGTACCCACAGGAGACGTCCGCATCACTCAACCGGGGGCACTTGCCGTGATCATCTCCGCCGCAGTTACGCCTGTCGAACAGGCCCGGGCCACAGTCGAGCGTCGCTGGCCCATCGGGGTGGAACTGCTGTCCGGCGGCGCCCACGCCCGGGTCTGGGCGCCCAGAGCCAAACGGGTGGAACTGGTCGTCGAACCGGACGGACAGGCGACGGTGCTGAACAGCGAGGGGAACGGTTATTTCTCCGGCGCGGTGCCGGGGCTGGGGGCCGGGGGACTCTACCGCTTCCGGCTGGACGGCAAGGACATGCTCTATCCCGACCCGATGTCGCGCTTCCAGCCGGAGGGGCCGCACGGTCCCTCGCAGTTGATCGATCCGCACCGTTTCGCCTGGAGCGACCGGGACTGGCAGGGCCGCGCCATCCGGGGACAGGTGATCTACGAGATGCACGTCGGCACCTTCACCCCGGAAGGAACCTGGGACGCCGCGCTGGCGGAGCTGCCGGCGCTGGCCGATCTGGGGGTGACGGTGCTGGAGGTGATGCCGGTGTCGGAGTTTCCCGGCCGCTTCGGCTGGGGCTATGACGGGGTGAACCTGTTCGCGCCGACGCGGCTCTATGGCGATCCGGACGCCATGCGGCGCTTCGTGGACGAGGCCCACCGGCTGGGGCTCGCCGTCATCCTCGACGTCGTCTACAACCATTTCGGGCCGGACGGCAATTACCTGAAATGCTTCGCCGACGACTACTTCACCGACCGCTACAAGAACGATTGGGGCGAGGCGATCAACTTCGACGGTCCCAGTTCGCAGCCGGTGCGGGAGTTCTTCCTGACCAACGCCGCCTTCTGGATCGAGGAATACCACCTGGACGGGTTGCGGCTGGACGCCACCCAG
>Ga0206117_101118_pt1 | contig 16279 bp, 15 predicted proteins | sample 3A5Ametagenome_FD_177997 | JGI IMG/M metagenome (GOLD analysis project Ga0206117, IMG submission 177997) | Enriched microbial communities from leaf-cutter ant dump, University of Wisconsin, Madison, United States - 3A5A | ecosystem: Environmental > Terrestrial > Nest > Insects nest > Nest dump... | reverse complement strand
CCCCAGGCCGCCGCAATCGACCGCAGCTTTCCCATTTCGGTCGGCGAACTGGTCCAGCTGGGCCATTGGCGCCGGGTCGGCGCCTGGGCCGCGATTTCCGGCCGCCAGCGCGACGAGGCCGCTGCAGCGCTGGCCGCAGTCGGCCTGGACGGGTTCGCCCGCCGCCCGATCGAGGGGCTGTCGATCGGCCAGTTCCAGCGCGTGCTGTTCGCCCGGCTGCTGCTGCAGGATGCCCGCGTCATCCTGCTGGACGAACCCTTCAACGCCGTCGACGCCCGCACCACCGCCGACCTGATCGAGGTCGTGCTGCGCTGGCGGGCCGAGCAGCGCACCATCATCATGGTCGCCCACGACCACGACCTGGTGCAGCGCCACTGCGCCGAAACCCTGCTGTTGGCCCGCGAATGCATCGCCTGGGGCCCCACCGCCGACGTGCTGACCGCCCAGAACCAGCTGCGCGCCCGCGCGATGGCCGAGGCCTGGGCCGGTACCGCGCCGGTCTGCGAACGCGACGCCGCCTGAGAATTCTGCCGCCATGACCCTGTCCGAGCTGTTCATCGCGCCGTTCGCCGAATTCGCCTTCATGCGCCGGGCGCTGGTCGCCGGCATCGCGCTGGCCATCGGCGGCGGGCCGCTGGGGGTCATGCTGCAATTGCGGCGGATGAGCCTGGTCGGCGACGCGATGAGCCATGCGGTGCTGCCCGGCGCCGCCATCGGCTTTGTCGTCGCCGGGCTGTCGCTGCCGATCATGGGGGCGGGCGGTTTCATCGCCGGGCTGATCGTCGCCGCGTTGTCCGGGCTGGTCAGCCGCTTCACCGCGCTGCGCGAGGATGCGAGCTTTGCTGCCTTCTACCTGATCTCGCTGGCGCTGGGCGTGCTGATCATCTCGCTGCATGGCGGGGGCAATGTCGACGTCATGCATGTCCTGTTCGGCAGCGTGCTGGCGGTGGACGATACCGCGCTGGTCCTGGTCGTGGGCATCACCAGCCTGACCATCGTCGTGCTGGCCGTGATCCTGCGGCCGCTGGTGCTGGACTGCGTCGATCCCGATTTCCTGCGCACGGTGTCCGGGCGCGGCGGGCTGTACCACCAGGTCTTCCTGCTGCTGGTCGTGGGCAACCTGGTCGCGGCCTTCCTGGCCCTGGGCACGCTGATGGCGGTCGGGCTGATGATGCTGCCGGCCGCGGCGGCGCGGTTCTGGGCGCGCGGCCTGGCCGGCACCGCGGTGCTGGCGTCAGTCATCGGCATCGTGTCGTCGGTGGCGGGGCTGATCCTGTCCTATCACCTCGACCTTGCCAGCGGCCCGGCCATCGTGCTGGTGGCCGGCGTCGTCTATGCCGTGTCGCTGACGGTGGGCCGCTTCGGGTCGCTGCGCGCCAATCTGCTGCCGCCGCGCCATCGCGCGGCCTGACATCACCAGCCCGGAGGCTGCCTCATGCTGAACCGTCGCCGTCTTGCCGCCGTGATCGCCGCGGCCGCCCTGGTGCTGCCCGGCGCCGCCCTGGCCGCCGACCCGATCCCGGTGGTCGCCACCTTCTCGGTCATCGCCGACATGACCCGCGCCGTCGGCGGCGACCGCATCGCGCTACGCACGCTGGTCCCGGCCGACAACGACGCCCATGTCTTCCAGCCCAGCCCCGGCGATGCCCAGGCCCTGGCCGCCGCGCGCCTGGTCGTCACCAACGGCCTGGGCATGGAAGGCTGGATGGACCGGCTGATCAAGGCGTCGGGCTACAAGGGCGAGGTGGTCGTCGCCACCAGGGGCATCAAGACCCTGACGATGGAGGACGACGATCATGGCCACGGCCACGGCCATAGCGCGGCCGACAAGGGCAAGAAGGTCACCGACCCCCATGCCTGGCAGAACGCGCTGAACGGCCAGATCTATGCCCGCAACATCGCCGAGGGGCTGGCCCGCATCGATCCGGCGGGGGCAGCGGCCTATCGCGCCAACGCCGAGGCCTATGCCGCCGAGTTGCAGACACTGGACGCCTGGATCAAGGCCGAGGTCGCGAGCGTGCCGGCCGCCCAGCGCAAGGTGATCACCAGCCACGACGCCTTCGGTTACCTGGCCGCGGCCTATGGCATCACCATCCTGTCGCCCCAGGGCATCTCGACCGATGCCGAACCCTCGGCCAAGGACGTCGCCCGGCTGATCCGCCAGATCCGCAAGGAAAAGGTGCGCGCCGTGTTCATCGAGAACATGACCGATCCCCGCCTGATCCAGCAGATCGCGCGCGAGACCGGCGCGGTGGTCGGGGGCACGCTCTATTCCGACGCCTTGTCAGGGCCGGGCGGTCCGGCCGATACTTACATCAAGATGTTCCGCCACAACCTGCCGCTGCTGGTCGCCGGCATGAAGGGCGGCCAGTCCTGAGACAGGTATTTCGAGGTTTGAGGCGATGAGCCAGACTCCCGTCACCGTGCTGACCGGCTATCTCGGCGCCGGCAAGACCACGCTGCTGAACCGCATCCTGACCGAGCAGCACGGCAAGCGTTACGCCGTCATCGTCAACGAATTCGGCGAAATCGGCATCGACAACGACCTGGTGGTCGATGCCGACGAAGAAGTCTTCGAGATGAACAACGGCTGCATCTGCTGCAACGTGCGCGGCGACCTGATCCGCATCCTGGACGGGTTGATGAAGCGCCGGGGCAAGTTCGATGCGATCCTGGTCGAGACCACGGGGCTGGCCGATCCCGCCCCGGTCGCCCAGACCTTCTTCGTCGACGAGGACGTGCGCCGCCAGACCCGTCTGGACGCGATCGTCACCGTGGTCGACGCCCGCCATATCGGCCAGCGCCTGAAGGATGCGGCCGAGGCCGAGGGGCAGATCGCCTTTGCCGACGTCATCGTCCTGAACAAGACCGACCTGGTCACCCCGGCCGAGCTGGCCGAGGTCGAGGGGACGATCCGCCGGATCAACGCCCTGGCCCCGATCCACCACGCCGAACGCTGCGACGTGGCGCTGGACCGGATCCTGGATTGCGGTGCCTTCGACCTGGAGCGCATCGTCGCCATCGAACCGCATTTCCTGCACCACCATCATCACCATCACCACAACGAGGACGTCACCTCGCTGTGCCTGACCGCCGACCGCGCGCTGGACCCCGCGCGCTTCGACCGCTGGATCGGCACGCTGCTGCAGGAGAAGGGCCAGGACATCCTGCGTTCGAAAGGCATCCTGGACCTGGCCGGCCATGACGACCGTTTCGTCTTCCAGGCCGTCCACATGATCCGCGACGGCGATTTCCAGCGGCCCTGGAAGCAGGGCGAGAAACGCGAAAGCCGCCTGGTCTTCATCGGCCGCAATCTCGACGAAAAGGCGCTCGCCGATGGCTTCGCGGCCTGCCGCGTCTGACGGCGCGGCGCTGGCCGTTCCCGTCCGGCGCTGGCATGTCGACGCCCCCGTCACCGGCATGGCGGCGGTGGGCGGCCGCATCGCTGTCGCCGGCGGCGACGGCGCGCTGCGCTGGTTCGATCCGGCCGCCCTGCCCAAGGCCGCGCCGCCGGCGCTGGCCGGCCATGACGGCGCCATCCTGACCCTGGCATCGGGCGGGACCCAGGCGGTCACCGGCGGCGACGACGGCTGGATCGCCGCGGCGGTGGTGGGCGAGGCGCCGCGGCGCCTGGCCCGGGTCGCGCGCGGCTGGGTCAATCATCTGGACGCCGACCCGGCCGGCGGGCGCATCACTGCCGCGGCCGGGCGCAGCCTGTACGTGCTGAACCCCGACGGGTCCGAACGGCTGCGGCTGGACGACCATCCGTCGACCATCGCCGCCGTCGCCCTGACCAAAGGCGGGCGCCGGGTGGCGGCCGCCCATTACGGCGGGGTCACGCTGTGGTCGGCCGAACGCCGGTCGGAACCCAGGCGCCTGGACTGGAAGGGATCGCATATCGCGGCATCGTTCAGCCCCGACGGGCGTTTCCTGCTGACCGCGATGCAGGAAGCCGCGCTGCATGGCTGGCGCCTGGCCGATGCCCATGACATCCGCATGAGCGGTTATCCCGCCAAGAGCAAGTCGCTGTCCTGGTCGGCCGACGGCCGCTGGATGTGCTGTTCGGGGGCCGAGGTCGTCACCGCCTGGGATTTCAGCGGCGAGGGGCCGATGGGCCGGCCGCCGCGCGAACTGTGCGCCGGCGATACCATCGCCGTCGTCGTCGCCTGCCATCCCGCCCACGGCCTGCTGGCCGCGGGGTTCGAGGACGGCGCGGTCCGCGTCGGCCAGATCGAGGAGGGCGGCGAGGCCGAATTGCCGCCGGCCGGCGACGACACCCCGGTCACCGCCCTGGCCTGGGCCGCCGACGGCACCACGCTGTTCGCCGGGACCGAGGGCGGCGACATCGCCGCCTACGACCTGGCGAAGAAATAGAGCGCGCTACGGGATCAGCTTGTAGCCGCCGGGTTCGGTGACCAGCAGACGGGCGGCCGACGGATCGCGCTCGATCTTCTGGCGCAGGCGGTAGACATGGGTTTCCAGCGTATGGGTGGTGACCCCGGCGTTGTAGCCCCAGACTTCGGCCAGCAGGGTTTCACGCGGGACCAGGCGCTGCTGGGCGCGGTACAGGAATTTCAGGATGCCGGTTTCCTTTTCGGTCAGCCGCACCTTCTTGCCCGCCTTCTCGTTGTCCAGCAGCAGCTTGGCCGCCGGCTTGAAGGTATAGGGGCCGATGGTCAGCACCGCGTCTTCCGAGGTTTCGTGCTGGCGCAGATGGGCGCGGATGCGGGCCAGCAGCACGCCCAGCTTGAAGGGCTTGGTGACATAGTCGTTGGCGCCGGCCTCCAGCCCGTCGATCGTGTCTTCCTCGGCCACCTGTGCGGTCAGCATGATGATCGGCGTGCGCACCGCCTCGGCCCGCAGGCGGCGGCACAGCGCGCGCCCGTCGCCGTCGGGCAGGCCGACGTCGAGCAGGATCAGGTCGAAGGCTTCCGACGTGGCAAGCCGGTGCCCTGCCGCGACGGTATCGGCCTGGACGGTCGTGAATTCGCCCTCGAGCTCGAGCTGCTCGGCCAGGGCCTGGCGCAGGGCGCTGTCGTCGTCGACGAGAAGGATGCGGCGGTTGGTCATCGATCGGTCACTGCTCGGGTCTGTTTCAGGGCTTGGTCGCGATCAGGTCGTGCAGGGCGCGGGTCAGGGGATGGTCGGGCCGGCCCCAGGCATCGATCGCGTCGAAATGGTTGAGGCCGGGCAGGGGCACGGTGACGGGACGCCGGCCACGCGCGGTCAGCGCCGCGGCGAAGACATCCTGCTGGGCATGGAATTCCGGCGGCTCGATCCCGCCCGAGGCCAGGATCAGCGGCGCGATCGGCGCGCCGTCCAGCACCATGGTCAGCGGCGAATTGCGCCGCGCCACGTCGGCATCCATCCCCAGCTTGTCGTTAAGGTAGGTCAGGCGGATCGGTTCGAGTTCGTAAAGCCCCGACACCGCCCCCGCGCCCTTGACCAGGTCGGCCGGCAGGTCCGAGGCCAGCTGGGTCCAGTCGGTCACGGCCAGCGTCGCGGCGAGATGCCCGCCGGCCGAATTGCCGCAGACGAAGACGCGGGCCGGATCGCCGCCGATGCCGTCGGCATGGCGCCAGACCCAGGCCAGGGCCTGGCGCACCTCGGCCACGATGCGGTCCATGCCGGCCTCGGGCGCCAGGGTGTAGTTGATGTTGACGAAGGCCATGCCGGCATCGTGGAACCCTGAGACCAGCTGGTCGGAATCGGCCTTGTCCTGCGACTGCCAGTAGCCGCCGTGGACATGCACGACGATCGGTGCCGCCTGGAACCGGGATGGGAATATGTTCAAGGCCTGCAGGGCGGTATCGCCATAGGGCACGTCCAGCCGCGGCCGGTGGTCGGCCCGCGCCTTCTCGCCCTGGGCCTTCCAGCGGTCGAAGTATTCCTGGTGATTGGGGATCGCGGCCCGCACGTTGTACTGCGCATCCAGGCCTGCCCGGTCGTAACCGCGCCAGATATTCATGTCGTTGGCTTTCACAAGGACGTCCTCAACGCCCATAGTTCGGGAAAGAAGGCGAAGTCAAGCGCACGCTTGAGGTAGGACACGCCCGACGAGCCCCCGGTGCCCTGGCGCATGCCGATGATGCGTTCGACCGTCTTCATGTGGCGGAAGCGCCATTGCTGGAACCAGTCTTCGATATCGACCAGCTTTTCGGCCAGTTCGTACAGGTCCCAGTAGCGATCGGTATCGCGGTATACTTCGCGCCAGGCAGCCAGGACCGAATCATCGGCCTTCCAGCTGCGCGACAGGTCGCGGTTCAGCACGGCGGGGTCGATATGCAGCCCGCGCCGGGCCAGCAGGTGGATCGCATCGTCGTACAGGCTGGGCGCGCGCAGCGCCGCTTCCAGCTCGGCGGCCAGCTCGGGATCGTGGCGGTGGGGCGCGATCAGCGCCTCGCTGCGATTGCCCAGCGCGAATTCGATGCGGCGATAACCATAGGACTGAAAGCCTGAGGATTTGCCCAGCGAATCCCGGAACGACAGGTAGTCGGCCGGGGTCATGGTCGACAGCACGTCCCAGGACTGGATGATCTGGGCCTGGATGCGCGAGACGCGCGCCAGCATCTTGAACGCAGGCTGGGGCTGGTCGGCCCGGATCAGCCGTTGCGCCGCGCGCAGCTCGTGCAGGATCAGCTTCAGCCACAGTTCGGTCGCCTGGTGGATGACGATGAACAGCAGTTCGTCGTGGCTTTCCGACAGCGGGGCCTGCGCCGTCAGGATCTTGTCGAGCTGCAGATAAGCGCCGTAGGACATCGCCCGGGAGAAGTCGGTATGCACGCCGGTCTCGGCAGTCGCGTCGAAATAATGGTTGGGCGTTTCCTGGTTCATGCCTATACCCTGGGGCCAAAAGCGCGCCACGCGCGCCCAGGCCGTTGATGATTGAGCGTGAACCCATGGTAGAGGCGCAGGGATTCGACAAGCAAGCCGCCGTCTTGGTCCCCCGGGCCATCGGCGAATTCCGCCGCGGCCGGCCGGTGGCCCTGACCGATGCCGAAGGCACGCTGATCGCCCGCGCCGCCGAGGAGCTGACGCCCGAAAGCCTGCGCGCCGCCCGCGATGCCGCCGGCGCGGAAGGGCCGCTGCTGGCCCTGACCGCGCGCCGTGCCGCGCGGCTGCATATCGGCCCGACCGGCCATGACACCATCCTGCTGCCCTGGGCCGAGCGTTATGACCTGAGGCTGGTCCGCCACCTGGCCGACCCGGTCGACGACCTGGACCTGCCGTTTTCCGGACCGTTCGCCCGGCTGAAGGCCGCCCCCCGGCCGGCCGCCCGCGCCGCCGTGGCGCTGGCCAAGCAGGCGCAATTGCTGCCCGCCGCCCTGATTCATGCCGCCCAGGCCGTGCCCGACGACGTCGTGACCCTGTCGGCCGATACCGTCATGGCCTATCCGGCGGTTGCGGCCGCGCATCTGCGCATCGTCGGCGAGGCGCGCGTACCGCTGGCCGACGCCGAAACCACCCGGCTGGTCGCCTTCCGCCCCGAGGACGGCGGGGTCGAGCATATCGCCATCGTCGTCGGCGATCCGCCCAAGGCCGCGCCGGTCCTGGCCCGGCTGCATTCAGAATGCTTCACCGGCGACCTGCTGGGATCGCTGCGCTGCGATTGCGGCGAACAATTGCGCGGCGCCATCAGGGTGATGCAGGAGGCGGGCGGGGGCATCGTGCTGTACCTGGCCCAGGAAGGGCGGGGCATCGGGCTGATCAACAAGCTGCGCGCCTATCGCCTGCAGGACCAGGGTTTCGACACGGTCGAAGCCAACGAACGCATCGGTTTCGACCCCGACGAACGTGTCTTCCTCGTCGCGGCGACGATGCTGCGCCTGCTGGGATACGGCGCGGTGCGGCTGATGACCAACAATCCCGACAAGGTCGGCCAGTTGGCCCGCCACGGCATTCCGGTGGTCGAGCGTGTCGCCCATCAGTTCGCGCCCAACCCGCACAACCAGGCCTATCTCGACACCAAGAAGAAACGGTCAGGGCATTATCTGTAGCGCCTGCGGCAGATTCTGCCGGGCCCGCCCCAGCCATATCGCCTAAACCGTTGATTTGGCTGCATATCCAGTCTGGCCCGCGACTTGCAGCAGGGGCAGGGACCAAGGCTGGATCGACAGGCCATGACCGACATCGACGCGCATTCATCCTCGACCCTGATGCCCGACAACTGGCTGTCGCGGGCCAATTCGGCCGCGCCGCGTACCCGCGGCGACGGCACCTTTGCCGATGCGATGGGCCAGGAAGAACGGGTCATCGACGAGAAGGGCCTGTTCGGCGAGGAAGGCTTCAGCTTCAAGACCGTGCTGGACACCATCAACCCGCTGCAGCACATCCCGATCGTCTCGACCATCTACCGCGAACTGACCGGCGACATTCCGGCACCGGCGTCCCAGGTCGCCGGCGGGGCGCTGTTCGGCGGCGTCATCGGTTTCGTCGCCTCGCTGTTCAACGTCCAGGTCGAGGGGGTGACGGGCAAGGATATCGGCGCCCATGCGGTCGCCGCGCTGAGCGACGAAAACAAGCCGGCCGCCGGCCAGGCGGCACCGGCCACCGCGGTCGCCGTGGCAAAACCCGGCGCGGTGGTCGACGCGCCGATGACCGACGACCTGCTGCTGGCCGCGCTGACCGGCGGCGGCGCCACCGCGACGGTTGCCGCGGCAGGCCAGGCGCCCCGGATCGCGGCGCCGACCCCGCCGGCCATCGCCGCGCGCAAGGCCGCGACCAACGTCGCGCTGGATGATGCCGGCAGCCGGCCGGCGGCACTGGCCCAGGCGGGCCGGGTACCTGTCGGCGGCGCACCCGTCGGCGGCGCACCCGTCGTCAATGCACCGATGACCGACGATCTGCTGCTGGCCGCGCTGACCGGGCGCGACGGCGCGGCAGCGGCCGGCGCGCTGCAGGATCGCGCCCAGGCGGCGCCGATGCAGACCGCCGCCGCCATGCCCGGTGCGATCACGCCGGCGGTGGCGCGAACCGGCGATGCCGTGGCCCGGCCCGGCGCCATCCCGATTGCCCCGCCGATTGCCGGGGCCGCGCCCCGCGTCCTGACCCAGACATCGGCCGCCGCGGACAAGAAGACCGCCGATACCAAGCCGGCCGACACACCGGCGGAAACCGCAAGGACCGTGGCGCCGCCGACCGAGGGCACGCCGGGCAACCCGATCCGCTGGATGCCGGCCCACCCGGCGGGCACCCAGGGTTTCGCGCTGCCCGACCCCGGCCGCCTGCCGCCGGCGCTGGCCCAGCGCGTCTCCGAATCCTATCGCAAGAGTTTGTTGTCGAGCGGGGCGGGGGCCCGCGAACAGCAATGACCACCTTTGTCGTGACGCCGGACGACGGCCAGGCGACGCGCGGCTGGGCGGGCGACGGCACCGTGCGCTGGCGCTGTGCGATCGGCCGGGGCGGCATGAAGACCGACAAGCGCGAAGGCGATGGCGGCACGCCGGTCGGTGCCTGGCCCCTGCGCCGGGTGCTGTACCGGCCCGATCGCCTGCTGGCCCCGCCGCCGACCGCCCTGGCCGTCGCGGCGATCGGCCCGGCGGACGGCTGGTGCGATGATGCAGCCGATCCCGCCTATAACCGCCCGGTCGCCCTGCCCTGCCCCGCCAGCCACGAGCGGTTATGGCGCGACGACGCGGTCTATGACGTGATCGTCGTGCTGGGCCATAACGACGACCCGCCGGTGCGCGGGCTCGGCAGCGCGGTGTTCCTGCATGTGGCGCGGGCGGGTTATCTGCCGACCGAGGGCTGCGTGGCCCTGGCCCTGCCCGATCTGCTGGCGCTGCTGGCCCGCGCCCGGCCCGGCGACAAGCTGGACTGCCGCCCGGCCTGACCCGTCAGGACGGATCGGGCCGGGTCGGATCGGCCGGGGGCGGCCGCCGCCCGAAGATGGCGGTCCCGACCCGCACCGCGGTCGCGCCCAGCGCCACCGCGACAGGGTAATCGGCACTCATCCCCATGCTGAGTTCGTCCAGGCCGTTGCGGCGGGCGATTTCGCGCAGCAGGGCGAAATGCGGCGCCGGCGGTTCGTCGGCCGGCGGAATGCACATCAGGCCCGATATCGGCAGGCCCAGGCGATCGCGGCAATCGGCGATGAAGGCGTCGGCCTCCAGCGGGCCGATCCCGGCCTTCTGCGGTTCGTCGCCGGTATTGACCTGGATCAGGCAGCGCGGCCGGCGGCCGGACGCGGCCATCTCGACGGCCAGGACCTCGGCCAGCTTGGGGCGGTCGACGGTCTGGATGACGTCGAACAGGCCGATGGCCTGGCGGGCCTTGTTGGTCTGCAAGGGACCGATCAGATGCAGTTCGAGATCCGGATGGGCATCGCGGAATTGCGGATATTTGGCCGCCGCTTCCTGCACGCGGTTTTCACCGAACCGGCGCTGACCGGCGGCCAGCGCGGCCTCGACCGCCTCGGGGCCGTGGGTCTTGGCCACCGCGATCAGTTGCACCGATGCGGGGTCACGGCCGGCTTCGGCCGCCGCCTGGGCAATCGCTGCGACGGTTTCGGTGATGCCTTGAGCGATGCTGTCGGCAGGGCTTGATGCCATGGCTGGACCCCCTTGGGATTTTCCCAAGGCTGTAGCAAACCGCCCGCCTCGAATGCAACGGCAGCCTTAAAAGCAATGGGGGCGGACAATGTCCGCCCCCACGCAACCGTAGAGCTTGTGATCCGGTAGGGATCAGAAGCGCAGAACGGTACCGACCTGGTAGACCCAGCCCGAATTCTCGGAAGCGGCGAGAGTCGGGTCGGTCGCAGCCTTGTACGACTCCCACTTCTGCCATTCCGCACCGGCCGACAGGGTGATCCCCGGCCCGAGGGTGTAGCCACCGCCGATTTCGACGCCCTGGTACTTGTCCTTGCCGAGACCAGCGCCCGCGAAGTTCACGGCCTTGATGTCGGAGTACATGTAGTTCACGCCCACGCGCCAACGATCCCACGCGTACACGAGACCGATGTTCCAGTGGTTGGCGTCCTTGCCGGCAGTGGTGCCAGCCAGGGCAGCGCGGTTGGTGCCGTTGTTGTCCCAAGCATAGGCGCCGCCGAGCAGGAAGCCGGCGTAGCCGACGTTGATGCCCGCGTTCCACTGCTGCTGGTTCTTGAATGCCGCCGGGGTCACGCCGGTCGCGGCGCTTTCGACGTCAGCGGTCGAGTAACCCAGCGAGACGGCCAGGTCGACCGGGCCGAGCTTGTTCACGTAGTTGGCGCCGAGGCCAAGAACGTTCGACTGCTGGCCGGCGTTGTACTTGTTCGAGAAGCCGTTGCCGATGGTGCAGCCGGTGCCGCCCGAACCCTGATAGGCGGTGATGCCCTGGGTCGACGACGAGGCCGAACCCTGGCCGGTCACCCAGCACCCGTCCGGAGCGAACGACACGCCGAGCTGGAAGCCAGCGAAGCGCGGGGTGTAGTAGACGATCTTTTCCGAGCGGCCCAGCTCGATGTACGACGAGTGACCGCCGTTGAGCAGGTTGCCCGAGGGGGTCGACATGCCCTGGAAGTCACCGAAGTTCAGCGACCACGGATCGCCGACCGAGTCCTGGATCGACGGAGCAGCGTAGTGCATGTTGAACGCGGCGCCGCGGGTCTTGCCGAGCTCGAAGCGGCCGAACTGGCTGTCGAACCACAGGTTCGACTGGTCGATCTGATCCGACGAGTTGGCCTCGCCGCGCAGCTGCACGCGGATACCGACCTTCAGGCCGTTGTCCAGATCGGTGCGGCCGTTGAACTGGATGCGCGACTTACGGAACACGCCGTAGTTGCGGACGCCGAAGCCCGGCTGAGCGGCCGAGGTGGCGGTCGCAGCGCCGTCATCCTGGCTCACGCCAGCAAAGTAACCGTAGAAGTAACCGCCGATACCAACGACGATCGGGCCTTCCTTCTTCGCCTGGGCCTGCGCTGCCGACGCGCCGCCGAGGATCAGGCCCGCCGCCACGAGGGCGGACGTCCCCAAAAGTACCTTTTTCATAGGGTTCCTCTCGAATGATCCCGTTTTTAACGTAAGCCCAGGGGGTTCCCCCAATGGCTGCGGGCTATTTAGCGACGCGGCCGCCCGGTGATCAAGTTCATCTAATACTTTAAGTTCTTTTTTGAGCGGGGTTGTTGCGTCAAGGCAACACGCGTTCGCGCGGCGGCGGCAGGACGAATTTCCTCGTCAATTCGGATACTTGCTTGATGTAGTGGGAATTTTAGGACCGATGCGCAAGACTTGGGCGCCGCTTCAGCGCAGGTAACCGAAGCGACGCATGACACCGGCCTGGGCCGTCTCGATCCTGTCGATCTGCCCGGGCGTCAGCCGTTCGCGCCATTGCCCTGCCCGCCCCGAACGGAAGAAGGCGTCGGCCCGGCGCGAGCGTTCGACGAAGCCGGTCTTCTGTTCCTGAGCCTTGAGCACGTCGAAGGACGAGAAGCGGATCGCCTTCTCGATCCGCGACTTCGTGGCCGGCAGGCCGAGGAAGCGGGATACCTTGGTGAAGGTCGGCAGCGGCTTTTCCAGCATATCCTCGTAGCGCACCGCCATCAGCGCGGGATGGCGATGGGTGGTCCAGCTTTCGACATGCGACGACCAGGTGCCGTAATATTGCGGCGCGTTGACGTCGTCCTCGGGCGTGCCGGCGACCGGGTTCTCCATCAGCGCGATCACGCCGTCGATGTCGGTGCCGAAATGCGCCGCGGCCGAGATCGCCACGTCGCGCGGATCGCGCACGATGTAGATGGCGCCGGCGGTGCATTCCATCGTGATCAGCGGCGCGCCGAAAGCATCGCCCAGCCGCATGTGGGTCTTGACGAACACGGTGTCGGGCGAGGCGCCGACGAACAATTGATGGGCCAGCGGGCGCAGGCGGCCCCATTCCTCGTGGCTGAGCCCCGAGACCGGCCGGCCGGCGGCCTGGGCATACCAGCTTTTGACGGTGTCGCCGATGGTGAACTGGGTCAATTCGTTGATCGGCACCGGTTCGGCCGGATCGCGCAGCAGGTTATGGATGAAGGCGCGCATCCAGGTGTTGCCGGATTTCGGATAGGAGGCGAGCCAGAGAATTCCACCCATAGACCAGACTCCGGGGACGGCGGGAATCAACCCCTACGACGAACCGGCAGGCGCGAACAACCGCAATTTGAACCGGGCCGCGCACGTAAGAAAGGGGCGCCCCGTCGGGGGCGCCCCTGCCAAGGGACGGTGGTCGAGAGGACCCGTCGCTCAGAACTCGAGCCTGGTACCCACCAGGTAGTTCCAGGCCTTGTTCTGGTTCTGCGGCAGGTTGGTATAGGAATCCAGGTCGAAGTACTGGATGCCGCCGACCAGGGTGATGCCCGGCCCGAGCAGATAGTTCGCACCGACCGAATAACCGTCGAGCGTGTCGGTGCCCGCCTTGGATCCGGTCGCGGTCTTGAGGCGCGCCGCGGTGTGCTGGTACTGGGCCCCGACCGTCCACTGGTCCCAGGCATAGGACAGGCCGACCTGCCAATCCTGCTGCTGGTCGGGCAAATCGCCCAGGACGGGGTCGCCGCGGCGGATGCCCATGTTGTTGTAGCGATAGGCCGCACCCAGCGTGAACCCGGCATAGACCAGCGAGCCGCCGACGCCGTATTGCTGCTGGTTGCGATAGGTCGAGGTCGGCGTGTTGAGGTCGAGCTTGGACGTGCCGAAGCCGACATACAGCGCGGCATCGACCGGGCCGAAGGAATTGACGTAGTTGGCGCCGGCCTCGAACACCTGGTTCTGCTTGCCGACGATCAGCTTGGTGCCCAGGCCGTTGGCGATGCCGCAGACGGTGCCGGAACCGGTCGGGGTCTGGTTGGTCGGCGAGCCGACCTTGCAGGTGGTGGGCGTGAACGAGGCACCGAACTGGAAGCCGGCGAAGCGCGGCGTGAAGTAGGTCACCTTCTCGTCCTTGTCCGAGTTGGCGCCGTAATTGATGAAGGCCGACGGCGAGGACGCGGCATTGAAGCCGGGGTTGTACTGGCCCGGCAGCGCCATCGGCAGGAAGTCGGGCGAGTTGGCGCCCATGCCCGGGATCGGGGTCGGCGCGCCGTAGAACATCTTGTTCGGCGCCGACGGGGTCTTGCCGAGTTCGACGCGGCCGAACTGGGTGTCGAAGAACAGGAACGACTGGTCGATCTGGTCGGTCGAGGTGGCCTCGCCGCGCAGCTGCACCCGGACGCCGACCTTGACGCCGTTGTCGAGGTTGGTCAGGCCGTCGAACTGGATGCGCGCCTTGCGGAAGATGCCGTAGTTGCGCACGCCGTAGCCCGGCTGGGCCGCCTGGGTCGCCGTCGGACCGCCGGTATCCTGGTTGACGCCGACGAAATACCCCATGAAGTAGCCGCCGATGCCGATCTGGATCGGGCCTTCCTTCTTGGCCTGGGCGGCGGCCTGGCCCGCGCCGAGCAGCAGCGCGACCGACACCAGTGCCGTGGTGGACGCAAGAATCTTACGCATCCCGAACAACCCCTCTGTCAATTGATCCCCGCGAACGGCGCGAGCCGTCCATCAACTTATCGTCCTATTGTCGCGCCCGCCTTCATCGCGCTGCAACATGGATCGGTCCTGCTTTAGACTGAATTCAGGGGTATGTGGCGCCGTCAACACTGTCTGTTGCTCACTGCGGCAGCATGCCCAAATACTGGGCAAGTCCGGCGCGACTGCCATGGCTTGGCAGGGCGCGGAAGCCAAACTATAAGGTGTCGCTTGACCAGCGACGCCATATGGCCGACGCCAACGCGCAGTTCTGAGGTCTTTAGGAGAGTGACGATGCCGCGACAGACCCCCCGCCGGAACCGGCAGGCGCCCTGGGCGCCCATCTTCAGGGGTCCCGGGCTGGCGCTCGGCGCCCTTGCCGCAGCCGCGCTGCTGCTCGGCGCCTGCGGCAACACGACCGTCGACCGCAACAGCTATCCCGCCGGCTACGACGCCCGTGATCCCACGGGATCGGGCAAGGAAGCCGGCTCGATCTTCGGCCCGGGCGGCCTGCTGGGCGGCGGCGCCTCGGGCGCCAACCTGCCGAACGCCGGCGGCGGCGGGATCGGCGTCAATTCGTTCCTGTGGCGCGCCTCGCTCGATACGCTGGCGTTCATGCCGCTGGCTTCGGCCGATCCGTTCGGGGGGGTGATCATCACCGACTGGTATTCGCCGTCCTCCAGCCTGTCCGAGCGGTTCAAGCTGAACGTCTTCATCCTGGATCGCGTGTTGCGCGCCGACGGGCTGAAGGTGTCGGTGTTCCGCCAGGTCCGGGCCGGCGACCAGTGGGTCGACGAACCGGCCGCGGCCGAGATGAGCTCCAACCTCGAGGACGCGATCCTGACCCGCGCCCGCCAGCTGCGCATCGACGCCGCCGCCGGCAGCTGACCTGCGGCGTCTTCCCGTCCCCTTTCAAGACATGCGGCACGATAGCCGCGCCCAACGCGAGAATTCAGGAAACCCGAGGGAAATGGCCCGTTACAATTCCAAGGAGGTCGAGGACAAGTGGCAGCGGCGCTGGGCCGAGGATGGTGCCTTCGCCGTCCAGGCCGATCCGTCGCGCCCGAAGTACTATGTCCTCGAGATGTTCCCCTATCCGTCGGGGCGCATCCACATGGGCCATGTCCGCAACTACACGCTGGGCGATGTCGTCGCCCGCTACAAGCGGGCCCGCGGCTTCAACGTGCTGCATCCGATGGGTTGGGACGCCTTCGGCCTGCCGGCGGAAAACGCCGCCCAGGAAAAGAAGGTGCATCCCGCCGCCTGGACCTACGACAACATCGCCACGATGCGCGCCGAACTGAAGCGCATGGGCCTGTCGCTGGACTGGGACCGCGAGATCGCGACCTGCCATCCCGACTATTACCGCCACCAGCAGAAGCTGTTCCTGGACCTGCACAAGGCGGGCCTGGCCTATCGCAAGGAATCGGCGGTCAACTGGGACCCGGTCGACATGACCGTGCTGGCCAACGAGCAGGTGATCGACGGCCGCGGCTGGCGGTCGGGCGCGCTGGTCGAAAAGCGCCTGCTGTCGCAGTGGTTCTTCAAGATCACCGCCTTTGCCGACGACCTGCTGCAGGCGCTGGAAACCCTGGACCGCTGGCCCGAGCGCGTCCGGCTGATGCAGCAGAACTGGATCGGCCGCTCGGAAGGCGCGCGGCTGGCCTTCGACGTCGTCGGGTCGAACGAAAAGATCGAAGTCTTCACCACCCGCCCCGACACGCTGTTCGGCGCCTCGTTCGTCGCCGTCTCGCCCGACCATCCGTTCGCCGCGGCCAAGGCGGCCGATGACGCGGCGCTGGCCGGGTTCATCGCCGAATGCA
>Ga0206117_101117_pt1 | contig 16279 bp, 18 predicted proteins | sample 3A5Ametagenome_FD_177997 | JGI IMG/M metagenome (GOLD analysis project Ga0206117, IMG submission 177997) | Enriched microbial communities from leaf-cutter ant dump, University of Wisconsin, Madison, United States - 3A5A | ecosystem: Environmental > Terrestrial > Nest > Insects nest > Nest dump... | reverse complement strand
CCCGCTCAAGGGCTGGCACGGCAGTCAGCCCCATGAAGCTGACGATCTTGCTCAAGCTGGCCAGCCGCATCGGCGTATCCGGCGCCAGGCGCGGGCTGAGGACAGGGATACCCTCCCAGCCATTGGTGCAGACGCTGACCGCACCGCTGCGGGTGACGAAGGCCAACTGGTTCGCGGGCGAATCGTGCGCGGTGGCCATGGTGCGGGCCAGCGTATCCAGCCAGCGCGGCGCCTGGGCATCGCAGCGTGTGGACCAGGCGGCCAAGTGGCCCTGTGCGGGGTAGAGCCAGCGGCGTACTTGGTTGGAATCAGTTTCCCAGGCCAGCCAAGGAATAAAGATGGCACTAATAACCAAGCAGTAGGAAAAAATGCGAAAAGGCAGACGCATAAATCAGAGGCATTTATTTGAAAAAGAAAAAGCGCCTTTTGGCGCTTTTTCTTTCATCAAAGGCGAAGCTGAAATACAGCTTATTTATTATTCTTCTGCAGGGCAGTTCGGGCCAGTGTATTTGGCTTCTACATCGGTGGTGCAAGCCCAGCCACCAGTATCGGCAGTACGAGTCCAAGTCACCACTTTATCACGGATAGGCGCCGCAGCAGAGCCTGCAAATTTACCAGTGATAGTTACTTCGCCGTTCAAATTATATTCAACAGTAGGCGTACCATTCGTACCATCAAGGTCATCTACGGTTCTACCATCGTCAGCCCCCAGCAAATTACTGGAAGTCCAGCTAACATAGCACGCGGTATCTGCTTTACCGTCCATCAGACATGTATCAATGTCAACACGAACAGTGGCCAATTCACCCACCACACGGGCAACCTGCGATTTAGCCACATAGTTCTGATACTGCGGAATCGCCACAGCAGCCAAAATACCAATAATCGCCACGACGATCATCAGTTCGATCAGGGTAAAGCCCTTCTGGGCGGAACGCAGGGTGCGTTTCATAGCAAACTCCTTAAAGAGGGGTGAAAAACCAAACACCTCTCTTTAAGCAAATGCCATGCCAACTTTTTTTCGCTCCCTGGCGGCAGACTGCCCTGCAAAAAACTGGCAATGAATGCCACAAGTCCACGCTGACCAGTGACGCCTTGCGGCACAGGTGACGTTTTTTGTCAGTCGCTGGCAGCCAAAGTCAGCGTATCGAAGGCGACGATGTTGCGGCTGTCCCGGCTGAACTCCACGCCGATCAGGTGGACGGGTTCATCCCCTTGAAGGAGGGGCGTTTGCGGGCCAATGACGGCGGTTACAGAAACGCCAGCCGCTGCTGCCTGAGCGCGTCACGGTCGATGCTGGCGGCGAGCAGCTCCATATCTGCCGGACTGACGCCCAGCGCCGAGAAGTGCTCCGCCCACTGGTGAACGATGGTGGCAACCTGCCGTATCAACGCAATGGCGCGGTGCCTTTTGATACCGTGTTCGTTGACCTGGGTGAGCGCGTTTTCAAGGCTGGATGGCTTGCGAAGGCTGTCATTTCTTTTCAGCGCCTGATTTGCCCAGCAGGGCGGCCAGGCCAGCGGCGGCTGGTGAGGCAGGAGGTAGCTGATTTACCGGGGTGGATACGGATACCTGCGGTGTTCCAAAGGCGATCGGGGCAAGCGGCGCGGGGCTGGCTGGATGCACAGGCCTGGCAGGCTGTTTGCGTTTGCCCTGCGCCTTGGCCACTTCTTTCTCCAGCGCCGCATGGTCGTTTTGTGGCGCAATCAGGTCGGCCAGCCCCCCAGACGGGTTGATCAGCCATAGGCACATTACGTACGAGGCCATGGCAACGGATGGGTCGCCACGTTCGATACGTGCCATGGTTGGCTGTGATATGCCCAGCTTCCTGGCCCACTGGGCTTGCGATTCGCCGCGCCGCTTGCGGGCGATGACGATGTTTTGCGCAAGCTGCTCAATTTGTCTGAGCACGGCTTGCGGGTAGTCAGCGGGTGGAGTATTTCGGCGCGGCATTCATTGATGTTATTGTTTTTCTGAAAATGTGCAAATCTATGAATCAATTTCCGCTATAGGGCCTTGAACACGCTCTTACAGCGCCAATTCATACCCCACCGTCAGCGGCGCATGGTCGGAGAATTTCTCGCCCTTGTAGATGCTGCTGCTGCGGGCCAGCGTGGCCAGGGCCGGGGTGGCCAGGTGGTAGTCGATGCGCCAGCCGACGTTCTTGGCATAGGCCTGGCCCCGGTTGCTCCACCAGGTGTAGCCGGCATCGGTGGCGTCCGGCTCCAGGCGGCGGTAGACGTCGTGCAGGCCGCCGCTGGTTTCGTCCTCGGCCAGCAGCATGTCCATCCAGGCGCGTTCTTCGGGGGTGAAGCCGCTGTTTTTCTGGTTGCTGCGCCAGTTCTTGATGTCCTGATTGGTATGGGCGATGTTGATGTCGCCGCACAGGATGAAGTCGCGCTCCTGCTTCATCTGCATCAGGTGGCGGTGCATGGCGTCCAGGAAGCGGAACTTGGCGCTTTGCCGCTCTTCGCCCGAAGATCCGCTGGGAAAGTAGCTGCTGATGATGGAGAGCTTGCGCTGCGGCGTGTCGAATCGGGCTTCGACGTAGCGGCCCTCGGCGTCGAATTCGGGATTGCCGAAGCCGATGATGACGTCGCTGGGCGCATGGCGGCTGTAGATGCCGACGCCGGAGTAGCCTTTTTTCTCGGCGCAATGGAACCAGCCGGGCAGGCCCGCCAGGGTCTCGAAACGCCCGGCGATGTCCGGCTGCTGGGCCTTGAGTTCCTGCACGCAAATACAATCCGGACTCACCGAGGCCAGCCAGGATTCCAGCCCTTTGGTGGTGGCCGAGCGGATGCCGTTGAGGTTCAGGCTGGTGAGTTGAAACAGAGAAGAAGTATTCATGACCAATCAAGAGATCGCACCAGTTGCAGATACTGCCGCCTTGGCGCAGGAGTTCGTGGAATTTGCCGTACAGGCCGGGGTGCTGCGCTTTGGCGAGTTCAAAACCAAGGCCGGGCGGATGAGCCCGTATTTTTTCAACGCAGGCTTGTTTGACGACGGTGCCAAGCTGGCACGCCTGGCGCAATTCTATGCACAGGCGATTGTGGCCAGCGGCATCGAATTCGACATGGTGTTCGGCCCGGCCTACAAAGGCATTCCGCTGGCCGCCACCGTCGCCGTGGAACTGGCCCGCATGGGCAGGAACGTGCCCTTTGCCTACAACCGCAAGGAAGCCAAGGACCACGGCGAAGGCGGCACCTTGGTGGGGGCGCCGCTCCAGGGGCGGGTGCTCATCATCGACGACGTGATGAGCGCAGGCACCGCCGCCCGCGAATCCATCGCCCTGATCCAGGCCGCAGGCGCTACGCCACATGCCGTGGCGATTGCCCTGGACCGCCAGGAAATGGCCACCGAAAACGGCCAGGACGTGCCCCACAGCGCCGTGCAGTACGTGCGCCAGCAATTGGGCTTACAGGTGTGTGCAATTGCTACACTGGCGGACTTGCTGGCCTACCTGGCCGCCCAGGCCGATGGCGGCGCGGCCATGGCCGGGCACTACCACCGTGTGGCCGCATACCGCCAGCGCTACGGGGTGCAGCAATAGAAATAAGTTCCAGAATGAGGGGGCAGGCACATGCGTTATCACTTCGCGGTCGGTTGTTTGGCAATGACGGTGCTGGGCAGCGCTGCCGCGCAGGGCGTTCGCACCTACACCTGCATTGACGACCATGGCCGCCGCCTGGTTTCCGACCGCCCGATCCCCGAATGCCTTGACCGCGAGCAGCGCGTGCTGGGCCCCAGCGGGGTCGAGCGCACGCCACGCGCCCCCGTCCCCACCCTGGCCGAACTTGAACGAACCGCCCAGGAAAAACAGCGCCGCCAGCAGGAGCAGGAGCGTGTGCTGGAGCAGCGCCGTCTAGACCACGCACTGCTGCTGCGCTACCCGGACAGCGCCGCGCATGAGGCCGAGCGCCTGCAACAGGTGCGGCATCTGGATGAGCTGCAGGTACTGGCCCGCTCCCGCCTGCACGATCTGGAGCAAGCCTACGTGCAGGCTCAGAAAGACCTGGCTGCATTGGGCAACACCCCACCGCCTGCGGCCAGAAAAGCCGTACAAGAAGCCCAGGCCGCGATGCTGGCGCAAAAGCGCTCCATCGAAACCAACGAAATCAACCGCCAGCGCATCATGCTGCGCTTTGACGACGAGGCGCGACGGCTGGAAAAGCTCTGGGCCGAAGCGCAGCCCTGACCCCCGCCGCCGACCCTACTACTGCAAGGTGCAGGCGTCGCGCTGGCGCAACTCTGCCCACGGGCGGCCATCCAGGCCGGGATTGGCACTGCTGGGCCAGTCCGGCTGCTCAAGCAGCGCTCCATAGCCCACGGCCCGCATCGCTGTCTCAGCCAAAAGGGCATTGGTGTGCTCTGCCGCTTCGGCTTGCCCGTCCGCCTGTGGCTGCCGGGCAAAGTCGGGCAGGACTTGCGGGTGCTGCGTGCGGGTGGCGGCGTTGGCCCAGACGAGCATGGGGACTTCAAAGCTGCTCAAGCCAGCACCAGAGCGGTAGCCATTGGCACAAGGAGGCATTAAAACGCCATGATCGCTGGTGTAAAGGAGCAAGGCGCTGCGGTCGTCAGAACTGGCTACATCGATCAAGCCAATCCATTGCGCCAATAGGGCACTGCTGTAGTGAATCGAGTTGTCATAGCTATCGCCGAATACTTCATGATCGGAAGGGTAGCGACTCTCTGGGCGGATATGGCTGCCATAGGTGTGCAGCACAATCAATTTGTGGGGGGCTGGATCGGCAAGGGCGTTGTGCAAGCTCTCGGTGAGCACTTCGTCAAAATCACCATTGCCCACTTTCTGGTACACCGTGCTGGAGCGGCGCAGGGCGTAGCTGAAAAAATCCTCTTGGGCGCTAAAAAAGCGGGAGTTGCTGAAAGCAAAGGTTTTATAACCTGCGTGTCGCGCTAGATCAATAAACGAAGGCGCGTGGCGCTCCGTACTCTCCAGCGCCGACATACCCGTCAGCACATAAGGCAGCGCTGCAGCCGTATTCCACCCCTGTGCAAGAACTGTTGTAGCGGCTTTCCCCGGGAGTGCTGCCAAAGGTGCATTGGTTTCGGCTCCTTGGTAGCCCAGAAGAGACCAACGTTGGGCTGTGGCACTTTCTCCCAGGATCACCACGATGGTATCGACCTGCGTTGCTGTATCGGCTGCCGTAGCTGGCAAACGCGGTGGCTGGAATAAACCCTCGGTAATGTCGTTCTGGCGCATGGCTGCACGCGCCAAATGCAACGGATACAAACTTTTGGTTTTGCGTATAAAGGTGTGAACATTAAGCTGTTGCACCAATGTATAGAGCAGAACCGCCACCCAGAACACCGCTGCGCCTTGCCACAATCGCCGCAGTAGATGTGATTGCCCATACAGCTCTGGCAAATTGCGCCAAAGATAACGCCCTGCCACCGTGCATGCGAATAACCATGCAATACAGCCCAGCCAAGCATTCAGAGGAACGGTGGGCAGGAATTCTGCCGACTCCTGGGCGGTAGTGCGCAACACCGTGGCAAAAAAGAATTCATCTGCCAAGGCTCCAAAGTAACTGGCATGAACGATATTCAAACATCCCACCATAGCCAAACCGCCCAGAATCAGCGGCTGGACAGGACGCAACAGAAGAAGGGGCGAAAAACACAGCGCCGCTAGTAGCAACTGCCCCACGGATTTGGGGTCAATCCCAGGCAACAGGCTAGGGGTGAAAAACAATACCCAGGCTGCAATTACGAACCAGGTTTTGGCACGGATGGAGTGCATAGAGTTTTAATGAGGAAGATGAACTGAATTGCTGATTCAGCAGGCGTGAATAGCTACAAGAGTCATAGATTTTTTTGTGCCTGCAATTGCGCCACCTGCGCCATGATGCGTCGCTGTACCTTGCGCACATAGCGCCCGCTGATCCAGGCACTCATCGCCCGGATGGGAATAAATAATTTCTCGCCAATACCGTCCACCAGCACGAACTCGGGCCGCCCGCTGCGGCTTTCGGTGTACATCAGGCCTGCGATGTTCACCTCTCCAAAAACGATATGCAGGCGCACGCAATCGTCGAAGAAGCGCTCCAGGGCCTGGTAGTGCTTGGCCTCCAGGCCTGGACCTTTTACCAAGCCTGATAAAGTCCATCCTGCACCATCTGGAGCAATAATTTTTTCGGTAACCAATCCAAGCCCTTCGTTTGTAAGGGCAAAACCATAAGGTCGCTCTATTGGAAATAAGAAATCTTTGGTACCATAATTTTCTTTACAGAGTTGTAAGTACTGAACAATCTGACGACGAAATTGCCTGTAAACCCCTTGATTCATTGACCTTTTCAATTGCCTATGTTTCAAAAATCCACCATCTGTCGCAACAAGAGTGGGCTTAATTATTTTAATAATGAAATTATGATCGACTGGGTGTTGATACACATCCTTAAATGTACCCTCTCCAATTTTTCGGAGCTTGTACACATCAATTATTTCTTGAGGCGGTAATGGAAGTTGCATTTAATTTAATTTATATTCTTGTAGATGCAGTTTAAAACATCTATTAACCCAAAAATCATTGGTCAGTTTTTTATGGCCTAGAGGCAGAATATAGTAAGCATTTATACCACTCAATATTTTTGCCGTTAGTAGCGATGTTGAACTAAATCCAAAGACAGAATAAATATTACTCTCGTTGATAGTTAAAAAAATCTCCATTGGCAGATCATCTTTTATTTCCCCAATATCAAATATAGAATAATCTATGTCATCAATAGGATGTTTTTTTACTAAAATAGGACAAAAAGGATAATCTTTTCTTAATTTTGCAAAAATCACGCCAAGGAAATCAATATATTCTTTTTTATTTTGAGATATTAATGCAGGCTGCGATGCGAAAATAATGGATTTTTCGGAAATTTGCTGATGATCTACGAAAAGAGCTGATAATTCCATCAGGGCTTTTTTAAAATATTTAATATTTCCCTCATCAACATCAAAATAACCAAGCCATTTTTTTTTAAAGATGGACACATTATTGACAGGAAAAAAAATATTTAATTGATTAAGGAGGAATCTTATAACAAACTTAATTGATCTGAATAAAGAAGTTTTCTTTTCTCCTTTGTGGATTTTTTCTGAATTTAAAGTTTGGAGATGGGCGATGGGGTTTTTTCGGTATGCTCCAACCCCATCATCAACAACAATTCTTCTAAATCCAAACCGTCTTGCATGGTTAATGTTTACGGATATTTTCCTTCCAGGAATGCAACTGTTATTACTATTTTCAATATACTGTACAAATTCATCTGGTATGTTTTGCCTCCCCCAATAATTATAATAATTCAAACAAAGAAAAACATTTTCATATTTTTCTTTTAGTTTGTATTTTCCTGCAACTACGCCAATAAGTTGAAAGCTGTTGGCGACATTTCCTTTAATGTTAATTATTTTAGAGGATTTCATAGAATATCTTCCAAGTTCACAGGAGTATTTTTGGAGATATCCTTTTTAACTTTACGGCCTAATAATTGATCTATTTTTTTGGGCTGCAACCCAAAACCAGGGCGAACACTCCTGATAGCGTCAGAAGTAATAACTTCATCTGCTTGCATATCTTTTACAAAGTAAAGCGAACGTCTAAATTTAACGTTGCCCTGCTCGCTGCTGGTTCGCGCATAGTTCACTTTTCCCAAAGCAAGCCAGGCGGTTTTCGAATCCCTGCATAAGGCTGCCAGCTCCGCAGGTTCCAGGGAAAAACTGTCATCGGGGCCGCCGCCGCTGCGATCCAGGGTGAAGTGCTTTTCGATGATGGATGCGCCCATTGCCACACTGGCAATCGCTGTCGTGTTGTCTAACGTGTGATCAGACAGGCCCGTGACCAGACCAAAGCGCGACATCATGTCGGGAATGGTGTGCAGGTTGTAGTCTTCAGCCGGTGCTGGGTAGCCGCTGACGCAATGCAGGATGGCCAATTCCTTGCAGCCACCTGCGCGTGCAGCATCTATGGCTTCCTGGATTTCCTGTGCGTCGGCCATGCCGGTCGAGATGATCATGGGCTTGCCTGTACTGGCAACGTATTTGATCAGGGGCAGATCGACGGCTTCAAAGGAGGCGATCTTGTATGCCGGGGCATTCAGATCCTCCAGTAGATCGACGGCGGTGCGATCAAAGGGTGAGCTGAAGATGGTGATATCCAGCTTTCGCGCATGCTCGAAGAGGGGCTTGTGCCATTCCCACGGCATATGCGCTTCTTGGTATAGATCGTAGAGCGTGCGGCCATCCCACAGTCCGCCGTGGATCTGGAATTCTTCGGAGTCGCAGTTGAGCGTAATGGTGTCGGCCGTGTAGGTTTGTAGTTTGACGGCGTCAGCACCAGCTTTCTTGGCTTCTTCGATGATTTTTAGGGCGACGTCCAGCTTGCCATTGTGGTTAGCGGACAGTTCCGCAATGATGTAGGGTGGAGTATCACTGGCTATTCGGCGACCAGCGATATTAATATTTTTAAGCATCTTGCTCTCCATTGTTTCTTGGAAACCATTCCGAGGCCAGCAGGCCAAAGCAGAAAATATCGTGATAATCTACCCCATCAAAATGCTGTTTGCGCAGCACTCCTTCTTGGGTAAACCGTAGATGTTGATGGAAACGGATAGATCGTTCGTTATATGCCAACGCCTGACCACAAATCTTATGCCATTTATTTTTTTCGAAGGCAAACGACAAAGCCGTATTCCCTAGCCGAGAACCCGTCCCCTTAGGTGCATCAGGTGCGGCATAAAATCCCCAATCCACAATACCGCCCACGGCGATTTGATGGAAATTGATGAAACCCAGAGAGATTCCATCATTCTCAAAAACCAGTAGATGGCGTTTTTCATCTTGACTGGCTCGCTCAAACCACTGCGTATGCTCTTTCAGAGAAATTGCATGTTGGGTATACATATAGCGACGGATATCTGGATGATTGCGCCAAGCCAGCACTCTTTCCAGATCAGCTGCGACCATTGGACGTAGGTACGCTCCAGAAATCGGAGATTTTTGCATCAGGACTCCAGCAGTTGAATCACAGCATTCAAGCCATGGCCTTGTACTGCGTTCGCAGCAGATTTGCTCATTGCCCGAAGGGCTGCAGGATCTTCGAATAGCGACTGCAACAGCTTGGGCAGTTGTTTGGCAACATCATGCATGTGCTCAATCAGCCAAGCAGCGCCTTCCTGTTCCAAGCTTTGGGCAACTTGCCTCTGGTTGTCTGCCAATATCAGCATGATGCTTGGCAAGCCCAGACAGCAACGCTCCCAGGATGTTGCACCAGCGGCACCAATAGCCAGGTCGCAGTCAGCCATCAAATGCGCCATGTCCGTCACGTCTGCCCGAACCTGAGTGGCTACAGGCATGCTTTGGGCTTGATGCTGGATTTGGGCCAACCATGGAGCGGTAGCCCCCATGACAACCGTGATTTGGCATTGCGTTGGAAGTGAACTAGAGCGCAATGCATCCAGTACTGATCCTGTCGCGTTGTCTTTGTCTACGCCGCCCATGGTGACCAATAGCCGCCGTAGTTGCGGGATTCGCCGCCGCTCCAAACTGTATTCTCGCGCCGCAGCGAACTCTGGCCTCAACAAGGCATAGTCCGATCCACACAAAACTTGGCAGCTCGATGGAGTCAGCGAGAGATAGTCTTCGGTATGACGGCCCAAGGTTTGATCGAGCAGCACATCGCAGTCATGCACGCGATCAGCCAGGTCGTCGATCACCATCAAACGCCGGCATCGGGGCCGCAAGGCCTGCTCCCATCGGTGGTCGAGTGCGTAATGGTCCACGATCAACCAATCCGCCACGTCGCCCTCCAAGCTCAGCAGCGTATCCTGGGCATCGTGATCCCAGCCCGTGCCCAGCCATACGGCATGGGCTGGCCCGCCAGCCGAGGCAAACGCATCTTGTTTTTGAAACTGCAACTGCGGCAAAGTCACGGCCACATGCCCGCGCTGAGCAATCAGGTCCAGCAAGTGCCCCTCGTGCGGGCGGCAGATAAAAACGCAGCGAGCGCCGCCCTGGCGCAGCGCATCGGCCAGCGTCAGGCAGCGCATGACGTGGCCGGTACCTATCTGCAAAGAAGCATCGACACGAAAGACGACTTTCATTGCTGATTCAACCTTTCTGGGCTTGCATGGCCTTGAACAGCCACTCGGCCCGCTCCCAATCCTCGGGCGTATCGATGTCCTGTACGCGGTGGCGCGGCAGCAGCACAGGCAGCGCTCCTGGGCTGAAAATCTGCCGACCTTGCAGCCATGCTTGGGCACGCCCCCAGTAGAACTGGCCTGCGTCGTGATAGGCGTCTTCCAGGTCCTGCGAACGCGTGTTGAAGTGCTCGGGATTGAACATCTCCACGCGCCCCTGGGCATTGATGCGCACGGCCCTCTGGATGGGGAAGGCGTAGCTGGTCACCGAGAAGGCGTAGTCGCAGTCCTGTTCCTGCAGAACCTCAAGGCCGCGGCGCAAATCCTCGGCGCGGACAAAAGGCGCCGTGGCATACAGGCAGCATGCCTGTGTCACGGTCTGGCCCGTGGCATTGACGGCTTCGATGGCATGGCGAATCACAGGGATGGTTCCCGTATGGTCGTCAGACAATGCCGCAGGGCGCATGAAAGGAACCGTTGCCCCCGCTTGGCGAGCGACTTCGGCGATTTGCACATCGTCCGTCGAGACGATCACCTGCTCGAAGCAGCCGCTTTGCAATGCCGCTTCGATGGACCAGGCAATCATCGGCCGTCCGCCAAACGGCTTGATGTTCTTGCGCGGGATACGCTTGCTGCCGCCTCGGGCGGGGATGATCGCCAGCCTCATGCCTGCAGCACCTTGCGCAAGGCCGTGACGACGTCGTCCTGCTGCGCTTGGCTCATCGTCTGGAACATGGGCAGGCTGATGGCTTCGGCGTAGTAGCGCTCGGCTTGCGGGAAGTCGCCGGTCTGGAAGCCCATGCGCTGGTAATACGGCTGGGTATGCACCGGGATGTAGTGCAGGTTGACGCCGATCCCCAACTCCCGCAGGCCTTCGAATACCTGGCGGTGGCTTTTGCCGATGTTTTCCAGTTGCAAACGGATTACGTACAGGTGCAGGCCGGAGTAGCCGTCCGGATGCTGCCAGGGCACGGTGACAGGCAGGTCCGCCAGTTGTTCGTCGTAGCACCGGGCCAGCCGATGGCGGCTCGCCACGTACTGGTCCAGGCGCTCCATTTGCGTGACGCCCAGCGCAGCCTGCAATTCGGTCATGCGGTAGTTGAAGCCCAGGTCGATTTGCTGGTAGTACCAGGGGCCATCGGCCTCGTGCGTCATCTGCGCGGGATCGCGCGTAATGCCATGGCTGCGGTACAAGGCCATTTTGTCCGCCAACTGCGCATCGTTGGTTACGGCCATGCCGCCCTCGGCCGTGGTAATGATCTTCACGGGATGGAAGCTGAACACCGTGATATCGCTATAGCGGCAATTACCGATGAATTCCCCCTGATACTTCCCGCCAATGGCGTGCGAGGCGTCCTCGATCACCTTGAAGCCATAGCGCTTGGCCAATGCATGAATGGCTTGCATGTCGCAAGGCTGGCCGCACAAATGCACGGCCACAAGAACCTTGGGCAAAGTCCCTTCTTTCTCGGCCTGTTGCAACTTATGCTCCAGCGCCTGCGGGCACAGGTTATAGGTGCGCGGATCAATATCCACGAAGTCAATCTGTGCGCCGCAATACAAGCCGCAATTGGACGAAGCCACAAACGTCACGGGCGTGGTCCATAAACGGTCGCCAGGACCCAGGCCCAATGCCAAACACGCAATGTGCAAGGCCGAGGTCGCACTGTTGGCGGCCAAAGCATGCTGGCTACCCACGTGCCGGGCCACGCTTTGCTCAAAGCGCGGAACCATCGGGCCTTGGGTCAGAAAATCCGAGCGCAAAACCGAAACGACCGCATCAATATCGGCCTGGCTAATATCCTGGCGTCCGTATGGAATCATGGCTTAGATGCTCCCGATTTTTTCGCGGTTAGCATCAATCCACAACTGCAATTGAGTATCTGTCATCCACTCATGATTGTTGTCGCTGGCATAGACGAAACCTTCCGGTACTTTCTTTCCATCCTTAATGCGCTCCGGCGAACTGGCCCAGTCGTTGATGACCGGCAGAATCTTGAAGTGTTCCGGATATTCGTAGGTGTAATACGCATCTTCTACGCTAATCATCTGCTCGTGCAGTTTCTCGCCAGGACGGATGCCGATTATCTCCTGACGCGCCTCCGGCGCCACTACGCGGGCCAGGTCTGTCACCTTCATCGACGGAATTTTCTTGACGTAAATTTCGCCACCCACCATATCGTCAAACGCATGCCACACCAGCTCCACGCCTTGTTCCAGGGAGATCATGAAACGCGTCATGCGCTCATCGGTGATGGGAAGTACGCCCTTGTCCTTGATGGACATAAAGAATGGGATCACCGACCCCCGCGATCCCATGACGTTGCCATAACGCACGACGGAAAACCTGGTGCCATGCTCGCCCGAATAAGCATTACCAGCGACAAAAAGTTTGTCCGAAGTGAGCTTGGTAGCCCCATATAGATTGATGGGACTACTGGCCTTGTCTGTAGATAGCGCTACCACCCCTTTGACTTTTTTGTCGATGCAGGCATCGATCAAATTCATGGCCCCTATGACGTTAGTCTTTATGCACTCAAAGGGATTGTATTCTGCGGTCGGCACAATCTTTGTGGCCGCCGCATGAACCACATAATCCACGCCATCCAACGCGCGATACAAGCGTTCTTTATCGCGCACATCACCAATAAAGAAGCGTACACGCTTGTCATCCGTGAAATTCTTGGCCATCTCCCATTGTTTCATCTCGTCACGGGAGAATATGATAATTTTCTTAGGGTTATATTTTGTTAGCGTCATGGGGACAAAAGTGTTGCCAAATGATCCCGTTCCACCTGTGACAAGAATTGTTGCATTGCTTAACATAATCGAATCTTTATATATGGATTTACATGGATTGAAATTTTATGAGATAAAATATCAGGAAATATTTAGTTTTTTCAAAATTTTTTTCTGATAGAAGTAATCTTTTGTCTTTTGCATAAATCTATAATATTCTCTAGATACCTTTTTACAAGGTGAAATACTTGGCTTCTGTCGCGTACCAATCGTAGAAGGCGTCTCATCTTCGTTGGTAAAGCAAATTTGCGGCACGATGTCCAGCAAATGGCAGCCATGCCGCCACCCTTGCCACAGAAAATTATCGACGGGAAGGCTGAATTTTTCACTATGTGCCAGCAGGGATTGGGCAATCTGCGGTGTCACCAGATATGCGATGGTACTCATGGGGTCTTTCAGACAACGCACCAATTGAGTGTCATTTATTTTTTTAATAAAAATATGTTCTCGTTCATTGACTCTGCCAACGCGGACGAAAAAGTGTTCTTTTAATTCAGGCAGCAGTTGATGAATGGTCGGAATCGTTGCTGCAATGCTTTGAAAAGTGGGGTTAATTTTTATATCATCCTCCAGCACCAACATCGGCTTGTTATTTTCCACACACTGCTGCCAGGCTATCCGGTGCGATAAAAAGCAGGCAATTTCATTGTTGCGCATGTCATAGCCCAGGGTTTTTAGGCGTTGCGCTTGGTCATAATGGTGCCAATAATTTTCCAGATTTTTCCCGGAAACCGCATCCAAAAACTGCCAGGCAATATTGGTGTCTTTGAATAGTTGCTGGACTCTTTCCCGTCGATCTTGCTGGTCGATGAGGGAGATAACCCGAATATCAAAATTCTGTTGCATCAGTGAATGGTTTTAAAAACAATTGGATATAAAATCAGGCACAAAATTTGAGTGCGCAATGTCAAAACTACCTATTGTTTACATCAATTTAGCCAAAGACACCGAACGCCGCCAGCGGATGGAACGCCAGTTTGCGGCGTTGGCTTTGTCAGCCCAGCGGCTGCCTGCGGTGTGGTGGGCCGATTTAAGGCCCGACGAACAGGCCCGTCATCATAGTGCGGCACTGGCGCAGCAGCAGTATTTCAAGCCTTTGGGCAATGGCGAGAAGGGCTGCTACAGCAGCCATATGACGGCATGGCGGCAGTTGCTGGCCAGCGATGCGTCTGCGCTGGCGGTGTTTGAGGATGATGTGCGCCTGCTGCCCGCGCTGCCTGCTGCGCTGGAGGCCATTGCGCAGTTGCCGCCCGCGTCGTGGGACATGGTGAAGCTGTATGGCCGCGAGCGCGAGAAGATTGCACAGCAGATGCCACTGGCCGATACCGGACTGGCGCTGATTAGCTACCGGCGCGTGCCCAGTTTTGCGGCGGGGTATGTGATTAGCCGAGCGGGGGCGCAAAAGATGCTGGCAAGCCGCGTGCCATTTGGGCGGCCTGTGGATGTGGATATGCGCTTTTGGTTTGAGAACAGGGTGTGCACTTTTGGTGTGTTTCCCAGCGTTATCGCCCTGGATGACACCAGCGCCGATAGCAGCATTTGGCAGGAAGGACGTGATCGGCTGACCTTTGCCCAGCGCCTGCGCAAGCTGAAGATGAAACTGCAACTGGCCTGGGGCAATGCCAGGGCACGGCGGCCGCAGTTGCCGTTGGATTGAAAGAATCCGGTTAGCTATTGATAAAAGAGCTTGTACCGCTTTCTATTCAATGATTTCAGGTATTTTTATATCTGAAGTCGTTTAAGTATCAGCGGTAGAAGCTCTTTTTTTCGGAGATTTTCGGGCTACCCCTTTGGTGCTGCCATTGTGGGCAGCAGCGGTGCCTCCAGCAGCGCCTGGTAGCGCTGCCCCATCTGTTCACGGCCATAACGGGCCAGGGCGGTGCGGCGGGCCTGGGCGCCAAGCTGGGCGGCTTGCTGTGGATGGGTGAGCAGTTGCTGCAGCGCCTGGGCCAGCGCGGGGGCGTCCTGATGGGGGACGAGGAGGCCGTCGGCTGTGTGCTCAATGACTTCCTGCAACCCGACGACGCGGCTGCCGATGCAGGCGCAACCGGCGGCCATGCCTTCCATCATGGACAGGCCCAGCCCTTCCCAATGGGTGGACAGCACGCAGATCTGCACCTGGGCGAGGCGTTGCGGCAGGTTCTCGACGTTGCCCAGAAAGTGAACCTGACCGTCCAGCCCCAGGGTGCGGGTTAGCTGTTCGGCCTGTTTGCGCAGCCGTGCGCTGCCCCCGCCGGCCAGATACAGCGTGGGCTGCAAACCCTGCTGCCGCAGCAATGCGACGGCGCGGATCAGCGTGGCATGGTCTTTTTGCCGGGCGAAGCGCGCGGCCATGAGGATGGCGGGTTCGCGCTGTTGCCACTGCGCGGGGATCAGGCTGTCGGGGAATTTTTCCAGGGCGATGCCGTTGAGGATGGCGATGCAGCGCTCGGGGGGAAAGCCGCGCTCGATCAAGGTTTGGCGGACTCCTTCGGAAACGCCGATGCTGGCTTGCGTGGCGGGGGCCAGGGCCAGCGCCTGCTGTAAGCGGCGGGGCGTGTAGCGTTCGCGGCTGTTGTGTTCAACGTGAAAGATGCGCGGCACGCCTTCGGCCACGGCGGCCTGGCGGCCCCAGATGTGGTCGCTGAAGCCGTGGGCAAAGACGGCATCGGGCCGCCATGCGCGGATGATGTGCCGCAGCTCCCGCACGGTAAGTATGTGCAGCCAGTTGGAGACGACGCGCACGTCCAGCCCCTGGTCGCGCAGGGCCTGCACGCGCTCGGCGCTGGTGTTGCGTTTGCGCCGCAGCACCAGCAGCGCCTGCGTGCCGGGCGTGCGCTGGGCCGCCAGGCACAGGTCGATGGCGACCTGGGTGGCGCCGGAAAAGCCGCCGGTGACAAAGTGCAGGATGCGCATGGAAGAAAAAGAGGGGAAAGTGTTTACAAGAGCGTTACACACGCACGCACAGGCCATGCGCAACGCCACCTTCTGTATCGAAGCGGCGTTTGATAACGTCGTAGAAGCTGTTGTCGTTATGCTCGTGGAATCTGAATAAAGCAAACGCGACCAAATCTGCGAGCTGTATGAGTCGTGAAGCCCTGGAATCTAGAAACACGGGGACTTCTGCGTAGTTTTTCGTCCTACCCCAGCTATGCCCTTCGTATTTAAATTCACGCGCCAAGGTTTGGATGCGGTTTTCGGTAGAAGACTTGTCCAGCAAGATCAGTCCGCGCTGGGCGTCATTGTGTTTTTTGTACAGGCGCTTCAAGAACATGTCGTAGCGGCTGGTAATTTGCTCAAACGCAAATTCGACGGGGTCGGAACCAGCAACGGCAGATTTGCGTTTGAGCAAATTA